>ERZ869909.653-NODE-653-length-36169-cov-4.008174_pt1 | contig 36169 bp, 31 predicted proteins | sample MGYA00520892_ERZ869909 | MGnify/ENA primary metagenome ERZ869909 (study PRJEB32215, sample SAMEA104723947) | bioreactor metagenome | biome: bioreactor; feature: anaerobic bioreactor; material: water | place: China | collected 2015-03-12 ...
CTCCCTGCTGCTGCTGAGCCCGGTGGTGGTCAAGCTGACCAACGCCTACTTTGCCGAGCGCAAGGCTCAGGAAGCACTTGCCGGCATGCCGCGCTGAATAGCGGTCTAAGCTGAAAACAGAAACCACCCGGACGCCCGCAACGGCGCCTGGGTGGCTGTCGTCTCACCGGCGAGCGACTTCCTTTATGTCCCTCAGCATCTTCGACCTGTTCAAGATTGGCATAGGCCCCTCCAGTTCGCATACCGTCGGCCCCATGTGCGCGGCGGCGCGGTTCGCTGAAGGGCTGCAGCGCGATGGCCTGTTGGCCACTACCGAAGGCGTGCGCATCGAGCTGCATGGCTCGCTCGGCGCCACCGGCAAGGGCCATGGCAGCGACAAGGCGGTGCTACTCGGCCTCGAAGGCGAGCAGCCGGAACAGATCGATACCACCCGGATACCTGCGCGGCTGGCGGCGATCCGGGAAAGCTGCACGTTGCGCCTGCTGGGTGAAAAGCCAATCCACTTCGTGGAGCGCGAACACCTGACGATGATCCGCAAGCCACTGACCTTCCACCCCAACGGCATGCTGTTTCGCGCGTTTGATGCCGCCGGCCTGCAAATCCGCAGCCGCACGTATTACTCGGTGGGCGGTGGCTTCGTCGTGGATGAGCAAGCCATCGGCAGCGACCGCATCGTCAAGGACCAGACGCCGCTGCCCTTCCCCTTCCACAGCGCCCGCGAACTGCTGACGCTATGCGACGAGCATGGCCTGTCGATCAGCCAGTTGATGCTGGCCAACGAGGCAGCATGGCGACCGGAGGCGCAAACCCGCTCGCGGCTGCTGCATATCTGGCAGGTCATGCAGGACTGCGTGCGCGCCGGTTGCCATACCGAAGGCACGCTGCCTGGCGGGCTCAAGGTCGAGCGCCGCGCCGCCAAGCTCTACCGCCAGCTCAGCGAAAGCCCGGAAGCCAACCTGCGCGACAGCCTCAACGTGCTTGACTGGGTCGATCTGTACGCGCTGGCCGTCAATGAGGAAAACGCCAGCGGCGGTCGCGTGGTCACCGCACCGACCAATGGGGCCGCGGGAATCATTCCGGCGTTACTGCACTACTACATGCGCTTCGTGCCCGGCGCCAGCGAGGACGGCGTGGTGCGCTTCCTGCTCACCGCAGCCGCCATCGGCATGCTCTACAAGGAGAACGCCTCGATTTCCGGGGCCGAAGTCGGCTGTCAGGGCGAGGTGGGCGTGGCCTGCTCCATGGGCGCAGGCGCGCTCTGCGAAGTGCTTGGCGGCACGCCGCGACAGGTCGAGAACGCCGCCGAGATCGGCATGGAACATAACCTCGGCCTGACCTGCGATCCGGTTGGCGGCCTGGTTCAGGTGCCTTGCATCGAGCGCAACGCCATGGGTGCGGTCAAAGCCATCAATGCGGCACGCATGGCCCTGCGCGGCGACGGCAGCCATTTCATCTCGCTGGACAAGGTCATCCGCACCATGCGCCAGACCGGCGCCGACATGCAGAGCAAGTACAAGGAAACCGCCCGCGGCGGGCTGGCCGTCAACATCATCGAATGCTGACCGCAGGCGACCAGACCTCTGGTCGTCGCTGTCACCGCGGCTTGCCGTCAGGCCTCACCCACCCATGCGAGGACAGACACATGACCACACTGAACCAGGCTCACTGCGAAGCCTGCCGGGCCGACGCACCCAGGGTTGCCGATGACGAACAGGCCCAGCTGATCCAGGAGATTCCGGACTGGAACGTCGAGACCCGCGACGGTCATCAGGAGCTGAAAAGGGCATTCCTGTTCAGCAACTTCCGCCAGGCGCTGGCCTTTACCAACACCATCGGCGAGATCGCTGAAGCCGAAGGCCACCATCCTGACCTGCTCACCGAATGGGGCAAGGTCACGGTCACTTGGTGGAGTCACAAGATAAAGGGCCTGCATCGCAACGACTTCATCATGGCAGCACGTACCGACGAAGCAGCCAGAACCGCAGAAGGCCGTAAACAGGGTCTAACCTGACCGGCGGACCGGCGTTGCGGTGAGCTGACGAGCGAATGAGTTCTACAGGCTGAAACCGGTCGAGGTCTCCACCATACGGCTACGGAGAACCTCAACGGGTCTGCCGGACTTGCACATTCAGCCGTCAGACCCGCAGCAACCCTACGCCAACAGGCGCTGCGCGCCGGTTTCGGGCCTGCCGGCAGCCTGCACGCGCTCGAGCGCCAGGCGGTCGGCGACAAGGGACGGGGGAATTTGCGCCTGCTCGGCGCGCTGGAAAATTTCACGCAGGGTTTCACCGATACCTTTGACGTGCGCATCGATCTGCGCCGCGCTGCCGCCGATACGCTGGTAGTAGACGTCGATGATACCGCCGGCATTGATCGCATAATCCGGCGCCCAGAGCTGGTTGCGCCGCTGCAGTGCAGCACCGATTTCAGGTGTGGCCAGCTGGTTGTTGGCCGCACCGGCAATCACCGGAGCGCGCAGCACTTCAAGGGTCTGCTCGTTGAGGATGCCACCCATGGCGCAGGGCGCGAACACCTCGACATCGAGCCCGTAGATGTCCTCTGGACGCACCACCCGGGCATCCAGTTCGTCCATTGCGCGCTGTACATTGGCATCGAAGATGTCACAGACCCACAGCTCGGCGCCGGCAGCCTTGAGCCGCCGGGCCAGGCTCAGACCGACATGGCCCATCCCCTGAATCGCCACCTTCAGGCCGGCAAGGTCATTGCGCCCGAGACGCTGGCGTATCGCCTCGCGCAGGCCGACGAAAACCCCGAGCGCTGTCGAGGGCGAGGGGTCGCCGCTGGCAATGCTGCCGTCCAGCGTGGTGCGTGACGATGCCCCGACCACATGCCGGGTACGCTGGGCGAATGCCTGCATTTCGGCATCACCCGTGCCCGAGTCGGCAGCGGTGATATAGCGTCCGCCGAGGCTTTCGATGAAATCACCCATGGCATGCAGCAGCGCCTGGCTCTTGCCGGTATGCGGATCGCCGATGATCACCGCCTTGCCGCCACCCAGCGCCAGACCGGCCAGCGAAGACTTGAGCGTCATGCCGCGGGACAGGCGCAACACATCGCGCAGGGCATCGGTCTCGGTGGCGTAGGGGAACATCCGGCAGCCACCCAGCGCTGGACCGAGGTGCGTATTGTGGATGGCGATGATGGCCTTGAGGCCCGACGCGGGGTCATGGCAGAAGACCACCTGCTCATGCTGGTCGAAATCGGGATGAGCGAATACGGACATGATTACCTCGTGTGTCTTCGTGGATTGGCGATTGTGCCCAGGCGCCCACATAGACGCGCAAACGGGCACATCACACGGTCGGCTGGAAAAGCCGAACATTCTGCACTTCATCCCCCCGCTCAAACCGCTCGCGCAGCAGCTTTTCCTGCTGGCGTGCCTTGGCGATGGCGCGCTCCTTCACCGGCCCATAGCCGCGGATCAGTTCCGGCAGCGCGGCGATGGCCACGGCGGTGCGGTAGTTGCCCGGTTTGAGCTGCACCAGCAGCTCGCCCAGGGTCTTTTCATAGTCAACAATCAGCTGGCGCTCCACACGCCGGTCGTGACCATGACCAAACGGGTCGAGTGGCGTCCCGCGCAGAAAGCGGAATTTCGCCAGCACACCAAACGCATCAAGCATCCACGGACCGAACTCCCGCTTGCGCGGCTCGCCGGTCCTGGGATCGGTCTTTACCAGCCAGGCCGGCGCCAGATGGAACTGCAGCCTGTAGTCGCCCTCGAACTGCGCTTCGAGCTGCTGGCGGAATTCCGGTTCGCTGTACAGCCGCGCCACCTCGTACTCATCCTTGTAAGCCAGCAGTTTGAAGTAGTACCGCGCCACCGCCTTGGACAGCGCCAGATCATCCGCAGTGTCGGCCTCACGTACTCGCCCGACCAGCTTGCGGTAGCGGCGCGCCAGCCCGGCCCCCTGATAGCGGGTGAGGAAAGTTATACGCCAGTCGACGATCGCTTCGAGGGTCTTGCCAATGGGCTTCGCCACGTCCCCCGGTTTGGCCAACTGCTCCACCCCTTCAGGCTCCAGTACCGCGCGGCGGCCCCAGCGGAAGGCCTGGCGGTTCAGTTCGGCGGACATGCCGTTGAGCTCGATGGCCTTCTCGATGGCCTCGGCGGATAGCGGCAACAGCCCTTGCTGATAGGCAAAGCCGAGCAGGAACTGGTTGGTGGCAATGCTGTCACCCAGCAGCCGCGTGGCCAGCCGGGTGGCATCGACGAAATGGGTTTTCTCCGCTCCGACCGCATCGTTGATGGCCTGGCGCATCGCGCCGCCGGGCACCTGGGCATCCGGGTTGCGGGTGAACTCGGCGGTGGCCGATTCATGGCTGTTCACTACGGCGTTGCTGATCTGCTCGTTCAGCCGGGTCAGCGACTCATCGCCAGCGGCGACAATCAGGTCGCAGCCCAGCAGCAGATCGGCTTCACCGGCGGCGATGCGCACGGCGTAAATATCACTCTGCTTCGCCGCGATGCGCACATGGGTGGTCACCGGACCGAACTTCTGCGCAAGACCCGCCTGGTCTAGCACCGTGCAGCCCTTGCCTTCCAGATGCGCAGCCATGCCGATCAGCGCGCCGAGGGTGGTTACGCCGCTGCCGCCAACGCCAGGAATTAGCACGTTCCATGGGCGTTCCAGCGATGGCTGCTGCGGTTCAGGCAACGCTGCCGCCTCAATACCGCTGGCCACCGCCTCGGGCTTGCGCAACTGGCCGCCGTGCACGGTGACGAAACTCGGGCAGAAGCCCTCGACGCAGGAGTAATCCTTGTTGCAGGCGTTCTGGTCGATCTCGCGCTTGCGCCCCAGTTCGGTTTCCAGCGGCAATACCGACAGGCAGTTGGATTTCTCGCCACAGTCGCCGCAGCCCTCGCATACGGCGGGGTTGATAAACACGCGCTTGGCCGGGTCTTCCAGCTTGCCGCGCTTGCGCCGCCGGCGTTTCTCGGTGGCACAGGTCTGATCGTAGATGATCACCGAGACGCCCTTGAACTCGCGCAGCTCGCGCTGCACGGCGTCCAACTCGCGGCGATGGTGGAAGCTGGCGTTGGGTGCGAAGCCTTCGCGGCTGGGGTATTTCTCCGGTTCGTCGCTGACGATGGCGATGCGCTGGACACCCTCGTCATGTACCTGGCGGCTGAGCTGGTCGACGCGCAATTCGCCGTCGATGGGTTGGCCGCCGGTCATGGCCACGGCGTCGTTGTAGAGAATCTTGAAGGTGATATTCACCCGCGCCGCCACAGCTGCCCGAACCGCCAGGCTGCCGGAATGGAAGTAGGTGCCGTCGCCAAGGTTCTGGAAGATGTGCGGTGTGTCGGTGAACGGCGCCTGACCGATCCAGTTCACGCCCTCGCCGCCCATCTGGGTAAAGGTCTCGGTACGCCGGTCCATCCACTGCACCATGTAATGACAGCCGATGCCCGCCGAGGCACGACTGCCTTCGGGCACCTTGGTCGAGGTGTTGTGCGGGCAGCCCGAGCAGTAGTGCGGCGTGCGCACCGTGTTGTAGCTGCGCGCGGCCAGGGCTTTCTCCTTGGCATCGAGGAAAGCCAGTCGCGACTGGATCATTTCACTGGTGAGGATAGGTTCCAGGCGTTTGGCGATGACGCGGGCGATCATCGCCGGAGTCAGTTCGGAAAGGTTGGGCAGCAGCGAACAGCCCTGCTCGTCGAACTCGCCGACCACCCGCGGACGCTTGTCCACCGGCCAGTTGTAGAGCTGCCCGGTGAGCTGGTCCTCGATGATGCTGCGTTTTTCCTCCACCACCAGGATTTCGTCCAGGCCGTGGGCGAATTCATGCACCGAGACCGGCTCCAGCGGCCAGCTCATGCCGACCTTGAGCAGGCGCAGACCGATCTGCGCGCAGAGTTCTTCGTCCAGCCCCAGATCGTCCAGCGCCTGGCGCACGTCGAGGTAACTCTTGCCGGTGGTGATGATGCCCATACGCGGGCTGGGCGAATCGAGCATCACCCGGTTGAGGTTGTTGGCACGGGCAAAGGCGCGTGCGGCGTAGATCTTGAACAGGTTGAGGCGCTTTTCCTGGGCCAGCGGCGGGTCCGGCCAGCGGATATGCACGCCGTCCTCGGGCAGCTGGAAGTCCAGCGGGATGCGCGTCTGCACCCGCAGCGGATCGACCTCCACCACAGCAGAGGAGTCGACGTTTTCAGCGATGGTCTTGAGCGCGACCCAGCAGCCGGAATAGCGCGACAGCTCCCAGCCGATGATGCCGTAGTCGAGAATTTCCTGGACGTTGGCCGGGTTGAGCACCGGGATCGAAGCGGCGATAAAGGCGTGCTCGCTCTGGTGCGGCAGCGTCGAGGACTTGCAGCCGTGGTCGTCGCCAGCCAGCAGCAGCACGCCGCCGTGGGGCGAGACGCCCGCGGCATTGGCGTGCTTGAACACGTCACCGGCGCGGTCCACCCCCGGCCCCTTGCCGTACCACATGGCAAATACACCGTCGTATCGGGCACCCGGAAACAGATTGGCTTGCTGGCTGCCCCACACCGCGGTGGCGGCCAGTTCCTCGTTCAGCCCCGGCTGAAAATGGATGGCGTGCTGCGTGAGGTAGTCGCGCGCATCCCACAGGCTCTTGTCCAGCCCGCCCAGTGGCGAGCCACGGTAGCCGGAAATGAAACCGCCGGTGTTCAGCCCCCGAGCCTGGTCACGTTGGTGCTGGAGCATCGGCAGGCGGGTCAGCGCCTGGGTGCCAGTGAGGTACAAATGCCCGGTTGCAAGCCGGTATTTGTCGTCCAGACGGATCTCGGCCAGAGTCATGGGGCGCTCCTGTTGTTGTTCGGAGTCTGGGCGGCTTATGCGCTGCCCGCCTGGCGAAAACCGCAGGAGTTCGCCCCGCCTTTTCGCATCTGTTATGAGTCTGGCCGTGACGAGGCGAGATTTCCTTTCTATTTTTACGGTAGATGCGCTATCGGGTGCATGATCGATCCACAAAAAACAGCCAAGCAGGAACAACCATGCAGACTCCGCTGAGCAGCATCGACCGCAAGATTCTCCTGCTGCTGCAACACAACGCTGATCTGTCCGCCGCCGAGATCGCCGAAAAGGTGGAGCTTTCGCAATCGCCGTGCTGGCGGCGCATTCACCGCATGCAGGAAGAGGGGCTGATCGAACGCAAGGTCGCCCTGCTCAATCCGAAGAAGCTCGGGCTGAACATGACGGTGTTCGTCAACATCAAACTGTCCGCCCACGGGCGCAGCAATCTGGATGAATTCGAACGAGCGGTGGTGGGCTACCCCGAGGTGCTGGAGTGCCACACCATGGCCGGTGAATCGGATTACCTGCTCAAGGTGGTGGCCAGGGATATCGACAGCTATGAGCGTTTTCTACGCGACCAGTTGCTGCAGCAACCCCATGTGCAGGAGGCGCACTCGCATATCGCCATGAGTGAAGTGAAGCGCACCACCGAGCTACCGCTGGATTGAGCCGGGATTAAACGGTGGATAAGGCTTCGCCGTTATCCACCCTACGAAACAGCGGCCTTGCCAGCGGGAGGTTATCGCTGAGGAATTCCCAACACCGGAGTCCCCTGGCAGATCCCCTGGCGCTCGAACCAGCCCTGGTTGACCTCCAGCGCGTAGCGCGCTGGCTTGCGCGAGCAACGGATCGCCTCGCTCAACGGCTCCAGATCAATCAGATCGACGATGTGTCCCTGTTCATCCAGAAATGCGGCGGACAATGGCAACGGGGTGTTCTTCATCCACAGGCAATGACGGCGGAAATCGTCGAAACGAAACAGCATGCCCGCGTCAGTCGCCAGCTCGGTGCGGTCCATCAGCCCGCGTTCGCGTTCGGTGGGCGAGCTGACGTATTCGGCGCGCAGTGGTGCAGTGCCGACCAGCAGGTCGAGCAGAGTTTCGGCGCTGGCGAGAGCCGGCCAGGCCAGACAGGCGGTTAGCAGCATGCGGAGGGTACGCATCGGGGCTTCACTCGTATCGGAAAAGCCATGTCCTATCATGGGTTGCGCGAAGCAGGCGCTTTTGTGGGAGGGGCTTGCCCGCGAGCTTTTGGCGGTCGCTGACGCAGAAAAGCAAAGCTCGCGGACAAGTCCGCTCCCACCTGACCCCTTCCACCCGGCCTCGGCACCCCCATGACTGGAGCATGGCTATCGGAAAAGGCGGAGCATAGACGGCCACGGGCAGCGGCTACCAGTCCAGCCGCAATTCGCTCTCGAAGGTACGCGGCTGGCCACTCAAGGGATCGCAAAACGCCAACCCACGCGCCAGCAATTTTAGCGGCTTGCTGTAGTCGTCCCGATCGCGCCGCGCGCGTTCGATCAGCTCGGGGTAGAACGGATCATTGCAGATGCCAGCGCCCAGCGTGGCCATCTGCAGGCGCAACTGATGCTTGCGCCCGGTCAGCGGATACAGGGCGTAACGCCAGCAATCTTCACGGCGCTCCAGCACCTCGATGCGGGTCTCGCTGTTGGGTTCGCCGTCACCCTTGCGCATCAGGAAGAAGGGTTCGCCTTCGATCATGTGCAGTCGCTCCAGGCGCGGAAATGCCAGTTCCGGCAGCGCCGGGCAGATCGCCTCGTAATGTTTGTCGATCCTCCGCTCACGAAACAGCGCCTGATAAGCCCCACGACTGGCCGAATCGGTGGAAAACAGCACCAGCCCGGCGGTAAGCCGGTCGATACGGTGAATCGGCACCAGATCGGGATTGCCCAGGCGTTTGCTGAGTCGCGCCAGCAGGGTTTCGTTGACGTATCCACCCGCCGGCATCACTGGCAGAAAGTGCGGTTTGTCGACCACCAGCAGATGTTCGTCAAGGTGCAGGATGTGCGCCTCGAAGGGGATCGGCTGCTCGTTGGGCACTTCACGAAAATAGTGAATCCGCAGCCCGACCCGATAGGCATGTGTCACTTCCAGCGCCTGCCCATCCGCCCCCAGCACGCGGCCACGCGCGAAGCGATCCAGCCAGGTGGCACGGTCGATGGCTGGAAAGTGAGCGCACAGGCAATCGAGCACCGTACGCCAATCACCCTGGGGTAAATGCAGCGTGCTGCGGGCATTGGAAGCGGACATGGCAACAGAACAGGCGTATGGCGAAAGGGGTGCCGATGATAACCGAGCGCCTTAAAGCAGCGCAGACCTTACGCCAGCTTCGCCTGCAGGCTTAAAAAAGCTTCGCAGCTAAAGCCACTCCCACGGGTCCGGTATACGTTGGCCCATGGTGGGAGTGGCTTCAGTCACGAACGAGCAGCTCAGCAGCAGGACAAGGCTTGATCAGTCTTCCTTCTCCTTAGTCATTTCCCCGGTCCTGCCGTCCATCTTGAACTCCCACACCTTGCCGTCGGCCTTCATGCCTTCACCTTCCCAGACATCATCGTCGGCGCCGATGGAGTGCAACTGCGTATAACCGGCCGACTTGGCCTTCTCTACAGCCTGTTCCAGGGTAATCCAGTCGGCGCCGGGTTTGTCGGCCAGTGCGATCCCGCTGGCGGTTCCAAGAACGGCGATGGCAAGGGCAGCGGTCAGTTTCTTGTGGTACATGGCTATTTCCTTCTTCTAATTTTCGAGATGCGGCTGCATCGCAGCCCTGTTAAATACGAGCCTCGCCGCTGGGCAGGGTTCCCTCACGAGAACAAATACCATTCAGCTTCGCGTAAGCCTGGCCTCGTAATCTGTGCCTGTACAAACCCACAGAGGAACAACTCATGAAAACCCTGACAATCCTGTTTACCGCCGCCACTCTCGCTCTGGGCGCCAACCTGGCCACCGCTCGCGACCTCGGCCCTGACGAAGCGCTGAAGCTGCGCGATGCCGGCACCATCCAGCCCTTCGAGAAGCTCAACGAAGCGGCATTGGCCAAGCATCCCGGCGCCACCATCGAGGAGACCGAACTGGAAGAAGAATACGGTCGCTACATCTACCAGCTTGAATTGCGCGACGACAAAGGTGTGCAATGGGACCTGGAACTCGACGCCAAGACCGGCGAAATCCTCAAGGACCACCAGGACGACTGATGCGCAACACCTTCCTCACGCTTTCGCTGGCCTTGCTGCTCGCCGCCACCCCGGCGGCGAGTCGCGACCTGGACCAGGACGAAGCCCTGCAACTGCGCCGCGAAGGGCTGATCCTGCCGCTGGAAAGCCTGCTGCAGCAGGCCATGCAGCGTTATCCCGGCGCACGCCTGCTGGAGGCAGAGCTGGAGGAAGATGACGGCATCTACATCTATGAAATCGAATTGCTCACCGCCGACGGTATCGCCCGTGAACTTGAACTCGACGCACGCGATGGCCGTCTGCTCAAGGACGAGGAAGACTGATGCGCCTGTTGCTGGTCGAAGACAGCGTCCCCCTGGCCGACGAACTGCTGGCCAGCCTTGGCCGCCACGGCTATGCCATCGACTGGCTGGCCGATGGTCGCGATGCCGACTACCAGGGCAGCAGCGAGCCCTATGACCTGATCGTTCTAGACCTCGGCCTGCCTGGCAAGCCGGGACTGGAAGTTCTACGTGACTGGCGCGCCCGCGGCCTGGCTACGCCCGTGCTGATCCTCACCGCACGTGATTCCTGGGCCGAGCGTATCGAAGGGCTCAAGGCCGGCGCGGACGACTACCTGACCAAACCCTTCCACCCCGAAGAGCTGCTGCTGCGTATCCAGGCATTGCTGCGCCGCGCTCATGGCGTGGCCAATCAGCCCTTGCTGCAAGTCGGCGGGCTGGCGCTGGACGAAGCGCGTCAGCGTTGCCGCAAGGATGACCAGGACATTGAGCTGACCGCCGGGGAGTTCCGCCTGCTGCGCTATTTCATGCTGCATCCTGGCCAGCTGCTGTCGAAAACCCAGCTGGCCGAACACCTCTACGACGGCGAAACCGAGCGTGACTCCAACGTCATCGAGGTACACATCAACCGCCTGCGCGGCAAGCTGGGTCGCGCGCTGATCGAAACCCGCCGTGGCCAGGGTTATCGCTTCGGCGGCGCCTCTTGAGATCGATCCAGCGCAGCCTCAGTCTGGGCCTGGTCGCGGCCCTGCTGATCGTCAGCCTGCTGCTGTTGCAGACCAGCCTCTGGCTGTTCGAAGCCGGCTTGCGACGCAGCCTGGAAACCGACCTGCGCGAGGAAACCGAAGGCCTGCTGATCGCCGTGGTGCAAGGCACGGACGGCTTCAGGCTGGATACCAGCCGGCTCAACCCCCGCTACCAGCGCGCTTTTTCCGGTCACTATTTCCGCATTGATCTACCCGAGCGCAGCTGGCGTTCGCGCTCGCTCTGGGATGCCACGCCCGAATGGCCGCAGCAGCAGGGCCTGGCCTCCGAGCTGACCGAGGGACCGCAGGGCCAGCGGCTGCTGGCTTACCGCGCCGAGTACCAGCGCGACGGTCAGCGCATCATCATCGCCGTCGCACAGGACTACACGCCGATTCTCGACAGTTTTCTCCAGGTTCGCCTCGGCGGGCTCGGTCTGGTCGGAGTCGCGCTGCTGGTCTTCCTGCTGCTGCAGCGCTATGCGGTAAAGCTTGCCATGCGCCCGCTGGAACGGGCGCGCCAGCAGATTGCGCAACTGCAGCAGGGCCAGCGCCGCCAGCTCGATATCCAGGCGCCCCATGAGCTGCAACCGCTGGTGGCGCAGATCAATCATCTGCTGGCGCATACCGACGACACCCTCAAGCGTTCGCGGCATGCACTGGGCAACCTTGGCCATGCGCTGAAAACACCGCTGGCTGTACTTGGCAGCCTCATACAACGTGAAGAACTGAGCGCCCACCCTGAGTTGCAGGCCGGCCTGCGTGAACAGCTGGAACAAATCCAGCAAAGGGTCTCGCGCGAGCTGGGCCGCGCACGCATGGCCGGCGAGGCACTGCCCGGTGCCCATTTCGACTGTGGACGAGAGTTGCCGGCCCTGTTCGAGACACTGCAGATGATTCATCCGCGCGATCTGAGTCTGCACTGGCACGCGCCGGACAACTGCCGCCTGCCCTGGGATCGCGAGGATATGCTCGAACTGCTCGGCAACCTGCTGGATAACGCCTGCAAATGGGCAACATCACAGGTGCGACTGGAGATCGAGCAGGACGCCTACAGCTATCGAATCACCATCGAGGACGACGGGCCGGGCATTCCCGAAGCGCTGCGTGACAGCGTTCTAACGCGTGGCGCACGTCTGGACGAACGCGCCGAGGGCCACGGTCTGGGGCTGGGTATCGTACGGGACATGCTCAGCGCCTGGCATGGCAGCCTGACACTGGAGCAGGGTTCACTCGGCGGGTTGCGGGCAAGCATTCGGCTGCCGAAACAGAAACAGTGACAGGCCACAAGCGGTTTTCAGACTCTGCTGGAGCTGGCCATGCCTGCGAAAGGGACAACCCTCGGAGCGTGATTATTCGCGGGCACGGCCCGCTCCTACTACACGCGGGCCAGCTCGTTGCGCATGTCTTCCAGAATGGTTTCCACCAGCAGGCCGTTATCGACCTGTCGGCCCGACACCATGCGTATGGATTCAGTGCCTTTTATCGGATAGCCGACGCGCACCACCAGGTTGCCGTTGGACTGCGGCTCGACACGGGTCTGGTATTCGGCTGGAAAATTATCGGCCAGATGGCGGGACAAGGTTTTCATCAGGTATCTCATGGGCTGTACCTGATACAAAGACCCTGTATTTAACTGGGAGATTCAAACCGTTCATCGGCTGACATCCAGCTGTCACGGCACTGCAACCCGCACGCATGCGCCACGCCCGCAGCAACGGATTTCGCCGAAGCTCCTATAATGGCCGCGCTAACGCCCTCCATTCAGAACAGACTTCCCGCATGCGCCTGATCCACACCTCCGACTGGCACCTTGGCCAGACCCTGCACGGCCAGGAGCGTGACCATGAGCACGCGCAATTCCTCGGCTGGCTGCTCGATCAGCTGGCGACTCTGCAGCCGGACGCCCTGTTGATCGCCGGAGACATCTTCGACACGGTCAACCCGCCGCTCAAGGCTCAGGAGCGCCTTTACGACTTCATCGTCAGCGCCCATGGAAAGCTGCCACGACTGGATATCGTCATGATCGCCGGCAACCATGACTCGGGAGGACGCATCGAACTGCCGGCGCCGCTGATGAGGCGCCTCAACACCCACGCCATCGGACGCATCAGCTGGGTCGCAGACGGCCAGCTCGATCACCAGCGGCTGCTGTTGCCACTGCACAATGCCAGCGGCGAGGTGGCCGCCTGGTGCCTGGCCCTGCCCTTCCTGCGACCCGCCGAAGTCACCGGCCTCGCCACCGGCGAGGACTACCTGGTCGGCATCGGTCAGGTCCACCAGCGGCTGGTCAGCGCCGCCGAAACACTGCGCCAGCCGGGCCAGGCACTGATCGCCATGAGCCACGCGCACATGGCCGGTGGCGCGGTCTCGGAAGAGTCCGAGCGCAACATCGTCATCGGCCATGCCGAGGCGCTGCCGGCCAGCCTGTTCCCCGCGAGCATCGCCTACGTCGCCCTGGGCCACCTGCACAAACCGCAGCGCGTGGCCGGCCAGGAGCGTATCCGCTACAGCGGCTCACCCCTGCCGCTGTCGTTCGCCGAAGTGAACTACCCGCATCAGGTGCTACTAGTCGAACTCGACGGCGAACGCCTGGAAAAGGTCGAAAGCCTGCCGGTGCCACGCGCCGTGGAGATGATCCGCATCGGTCGTGCATCACTGAGCGAGGTCATCACCCAACTCGAAGCCCTGCCGGTAGCCGACCTGTTTGCCGAGCACCTGCCGTGGCTGGAAGTGCGCGTACAGCTGGATGAGCCGGTGCCGGACCTGCGCCAGCGGATCGAGAGCGCCATCAGCGGCAAGGCCTGCCGCCTGGTGCGGATCACCAGCGAATATGCCGGCAAGCGTGGTGAAACAGAGACCGAAGCGCTGCTCGGCCTCGACCAGATCACACCCGAGGAACTCTTCATCCGCGCCTGGACGGAACGCTTCGGCAACCCGCCGGACACCCAGGCACTGGAGGATTTCGCCAGCCTGCTGCAAGGCGTCGAACTCTCAGCTGGAGAGCCCACTGAAGGATTGGCTGCAGGAAAAGTCCAATGAAGATCCTCGCCATCCGTCTGAAGAATCTCGCCTCACTGGCCGGTGAACAGGCCATCGACTTCACCGCCGAGCCACTGGCCAGCGCCGGCCTGTTCGCCATCACCGGGCCGACCGGCGCTGGCAAAAGCACCCTCCTCGACGCCCTGTGCCTGGCGCTGTTCGGCAGCACACCCCGGCTGGACGGTGTGTCGCCACTGAACAAGGTGCCCGACGGCAGTGACGAGATCGGCGGTGGCGACGAACGCAACCTGCTGCGCCGCGGCTGCGCCAGCGGCTACGCCGAAGTGGACTTTATCGGCGTGGATAACCGCCGCTATCGCGCCCGCTGGGAGGTCAAACGCGCGCGTGAAAAGAGCGACGGTCGCCTGCAGGCCAGCAACCAGAGCCTGCTCGACCTGGACAGCAATCAGTTGCTGGCCAGCGGCAAGAAACGCGAGTTCCGGGAACTGCTCGAAGCCCGGCTCGGCCTGACCCTGCCCCAGTTCACCCGCGCGGTATTGCTGGCGCAGAGCGAGTTCTCCGCCTTTCTCAAGGCCGACGACAACGAGCGCGGCAGCCTGCTGGAAAAACTCACCGACACCGGCCTCTACAGCCGTCTGGGCCAGGCCGCTTTTGAAACGGCCAAGCACACCCGTGAAGCCCTCGCGCAACTGCAACAGCAGGCCGGTGGCGTGCAACCCATGGCCCCAGACGCACGCCAGGCACTGGAAAACCGCCATGACGAGCAACTGAGCGAACTGAAAGCATTGCAGACGCAATTGAAGACGCTGGAGATGCAGCGCCTGTGGCTGACCGAGCGCGCACGCCTGCAAGGCGAACGCGACACCACACAGCTCCAGCTGCAGCAAGCCGAAGACGAGCATGAGCGCCTTGCCGATGCCCGACACCTTCTCGGTCTGTTCGAACAACTGGCCCCGCAACGTCACCGTTTCCTGCGCCAGACCGAGCTGCCGAGCTTGCTGACGCAAATCGACGCCACCCTGACCCGTCAGCAGATTGCTCATGACACCTTGCAACAACGCCAGGACGAACTCGAACAGCTGCACCAGCAGGCTGGGGTGCAGCTCAAGGTCGCAGAGCAAGCACGCCTTGCTGCCGAACCCGCACTGGCCGTGGCCCGCCGCGAAGAAGAACGCCTGCGCCATCTGCACGCCGACCTGGCGCAACTGCGCGAGGAAAACCACCAGGCCGAAAGCGCCGTCACGGCAGGCACAAACGGCCTCGGGCAACTTGTCGACCTGCACCAACGCGCCACCACGCAGTTGGACGAACTGACCCACCAGCTGCAAGCCAGCACTTCCCTGCAACCACTCTGCGCCAGCTGGAACGCCTACCGGCCACGCCTGCAGCAGCTCGTGCAACTGAGCGCCCGCTTGCGCCAGGGCCGTGACGAACTGCCAGCGCTGGAGCAACGTACCCAGCGCGCGAAACAGGAAGAGGATACGGCCCGCAAGGCGCTGGATGCCCTGCAACAACAACTGGGCAGCGAAGCCGAGCTTGCCGAACAACTGCCCCGGTTGCACCGGCAACTGGACGACTGGCGCCTGGCCGAGCGCGAACATGAAAGTCTGCAGCAGCTCTGGAGCCAACAACACAGCCTGCTTGCCGAGCAACAGGCCCTGCAGGCCGAGTGCACCCGGCAGCAAACCGAGCTGGACAGCCTGACTGCTCTCGGCAAGCAGCTACGCAGCGAGCGTGATACCACCGAACAGGCGCTCAAGCTCACCCTCGAATTGCTTGATCGCCAGCGCCTGGCCCGCAGCGAAAGCGTCGAAGCCTTGCGTGCGACGCTGGTACCAGGCGAACCCTGCCCGGTATGCGGCAGCGGCGAGCACCCCTGGCATCAGGCCAACGCCCTGCTGGCCAGCCTTGCGCAACAGGACGACAACGAAGCACAGCGCGCGCGCCAGGCCTTGCAGGCCCAGGACCAGCGCCTGCAGGAATTGCGTGATCGTCACACTATCCTGAACACCCTGCTCCGCCAGGGGCAGCAGCGTCAGACGACACTCGGCGATGACCTGCAAAAGCTGACCCAGCGCCTGCAGGTGCTGCCCAGCCATGCGCGCCTGCTGCAACAGCCGCAAGACGAGCGCCCGTTATGGCTGGAAAAACAACTAAACCAGCTCAGGTCCAGCATCGCTGAAGCCAGTCAACGGCAGCAGTCCCTGCTCGACCTGCAGCAGCGCAGCCAAAACCTGCGACAGGTCTGGCAACAGGCCCACGACATTTCCAGGGAGGCCAGCCAGCAGCTCGCCCAGCAACATGAGGCACTCGCCCGTGACAACCAGCGCCTCGAAGAGGAACTGGCGGAATTCGCCGACCTGCTGCCAGCCGAACAGCTGCATCGCTGGCGAGAGAACCCTGCACAGAGCTTTATCGAGCTGGATGCGCAGATCGCCGTGCGCCTGCAGCAGCTGGAACAACAGGCCGAGCAGGCCGAACAGCTGCGCCACTACGAAGAACAGCTGAACGCGGAGCGCCGCGAGCAGGTGCATCGTCAGGAAAAGCAGAAAGCCTGCGCCGCACGCCTCGCCGAACGTGAAAATCAGCTACAGACCTGCCAGCAGGCCTTGCGGAGCAGTCTGGGCGACCAACCCGCCGCCGAGGTCTGGCAACAGCAGTTGGACAGTGCCATCCAGCATGCTCGCCAACAGCAGGCCGAATTCGAACGCCAGCTCAACGACGGCAGGCTCGAACTTGCCCGCCTGACCAGCGAGCAGTCCAATTGCCGGCAGCGCCGCGGCGAATTGCAGCACGAGCGCGATAAGCTGGATACCGAACTTTCAAGCTGGCGCGCTGCACAGCCCGAGCTGAACGATGCAACCCTGGCGCAACTGTTGCGCATGGACGACAACCAGCTCAGCGAAACGCGCCAGCGTCTGCAGCACAACACCGATACCCTGACCCGCTGTCGCGAGCGCCTGGAAGGCTGCATAGAGCGCCTGTCCGCGCACCTTTCACAACAGACCGGAACGCCGGACGACGAAGTGCCGGATGTCGAGACGCTGCAGCGCCGTCATGCCGAGCAATCACAGGTCTGTGAGGACAGCGAGCGGCGCTGCGCCGAAACACGCGCGCTGCTGCTGGACGACGACAATCGCCGCAACCAGAGTCAGGCGCTGTTGCTACAGATTGACGCGGCCATGGCGGAAAATCAGCGCTGGGGGCGTATTGCCGCGCTGATCGGTTCGAGCGACGGCGGCGCTTTCCGCAAGATCGCCCAGGCCTACAACCTCGACCTGCTGGTGCAGCACGCCAACGTGCAACTGCGCCAGCTTGCCCGCCGCTACCGCCTGCAGCGCGGCGGTAGCCCGCTGGGTCTGCTGGTGATGGATACCGAGATGGGTGATGAACGACGCTCGGTACATTCGCTGTCCGGAGGTGAAACCTTCCTCGTATCCCTGGCGCTGGCGCTGGGCCTGGCCTCGATGGCGTCGAGCAAACTGAAGATCGAATCGCTGTTTATCGACGAGGGATTCGGCAGCCTCGATCCCGAATCACTGCAGATCGCCATGGACGCCCTCGACTCGCTGCAGGCCCAGGGCCGCAAGGTCGCAGTGATCTCTCACGTCGCGCAGATGCACGAGCGCATTCCGGTGCAGATTCAGGTGCAGCGCATGGGCAACGGCCAGAGCGGCTTGCGCATCATGGACGGCGCAGGCTGAACCAGTCGTAGCCTGGATTAGCCGAAGGCGTAATCCGGGTCTGCCCTGCCGATCAGTGTGCAATCCCGAGCAGCTTGGCCATGTTCTGCTGTTCTTCTTTCTCGGTCAGTTTCAACTGAGGGAGAAAGCTTGCCAGCGCCTCGATATCGTTTTCGGAAAGCTGGCTGGCGACACCGATCATCACTGAACCCGCACGGCTGGGGTCGTTGTTGCGAAAGCGCGTCAAGGCCTTGCGAATATATTCGCCGGGCTGGCCTGCCAGCCGCGGCATTTGCTCCATGCCCTGCCCGTGCTCACCATGGCAGGCAACACAGGTACGCTTGAACAGCGTTTCGCCCTGCCTGCTCAAGGCTTCATCGGCGGCAACAGTCGAGGGCACGACCTTCTGCTGACTGAAATAAACCGCGATATTGACGCGGTCTTCCATGGTTAGATTCTTTGCCAGATTCGACATCACGTAGTCGACGCGCTCCCCGCGCGCGAATTGCTCGAACGCGTGGAACAGGTAGATGGGGTTTTGCGCTGCCAGGTTGGGAATGTGCGGACGCTTGCTGTTGCCGTTCTCCCCGTGGCAGTAGCCACAGAACAGCGCCCGCTCGCGCCCGGCCTCGTATGCCTGCTGACGCCTTTCCTCATCACCCATCAGGTAGTTGAAGCGGGTCATCGCCTCGTCATCAGCGGAGGCAATGGTTGCGAAACAGCTCAGCAGAAAGCAGACGAAAATGCGCATGGATGAGTCCGTAACCAAGAAGAGGGCCGTGCTGCAAGCAGCTGTTGGGCTGCGGACTATAATTTGCAGAAGCGCGGCAAAACCCGGCGCAGGTCAATAAAACCATCACAAAGGGCGCTCAGCCACGGCTTTCTGACGCAGCCGTCACACTTTCTGAACGCCGTTCCCGGCCACGTGCGGCCCGAGGATCGACAAGCGTAATGACGGCGAACCAGGCGCGACAATTGGCCACACAAAGGCTCCGTATTCGACTAAAGTAGCACCCCCTTTTGCCTGCACGAGCCGTACACCATGCTTGATGGACATGCCGAACTGACCATGACCGTACTGATGACCCCGGACAAGGCCAATTTTTCCGGCAACGTACACGGCGGCACGCTGCTGAAATACCTCGATGAAGTGGCCTACGCCTGTGCCAGCCGTTATGCCGGGGAATATGTTGTGACGCTGTCAGTCGATCAGGTCAACTTCCGCCAACCGATCCACGTGGGTGAACTGGTCACCTTCCTCGCCTCGGTCAATTACACGGGCAGCAGCTCGATGGAAATTGGCATCAAGGTCATTACCGAAGATATCCGTCAGAAGACTGTTCGCCATACCAACAGCTGCTTCTTCACCATGGTTGCGGTTGGCGAAGACGGTCGCCCCACCAGCGTACCCACGCTGCAACCGCGCACGCCGGACCAGATACGCCGTTTTGCCCAGGCCCAGCAGCGTCGACAGATTCGCCGTGAACTGGAAGAACGCTACCAGGCCATCAAGAACAACTGAGCACAGAAGTGCCGGGGATGAGCGCCGTCGGCGGTGGGCGTGCGGCTCACTCCGACGCCATGTCACAAGACCCTATATAATCAGCGGCCTTTGTCATTATTCATACCAAGGATCTGCCGTGAGCTTACCGCCCTGCCCCAAATGTCACTCCGAATACACCTATGAAGACGGCCAGATGCTGGTGTGCCCCGAGTGCGCTCATGAGTGGTCGGCGACGGAGTCGCAAGCTTCCGCCGATGACGACAGGGTAATCAAGGATTCGGTAGGCAACACCCTGCAGGATGGCGACACCGTCACCGTGATCAAGGACCTCAAGGTCAAGGGTTCCTCGCTGGTGGTCAAGGTCGGCACCAAGGTGAAGAACATCCGCCTGTGCGACGGTGACCACGACATCGATTGCAAGATCGACGGTATCGGCGCGATGAAGCTGAAGTCCGAGTTCGTGCGCAAGGTCTGAGCATTACCCCCCGCTCATTAATGCAAGCCGGGTTTCCGGATTTCGAGGAAACCCGACAAGCGCACTGGTGTGGCGTCATCCGCGATGTTTGACGGAAGCGCCTGCGGCGATTCCATCCTACAAGACACCCATAGACCGTAGCCTGGATTAGCCGTAGGCGTAATCCGGGTGTCCGAAGGCTTAACCCGACGACGGGGCGACAGACGCAACCCGGTGAACGCAACGAAATGCCACGCCCGATCAGGGCGTGAGATACGACGAGCGCGTCAACCCCAGACGCAAGGCATCGATGTACTGCGCACGTTCCTTTGCACTGAGCCGGGCGCTGGAGACCTTGTCGCGGTAATGGGTCATCAATTCCTCGGGTGACAGGTGCACATAGCGCAGCATGTCCTCAATGGTGTCGTGGGTCTCGATGCCGGCGTGATAGTAGCTGCCATCCTCGCGCTGGTAGACATTCACCGAATCGGTATCGCCGAACAGGTTGTGCATGTCGCCAAGAATCTCCTGGTAGGCACCGACCAGGAACACGCCGAGGAAATACTCTTCCCCCGCCTGGATCTCATGCACGGGCATGCTGTTCTCGATGCTCTGTTCATCGACGTAGTGCCTGATCTTGCCGTCCGAATCACAGGTCAGATCCTGCAGCACGGCACGGCGTACCGGCTCTTCGGTCAGCCGCTGCAGCGGCACGATGGGCAGTATCTGGTCGATCGCCCAGGTGTCGGGGAGGCTCTGGAACACCGAGAAGTTGCAGATGTACTTATCCGCAAGCTTGTCGTTGAGTTCGTCAAGCACCGCGCGATGGGAGCGCTGGCGAGCCTTGAGCTGGTTGTACAGGCGGCGGCAGATGGCGAAATAGCTCTGCTCAGCCAGCGCCTTTTGGGCCAGCGACAGCTTGCCTGCGGCGTATTGCGCCGAAGCCTCGCTCATATAGTGGGTGGCGCGCCAGTAGGTTTCGGTGACCATCTCCGGGTCGCTGGGGCCGAGCAGATCGGCCAGCGACTGGACGATATCGGGTAGTTCGTCGTAGTTCTCGATGGTCGGCGCCTCATCATTGTGGCGCTCGAAGTCGGTCACCTGCATCACCAGTACCGCGTGGTGCGCCGTCATCGCCCGACCACTTTCCGAGAAGATGTGCGGGTGCGGCAGCTCCTGGCGGTCACAGAATTCCTTGAGCATGCCCACCACGGTGCCGGCGTATTCATCGATGTCATAGTTGATCGAGCTGGCGTTGCGCGAATGAGTGCCGTCGTAGTCGACGCCCAACCCGCCGCCTACATCTATATGGTCGACGGGCAGCCCCAGCGCGCGCAGTTCGGCGTAATAGCGGATGGCCTCGCGGAAACCGGCGCGGTAGTCGGCCAGGTTGGCGATCTGCGAGCCCATGTGGAAATGCAGCAGACGCACGCCCTGCTCGATACCTGCCGTCCGGAAGCGCTCGATAACCGTGAGCAGCTGCGCCGCCGACAGGCCGAACTTCGATTTCTCGCCACCGGTATCGGCCCACTTGCTCGACGCCAGGGACGACAGCCGCACGCGCAACCCGACCTGGGGCACGAGCTTCAGCTCGGCAGCCTCTTCGATCACCAGCTCCACTTCGGACATCTTCTCGATGACGATAAAGACGTTGTGCCCCAGCTTCTGCCCCATCAGCGCCAGGCGGATGAATTCGCGATCCTTGTAGCCATTGCAGACGATGGTGCCACCCTTGGGCGCCAGCGCCAGCACAGCCATCAGTTCGGGCTTGGAGCCGGCCTCAAGGCCGATGGCGACGTTCTGCGTGGCGATGATGTTCTTGATCACCGCCTCCTGCTGGTTGACCTTGATCGGATACAGGGCCGTGTAACGCCCCTGATAGTCGAGCCGCTCGATATTGGCGTCGAATGCCCCGGTGAGATGCCGCACACGGTCCTGCAAAATCCCGGGAAAGCGCACCAGCAAAGGCAGCGTCAGCCCTGCCTCACGCAACTGCTCGATCAGCCGATTGAACTCGATCGGCCCGCCAGTCGGTCCCTGCGGCCGTACGTCAACCAGACCTTCATCATTGATCGAGAAATAACCTGCACCCCAGTGGCGGATGCCATAGACGCTACGGCTATCAGCTGCGGTCCACTGGCTGCCATCGTCTTTACGTGTGCGTCTAACGGGCATTCAAGCCTCCTGAAAGTGGGTGTGGAGTTTGTCCGAGACGTGCGTCTGTTCTGAATGATGTTGTTACGAGCCGCCGCAGGATGGATTAGCAAAGCGTAATCCGTCGACAACGACCCCGGCTTCAGCCGTGCCAGGAGTGTTGGTGGTGAATGACGGAAGCGTCTGCGGCGATTCCATCCTACCCACCCCGACCGAACATTAGGCACGCTTGGATATTGCGTTTGAACAGCAGGTGCGCGAAGAGACAGCCGCATAAGCCGAGATTGGCATGAACTCAGCCACCGGACTTCCTGGCCTTGAATCCGCGCTTTTGCAGCTCATCGAGAAGCAGTTGAACATGATCACCCTGAATTTCGATGACACCCTCCTTGAGCGCGCCACCGGTGCCGCAGCGGCGTTTGAGCGCGCTGGCCAGCTCCTTGAGTTCATTCTCGGCAAGCGGTACGCCGGCAACGGTCGTCACGGTCTTGCCGCCACGCCCCTTGCTCTCGCGACGAACGCGGGCGATGCCATCACCTTCGGGAATCACCGTTTTCCGGCAAGTACAGGCATCCACTGGCTGACTGCAATCAGGGCAGTGCCGCCCCGTATCGGTGGAAAAAACCAGCCCGCCAAGGCCGGATAAAGAGGTGGTTTTCCTGGCCACACAAGCCTCTTGAATGAAAGAAGAAACGCCGAAACTATACCCGTCGAGCCAGGCTTTATCGACACCAGCAAACGCCGCCTCTGCAAGAGCAGGCCACACCTGCGAACAATCCCTACGCCCGCCGCTAAACCTTCGCGGCCATAAGCTAAGCCTGCAGCACGGAATATTCCTGCTTTCGTGGGAAGGGCGGGGACGCCGAGTCCATGCCGTGAAGGGAAGCCGCACCAAGCCGTGGGATTGCTTGCTGCGATGCGCGCCTTAGAAAACGAATTGCTGCAGCCGCCCCGCCACTGCATAAGGCGCCGGATCGAGCGTCGGCGTACGCCCGAGCATCAGGTCCGCCAGCAACCGGCAAGACGCCGGCGCCAGCACCAGACCATTGCGAAAATGCCCACAGTTGAGCCAGAGCCCCTCGAAGCCGGGAACCTCACCTATATAAGGAACGCCATCCGGCGAGCCGGGCCGCAGCCCCGCCCAATGTCGGACCACCTCGGCATCGGCCAAGGCCGGCAGCAGCTCGACGGCGGTGGCGCGAAGACTGTCGAGTGCATCTTCGGTGGGTGTCTTGTCGAAACCGACATCTTCCAGTGTGCTGCCGACCAGCACATGCCCGTCACGCCGTGGAATCGCGTAACGCCGCTTGGCCAGCACCATGCTCGGCAGAAAGTCTTCAGCGCACTTGAACAGGATCATCTGGCCTTTCATGGGTTTGACCGGCAACGCCAACCCCAGCGTCGCCAGCAGCTCGCCACTCCAGGCACCGGCGGCGACTACCACCCGCTCGGCACGTATCTCGCCCTGCGCCGTCTGGACACCCAGAACCCGCCCATCCTCATGCATGAAGCCCGTCACCGCGCAGTGTTCAACAATCCGTACATTGGCCATCCGCGCCAGCGCCTCACGCAAGGCGCGCAACAGGCGAGGATTGCGCACATTGGCTACTCCAGGCATGAAAACCGCCTTCGAGAACCCCTTGCCAAGCGCAGGCACGGCAGCACGCACCCGCTCCACCGTTACCCGCTGCAAAGGCCTTCCCTGACGCTCGGCCCAGGCCAGCGCTTCTTCCTCGTCATGCAGGTCCAGCCAGTACAGACCGGTCTCATGCACTTCGGGATCAACCCCGGTCTGTTCGTAGAGGCTATCGCCAAAACCCGGATAGAAATCCTGCGACCAATGCGCCAGCGCCGTAACCGCCGGGCTGTAACGCCAGGGATACAGTGGCGAAACGATCCCGCCCCCGGCCCAGGAAGCCTCGCTGCCCGTCTCGCCAGATTCGAGCAGAACCACATGCTGACCTGCGCCGGCCAATTGATAAGCCGAAAGCAGACCGATAACGCCGCCGCCAATGATGATGGTTTCTTGCTTCAAAACAGTCCCCTGAACCTGATTCACACTTCTGCCCGGCACGGCTTGACTGCCCAGTCATAAAGCCTCTAATACGCAAGACATCACTCGCGCCAGGACGGCGCAGCATCATACTTGCAAAGGACCTGCACCATGATGAATCGAAATCAAGGCTTCACGCTGATCGAATTGCTGATCACCCTGTCAATCCTCACCATTGTGATCTCCATTGCTGTCCCGGCAATGGCCGACCTTATCGCCCGCAACCGCCAGCAAGTCCTGCTTACCCAGGTACAGGATGCCATCCAGAAGGCCCGCGCCAAGGCGGTACTGCATCGTCAAACAGTCGTGCTCTGCGGCACAGAAGATACGACCAGCTGTTCCGGCAGCTGGCTCAACGGCTGGATGACCCGAACGGAGGCAACCGACAGAATACTTGACGTGACCCAGCTGGCCGCCGCCGATGAACTGCGCTGGAGTGGCTTCGGCGATCAGCGGATACGCTTTTACGACAATGGCACCAGCCCCTGGAGCAATGGCCGCTTCTACCAGTGCTACAAGCAGCGCGTCGCCTGGCAACTGATCCTCAGCCGCCAGGGCCGGCTGCGACAGGGCACTGCGGCAGACAACGCCAGCAAAGCCTCGCTGTGTACATCCTGATAAACAGCGGCAAGACACCAAAGCATGGCCCCGATCACGCCGAAGCTCGTGCACAAGCCTGATAATCGCGCCGACAGCCGGTCATCCAGACAAACGCACCGGCTATCCCGGCATAACGGACAAAACACCCAAGCCGAATCATTATCCGCTCAAGAATTCAAACGGAGCGCACCATGTCACGCCGCAGCGACATGCATGGATTCACCCTGATCGAGCTGATGATCGTACTTGCCCTACTGGCCATCGCAGCCGGCATCGCAATGCCCAACTTCGCCCGCCTGGTCGCAAACAATCAGATTGAAGCTCAAGCGCAGACGCTCAACAGCCTGCTGCAGTTCGCCCGTTCACAAGCCGTGGTGCGACGTACCTCCATCAGCCTGAGCAATACTGCCAATGACTGGATCGTGGCCACCGCCGAAGACGACACCGTGTTACGCCAGGAGGCTTTCAACCCGGACCACGCCAGTATTTCCACGGATCTGACTCCACCCATCGAAGTTGCCTTTACTGCGAACGGCTCAGCCCAATCCGCACGCTTCATCGTTTGCCGCGACGACAACCCGGCTTTCGCCTACCTGATTACCGTGCAACCCAGCGGCAATACCCGCCTGATGCCTCGGGGCAAGGATGCAGACGGCACCTACCTGCAGGACTGCGAGCCATGAAAAAACGCTTCCATAACCGAGGCTTCAGCCTCATCGAAGTGCTGGTCACGCTGGTGCTTCTGACCATCGGCATGCTTGCACTGGTGGCCATGCAGGGGCGAGGCATTCAATTCACCTCGGATTCGGTAGCCCGCAACAACGCCATCATGCTGGCCACGGAAGTGCTGGAAACGATGCGCGCCAACCCAGGCGCCCGCGATGACTACTTGATCGAACAGCTCCAGGCCGACGGAGAGTGCTCTGGAGAGGCCGTCGATGTAGCTGACGTCACCGAACAGCTTGCGTGCTGGAGCGAAAAGGCGCGCATGCTGATGCCTGGCGCCAATGGCGACGGCGCTGAAGCGGTAGCCGTGCGCAACAATTTCTACGTATGCCGTTCACTGCAAGCTGGAGCCTGCGCAGCTGACGACGGCTCGACCATCGAGGTCCAGATCGCCTGGCGCTCCAATGGCGAGCGCTGCCGAGAGGGAGACGGCGAGGGCGACGACGACCCATTTATTTGCACCTTGCGCCTGCGCGGAGAGCTCTGATCATGCACAAGCAACATGGCCTTTCAATCATTGAAATGATGGTTGCTCTGCTGATAAGCAGCTTTCTGATTATCGGCATTACGCAGGTCTACCTCGACAACCGCGAGAACACGCTGTTTCAGCAAAGTCAGGGACAGAATATCGACAATGCCCGCTTTTCCATTCTGCTGCTGGAGCAGACGCTGGCCAAGGCTGGTTATCGTCGTGCCCCCGATGAAACCATGGAGACAGCCTTTCCCAGCGACAGTATCGGCGCATGCGGCTCGATGGGTGCAGGCCAAGTGGTCAAGCGGTTGAGCGCGACGTCGTTCTGCATCCGTTATCAGCCAGCCTTCCCCGATGCGCGCGATTGTGCTGGCGACAATATCGACAATATTCCGGCCTCTCCCTATATAGCCGCCGCCCCCGTGACGGAGATATTTGATCTCGATGACGGGAGTCTCACCTGCAACGGCCAAGCCATTGCGAGCGACATCGCACAACTGAGTTTCGTGTATGGCGTGAACGCAACCGAAGAAAAGCGCATCAGCAAGTACGACGCCGAGCCGGACACTGATGACAACATTCGCGCCGTACGGTTCTCCATCCTTACAGCAAGCCCAACCGAAGTTGCAAAAACCCCTGGCAGTGCAGCCTATACATTCTGGTTCGGCGACGACCCTGAAGACAAACGCCTCTACACCATGCTTTCCAGCAGCACCAGCATGAGGAACCTGATGCCATGAGCCGCCAACACTACCAATTCAACCGACACCAGCAGCGCGGCGTCAGTCTAATGATCGCATTGGTTTTTCTGTTGATCATCACGGTTCTGGCGATTGCCAACATGCGCGAAGTCAGCCTGGAATCACGCATCACCGGCAACATGATCGAGCAGAAACAACTGCTTAACGTGGCTGAGGCCAGTGTCAGGGACGGAGAGCGCCGCACCCTCCTACACGGCCCCCATGAACCGACAAGCGACTGTCAGGGGATCGACCCCGGAAAGCTCTGCCTGCTTCATGGAGAAGCCAAATACGCGATAAGTACGGATAACACTCAAGTCTATTCACCCGACGATGACACCGAACTTCCCGGCAACGCTACTTGGTATGCGCAAACAGCTCCTGGCGGCGAACTGCTAGGCCAAACGGAGAACCCGGAATACGGAAATATGCTGCTGGGTATAGGCGTATTCCGCTACGAGATTAACGGCATCGCCAATAACAACGATTTGAATAGCGCAGTGCGCTCAACCGTTGCTCTTAACTCAAAAGGAAGGATTGAGCGGGAATAACTTGCTCCGTCAATCATTCATAGGGAAAACCATGAACACACACCCCTTTTTCCTGACAAAAAGCCTGTTGAGCACGCTGGGCTTCATGCTCTATTTCTCCGGAACCCTGAGTGCCAGCGCAGCAGCACTGAATGTCAGTCAGAAACCGCTAATACTGACCGAAACAGTACCGCCGAACATGCTACTGACCTTGGATGAATCGGGAAGCATGTCTTGGGGCTACGTTCCTGACTCAGTTGAAAGCAGCGTAATCAGCGGCTCCTACATTACACGCCTATACGCAGCGAATGCATTCAACCCGATGTACTACACCCCTGACACCAAGTACGTTATTCCGCCGTTTTTCGATGAAAGCGGCAACGAAGTCCAGCTCTCAACCCAGTTCACCAAGGCCCCCATTAATGGGTTCAGGCCAGGAGACGGAACGCTTGACCTATCCGACTACTACCGACCGACGGGCAAAGAGTACCGAATGCCTAGCGGCAGCCACAATCGACTCAACGGTCCAGCAGACGACTTCCGAGTAACCAAATCACTCTCAACCAATCAGACGCCGGTAGACGTAACAAGCGAGGCCGGAATCGTATTCAGACTATCTCGTCCTGGAGGCACTCGTACCTGTGAAATAAAGCAGTCCGGCCCGGTGCTGAACACCACCAACTTCTCCTGCGCCAGGAGTGGAAACACAGACACATATATTGCCTCCACGCCGGCATACTACTACGTCTTTGACAACACACTTACAGACTGTGACAACTCCAAGTCGAATAAAAACTGCTACAAACTCATTTTTGTAGAGGATGACGAAAAAGACAATTTCGCCATCTGGTACTCCTTTTACAGAACCCGCGCCCTGGCGACCTTGTCTGCTACCAGCATGGCCTTTGCCCAATTATCGCCTGCCGTTCGCCTGGGCTGGCAGGATCTTGCGCGCTGCACCACGCTCAATGGAGGCAATAGCTCGCTCTGCAAGGACAACAAGTTCCGTCAGTACGATGCTCTGCATAAAGGGCAATTTTATAGCTGGCTAAAAGACATATATTTCAATAGCGGAACCCCGCTACCAGCCGCAATGAAAAGAGCTGGAGAGTTTTTCAAGGAAGATGTCGCTTGGCATAAGTATCCCAACAGTCGAAACACCTCCGACAAGAACACTAAAGAAAATACCTACGCCTGCAGGGCGAGCTATCACATTCTGATGACCGACGGCATGTGGAACGCGACAACCACTAACCCCAGCTCATTCCGCCATGACAATGCCGACATAACGCTACCTGACGGCAAAAAGTATACAGGGCAGCCTCCCTACAAGGATGCTAAAGCCAGTACGCTTGCCGACCTGGCCATGCATTACTGGGCCACCGACCTTAGCGGTTTACCTAATGAACTTAAACCTTATATCCACACAAAAAATACTGATTCGGATAAACAGTATTGGGATCCACGAAATGATCCCGCCACTTGGCAACATATGACCAACTTCATCATGGGTCTTGGTCTCACCAGCACCCTGAATAGCCCTGGCATTCCCTGGGCGGGTGGCAGCCATCAAGGTGCAGGCTATGAAGCCCTGAAGGCAGGCACCGTAAACTGGCCGGAAGCATCCAGTGGCAGCGACAACAACGTATATGACCTATGGCACGCCGCTATTAACTCTCGCGGCGAGTTTTTCAGCGTCGATAGCCCCGAAACCATGATCAAGGCGTTCAAGGATATTCTTAATCGCATTGCCGATCGCACTACAACTGCTGCTCGGCCTGCAGTATCAGCGTCGTTCGTTACCGACAACTCTGGTGGCAGCTTGCAAAGCAACGTATACGCCACTCAGTTCTCCAGTGAGGACTGGAGCGGCGAACTGAGCAAGACCCAGCTGGCCGCTGGCCAGACAACAAAACTATGGACCAGCACAACCCCTAGCCCCGACAGCCGTAAGATCATGATGGCTGGTGCTGAAACAACAAGCAGCAAACTAAAAGCTTTCACTTGGGGCAATCTCGGCGACCTACAAGACGTGCTTAATATCAACCCAGAGAGTTTGGTAGGCGCGAAGGATAATCGCGGAGCGGATCGCGTGGACTACATCCTCGGCAATCGCAGTCTCGAAGGTGACAGTGAGACAAGCTTCCGTCGACGCAATAGCAACACGGTAATTGGCGATATCATCAATTCCAGCCCCGTGGTAGTGGGCACGCCTGCCTACCTGACTTATCTGGCAGACGCCATCGAGGAACCAGACAGAAGCGATTACAAAAGCTACGCATCATTCCGCGAGGCTAACCGGAAGGCTGTCACCGACCCTGATACAGGCGCCGTATCAGGCCGAAAAGAAATGATCTACGTGGGCGGCAACGACGGCATGCTACATGGTTTCAATGCCGCTACCGGTATTGAGGAATTCGCCTTTATTCCCACCGAAGTGATCAAGAACCTCTATCGCCTCACGGGCAAGAATTACAGCGGCGGCGAGCATCATTATTTCGTCGACGGCACACCTATCGTTCGCGACGTCTATCTGGGCGACGATGAAGGCTGGCGCACGGTTCTAATCGGCACCCTGCGCGCGGGTGGCAAGGCACTGTTCGCGCTAGACATTACCGATCCGGAAAATATCAAGCTGCTGTGGGAATTTGACTCGACTACCGATGAGGATCTTGGCTATACCTTCGCCCAGCCAGAAATCGTACGACTGCATACTGGCGAGTGGGCTGTGCTGCAAGGCAACGGCTATGACAGCAGCAATGACAGGGCGGCGCTGCTGATCATCGACATCAAGACCGGTGAGCTGATCAAGAAAATCCTGGTGCCCGAAGAAGTTGCCGATAACGGCATCACGCTGCCCAATGGCCTTTCCAGCGTACGCGGTGCCGACAACAACGGCGACGGCCTGGTGGACTATGCATACGCGGGCGACCTGCAGGGCAATCTGTGGCGCTTCGATCTGGTAAGAGACTTTGCCAGCGAAGAAACATCGGACCCTTTCAGCCGAACCAACCCCGAAGTTGCCAACACCTCGAAAAATGACTTCAAACTGGCCTATGGCGGGAAACCGCTATTTACCGCCCGCGACAGCAAAGACATCAGCCGTCAGCCCATTACCATTCAACCCTCCCTTGTACGCCACCCGAGCAGCCACGGTTATTTAGTACTGGTAGGTACGGGTAAGTACTTCGAGCACAGCGACGCAAATGTGGATACCAGCCGCGCCATGACGCTCTACGGCATCTGGGATCGCAATACCAAACGGCAGACCACGTCTGCCACTACGCTCCGCGCAGAAGAACGGGAAAACCTGCTTATGCAATCGTTCAGCACGGAAGAAAAGAACGCAGCATTCATGAGCGCAGAAGAAGCGGTTACGGCGACTCGCGATATCCGCCTGCTAAGCAGCAAGGTGCCGCAGTGGTACAAGACGCCAGCTGAAGGCCAACCGCCTCTGGATACCAGAAACGATGAGAACGTCAATCAATGGGGCTGGGCACTGGATATGTCCGTCGGCAGCACACTAGAAGGAGAGATGATCATCAACAACATGACGGCCAGTGGCTCCATCCTGTTCCTCAGCAGCCTGACGCCCAACCAGGACCCCTGTCAGGCGGGTGCTGATACCTGGCTGTATGCAGTCGACGCCTTCAGCGGCGGTCGTACCCGCTTTAATGTACTCGACCTTAACGCTGACAAGATCGTGGACAAGCTGGACCAATACACCAATAACGTTGTATCCGGCATGCGCTTCCCAGCACTGGGTGGTTTCACTCTCGCCCCCGGCAACCAGGTGTTTGGCAGTGATGGTGCAGCCGACCCCGCAACCGTTGGCGACGACCCCAACAGCAGCGGTCGCCAGAGCTGGCATATCGTCCCGGAGAAATATCAATGAGCAAGCTTCAGCAGCGCGGCTTTACCTTGATCGAACTGATGATCGTGGTGGCGATCCTGGGCATTCTGGCCGCCATTGCTTACCCGAACTACACGGAATATCTGAATCGCAGCAAGCGCGCCGAAGGCATGGCGCTGCTCCAGGAAATGGCTGCACGGCAGGAGCGTTTCTATGCGCAGAACAGCGCCTACGTGACAACCAACAACAACATCGGACAGTTGGTTAGCGATTCATCGAAGATCACAGGTTCGGGAGCAACTGCTCGCATCCGCTCGGAACACAGCTACTACCAGGTAGCCGTCTCCAGCGTAGCCAATGACGGCGGCTACTCCCTGACCGCCACGCCCGTTCTGCCCTTCAGCGATCCGGCTTGCGGCAACCTTACCTTGAACGCAATAGGCATCAAGGGCCGCAGTGCCACCGGTTCGGATGCCAAATCAGTGGAGCAGTGCTGGAAATAGTTCGTAGCCTGGATTACCGGTATGCATGAAAAAGCCGACGCGTATGGGTCGGCTTTTTCGCATCAGCGGTTGAATCTCATATCTGCTTGACCCTTAACTCCTTCGGCATCGAAAACGTCACGTTCTCCGGCCTGCCTTCCAGTTCGTCCATCCCTGTTGCTCCCCATTCACGCAACTGGTCGATCACCCCACGCACCAGCACTTCAGGGGCCGAAGCGCCGGCGGTGATGCCGATGCGGGCGTTTTCGGCGAACCATTCGCGCTTGAGGTCTTCGGCGCCGTCGATCAGGTAGGCGGGGGTGTCCATGCGCTCGGCCAGTTCACGCAGGCGGTTGGAGTTGGAGCTGTTGGGGCTGCCGACCACCAGCACCACGTCGCACTCGCCGGCCAGTTGCTTGACCGCGTCCTGGCGGTTCTGGGTGGCGTAGCAGATGTCGTCCTTGCGTGGGCCGCCGATGCTGGGAAAGCGCGTGCGCAGCGCGTCGATCACGCGGCTGGTGTCGTCCATGGACAAGGTGGTCTGGGTGACGAAAGCCAGAACCTCGGGGTTGCGCACCTGCAGCTGGGCGACGTCGTCCTCATCCTCGACGAGGTAGATCGAGCCGCCGTTGGCGGTATCGTACTGGCCCATGGTGCCTTCGACTTCCGGATGGCCATGGTGGCCGATGAGGATGCACTCACGCCCTTCTCGACTGTACTTGGTGACTTCCAGGTGCACCTTGGTAACCAGCGGGCAGGTCGCATCGAATACCTTCAGGCCACGTTTGTCCGCTTCCATCCGCACCGCCTGGGACACACCATGGGCGCTGAAGATGACGATGTAGCCATCGGGCACCTGATCCAGTTCGTCGACGAAGATCGCACCACGCTCGCGCAGGTCTTCCACGACGAACTTGTTGTGCACCACTTCGTGACGCACGTAGATCGGCGGGCCGAAGACTTCCAGGGCGCGGTTGACGATCTCGATGGCGCGATCGACACCGGCGCAAAAACCACGGGGATTGGCGAGTTTGATTTGCATGGAGGTGTCTCGGTGGGGAAGCTGTGAGGCGAGTGTACTGCGAAGCATCTGTAGGAGCGGACTTGTCCGCGAGCTTTCGGCGCGGCATGCACCGATCGCGGACAAGTCCGCTCCCACAAGGGTCAGGCGTTCTTGATGTCGATGATCTCGACTTCGAATGTCAGCACCTTGCCCGCCAGCGGATGGTTGAAGTCCACGGTGACCTGGCGGTCGTCGAAGGTCTTGACCACACCCGGCAGCTCGCTATTGGCGGCATCGTTAAAGATCACCAGCAGGCCTTCGGAAAGCTCCATACCCTCAAACTGGCTGCGCGGCATGACCTGCACGTTCTGCGGGTTGTGCTGGCCGAAGCCCTGTTCGGGCGCGACCTGCAGAGTGCGTTTGTCACCGGCCTTGAAGCCGTACAGCTGCTGCTCGAAACCCGGCAGCAGATTGCCGTCGCCGACCTTGAAGGTTGCAGGCTTCTTGTCGAAGGTGCTGTCGACCACCTCGCCGTTTTCCAGGCGGAGCGCGAAATGCAGGGTGACCTCCCTGTCCGGCCCAATGCGCTGTTCAGTCATGCGGATTCTCCGGTTTTGTCGCTTTTGAACATGTCCAGCGCCAGCATCACGGCACCGACGGTAATGGCGCTGTCGGCGATGTTGAACGCCGGAAAATACCAGCGGTCCTGCCAATGCACCAGAATGAAATCCACCACATGGCCCAGCACCACGCGGTCATACAGATTACCGATCGCGCCGCCCAGCACCAGTGCCAGCGCTACGGCCAGCCAGGTTTCACCCGCCTTCAGTCGCTTCATCCAGATCACCAGTACAACACTGACGCCCGTTGCGATCACCGCGAACAGCCAGCGCTGCCAGCCGCCGTGATCGGCGAGAAAGCTGAAGGCGGCGCCGGTGTTATAGGCCAGAGTCCAGGCAAAGTAACCAGGAACGACATCGACTTTCTGGTACAGGCTGAAGTTGGCCTCGAACCAGTGCTTGGTAGCCTGATCGAGAACGATCACCAGCACGCTGAGCCAGAGCCAGGTGAGCTTGCCGAGACGCGCACTCATTGCCCTACTCCAGCGCCACACGGCTCAAGAGCCTCATGCATAGTGACGCACCTCGCCCGCACCCTCGATGTTCTCCACGCAACGGCCACAGATTTCCGGGTGCGCGGCATGGGTGCCGACGTCCGGCAGGTGATGCCAGCAGCGTCCGCACTTGGCGTGCCCGGTTTTCTTCACCAGCAGCTTGAGACCAGCCAGTTCGCTTTCCACCGCCTCGGCAGGGGCCTGCGCCAGCGGCGCGACTTCGACGGCGGAGGTGATCAGCACGAAGCGCAGTTCGTTGCCCAGCTTGGCCAGCGTAGTCGCCAGCGACTCTTCGGCATACAACGTGACTTCGGCCTGCAGGTTGCCGCCAAGGGTCTTTGCGGCACGCTGAGCTTCCAGCTCTTTGTTCACTGCGGCCTTGACCGCCATGACCTGCTCCCAGAACGCGCGATCCAGAACGGCATCCTCTGGCAGCTCCGCCAGCCCCTCGTACCAGGTATTGAGCATTACCGACTCGTTGCGCTCGCCTGACAGGTACTGCCAGATTTCCTCAGCAGTGAAGGCCAGGATCGGCGCGATCCAGCGCACCAGCGCCTCGGCGATGTGGTAAAGCGCGGTCTGGCAGGAGCGCCGCGGCAGGCTGTCGGCGCCAGTGGTGTACTGGCGGTCCTTGATGATGTCGAGGTAGAAGCCACCCAGTTCCTGCACACAGAAGTTGTGCACCTTCTGGTAAACGTTCCAGAACTTGTAAGTGCCGTAGGCTTCCTCGATTTCCCGCTGTAGCAGCAGAGCGCGGTCGATAGCCCAGCGGTCCAGGGCGATCAGCTGGTCGTTGGGCACCAGATGCTGCGCAGGATCGAAGCCGTCGAGGTTGGAGAGCAGGAAGCGCGCGGTATTGCGGATACGCCGGTAAGCATCCGCGCTGCGCTGCAGGATCTGCTTGGAGACAGCCATTTCGCCCGAGTAATCGGTAGCCGAAACCCACAGACGCAGGATGTCGGCGCCCATGCTGTCGGTAATTTCCTGCGGCGCGATCACGTTGCCCAGGGACTTGGACATCTTGCGGCCATTCTCATCCACGGTGAAACCGTGGGTCAGCAGGCCGCGATACGGCGCGTGGCCGTCGATGGCTGCGCCAGTCAGCAAGGACGAATGGAACCAGCCGCGATGCTGGTCCGAGCCTTCCAGGTAGAGGTCGGCGCGCGGGCCTTCTTCGTGGCCCATGGGGTGCGAGCCGCGCATCACGTGCCAGTGCGTGGTGCCGGAGTCGAACCAGACGTCCAGGGTGTCGTTGATCTTTTCGTACTGCTCGGCCTCGGCACCCAGCAGCTCGGCAGCATCCAGTTTGAACCAGGCTTCGATGCCCTGCTGCTCGACACGCTGAGCCACCTGTTCGATCAGCTCGACGGTGCGTGGATGCAGCTCACCGCTTTCCTTGTGCAGGAAGAACGGAATCGGCACGCCCCAGTTGCGCTGGCGCGAGATACACCAGTCCGGGCGCCCGGCGATCATGCCGTGCAGGCGCGCCTGACCCCAGGCGGGGACGAACTGGGTGCTTTCGATGGCGTCCAGCGCACGACGACGCAGGGAGCTGCCGTCACTGACCACCTTGTCCATGCCGACGAACCACTGCGCGGTGGCGCGGTAGATCAGCGGCGTCTTGTGCCGCCAGCAGTGCATGTAGCTGTGCTGGATGGCTTCATGCTTGAGCAGCGCACCCACTTCCCGGAGCTTCTCGACGATGGCCGGGTTGGCCTTCCAGATGAACTGGCCGCCGAAGAACGGCAGGTCCGGCACGTAGACGCCATGACTCTGCACCGGGCTGAGGATGTCGTCGTTTTCCATGCCGTAGTGCTTGCACGTACGGAAGTCGTCCTCGCCGTAGGCCGGAGACGAGTGGACGATGCCAGTGCCGGCGCCGGTTTCCACGTACTCGGCCAGGTACACCGGCGAGAAGCGCTCGTAGAAGGGGTGACGGAAACGGATCAGGTCCAGCGTCTTGCCTTCGCAGCGGGCGATGATTTCACCGGACATGCCATAGCGCTGCAGGCTGGACTCGACCAGCTCTTCGGCCAGCACCAGCAGCTTGTCACCGGTATCGACCAGCGCATAGGTGAAATCAGGATGAACGTTGAGCGCCTGGTTGGCCGGAATGGTCCAGGGTGTGGTGGTCCAGATAACGATGCTGGCGGGCTTGGCCAGGTTGGCGACACCGAAGGCTGCGGCGAGCTTGTCGGCATCTTCCACTTGGAATGCCACATCGATGGCATCGGACTTCTTGTCCTGGTATTCGACTTCGGCCTCGGCCAGTGCCGAACCGCAATCAAAGCACCAGTTCACCGGTTTCAGGCCCTTGAAGACGAAACCGCCTTCGACCATTTTCGCCAGCGCGCGGATCTGCCCGGCTTCGTTGGCGAAATCCATGGTCTTGTAGGGGTTGTCCCACTCGCCCAACACGCCGAGGCGGATGAAGTCGGCCTTCTGTCCCTCGATTTGCTCGGCGGCGTAGGCACGGCAGCGCTCGCGGGTCAGGTCCGCCGGCTGGTTCTTGCCGAAGGTGGTCTCGACCTTGTGCTCGATGGGCAAACCGTGACAGTCCCAGCCCGGCACGTAGGGCGCGTCGAAACCGGCCAGGGTGCGCGAGCGGACGATCATGTCCTTGATCACCTTGTTCACCGCGTGGCCAATGTGAATGTTGCCGTTGGCGTAGGGCGGGCCATCGTGCAGGACGAATTTCGGGCGACCTTCGCCGATCTGCCGCAGCTTCCCGTACAGGTCGATGCTGTCCCAGCGCTGCAGAATCTCCGGCTCGCGCTGTGGCAGACCGGCCTTCATCGGAAA
>ERZ869909.654-NODE-654-length-36122-cov-29.523374_pt1 | contig 36122 bp, 21 predicted proteins | sample MGYA00520892_ERZ869909 | MGnify/ENA primary metagenome ERZ869909 (study PRJEB32215, sample SAMEA104723947) | bioreactor metagenome | biome: bioreactor; feature: anaerobic bioreactor; material: water | place: China | collected 2015-03-12 ...
AACACCAGGTTGCGCTTTTCGGCATAATGGCTGAGCAGGTTGTAAAACTCATTGCGGACGGATGTTTCTTTTTTGGTTCCGCCAAACTGAATGAGTTTATCCAGGCGGTTGTAATATTGGTTGATGAGGGTTTTTGACATGGGTTGGCAAGCAGTATTGTGAAAATATGAATATGTTGTTTCGGTGGTTAACCGACGGTAAAAATAATTATTTAATTGCTGCCGTTAACTTTTATTAAAAATATGAGGTGTTCGGTTGCATGCATCCATCCGGCAATGCATGAAATTACCTATCTTAGCGGAAGTTTTAAAATTTGCCGCGGATGCGCTTTTCTGCCGGTTTAATACCACGCTATGCATTACTATGGATTTATCAATCGGTAACTACCTTCTGATCGCTTCTATCCTGCTGCTTCTCAGCATTATTGCAGGTAAGACCTCTTACCGTTTCGGGTTCCCTACTTTAATACTTTTCCTTCTTATCGGCATGCTTGCCGGTTCAGAAGGCATAGGAGGCATTAATTTTGACGATCCAAAACTGGCGCAGTATATCGGAGTTGTGTGCCTTTGTTTTATTTTGTTTTCCGGTGGGCTGGATACGGATTGGAAGTACATCAGGCCCATCATGTGGCACGGGGTTTCGCTGTCAACGCTTGGGGTCTTGCTCACCGCTGTTATCCTTGGGGTATTTGTCTGGCTGATAACCGATTTTACAATATACGAAGGCCTGCTGCTGGGCGCCATTGTTTCTTCAACCGATGCGGCTGCGGTTTTTTCAATATTGCGGTCGAAAAGCATAGCCCTCAGAAGCAACCTGCGGCCAACGCTCGAATTTGAAAGCGGCAGCAACGACCCGATGGCTTACTTTCTTACAATTGCCATGCTGGGCCTGGTGGTTAACCAGGAGCAAAACCTGTTGATGATCATCCCGTTGTTTTTCAAGCAGATGCTGATTGGTGCAGGCCTGGGCTATTTGTTTGCAAAAGCCAGCATTTTTATCATAAACAGGATCAAACTGGTTTTTGAAGGCCTGTATCCGGTGCTGGCCATCGCACTGATGTTCATCACTTTTTCGGCTACCGATTTTCTGCGTGGCAATGGCTTTCTTGCCGTTTATCTTTGTGCCGTTTACCTGGGGAACACTGATTTTATTCATAAGAAAACCATTCTCAAGATGTTTGATGCCATGGCCTGGCTTATGCAGATCATCCTGTTCCTTACGCTTGGCTTGCTCGTTTTCCCTTCAAAAGTCCTTATGGTGGCAGGCATCGGGCTGATCATTTCAAGCTTCCTGATCCTGGTGGCCCGGCCTCTGAGTGTGTACCTGAGCCTGCTGCCTTTCAGAATAAAGTTCAGAAAGAAGATCTATATTTCCTGGGTTGGGCTGCGGGGCGCCGTGCCCATTGTTTTTGCCACCTATCCGTTGATTGCCGGCATTGAGAAATCAGAGATGATTTTCAACATTGTGTTTTTTGTTTCGGTAACTTCTGTTTTGATCCAGGGCACTACGCTTTCCACGGTTGCCAAATGGCTGCGGGTTGCCATTCCTGAAAGGGCAAAGGCCAAAACATCGGTTGAAACCCTCTTGTTTGAGAACGACAAAACCGTGATGGATGAAATCCTGATCCCCGAAGATGGCTGTGCCGTGGGGCGACGAATTGTTGAACTGCATTTTCCAAAATCCACCATCGTAACCATGATCCACCGCGATAATAAGTTTATCATTCCCGATGGTTCCACCATTATCGAAGCCAATGATATTTTGCTGGTATTGTCTGACAACCACCAAAACATTGATTTTGCCAGGAAGAACTTGTGTGAAATTGAAAACAAGTTGTTGTGACCCCGGGTACAATAATTTCTAATTGCCTGAGCCAAAAGATAAAAGACGCCGATTCTGAAAGGAAGGCGTCTTTTGTAATCCTGTGAAAGTATGTCAGAATGAAAATCTGATCTCGCCGGTAATCATTCTTCCGGGGGCAACCACATTTCTTGAATCCACAAAATCCTGGTCAAGCAGGTTATGCACCTTCAGGGCTGCGGATAATCCGCGGTAAAGCTGCCGCCATACATGCAAATCAATGTAATTGAAAGCTTCGATCTTTTCTGTGTTTACATCATTCAGCCATTGCGCCCCTTTGTGGTTAAATGAGGCATAGAAGTTAAGGTATTTGTTTCTCCAGGAAACGCCTGCATGCAGAATGTCTTTTGGCTCATACACGAGGGCTTTCCCGGCGAGGTTATCATCAATGTCAGGATTCAGTACCCTGTGCTCAATAATTTCTGTTTCGGTAAAAGTATAAGCCAGATCTATATTCAATCCGTCAACAGGTTCCAGGTTTAAGGCCACCTCAGCGCCCATGATATTTACCTTTCCAATATTGTCTTTAATCCTGATCGGCCGCATCCTGTTGTTCATCAGCAGCGAATCCCCGGTTGCAATATAGGCATGATAATCTCTTCCGATTGCGTAAAAAATACCCGGACTTAAAGTGATGCGTTTTGTTATGAATATGTCGGAACCAAGCTCAAAATTGTCGAGGTATTCGGGTTTGAGATCGGGATTGGCGATTTTCATGCCCCCCGAGATTCTTCCTGTGCGGCACATGTCGTCGAGCACCGGAGCGCGGAAACCCTTGCTGTAACCGCCAAAAATCCTGAATTTGCCGGTTTTGTGATATTGCAGTGAAATTCGCGGACTAAAGGCTGAAAAAGATGCATCATCAAGGTTGCCGGCAAAATCCTGCAGGAATTCTGTTTCACGCGTCGGGTTTTCCACCAGGAAAGCGCCATCATAGAAATTTACATAATCAAATCTTAAACCTGCCAGCAGTCTGAAAGGGGTGCTTGCAATTTGTATCTCATCCTGAAGATAAATTCCCAACTGGTTCATTTTACCCTGGTTCAGAACCTTGTCAGTGGATGACAGATAAACATCGGCGCCATCCACAGCGCCATTGCGCAAATCAATACCTGTTGTGATCTGATGTGAGTAGCCAATCCGTGTGCTGAACGAGGATAATATTCCCATCTCATCACGAATAGATTCCACGTTATATCGGGTGATTGTTTCATTTCGTAAGCTTTCACGGATGTTCTGATAGTTTTCCCGTTGTCCGAAAAGTGTGACGTTCAGTTTTTGGCCTTCATTGAAACTGCCACGATACAGTACCCTGGCATTCATGCTCGTGTAAAGGTTATAGGCGCCATCGCCGGCTGCAAGATCATCGTTTGTAAAACCATAGCCGGAAAATTTTGAACCGGTTCCGCGCTTGCCGGAATAATATCCTCCGGCAATTTCAAGCATGTGTTCGGGTTTCATAAAGTACCCGGCCCTGCCGCCAATTTGGTATTCGTCTAAGAACGAGGCAACGGAGTATTCATCTGTTTCGTCGGCAGGTGTTGTGATATAGCCATCGCTCCGGCGATACATGCCGTGCAACCCCCAGAAAAAATTATCCTGTTTGCCGCCGATTTTTGCCTGGGTGTGGGCAGTGGCAAAAGTTCCTGCACTCTGACTGATGGATCCTTCAATCGGTTTTACCGGGGTCGGACTGATCATGTTGATCACTCCGCCCATTGCGTTGCCGCCATAAATGGAAGAACCAGGCCCTTTGAGTACTTCAATTTTGCCAATTTCATTGAGGTTGACAGCATTCCAATTCACTGATCCGCCATCAGATTTATTGATGGGTACGCCATCAAGCAATACCAGTGTTCGGCCTGCCTCGCTTCCCATGCCTCGCATTGAAACCGTGGCTGATCCCAGAAAACCTGCGCCCCTGCTTACTGAAATACCCGGAATCACCCTGAGGTAGTCATCAACCGAGTACGCCGGTACCTCTTCGGCGTTTTCTTTTGAAACTACGCTGACCCTAACCGGAATAACATACAAGTCGCGGTTGCTGCGGGTAGCGGTTACAACCAATTCTCCAAGCAATTGAGCATCCGGAAATAATTTTATGGTAATGAATTCATTTATGTTTTCAACTTCCACCTCAGTCATCCGGTAACCAATATGACGCACTGAAAGCACTATTGATCCCTTTTTCAGGTCATTTAGCCGAAACTCACCATTTTCATCTGTGACAGCATGCTGGTTCTGACCCTTGATTTTGATCGTTGCCCCTGTGAGCGGATGATGATTCTCCGCATCCACTATCTTCCCGTTTAGTGTGATTTGTGCATGCAATGCGTTAAATGCCAGCCAGAAGGCTGCAATCATTAAAATCGTTTTCTTCATAGTTTAGATGTTGTTTGTTGTTAATATTCGACTTGCAGAAATTGCATATCGCTTGTTAAAAAATTTATTCTATGATTTCATTAAGCTCATTCATCATATTATCAAAATGCTTTTGGATATCAGGTTCAGCTTCGGTGTAGAGTTTGTCAAAAAGTTCGATGAATCGTTCTCCTTTAGGGGTGAGGATTGTTTGTCCGCCACTTTCCCCTCCTCGATGTTTTTCAATCAGTTTAAATCCCAGTTTCTCCTCGATGCTTTTCAGGTTTTCCCATGTTTGCCTGTAGGTATACCCCATTTTCTCAAACGCAGCCTTTAACGATCCTGTATCGCGGATTGCTTTGAGCAGTTTCCATTTCCCCTCACCCAAAATGTTTATTCCCGAATCGGTTTCGATCCAGAATTTGTATCTCAGCATTAAATGATGTGGCTTTTCTGACATCCTTAAAACATATTGAGTGAGAAAAATAAAAACACTGCCTGTGTTGCAGAAGCAAAATTTTGTTGCAACTTTGCGACTTGCAAAATTAGCATATCGCTAACAATAATTATCTAACATGACAAAAAATATTTTCTTGCGGGTTTATCTGCTTATCTTCGTTTTCACAATTACAGTTGCGATGCATTCGTGCAGTCTGTTGCCAAAAAAACTCGCCGATGCTATCACCGGCGCAACCAAAACAATGGCTACCGATGGAAACAGCCTGTTCCATCAAACTGATGAGATTAGTCTTAAAACGGGAACCCTTGTAATTGAAGGAGAGGTTAAAACTCCCGGTAAGGTAAATCTTGATAACCATTATAAACGAGAAGTTTTTATCAAGGAATCGTTATATGATGCAGATAATGGGATCAACTTTATCGGCGCTTACCGCTACCGGGGATATTCCTTGTTTGATCTGCTTCATCCGTTCAATCACGAAAAGAAAAATGCAGAAGTTTTTCGCCCGGCCATTGATTTGTATGTTGTGATTGAGAACGCCGGGGGAGAAAGTGTTTCTTTTAGTTGGTCGGAAATATTTCATACCAATAACCCGCATCAGATCATTATTGCCACCGAAGCAGCCCCGATTGTGCCTTACCGCAAAGAAGTAAATTACAAAACCGGCGACACCTGGAAAGTAGTTGCAGCCAACGATCTTTTTGCTTATCGTGTATTGGTTGATCCGGTTAAGATAACCATTCATTCTTTCGATAAAAAGGCCTATGTGATCAACCGTGATATTGAGCCTATGTATAGCCAGGAAGTTCAGGTGTTTCATAATGACAAACAGATCGCAACCATACCGCAGATTGAAGATGAAGGCGCTTACACAAGATACTATTCCAGTTTTTACGGAATGGGCATGGGCTATCATGACGCCAAATATTTTCAGGGGCCTCTGCTCAGTAAACTCCTGGATGGTTCAATTGATTTCTTTGACCCGAAAATGAACCGCCACGGTTTGGTCTGCTTTGCCGGCCTTGATGGCTACAGGGCTATCTACAGTTACAGCGAGCTCTTCAACCGCACCGATCAGGTAATGCCTATACTGGCCGTGCCTGAAAACCCGATAGATGGTGGATTCTACCGGATTTTCCATCCTGCCGAATTCTACGCCGACCGCTCAGTGAAATCGCTGGCAGAGATATTTATTTTCAGGCATTAACCATTCTAATAGTTCAAGAAACTTTATCAACTTAGCCTCTTGTTTTTCAAATAGAGCTGGGAAATGATGCTTGAAAATGCATAAACCCGGCCGTGTTAGCGAGGAAGCAGCAGTTGAGAGCATTTGCGTGGGTTAATATAACAATTGTTTGGCAGAGTTTTCATGTGGCTCTGCCAAACGCTTGTTATTCGAAAACTATCCAGTATCCTCCTTTGGCAGGACCTGCGTGTTTGATCTTGCCTTCTCCGGATAGTTTTTTCAGGTGGTAGTTAACGCCATCCAATGTAATGTTTCCTATCACTTCGGCTAACTTTTTACTGCTGAGCCTGGGATTCAGCTTTAATAGCTGCATTATTTTTTCAGACGTTTTCATAGTGGTTGATGCTGGTGTTTCATCCAGGTATTCATCTTTCATGGTAAATTTGCCTAGCCTTTCCATAGTAGGACTGCTCTCCCTGACTACCATAATAGTTTGAGGGCCTGACTGACTTGGGTCATCACCGTAGTTTTTCTTAAAGAAAATTACCCGGAAAGAAACACCTGGCTCCTTCCATGTTAAGCCAACATCAGGATACTTTTTTAATTCATTGGCTATGAGTTTAAGTCCATTGCCCCATTTTTCAATGATACCAAGCATTTTGAATACTGGGGCCAGGGTCTTGTTCCTTATTTCAGATTGCCCTGACTCCATATCATCGTAATCAATGGATGGCAATAGCCTGCCAGGGCTTGTGATTTCTATCCTTGTATCAAAAATTGCTAATTTGATATCTTGCCCGGTCAGTGAGTAATCGCGGTGAATGATTGCATTGCGTATTGCTTCACGGATAGCAAGAACCGGGTACTCCCAGCGATCCTGGCGGTAAACGCCAACATATCCTGTTGTACCTTCTGAGATGTGGCGTAAAACAAACTGGTATGCTTCATCTGGTTGCGTAACAATACTGCCGGTTATTGTTTTGCGATCAATGAAATTTCCGGGATCATTGCCTTTGAACCTTGCACATTCAATGATTGCATTTGGGAAAATCCTGTTTTTAATTTCATCGTCCGAAAGTAATATAAGCGCATGGCTGGGAAGTATAGTTCCTTGTTCAATCCGTAAAAGTTCCAGTTTTGACAGAACTGTTTCCGTTAAGGCTTGCCCGGTTGACTCCCTAAAAGCCCTGCTAAAGGATTCAAGGTTTATTTCGCTGGCGGTTTTGCTAAAATTTAATTCACTGTCGAATGATATATTCTGGCGGCGCCTCATCAGTTCTGCAATCATCTCGGCTGAAGCTTGTCGCGAAACGGAGCCTACTCGTACGTATACACCTTCGCTTAAACCTTTTTTCTTCAGGTAATAAGGCGGTGTATTTCCTTTGTGAACCAGGATTTTTATAATGTGTTTGCCATCGGATTGCAAAAAAGAAATATCCGGAATAATTTGAGGCACACAATTATCAATTATCATATTGCTCAGTTGCTCTTCAATGCTTATCAGCTGATCTTCCGGTACTCCTATTATCTCTTTTGGCTTATCCTTTATGCCAATGTAGATAGCACCCCCGGCGTCATTGGCAAAGGCGACAATGGTTTTAGCAAGATCCGCACCTTTGGGAACCTCTTGCTTAAATTCCAGTTTGCGGCCTTCTGGCTGTTGAATGGTATCTACTAATTTCATGGTAGTGCTACTATGGTTTATGCCACAAAGATACTATAAAAAACAGGGTAAACTACCATGATAATGCATTTTTTTTGTCTATTATACCCTATTTTGCAGTTTTGGGATAAATTGTACTATTATAATCTACCATTAAAATCAGAATGGTGTTCAGTTGCAGAGATGTGTCTGTTGAGGCATTAATGCACAATCTGCAAGTGCAGAAATCATATGTGTAGCGGGTCTTGACCTAATTGTCGTAATTTTCCATATCCTGCCGGTACAGCAGAAAGTGTATCTGTGTCTGGCAAAGCAGGATTCTGTTGCCCCAGTGTGATTTAAACAGCCTGGCAATTTCCTGTATTGCGTTTTCGCGTGCGGCATGCGATTCCCTGCTGAACAGCAAAACAAAATCTTTCATGTCCTGGTAAATATCTGTGAGGTTTTCAGCAAGGCTGAAGCTATTGGTTTCTTCATCTTCTGAGCCGGGATCACAAAAGTAAAAGGTGTCGTTTTGTGCAAATTTTGTTTTTAATTGATTGAAAATACCCTGCCAGTGTTCTTCGGTCACATAACGTTCGTTGGCTTCGGGGTATTTTGCCAGAACTGCCGGAACCGTGGATCCTTTCAAATACAATAGGGGCAAAACCCTGTGCAGGTAGGTGTAGATGGTTTCCGGTTCGTAGCTTGCTGCTTTTTCAAGAAAAATACAATACTCGTTTGCCACAGTAAACATGTCCAGCACGCTTTTACTGAAAATCGGATCGTTTTGGTCCATAACACTATTTTATTGAGGGGTTGGGGCAAAATTAAATATTCTGCCGTAAGGCAAAAAAAAAGCCCCTTTCCCGGGACTTTATTTCTTTTGCTAAAGCATGCTAATATTTCTTTTCCTTGATGCGTGCTTTTTTGCCTTTCAGTTTGCGCAAATAAAAAATTCTGGCACGGCGCACAACACCGCGTTTGTTGATGTCAATTTTATCAATAAAGGGAGAGGCCAGCGGGAAAATTCTTTCTACGCCAACGCTTCCTGATACTTTACGTACGGTAAAGGTTTCGGTGGCGCCTGAGCCAACCCGTTGCAGAACCACACCCTGAAACTGCTGAACGCGTTCTTTGTCGCCTTCTTTGATTTTATAATGCACCGTGATGGTATCGCCTGCTTTGAAGTTGGGAAGTTCTTTGCGTTCAACCAGACTTTCTTCAACAAACTTCATTAATTCACTCTTATTCATTGACTTAGGTATTTTATACGGGTTTGATCAAAAATGAGTGCAAATATACGGCATTATTTTTTTCAAAAACAAGATGATGCCGGAAAAATTAAAAACAGATTGTTTTACCTGCCATCAAGCAATTCAGGGCGGCGTTCAGCGGTGCGCCTGAGCGCCAGGTCCAGTTTCCATTGTTTGATGTTGGCTTCATTCCCCGATAACAAGACTTCCGGGACTTTCCAACCTTTGTATTCTGCCGGTCGGGTATAAACGGGAGGGGAGAGCAGATGATCCTGAAAAGAATCCGATAATGCTGAGGTTTCATCGCTTAACACACCCGGAATCAGCCTGATGATGCTGTCGCAAACCACCGCTGCGGCAAGCTCGCCGCCCGTAAGCACATAATTTCCGATAGAGATCTCCATGCTGATGTAATGTTCGCGGATCCTTTCGTCAATTCCTTTATAGTGGCCGCAAAGCAGGAGAACGTTTTGCTTCAATGAAAGGCGATTGGCTGTGGGCTGGTCGAAGAGGATGCCATCGGGTGTGAGGAAGATAATCTCGTCATATTTGCGTTCATTCCTTAGTTTTTCAATGCAGTCGGCTATGGGCTGAACCATCATCACCATGCCGCCGCCACCTCCAAAAGGGTAGTCGTCCACATTGCGGTGCTTTGAAGTGGAATAATCCCGCAGATTATGGAAATGGATCTCAGCCAGGCCTTTTTCCCTGGCCCTCTTGATGATGGAATGATCGAAAGGGCCGCTGAACATCTCCGGAAATATGGTGAGAATATCAATGCGCATGACAGGCGATAATTTGTGTTTCATGTGCAAAAGTAATGCGAATTGAACAAACAAACCGGGTGTTAATATAAGCGGCAGTAAAAAGGATTGGATTAATGCTTAATTTTGTAAAGATTTGAACCGTATTCCTATCAATCAAAACCTGCATTATGATAAAGCGATTTTCTGGCTTGCTGATGGTTTTTGTGCTGCTGGCAACTGCCTTTCCACTTTACCCACAACCTCTGGGTCCGTCTTATGTTGTTTACTTTACCGATAAGGACAATTCGCCTTACTCCATTGATAACCCATCTGAGTTTTTGACTGCTGCGGCACTGGATCGCAGAAGCCGGCAGGGGATTGATATAAGCATGGACGACATTCCGGTCAATGCCAGTTATATTCAGGCGGTTACCAGTGCCGGGGCGCAGATAGCGGCAGTTTCAAGGTGGTTTAATACCGTGGCCGTTTGGATCTATGATGCCGATATTATCCCGCTTATCGCAGATTTGCCATTCGTGCTGAAAGTTGAACCCATGAGCCAGGCTAATAATACACACACTCCGCCGGTTTACCGGAAAAACAAAGAATTCTTTGAAATAGAGGAAAGCAAGTTGCCTGCGGTTGTTCCCCCGGTCAAGTCATTCAAAAACGACTTTTTTAATTATGGCTCAGGTTTTAACCAAATTGATATGGTGAATGGGATTGGACTGCATAACCAGGGTTTTCGCGGCCAGGGAATGGTAATTGCCGTGCTTGATGCCGGGTTTCGCAAAGTGGATGTGAATCCGGCTTTCGACAGCCTTCGTGCCCACAACCGCATTCTTGGTACCCGCGATTTTGTTACACCCGGAAATAATGTTTATCACCCTGGTATTCATGCCCATGGCGCGAATGTGCTTTCCATCATGGCGGCCAACCTCCCAGGCCAAATGGTGGGCTCTGCCCCGGATGCATCCTACTGGCTCATACGTACAGAGGATGCCGACGGGCCATACATGAACAGTGAATACCTGATGGAGGAATATTTCTGGATATCGGGCGCTGAGTTTGCCGACAGCGTAGGCGCCTGGGTGATCAACTCATCGCTTGGTTATGCTGATTTTTTTGATGACCCGTCACAAAACCATACCTATTCCGATATGGATGGTAATACCACACCGGTTACCCGTGGCGCCAACCGCGCAACCGCCAAAGGCATCCTTGTGGTAAACAGCGCCGGAAATAGCGGCGACAGTCCGTGGCAGCATATCATTGCCCCTTCTGATGGATTTGATGTAATGGCAATAGGCGCTGTGAATGCCAATGGAGCTTATGCCTTTTTCAGTTCAAAAGGGCCCAGTTATGATGGAAGGGTCAAGCCTGATGTTACCGCGCAGGGTCTGGGAACTACCTATGTGAGCAGTGGCGGCAGTGTCTTAAGCGGCAATGGCACCTCTTACTCGTCGCCGATAATTGCCGGAATGGCTGCTTGTTTGTGGCAAACCCAAATGGATGCTTCCAGTACGGATGTCCGCAATGCCATCAGGCAAAGCGCTTCGCAGTATCTCAACCCTGATCATTTATTGGGATACGGCATACCTGATTTTTCAAAAGCTCACTTTTTGCTCACTTTTGACAGCACAGTTGATGTAAAGAACGGTACCGTTAACCTGTTTCCCAACCCGGCAAATGAATTTATCATTATTCGCCTCCAAAAAGCCGGTGATTATATCCGCCGGATAGAAATCAGTGATCTCAGCGGACGGCTTCTCATGAGCAGGGATTATAAAAACAGCCAGCAGTTTGAGGTTCGTGAAAACTTAAGCAGGCTCGATGCCGGTATTTACCTTGTCAGGATTGATCTGGCTGAAGCATCGGAAACCATCAGGTTGATCAGATTTTGACTCCTTTAGCCCGCTCAAACAAGATGCTGGGCATTGAAGCTGGTTTCATCAATGAAAATGATAGGGTAAAAGGGAGCTCAGTTTTTACCGCCTGTGTCAACCGGGATTGGCTGGATTGACCTTGCCATTGGTAAAGATTACAAAATCGCGCTGCGATTTCAGCAGGTTCACCATGAATAACGCCAGGTTCTTTGTTTCTGCCAGAATGTTGAGATACAGCAAACTGTTTTTGGTTCCGGCTTCATTGTCCTTGATCCTTTTGATCTGCGCTTTTCTTGCCAAATCAATCAGATTGAGTATACCAGCCTGAAGCCTGAGCATTTCTTCCTGGCGGGAATAGTTTTCCTTTTCAATTACCTGTATGATTCCGGCAATAAGTTTTGAAATATCCTGTGTGATCCTGTTTAGTTCATTTTTCTGTACATTCAGCAGGCCTTTGTGGTTGTTGTTTACATGCAGGTAACAGGGCTCGGAAATGTAGTTCATGCAATGCGCAATCTCGCGAAGATAATCAAGTGCCTGAACATAGTAATGCCCGGTTTCAACTGAATCTTCCCGCAATTTGTCAACTGTTTTATGAATATTGTCCTTCAGTTTTTTGGTGTGTTTGTTCAGTTTTTCAACCTCTTCATGAACCTCTTTCAGCTTTTTACGGTCTTCGTCATACAATGCTTTGAGGATTCGTGAATAGATCCGGGACACCATGCCCAGATTCTTAATGATGTTGAGGTTGCACTTTTTCAGTACGTTGGCATCGTCAATTATTTCCGCTGCTTCGGCTTCAATCACAAGTGCATTTTCAGATTCACGGCGTTTGAAAGCAATTTGTTGTCTGATTAAAATGAGGATCGCCACCACAATCAGGATAAACATACTGATTACCCCGCCTTTGAGCATGATGAATGCGATTACCAGTGAAACGGTAAAAGCAACAATGGCGGTGATAAACCAGCCACCGATTACCGAAAGCACTCCGGTTACCCGGTAAACGGCGCTTTCGCGGCCCCATGCCCCATCGGCAAAAGAAGTGCCCATGGCCACCATAAAAGTAACATAGGTTGTGCTTAAGGGAAGTTTCAGGGAGGTTCCAAAAGCAATCAGAATACTGGCCACAACCAGGTTTACCGATGCACGCACCATGTCGAACGATACCCCGGCCTGTGCTGCAGGTTGGTTGTGGTTGTTTGTTTGCAGGCGTTTGTCAATAAAAGTTTTTGCCTGAGCGGGAAGGATTCTGTTGCAGGCTTCGCCGATATTCATCGAAAAACGCACCAGGTTACGCGATAAGGCGGTTGATCCGAACCTTTCATTGCCCTCATCCTGACGGCTCAGGTCAACGCTGGTACTGATTACTTTTCGGGCTTTTTTTGAATAAATCAAAGTAAGCGACATGACCCCGCCGGCAAGCAATAGCATATAGGTTGGGGTCGCAATAGGCTTCATGAGCGATCCCATCAGGAATTGGTTGGGATCGGAGGCAGGATCGTTGATAAATATTTTAAATGATTCATAACCGGCCAGCGGAACACCGATAAAGTTTACCAGGTCGTTTCCGGCAAAAGCCATGGCCAGGGCAAAGGTGCCTATCAACACGATAATTTTCAGCACATTGACCCTGAAAAGTAAAACCAGGGCCTGGAATATGACCGACCATGCTATAAAACTCAGGCTTAAAATCCACAGGGCATTGTTTTCGATATAGTGCACCAGGTCCTGGCTCATAAACGAAGCACCGCGGGCGCCTTTTATCACCATGAAATAAGTGATGGCGGTTACGGCAAAACCGCTCCAGATGCCACCCAGGAATTTTAATTTGGGTTCGAAGTTGAAAGTGAAAAGTATGCGTGAAAAGAACTGAACAATGCTGCCCACAGTAAACGCTATAACCACCGAAAGCAAAATACCAGAAATAATGGCCAGTGACTTGCCGGCATTGATATAACTTCCGATGTCCTGCATGGTATCGCTGCTTCCGATAATTTTCACTATGGCTACAATTACCGAGGCGCCAAGCAGTTCAAAAATGATTGAAACGGTGGTAGAGGTGGGAAGGCCAAAGCTGCTGAAAGTGTCAAGCAGCAAAACATCGGTGATCATCACGGCAAGAAAAATGATCATGATCTCAGAGAAGTGAAACTGAGTGGGAAAGAAGATTCCGCTTCGGGCAATTTCCATCATTCCGCTTGAGAATGTTGTGCCTGCGATGATACCCAAAATGGCTACCACCATGATGATGCGGATTGGCGCAGCTTTTGCCCCTATGGCTGAATTCAGAAAATTAACTGCATCATTGCTGACCCCTACCATCAGGTCGGAGATGGCAAGAATAAACAGGAAAATGACAATGAATAAATAGATTTGATCCATTTGCTAAAAAAAGTGGTCAAAAATATGAACTACTACAGATAAGACAAAAAAAACCAATATTAATTTAATGTTAAGTTTTCAACTTTACTCTTTTCAACGTTGATAATCAGCGATGGCCTGACTGACATTTAGTGCAAGGTCGCCGATTTTTTCACACAGGCTAACGAAATCAGAATAATACTTCGCAGTGGGATGATGGATCTTCTCTTCATTCTGACGTTTGTGGTTTTTTGCCAGAAGTTGGTTGCGCAACTGATTGATTGCGTTTTCAATATCTGCTACCTTGGTTAAATCAACTCTTGTTTCGAAATCTTCGAGGGAATGATTCATCTGGTCGAGTGCTTCGCGAATCAGACTGAAAACACTGCCTACTTCATTCCGCATTTTCTGGGTAAACCAGGCTTTTTCCTGGTTCTTATTGCTGATGAGCATGGCCATTTTCATGCAAATATCATTGATGCTCTCAATATCGTCAATGATTTTTAACATGGCGCGGATTTTTTTACTGCTTTTATAGCTAAGTTCACTCTCCGATAGTCTTGTCAGAAATGAAGCGATTTCCTCTTCCATGCGGTCAGAAATATCTTCAAAGTGTTTGATGCGGTCATACAAGGCTTTGAATTCCTCCTCGTTTTTCTCAATCAGCAGTTGGGGAATGAACTCAAACATGGCCCCGGTGCGTTTTCCGTAGATATGGATTTCCTTTCCTGCCTGCAGCACTGACAGTTCAGAAGTGCTTATCGGGGAGTTGAGAAAGGTGAGTTTAAACTGTTCGCCTGTTTTTTTCCCGGGGGTCAGGTATTGCACAAGCCGCAGGAATTGTGGTAAAAAAGCTGAGATCAGGATCGCAGTTGCCAGGTTGAAAGTGGTGTGCAGGATTGACAGCGCAACCGGGATGGAAGAAGTATCGGCAAACGGCGATGCACCATCAACCATTACAGTAGTTTTATCAATCATCATAAGGAAGTGGCGGAAAAGCAGCAAGGCCCAGAGGGTTCCGGTAAGGTTGAAGAGCAAATGTGCTGCGGCGGCTTTTCTTGCTTCATTATTCGCTATAAAAGATGCGATAATGGCCGTGGATGTGGTTCCGATGTTAATGCCCAGCACCATGGCTGCAGCCATATCAAATTTGATCCAGCCATTGTTGCACATTACAAGTATCAGCGCAAGGGTTACGCTTGACGATTGCAGCAGCATCGTGAAAATGCACCCCACAACCACAAAAAACAGCAATGACAAATAACCATGATTGGTAAACCTTGCGAGCTCCTGAACAATCAGGCTGTTTTCGTTAAGCACCGGCAGATTTGCTTTCATGAGTTCGAGGCCCATGAAAAGCAGGGCAAACCCGATCATGACTTCCCCCCAGGATTTTAACCGGCTTTTTGATGAAAAGTAAAAAGGAATGCTGAGCGCTATGAGGGGTAGCAGAATAATATTCAGAGAAAGTTTGAAACCCAGGATTGATATGATCCACAATGTGACTGTGGTTCCGATATTGGCTCCGATTAAAGCCCCTGCAGCCTGGTAAAGGCTTAATAAACCGGCATTGGTGAAACTGATGATCATTACCGAGCTGGCCGATGATGACTGAATTGCCGCTGTAACCGATAATCCGGTAAGAATACTCCGGAATTTATTTGCTGTAATGGCCGAAAGTATGGCACGCATCCGGTTTCCCGCAACTTTCTGCAGGGCTTCGCTAAGTAATTTTATCCCAACCAGAAAAACCCCCAGCGAACCGATGATGGTAAGAATCTGCCAAAATACTGTCATTCAGGCTGATTGATTTGATTAATGTGTTAATTTTCAGTGATCAAAAATAAAGTTTTAATTGAAGCCCGGGCGGTGGTTGCGAAAATATTCCTCCGATTTGAATCCCGGAAGGCAGAAATAAAAAAGATGCTCATTATATATAAGTTTTGGCGTATCTGGTTTTTCTTATACATTTGCAGCACCTAAAGCAAATTGGTCATTTCCATGTAAGGGCAATTAAATCATTGTATAACCGGGTTGAAGTTGTTATCACCATGAGATCGCTGATTCTTTCTACTGCATCAAAAATCCTGCTTCCGGTATTGCTGGTGTTTTCATTTTTTGTGCTGATCCGGGGCCATTATGAACCCGGGGGCGGCTTTGTTGGAGGCCTTGTTGCAGCCTCTGCATTTGCCCTGTTTACCATATCGAACGGTGTAAAGGAAGCCAGACGCATGTTTCCTCATGCCAAGCTTTTTATTATTCTGGGCCTGTCATTTGCCCTCATCAGTGGGTTGATCCCGGTTGCTTTCGGACAGATCGCATTTACCGGCTTGTGGACGGATTTTTCCCTGCCTGTTATCGGCAAGATGAGCACACCGTTTTTGTTTGATATCGGCGTTTATTTCGTTGTGGTTGGGATAGCTACAAGCATCATATTTACACTCAAGATGAAAGAATAGATTATGGAAGTATTGCTTGCTTTTGTAATAGGTGGTTTGTTTGCCGGGGCAATCTATATGATTTTGCGGCGCTGTGTTGTCAAGCTCATTATTGGCCTTGCTTTGCTTTCGCATGCATCAAACCTTCTGATTTTTACCATCGGGCGTTTGTTGAGGGGCAAAGCGCCTATTATTGAGGAAGGCGCAAGGCAAATAAACGAAACCGTTGCCGATCCGCTTCCGCAGGCACTGATTCTTACCGCTATTGTAATCAGCTTTGGCCTCACAGCATTTGTAATTGTCTTGATTGAACAGGTTTATCAGGTGGTGGGTGTTGATGATGTAGATAAACTTAAAGTAACCGACTCTTCAAACTAAAGGGTATTTGATAGCTTATGAATAACCTGATTCTTGTCGCACCTATTCTCTGGCCTCTAGCCACAGCCATCATCGTTACCATATTCTGGTTTCGCCGCTCGGTGCAATCTGCTTTAAACTTTGTGGGTGCAACCGGCCTGTTGTTCATAGGTATCATGCTGGTTCGCATGGTATGGCTCGATGGTATCCAGTCAGTTCAGATTGGTAGCTGGCCTGCCCCTTATGGCATTACCCTGGTAGCCGATATGTTCAGCGCTATCATGGTGTTGATGGCCGGACTCACGGCTTTTGTTATGGCAATTTACTCAGTAGCATCCATTGACAAGCGCCGGAAGCAGTTTGGGTACTACTCGCTTGTAAACACTTTGTTTATGGGGGTTTGCGGAGCCTTTATAACCGGCGATATTTTCAATATGTATGTGTGGTTTGAGGTAATGCTGATCTCATCTTTTGTGCTTCTCACACTGGGAGGGGAAACCCGTCAGATAGAAGGTACTTTTAAATATGTGACCATCAACCTGATTTCATCGGCATTTTTCCTTGCCGGGGTTGGGTTTATCTATGGCATGACCGGGACCCTGAACATGGCCGACATTGCTGTTAAGCTTTCGCTGTATGAGAACCAGGGTCTGATCACTGTTGTAGCCATGTTGTTTCTGATTGCTTTCGGGATAAAGGCCGCGGTGTTTCCGTTGTTTTTCTGGCTTCCGGCATCTTATCACACACCTCCTATCGCCATTACTGCCATTTTTGCCGGACTTTTATCAAAGGTGGGCGTTTACAGCCTGATCCGCGTTTTCACCTTGTTCTTTATTGGCAATATAGGATTCACACACACTTTGTTAATGATTATTGCAGGCTTTACCATGGTTGTTGGGGTGCTGGGCGCTGCCGCACAGTACGAGATGCGACGCCTGCTTTCGTTGCACATTATCAGTCAGATAGGATATATGATCATGGGTTTGGCCATTTTTACCCCATTGGCGCTGGCCGGAGCCATCCTTCATATTGCCCATAACATGATCGTTAAAACCAATTTATTTCTTGTTTCCGGTGTAATCAGTAAACTCAGGGGGTCTTATAACCTCAAGATTCTCGGCGGCATCAGCAATGCTTATCCGCTGCTTGGAACCTTGTTTATGATTCCCGCCCTTTCGCTGGCCGGAATGCCACCCTTGTCGGGTTTCTGGTCAAAGTTGTTGCTGATCAAAGCCGGCTTTGAGGCTCAGCAATATGCTATTATTGCTGTTTCCCTGGTGGTAAGCCTGCTAACTTTGTATTCCATGACCAAGATTTGGAATTATGCGTTCTGGAAGGATGCGGCTCCCTGCAAAACGGCCAAACCCGGCGAGCCTGAGAAAAATCTGTTTAGTTTTCCCAATGTGTATTTGCTGGTCCCTATGATACTTCTTACACTGGTATCCATAACCATCGGATTTTTTCCCGAGCCTTTTTTCCTGGCGGTTAACCGCGCGGCCGAAGATCTGATGAACCCGCAGAATTATATCAACGTAGTGCTGGGAGGAAGCTTATGAAAATGTTCCTGACAAACGTATTCCTTACGGTCATCTGGATCATGCTTTCGATGAAGATGACACTGGAAAATATGTTCTTCGGCTTCCTGCTGAGCTATGCCATACTGTGGCTGATTTACGGCAGGCAATACCAGGGCTATTTTTCGAGGGTTCCGAAAATGCTCGTTTTCCTGGCTTACTTTTTTTCGGAAATTGTAAAAGGAAGCGTGAAAATTGCTTTTGATATCGCAACCCCCAAACATTTTATGCACCCCGGAATCATTGCCGTACCCCTCACTGCCAAAACGGATATTGAAATTACCATTCTGGCCAACCTGATCACATTTACCCCCGGAACCATGAGCCTGGATGTTTCAACCGACCGCAAAGTGCTGTACGTGTATTGTGTGTATCTCAGTGATGAAGAAAAAGAGGTGGCCAATATTAAAAACGGACTTGAAAAAAAACTTCTGGAGGCAATACGATGACGTTAAGCAACATCCTTCTGTATTTCATTTTGCCGGTACTCAGCCTGTCAATGGTTTTGATCTTTATCCGCGTCATAAAAGGACCCAGGCTGATGGATAGGGTAGTGGCGCTGGATCTGCTGGTAATTGTTGGAATTGGCTTTATATCATCCTATGCGGTTTTGTTTAACAAAACGCTGATCATTGACGTTTCGCTCATCCTGGCGCTGATTGCATTTTTGAGCACGGTAGCTTTTACTTATTATTACGAAAAGGGGGGCGAAGAATAAACCGGAGATTGTTATGAAAGAGTATATTGTGATTTTCTTACTGGTTCTGGGAACCGTTTTTATCTTTCTGGCAGCGGTGGGCTTGCTGAAAATGCCGGATGTTTTTCTCCGTATGTCAGCCTCAACCATTGCCGCCACACTTGGCGTATCCAGCATACTTATTGCTCTCGCCATTCATTTCGCCGATTTTGGGATCACAGTTCATGTGATCGGAACCAATCTGTTTCTCTTTCTCACGGTACCTGTCGGGGCACACCTCATGGGCCGGGCAGCACGTAAGGCAAAATACGAGCAATGGGATAAAACGGTTATTGACCGGCTCAAAGGAAGATATGACAGAAAGAAACGCATATTAAAAAGCGGGCTTGAAGCATCAGAGAAAATAGCCCATTTAAAATCTGATTCCCAAAGTGTGAAAACCGAATAGAATATGATTACAGTAGTTTTGGCCGGTTTCATTGCGGCAATTGCCGCTCCTTTTATCCACAGGGCAAATCCGAGGATTTCGGGGTATATTCTGACAATGGTACCCTTGTTGATTTTTGCTTACCTTACCACCTTTATCGAACCCCTTACCAATGGGGAAGTGATCAGCAGGCATTACATGTGGTTTCCCGAGCTCGACGTCCACATCGGATTTTTGATAGATGGGCTGGGCTTGGTTTTTGCCTTGATTGTGAGCGGGATCGGCGCACTCATTGTTTTTTACGGAAGCAGTTACCTTCAGGGGCATTCCAAACAGGGGCGATTTTACAGTTATCTTCTCTTTTTCATGGCTTCCATGTTAGGGGTTGTTTTATCGGACAACCTGATCACAATATTTATTTTCTGGGAGTTAACCAGCATCAGCTCCTATCTTCTGATTGGTTTTAACCACGAATCCGAGAAGTCGAGAAATGCTGCATTGCAGGCCTTACTTGTTACCGGTGGCGGTGGCCTCGCGCTTTTAACAGGTATGATTATCATGGGGCTGGCTGGTGGAAGCTTCACCATCAGTGAGTTGCTTTCGCAGGGAGAGGCTATTGTAGCACATGAACTATACATTGTTCTTCTGGTATTGATTTTTTGGGGGACTTTTGCCAAATCGGCTCAGTTTCCGTTTCATTTCTGGCTTCCCAATGCCATGGAAGCGCCAACCCCGGTAAGCGCATATTTGCATTCGGCAACTATGGTAAAGGCCGGTGTTTACCTGCTTGCCAGGCTAAACCCCATCATCGGCGGCACAGAGGTTTGGCAAATCACGCTGATGGGATTCGGAGGCTTTACCATGGTGCTCGGAGCCGTTCAGGCGCTGGGTCAGACCGACCTGAAACGGGTGCTAGCCTATACAACTGTGAGTGCACTGGGAATTCTGGTCTTCCTGATCGGAATAGGAACACAGCTTGCGATTCTGGCGGCGGTCACTTTCCTGGTTGTTCATGCTATGTATAAAGGTTCGCTCTTCCTTGTGGCAGGCGCCATTGACCACGAAACCGGAACACGCGATGTGCGAATGCTGGGTGGATTGCGCAAAAAGCTTCCTTTCATTACCATTGCGGCTTTGCTTGCTGCTTTTTCTTATGCAGGCCTTCCTCCTTTTTTTGGTTTTATCGGCAAGGAGCTTATTTATGAAAGCACCCTTCATTCCGCATGGGTTCCGCTTTTCATTACCTCAACAATAGTATTGGTTAATATGCTGTTGGTAGCCACGGCCATCATTGTTGGTGTGAAACCTTTTTTCGGCCCACTGCGCGAAACACCAAAACACCCTCACCCGGCGCCGTTTCGTTTATGGCTTCCTCCGGTATTGCTTGCGTCCCTTGGACTGATTTTTGGGGTTTTCCCGGCTTTAGTCTCTGAACATATTGTTGCTCCGGCAGCCGGTTCTGTTTTAAACAAGGCTTATGCGGCCAATCTTCATTTATGGCATGGACCTACTTTAAGCTTGTTGTTAAGCGGTGTAACCCTTGTTGGTGGTATCTTTTTCTTCTACCAGCGCCGTATCGGACGCCGGCTTGACAATTACCTGATGCTGCATACTGAGTACCGCATGGAGTCTGTTTATAATAATGTGATCAACGGCATGTTGAAATTTGCGGGCTGGCAAACCGATTTTCTTCAAAACGGCTATTTACGGCATTATATCCTTTGGATCATTTCCACTCTGCTGGCTCTTGGCGTATTGGCCCTGGTTTTGTTCGTTGATCTCGGAGCCATCAGGTTTACCTTACATAATATTTATACCTATGAGATATTGATTGTGGTGGTGGTTTTGCTTGCGGCCATTTTTGCCGTCCGATCAAAATCTGTGCTTGGTTCGGTTGCCTCGCTGGGCATAACCGGCTATGGCATTGCCTTGCTTTTTGTTTTCTATGGCGCCCCCGACCTGGCCCTCACACAGTTTTCGATAGAAACCCTTACTGTGATCCTGTTGGTACTGGTTGTATACAAGATCCCGAGTTTTGCAAACTATTCATCAAAAAACACCAAACGGCGCGATGCTTTGATTTCAATCGCAACGGGTTCATTTATTACAGTGTTGCTTCTTGTGCTGATGAGTTCCGAACCATCAAAAAGCATCAGCCAGTATTACCTTGACTACTCATACCTTCTTGCACACGGACGAAATATTGTGAATGTGATCCTGGTTGATTTCAGGGCATTGGATACCATGGGCGAGATCACGGTGCTGGCCATTGCAGCAGTGGGTGTAATTACATTGCTGAAACTGCGGATGGGTAAGGAGAAGAAAGATGCTGCTGCTTTAAGACAGAAAAAACCAGGATAATCCGTGTACCTCCATAGTTTTCAATTTTTGGTATTTCGGAGGGCTGCTGGTTAATACTTAAGAAGTTTCTGCACTCCAACCTGATCGTTCCGGATCACCCTAACCAGATAGAAACCGGGACCTGCATGAGCGATATCCAAATGGTGAACCTGAGATGTTACGATCATTTGCCGAAGAATTAACTCCCCTGACATGTTGTAAACCTCTGCCATTGCCGAAAGGTATTCGCCTGACTCATTGAACTCAATTGTGAACACCCCACTTGTAGGATTCGGATAAACCCTGAATAGATTGAGGTTAGAATCAAATTGATCAGGCTCTGCAAAATCATTATCCATATTTGCTGTGCTCATGAGTAAACTTTGGGGTTGTACACACCCTTCTTCGGAAATATAAGCCCTCATATTTGCCCCCTGCTTCACAACAGTCCCGGGTTTTAATACGATACTTACCGGAGAAACAAGAAATGCCGAACCCAAAGCTTCAACAGTGAATGCAGGTGGATCTCCCCCGATGATCAGGGGGCCTTCCGATTCAAAACATAGGTTTTGGCCTGGTAAGATAACTATTGATTCATTGTTGCAGGGATTCAGAATGCAATCAGATTCCTGCGGTTGTCCATAGGGAAAACCAGCGTTGCAGGTATAGTCCCAATTAAATTGAATCACATTTTCAGTTACAGGCAATGTTGGCGGATCCGGTTCAGGATTTACCATTAGGATCACAACACCCTCACTGCCCGGAAAGAAACTTCCCATTGAAGGATCTTCCTGCAGATCCCAGATAATGGCAGGACATACATTGTTAAGCGTATTAATTGAGGTCATATCAAAACTAAAACATATACTGAATAGTTTTGTCCAGCTATCAGGCGAAATGAAAATAGGAGGGGCACCTGAATTTACGAGCTGCACAGCACCATTTATAAAAACTGCTTCTCCGGCGAACCCAAAGAGGGTGTTTCCGGCTCCCTCAGCAAGATAATTTACAAAGGGTGGGTTGGGAGAAACCGGGGCATAGCCTTCTGCAAAATCAGTAAACCCGATGAAAGACAGCAGTTCATCGTCAAAAAACAGACGTACATTCATTGCGAAAAGCCGGATATTATCAGCATCAGACTGAAACTCCACGTCAACGCAGTAGGTCTCAGGCCCACAAACCAGAACCGGGTTAGAAAACCTGGCAATGACCACAGCCTGGTTTTGACCCGAAAGTGATAAACCCGAAAGAAATAAGCTATAGGCGAAAAATACTAAAATGAGCAAATGATTTTTCATGAAACAGCTATTTGTCTTAATGTTTATCCCCTCTTGGAGTGCTACAGGGTGATCCTGCAATTTGTTAAGCAAAACAAGCAGATAGACTTTACAGGGAGAGAATAGTTAACAATGAAAACAATCAGTTGTTCACCCAGTTATGATGGAGTGCATTTTCTATGCATGGCATGGCCGTTATGCTTGAATGATTCCTGATTACGGTTATTACAACCCCCTCGCTTCCAGGCATAAATCCTCCGTGTAAGGGGTTCTCTTCAAGGTCCCAGATTATCTGTGGTTTGAACTCGTTGCCAGTGATAAAGTCAGGGTTGGAAACAACAACGAAGCTCATGCCAAAGACTTTTGTCCATTGGCCCGGAACAAGGTATACAGGCTGTGCGTTCGGATTGGTCAGTTGCACTGCTCCGTTAACAAAAACTGCATTATTCTGAAAACCAAAAAGTGAACCACTTTCCTGAGCAAGCGACCTCTTCATGGGAGGATTAGGGTTGACTGGTTCATATCCTGGAGCAAAATTGATGAAAGAGATAAAGTCAATAACATCCTTTTCATAGAAAAACCGCACGTTCATCCCAAATAAACGAATACCCTCGGTATTAGATTGGAATTCTACATCAATGGTATACTTTTTTGTTTCAAAATCAAGGCTTGGGTTTCCAAACCTTACGGTAACAGCCGGTAGTTCGCTTTGGGCTGAGGCCGGCCAAATAGCGGAAAAGCATATTGCAATGAATAAGCCAGACTTAATGTATGCACTGAGGATTGATTTCTTGCTTTTCCTTTTCATCTCAAAATTACTATGGATAGAAGAACTGCAACTATGATTTTGTATATGAGGTTTGAAAGTTGAAAAGACTCATCAAAACCAGCTTTGGTTCTGATGAGTCTTTTTCTAACGGGTCGGTAATTGTTTATATAAATCGTCTGAACCTGATTGCCAGGGTGGCTAAGATAAGGAATATTGCAGTGTATAACGCCCAGCCAGACAGAGGAACTGCAATGCATACAGTATTGACACATATTTCAGGGTTGGGCAGGCCGTAAGGTAAGCCGGGCTGTTCCGAGTACTCCCAGTTAAACTGCACCACTTCCTCGTCTGTTGGCTTTGATCCGGTTCCGTTGCTGTTGTCAACCAGGGTAATTACTACGCCATCACTGCCAAAACCGAATCCTCCCTGCGCATCGGCAGTGAGGTCCCAAACGATGCTTGGACAGAATTCATCCAAACCCCAGTAGGCTGGTTTGACACTAAAACAAACCTTGAAAAGCTTTGTCCATTGGTCAGTTAAAAGGTAAATAGGCTGCCCGTTGGCATCCTCAAGCTGCACAACGCCATTGAGCCAGGCTCCGTCGCCTGAAAAACCAAAGGATGACTGGCCACCGCCAGGCTGCAACGAGATTATTTCCGGCAGATCGGGGCTTGTGTATCCTCCCTGGAAATCGTCAAAGGCAAGGAAGTCAAACGCCAGGTTGTCGTAATAGAATCGAACGTTGATTCCGAACAATTCTTCGCCGGGCATATTGGCCATAAATTCTACATCAAGGCAGTAGGTTTTGGTTTCGCAGTCAAAACCAGGGTTGGCAAATCTTACAGCAACTTCAGAAGGAGCAGGCTGAGCCGAAGCCTGAAACCCCGGAAGAAGGAGCATGCTTGTAAAAATTATTGTCAACAAAAAATTTACTGACAATGTTATCTTGTTTTTTTTGAGCAGTTTAGTGTTGATTGTTTTCATGTTTAATCTTTTTATTTTAACATTTCCTATTATTCTGATATGGGTTTCATGTTCTTCACACACAAAGATAGTTAAACTATGTTTTGTTTCGACCCCATGAATAAAACTTCTTTGCTATTTCATTTATTTATCCGGATCAGGGTAGAAACAGGCAGATGGTTTGGTAAAAACCATCTGCCTGTATATGATTGCTAGTTTCGCGGAACACTGGTTGTTTTGCCATTATTAAGCTCCCAGAGTATTCTGTCGTTAAAGTTGGTGTCGCCGTTCATGTTGTAATCACCAATCTTATATCGTCCAATAATACTGTTTTCTGATTCCCAGGCAGAGCGATCGTTGAAGTTGATATCCGTATCGGAATTTGGGCTAGACGATTGCTCGCCATTTCCGCCGAACATCATATAAACGTTTCCTGCCGGAGTAAGAACCTGTTTTTGGCCAACATACCCATAACCGAAAATGTCGTTGATATAGCTTTGCTGGCTGCGGAAATCATAGGAGAGTTTAAAGTTTATTCCGTCGCTGCTTTGCAGTTCAACAGCTTCGTGAGACATTACCAGTAAATGGTTGCGATGTTCTATCACAATGTAATAGGAATTACCCGGGACAATTCCGCAACAGCTAAAGGATTCCACAAACTCAACTCTTCCGTCGTTATGCAGCAAGGCTGCAGCCTGACATACAGGGCCATTGGAGCCATCAGCATCGGTTCTGAGCGATACCAACACCCAGTCTACAACGGTTGAGGGATAACCTGCTTTACCAGGAACTCCGCCGGAGTCATAAGCATCGCCTTCATTTCCGTTGTAATTCCAGGGTGCCATATTGTAAGGTTGCCCTGCCGGTGTATAATTGGAGCCGAACAACGGATCAAAGAATGATTGTCCGGGGAGCAACCGCAGGTTATTCAGGCTTGTCCGCATAGGCAGGGTGTAAGTACCAAGGCCTCCCTGATTAATAGCAGAGCCTTCCAGGTAAACCCATGTTTCGATGGTTATGCAATCCGAAACAACAGTAATGGTAACCGTGGCTTCATCGCAGTAGTCAAAGCCTTCGAAATTGAAGCATACCGAATAGGTAAAGGTATCTGTACCGGTGAAATCCAAACCGGGTTGGTAGGTAAACTCGCCGGTAACGGGGTTGAAGTTTGTGATCGTTCCGTTGGCCGGAGGGTTAACCACTGCAAATACACTGCCCACAGGATAGAGATCGTTGGTGCTCACATTTCCGTCAACCGGAGTGTTGGCAGAAGTGTTTTCCTGATCGTCAATAGCGGTAGGTTTCGCAGGAACTATTTCGGTGTCAGGATCAGAGCTAACCGGATTTCCGTTTGGCGCTTCTGCCTCTGCTGTAGCTGTATTTTCAACGGTACCAGCCAGAATATCGGACAGGCCAACCTCATAAGTTGCCGTGAAAGTGGCTGTAGCGCCCGGTGCCAGCAAGGCAATTGATGCAGGAAGCAGGTCAATGACCTTCTCATCATCTATGGTTACATTGTTAAGTGTAACATTTCCGGTGTTTTTCACAACAAATGTGTAGGAAATCACATCTCCAACCTGCGAGTAAGCAAACGGATCGGGAACCATACCATTGATGAGGGTTGCTGACTTATTAATGGTGATGGATGGATCCTGCGGCAGATCGGTAGTGGTTGGTGTATCATTGTCAATGGCTGTGCCCGAAGTATCGGTTACGGTTCCACCCTGTGGGTCGCTTCCTGTTGCCAAAGCGCTGTTTACTACCTGTCCGGCGTTGATATCAGTTTGCGTAATGCTATACAACAATGTTACTGTGCCGACTTCACCGGGTGCCAGGGCGGATGGATCAACCACCAGACCGCTTGCACCAACTATGACATCGTCAATCACCAATCCACTCACTGAAACATTACCTGTATTGGTCACAATAAATGTGTACAGGATCTGATCATTCACTTCAGCCGACTGCGGATCTCCAAGATATTCACCTGTTTTCACAAGGGCGATAGATGGATCAGCAGCTACAGGAGTTACGTTTTCCACATCGGTAGCATTGTATTCATCACCGGCGAAGGTTGCCGTTGCTGTGGCTAAATTGGAGATCGCCAATTGGTTGTCAATATCCTCCTGGGTCACAACATAAGTAGCTGTAAAAGTTACACTTGCGCCCACAGCCAGCAAAGCCACGGGTGGTTCAGGGCTGAATGCACTTAATGTACCCGAGCCACTGTGATCATCAGAGAGGATAATGTTATTCATTACCACATTACCTGTGTTGGTGACAACGTATGTGTAGGTGATGGTTTCTCCGGCCTGCACATTGGCAGTTTTATCAGCAGTTTTGCTCAGGCTGATCTGCGGAGAGGCTGTAACGGTTGAAGTTACCGTAGAGATGTTGTTTTCAGGATCCGGATCATTGGTGCCACTGGTAACTGATGCGGTGTTAACAATAATGGTTCCATCCGGAAGTTCATCAACAACTGCCGTTATGGTCATTGTTTGTGTTGAACCGGCCGGCATGTTTCCAACAGTCCAAATTGGCGCTGTCCAGGTTCCGGTTGATGGTGTAACATTGATGGAACTCAATCCGGCAGGTACATTTTCTGTTACTGCCACATTTGCAGCGTCTGACGGCCCCAGGTTTTCCACCACAATGGTGTATGTGAGCGTCTGACCCGGGATTACAGGATCGGGGTCGGCGCTTTTGACGATTTTCAGATCGGCGAACCTGTTCACACTGTTTGTGGCAGTTGAGGTGTTGTTGTTCGGATTGGGATCGTTGGTAAGCGTACTGGTTACAGTAGCCACATTTACGATCTGATTGGTTTGGGGAACACTTGGGTTAACCGTGCCACGTATCTGGAAGCTGAAGTTGTCGCCATCAGGCAAATCTCCATAGTTCAGGAACCCTGGCCATGAAACCCAATCATCTCCATCAAAGTATTCAGGATCAAGTATCCTCTCATCAATTTCATCAAAAACCCAAACATCAAACGCATCCGAAGGCCCCAGGTTGGTTACCGTTAAGGTGTAGGTAATCAATTCACCGGCAGTAACCGGGTTGGGAGAGCTGGTTTTTTGAATCAGCAGATCGGCATTGCCAACTATTTGGGTTACTATGGTAGATTCGTTGTTGTTCGGATCAGGATCAGTCACATCCGAAGTGATGCTGGCCGTATTGGTAATTACCCCGGTAGCGCCGGCATTAACGGTTCCCCTGATCACAAGGATACATCTTCCGCCTGAGACAACCGTTCCTAAATTGGATTCGCCGGAATATGGTGCAAAGTTTGCCTGACACCTGGATGCTTCCACATCCTCAATCACTGCAGGAACATCATCGGTGATGATCACATTGGTGGCATCAGATGGGCCATAATTGGTATAAACCAGCAGATAGTAGATTGTTTCTCCTGCTACGATTTCCATCGGATCAATGGAAAGCTCCTGCAGGTCGGCTGGCAGATTGTTTTCATCCAGGGGCAGGATTGAGGGGTCAATCTGTAATTTAACGATTTCCAGATCAGCTTCCCTGATCACCTGGGTTGTCCAGGAATCCTTGTCGTTTGTAATGTCCGGATCGGGTGTAGAGCTGAACACCTCTGCAGTGTTGATGATCGCGCCCGATACATTGGGAGCGACCTGGCCGCGGATGTAAAATGTTACTGAGGCGGTTGAACCGATGGTTCCCAGTGACAGTACATTTGAAACAGGCCAGCTGAACCAATCCGTTCCGTTGAAAGAATATTCAGGGCTGATGATTATGGTTGTGTTAACAACATCCTCAACAACTACATTTTCTGAATCAAACTGAGTGCTTAAGTTTGTGACAGTGAGGGTATATGTGATCATGTTTCCGGCAATCACCGTTGCAGGACCGGTTTTCACCAGTTCAAGATCCGCCTCTACATCCAGGGTAGTGATTATGGTAGAGATGTTGTTATCCGTGTTTGGATCGAATACCGGGGAGTCAACCGTGGCAGTATTGCTTACTTTCAGCACATTAGGATCGTCGGGATCGGGTATTCCGTCGATCAGCGTACCTCTGATAAACAGTTCTATCTCCGCTGCAAACGGCGCCAGAGAGCCCACATTAAGCTGGTTGCCAACAGGCCAGGGTGTCCAGGGTGCCTGGTTGTCAAAAGAATATTCCGGGTCTTCGATCAGGTCGGTATCTATGATATCCTCCACAATAATATCCGTAGCGGTGCTCGGACCGTTGTTATCAATGGTAAGGCGGTAGGTGATGGTTTGATTGATTGCCACCGCGCCTCCAACAACCTCCTTGATGATCGCAAGGTCGGCAACCGGAGTCAGCAGGGTTTCCACTGAATCTTCGTTGTTGTCAGGATTGGGATCAGGAGTATCACTGGTTATGGTTGCGGTGTTGGTAATCGTACCCGTTAGGGCCGGATCAAGATCACCACGGATAAGTATCTGGTTGATTCCCGGGAACTCAAAGTTAACAAGCTCCCTGGTTCCGTCCCAATCGAACCAGCTGTTTCCGAGGTTCAACGAGAACTGAGTATTACTGATGCCTGCAGGCAGGTTGTCGGTTACAACCGCATTGGTGGCATAGCTTGGCCCGAAGTTTTCAACAACAAGCAGGTAATAGATTTTGGTTCCCGGCACTGCCTGCGAGGGATCAATAACAGTGATAGCAGGCAGGGTAGCAGGGTTGACCTGTGATTTTACTACGCTCAGGTCGGCCTGGCGAACTACGGTGGTAGTTACAGTTGATGTGTTATTGTCGGGATCCGGATCGGGGGTGCTGCTGCTTACAGTGGTTGTGTTGGTGAGCAAGGTATTGTTTGCCAGTGCAGGGTTTACAACACCTGTAATTTGCAGGCTGAAGCTGCCGCCCGCCTCCAAAGCGCCATAAACATATGGGCTGCTCCATGGATTCCAGGTCGCTCCGCCATCATCGCTGAAGGTAGGGTTCAAAATGCCTGCAGGAACGATGTCGCTTACCTGAACTGCCTGTGCATCGCTGGTGCCATAATTTGTTACGGTGAGCGTGTATGTAATCGCAGTTCCGGCAACAACGGGATCGCTGCTGACTGTTTTTACGATCTCCAGGTCAGCGCTTGTGTTGACATCGGTTTCTTTGGTACTGGTATTGTTACCGGGTACATGATCAAAGGTATCGCTGCCAACAATGACTGTGTTGGAAATAATGGTTCCAACCGGGGTGTTGTTGTTGACCGTTCCCCTGATCTGGAAACTAAAGCTCTGCCCTGAGGCAAGATCACCAATGAGATATGGGCTTATCCACGGATCTGAGTTCACAAAGTTATCGGTACTGAATACCGGATTGATAATTTCAACCGGCACTTCATCGGTAATGGTAACATTCTCAGCGGTATCAGGGCCGATGTTGTTAACTGTAATGGTATAGGTAATCACTTCGCCTGCGGTAACAGTATTTGGACCTGTTTTCGTTATGGCGAGGTCAGCCCTGATGGCTGTAATTGTTTCTTCATCACTGCCGGTGTATTGAATGTTATTAAATGTAGTTGAAACAGTCGCCACGTTCACAACTGAAGCGTTAACCATATCAGTGCCAGTGGTAATGTAAGTACCGGTAAGCGTATAGGTTGCTCCGGGAGCCAAAATGCCTATGTTTACTGATGTTATGGCCGGTAACAGGGGATCGTCAACCACAATATTGCTCAGGGTAACGTTGCCGGTGTTCTCCACTACTATGGTGTAAGTGATAAGATCACCTTCAGCATAGGTTTTCGGATCAGCGGTCTTGGTAATGGCTATACCTGGTTCCTGAGGCAGTTCGGTGAATGTGCAATCCGGGCAGTCAGGATCATAGTTCGGATCGTTGGGATCAAGCGGATTGGGGTCGGAACTCTGGTCTTCTACCGGAACACCATTGGGATCTTGTCCTGTAGCCACTGCCAGGTTGTAAACACCGCCTGCATCTACGTCTTCCTGTGTGATGGTATAGCTGATGCTTGCTGCTCCATTCTCTCCGGGCAGAAGCGTTGATGGAACTACAACCAGGTTGGTAACACCAACATTTGCGTCGTTGATCACCAGATTGCTTATGGTTACATTGCCGGTGTTGGTCACCGTGAAGTTATAGGTGATGGTCTCGCCTGGCTGGGCAAAGCCGTCTCCGCTCTCATCGTTGAAAGTGCCTGCTTTCAAAAGATCAATGTTACCTGATGCAGGAAGATTATGAATATCATTATCGCTGTCAGAAACTGGATTTCCCTGAGGGTCTTCTGCATTAACAGTAGCAGTATTGCTAATCACGCCTGCATCAATGTCGGTTTGCAATAGAATGTAAGAGCCAATCAGTGTTACTTCATCACCAGGCAACATTGTTCCGATAAATCCATTGTTTTGAATTGTGATTCCGGGCAGAGGATCAGAAACTGCAACATCGTATAAAGTAACATTGCCGTCGTTCTTTACAATGAAGGTATAAATAACCTCATCTCCAGCGTTCGCAACATCGTTAGGTTCAATAATATCTAGTTTCAGCAGACCATTTTTGGTTATCACCACAAGAGGCTCAGATGCTACAAGCACTACCGTTTCATTATCGCTTGAACTATAATTATTGCCCGCATAAGTAGCGGTTGCTGTTGCAGTATTCACAATATCATTCTGCAGGTTGATGTCTTGCTGTGTCACAACATAAGTAGCTGTAAAAGTTACACTTGCGCCCACAGCCAGCAAAGCCACGGGTGGTTCAGGGCTGAATGCACTTAATGTACCCGAGCCACTGTGATCATCAGAGAGGATAATGTTATTCATTACCACATTACCTGTGTTGGTGACAACGTATGTGTAGGTGATGGTTTCTCCGGCCTGCACATTGGCAGTTTTATCAGCAGTTTTGCTCAGGCTGATCTGCGGAGAGGCTGTAACGGTTGAAGTTACCGTAGAGATGTTGTTTTCAGGATCCGGATCATTGGTGCCACTGGTAACTGATGCGGTGTTAACAATAATGGTTCCATCCGGAAGTTCATCAACAACTGCCGTTATGGTCATTGTTTGTGTTGAACCGGCCGGCATGTTTCCAACAGTCCAAATTGGCGCTGTCCAGGTTCCGGTTGATGGTGTAACATTGATGGAACTCAATCCGGCAGGTACATTTTCTGTTACTGCCACATTTGCAGCGTCTGACGGCCCCAGGTTTTCCACCACAATGGTGTATGTGAGCGTCTGACCCGGGATTACAGGATCGGGGTCGGCGCTTTTGACGATTTTCAGATCGGCGAACCTGTTCACACTGTTTGTGGCAGTTGAGGTGTTGTTGTTCGGATTGGGATCGTTGGTAAGCGTACTGGTTACAGTAGCCACATTTACGATCTGATTGGTTTGGGGAACACTTGGGTTAACCGTGCCACGTATCTGGAAGCTGAAGTTGTCGCCATCAGGCAAATCTCCATAGTTCAGGAACCCTGGCCATGAAACCCAATCATCTCCATCAAAGTATTCAGGATCAAGTATCCTCTCATCAATTTCATCAAAAACCCAAACATCAAACGCATCCGAAGGCCCCAGGTTGGTTACCGTTAAGGTGTAGGTAATCAATTCACCGGCAGTAACCGGGTTGGGAGAGCTGGTTTTTTGAATCAGCAGATCGGCATTGCCAACTATTTGGGTTACTATGGTAGATTCGTTGTTGTTCGGATCAGGATCAGTCACATCCGAAGTGATGCTGGCCGTATTGGTAATTACCCCGGTAGCGCCGGCATTAACGGTTCCCCTGATCACAAGGATACATCTTCCGCCTGAGACAACCGTTCCTAAATTGGATTCGCCGGAATATGGTGCAAAGTTTGCCTGACACCTGGATGCTTCCACATCCTCAATCACTGCAGGAACATCATCGGTGATGATCACATTGGTGGCATCAGATGGGCCATAATTGGTATAAACCAGCAGATAGTAGATTGTTTCTCCTGCTACGATTTCCATCGGATCAATGGAAAGCTCCTGCAGGTCGGCTGGCAGATTGTTTTCATCCAGGGGCAGGATTGAGGGGTCAATCTGTAATTTAACGATTTCCAGATCAGCTTCCCTGATCACCTGGGTTGTCCAGGAATCCTTGTCGTTTGTAATGTCCGGATCGGGTGTAGAGCTGAACACCTCTGCAGTGTTGATGATCGCGCCCGATACATTGGGAGCGACCTGGCCGCGGATGTAAAATGTTACTGAGGCGGTTGAACCGATGGTTCCCAGTGACAGTACATTTGAAACAGGCCAGCTGAACCAATCCGTTCCGTTGAAAGAATATTCAGGGCTGATGATTATGGTTGTGTTAACAACATCCTCAACAACTACATTTTCTGAATCAAACTGAGTGCTTAAGTTTGTGACAGTGAGGGTATATGTGATCATGTTTCCGGCAATCACCGTTGCAGGACCGGTTTTCACCAGTTCAAGATCCGCCTCTACATCCAGGGTAGTGATTATGGTAGAGATGTTGTTATCCGTGTTTGGATCGAATACCGGGGAGTCAACCGTGGCAGTATTGCTTACTTTCAGCACATTAGGATCGTCGGGATCGGGTATTCCGTCGATCAGCGTACCTCTGATAAACAGTTCTATCTCCGCTGCAAACGGCGCCAGAGAGCCCACATTAAGCTGGTTGCCAACAGGCCAGGGTGTCCAGGGTGCCTGGTTGTCAAAAGAATATTCCGGGTCTTCGATCAGGTCGGTATCTATGATATCCTCCACAATAATATCCGTAGCGGTGCTCGGACCGTTGTTATCAATGGTAAGGCGGTAGGTGATGGTTTGATTGATTGCCACCGCGCCTCCAACAACCTCCTTGATGATCGCAAGGTCGGCAACCGGAGTCAGCAGGGTTTCCACTGAATCTTCGTTGTTGTCAGGATTGGGATCAGGAGTATCACTGGTTATGGTTGCGGTGTTGGTAATCGTACCCGTTAGGGCCGGATCAAGATCACCACGGATAAGTATCTGGTTGATTCCCGGGAACTCAAAGTTAACAAGCTCCCTGGTTCCGTCCCAATCGAACCAGCTGTTTCCGAGGTTCAACGAGAACTGAGTATTACTGATGCCTGCAGGCAGGTTGTCGGTTACAACCGCATTGGTGGCATAGCTTGGCCCGAAGTTTTCAACAACAAGCAGGTAATAGATTTTGGTTCCCGGCACTGCCTGCGAGGGATCAATAACAGTGATAGCAGGCAGGGTAGCAGGGTTGACCTGTGATTTTACTACGCTCAGATCGGCCTTACGCTCAACGGTTGTGACTATGGTTGAAGTGTTATTGACAAGATTGGGATCGGGGGTGCTGCTGCTTACAGTGGCTGTGTTGGTGAGCAGGGTATTGTTTGCCAGGGCGGGGTTTAATGTTCCGCGAATCAAAACAACGAAGGTATCACCGGTCTCAAGGGTTCCTAAAGCATAAGGCGATGACCAGGCAGCCCATGATTGTCCGTTATCTGTGCTAAACTCTGGTGTAAGCAATGCGGATGGAACATTGTCAGAAACCTGCACCGATTGGGCGTTGCTTGGCCCCAGATTGGTTATGGTAAGCGTGTAAATAAGTTCTTCCCCGGCAACGGCTGGGTTTTCACTTTCAACTTTTGTAATGGATAGATCTGCAGAAATATTTATACCAGTGATTTCAGTGTCACTGTTATTGTTTGGGTTCGGATCGAAAATATCGCTGCTTACAGTTACTGTGTTTTCAATCTGGATGGATTGGGTGGCCGGATCTACGACACCACTTAAAAGAAGCACAAAATTACTTCCTGAAGCAAGATTACCATATTCGTAACTTCCAGTCCATTCATTCCAGGTGGTGCCACCATCAATACTGAAAGTTGGCGAAAGTACAGAGGCCGGAACCGCATCTGTAATAATGACGTTCTGGGCTTCATCTGGTCCCTGGTTGTTTACCTGTATGGTGTAGGTAATAACATTGCCGGCAAAAACCGGATTGGGATTGCCTGATTTTGATACAGAAAGATCAGCCCATAAAGCCGTGACGGTTTCGTTGTCTGTGCTAAAAACCTCTTCATTATTGGGGCCGTTGCCGATGACTGTAACGGTATTGTTCACAGAACCGGCTTGAAGATCGGCTAAGACAATTTCGTAAGTCTCAGTAAAGGTGAATTTTCCACCCGGTGCAAGGCTTCCGATATTGATATTGGTTATCGCACTGATCAAAGGATCGTCAACAATGATATCGCTGATGGTGAGGTTGCTGATATTCTCAATAACAATTGTATATGTTATGACATCATCAATTGCAGCATAAGTTTGAACATCGGCGGTTTTTGAAACACGCAAACCAATCAGATCAACTGTTGCCTCGTCGCTTGCAGGTTCCAGAACCCCGCCATTGGGTGTTCCATCAACTGTGACAACATTGGTAAAGGAACCGTTGGCTACATCCTGGGGTGTTATCGTATAAGATGCACTATACAGCCAAACCTCTCCAAAATCCAAAACGTTATTGTTATTGCTGTCTCCTGAGACATAAACTGGCGGTTGATCGGCTGAGGGATCTTCAACAATCAGTTGGCTGATAACTACGTTGCCAGTGTTTTCAACGGTTATTGTGTAGGTAATAACCTCACCGGCCTGACTGAAAGTTGCCGGATTAGCAATTTTTTGCACATTCAGTGATGGTTCGGGGCAAATTAAATTGTCGAGGTCCACAATGAGAATTGATGTAGCTGTATTGCCCTCACTGTCCAAAACGCTGAGAGTAACAGTGTATGTTTCGGTTGTTGAATTGTATATGTGGCATGGGGCCTGCAGCGTAGATGTATTTCCGTCTCCAAAATTCCAGAGATAGGTGTAAGGAGGTATGCCTCCGGTAGTCAGATCCTGAAAGCAAACCTGAGTGGTGTTAAGTGTAATATCGCCGCAGCTAAAATTGAAGTTGGGAACCAAAAGCGGAATAGCATCATAAGTTTTTGAACATTTTGAAGGTGAATATTGCCCGCAACGGAAACGGTAGTTTGGCGCTCCCGGATCCGAACATTGGGCACCTGAGGAGGTTTCCCAACCAATCCAGGTGTTTCTCAACTCGATTTGCTGACCTGACTGGAAAAAGAAAGGGCCAGTGACAATTGCTGTGAAAGTCCCCGGTGGCAGCACATCAAAGGAACAGTTGTTGACATCCTCAACGAACATACCATCAATCCAAAGCTCTGTATCAGTGCGCACAGCATAGCGGTCTGTACTTGTTCCGTTGTTGAAACGCCCCCAGAGGTAAACTTCGATGGTAGCCCCCGGAGGGAAAGTTCCGATAGGGTTTCCTGAGGCATCAGCCAGGAAAGAACCAATGAGGTTCACATCATTGGCAGTACAGGGATTTCCTTGTTCATTGCACACACTGTTTAAATAACACTCAACCGACCAGGGATCGTTGTTGCCATTGTTTACCGAGCCAGGCTCACATGTGCTTGATTGGGCCTTCAATTCATTGAAAGGCGCCAGAGCAATCAGCGAAATGAAAAGGATCAGAATTTTGTGGAGGAACCGATAGTCTGGTTTGCTGACTATCA
>ERZ869909.655-NODE-655-length-36097-cov-23.658023_pt1 | contig 36097 bp, 39 predicted proteins | sample MGYA00520892_ERZ869909 | MGnify/ENA primary metagenome ERZ869909 (study PRJEB32215, sample SAMEA104723947) | bioreactor metagenome | biome: bioreactor; feature: anaerobic bioreactor; material: water | place: China | collected 2015-03-12 ...
TCGTCAATTTCGACCTGTAACTAGGTCTTTTTCTGTTTATTCATTATTTCTACTTGACTTCGTATAGTTTATCTCCTTATGTTATAAAAATAAAAAATCCCTGAGGAACCTCAAGGATAAATGTCTATTCATCTGCTTGCTGTTCCTTTTTTCATGGCTTAAAAAGGAATGCATGCGCAGTCCTTTTAGATACGATAACCATTATAATAAACAGCTTGTAAAGTAACCAACATATCTATCACCTAACTTTGTTTGTTGATATAGTATCATACTTTTTTTATTTAGACAAGAATTAACGCATATTATGTTTTCACTTTTTTTAATTTAGGTATTGTGTTTTGCACACTACAGGTATATAATGGTAGTGTGTAAAACACAGTAGGGAGGTTATTATGAACACACAATTCAAAAAGGGCATCCTAGAAATGTGTATTTTAAGTTTGATTGATAAAAATGATTTATATGGTTTTGAAGTCATAGAAAAACTATCATCAGAGATTGAAGTCAACGAAAATACAGTGTACCCTATTTTAAGAAGGTTAACCCATCAGGGTTTGTTTACGACCTATACAGAAGAAACAAATATGGGTGCGCCAAGAAAGTATTATAAAATGACTGCATTAGGAAAAGAAAAATTAAAAAGCTATGAAAAAGAATGGCGATCATTCTTAAATGGCGTATTTAAGCTCTTAGGAGGAGATTTAACATGAAACAAGATTATTTAAAGGTATTAAAAGAAAAACTTTATGAATTTCAAGCAAGTAAACAAGATATTGATGATATTTTATCTGACTATGAACAGCTATATGATGATGCTTATCAAAAATATCAAGATCATGACAAAGTGAAAGAAATTTTAGGAAATCCTAAAGATGTTGCTCATGAACTCATTGACACACTGCATATTAAAAAAGAAAGAAACATTAAAACAAAGATTGTTGCTATTATGCCCTTTATAAGCGTCATCATCTTCATGGGTTTAGGCTTTGGTCTTGATTTATGGAATCCAGGATGGCTTGTCTTCTTGCTTATTCCAATGACAGCAATTTTGTTTTCAACAAGATTAAAAGAAGGCATTATTGCTATCACGCCTTTTGTCTCTGTTATTGTATATTTAATTCTAGGATTTGGTTTTGATGCATGGCATCCTGGATGGCTTGTTTTCTTAAGTATTCCAATGATCAGCATCTTATTATCAGCAAAAGCTAAGGATATTCCTGTTTCAATATCTGTGTTTGTTTCAGTGATTGTTTTTACGCTTATTGGAACATACTATAACCTTTGGAATCCTACTTGGCTCGTTTTCTTATCTACACCAATGATTGGAGTCCTTTACAAAGAGAATAAACTACATGTTTTAATCTATGAGTTGTCATTTATCATCGCAATAGGTGTTTACCTATTTATGGGCTATAACTACGGTCTATGGCAATGGGGTATCCTAGGATTCATTCTACCTGTCATTGTAGGTCTTCTATTTGGTGATGTACACTTTATGTGGAGCTATCCACCAAAAGGTAGAAAACGTATGGAATGGATGATTATGGTAAGCACTGTGTTTATTGCATTAACGACTTTTCTAGCACTTGGTTATCTAATTAATGGATGGGCTTATGCATGGCAAGTATTCTTGCTCATACCAGTTGTTGCAATATTATTAGGTAAGCCTAAGCATTTAACACCGATCATGCCTTTTATTTCAGTTGTTTTATTCTTCTCACTTGGTTATTTCTTTAGTCTCTTTCATATATCATGGATGGCATTCTTACTCATCCCTATGGTTGCTATCATGGAAAACGCATAAAAGATTTCATATCAGGAAAGATTTAATGTCTTACATTAAGTTTTTCCTTTTTTTATATCTATTTTTCTAAAATAGACGACGAGAACCCTTGTTTCTTGATATAATATAAAAAAGTAACCAAAAGGGATGATTTGAAATGCAACCTAATCCTTATCAAAGTCATATCAATAAAATTTTTTTTGGTTCAGTCGTATGGGGGATTTTCTATCTTCACTTATTTTATGATGCAACACGCTTTCAAGCGAGCTATGTTGGGTCTGTTTTAGGCGTACCTTATAGCTATGAACTGATTTATAGCATTCAGATTGTATTTTTCAGTTTACTGATTTATAATCTAATCCAATTTACTATCGGTAAAAAATATAGTCCATTTGATGTATCAAGATTCTTTAAAGTGTTTATTTTCGCTAGTCTCATTGTAAGTATCATTCAAGGTGTACTCATTCACTTTAATTTATCATTTCATTTTGGTTTAATCGGTTATTTTGTGGGAAGAGGATCATTTTTAAATGAGACCGTTGAACAAGGCTTATTTCTTTACATTCTTTACTCAACAGGTCTTATCCTTATGATGATATATTTAAGTTTAGTGCTTGTATATATTTACCAGCTTTACAAATCTAATATATCGTTTCCGTTTTCTATGTTATTAAAAATAGGTATGACACTCTTTATATATGGCTATAGTTTAGGATTCTCTTTTTCTGGTTTTAGTTTTCTCACCTTAGCTTGGATGGTTTTATATTTACTCTTTGGTTTTATTGTTTACCTGAAAACCAAATATTCCCTAAAAGCACTTATTGTTTCTATCATTTTATTATTCATACTTTAAAAAATATAAAAATAAAAGAAAGAGGTTATAGATATGAGTCAAATGAAAAATGATTTTGAATTTGAAAAGGAAGTCGTGGATGAGGCATTATTAGATAATCCAGAACCCCGCTGTCCTGTCATCTTACTTCTAGATACGTCATATTCCATGACAGGTAACCCCATTAATCAGCTGAATGAAGGTGTTCATGCACTTTATGCAGCATTAAGAGATGATGATTTAGCAAGTGTTCGTGTTGATTTATCTGTGATTGCATTTGGACAAAGTGTTACGGTACTTCAGCCTTTTGCAACTGTTTCAGAATCACAAGCACCTGAGCTTAAAGTAAACGGTATGACACCAATGGGTGAAGCCATTGTTGTTGCTTTAAGAAATATTGAAAACAGAAAACAAGAATACCGTACAGCTGGTATTTCTTACTATCGTCCTTGGTTATTTGTTATTACTGATGGTGAGCCTACTGATAATGTTACCGAAGCTTCTTCGATGTTACAAAGCGCAATCATGGGCAAAAAAGTTATCTTTTTCGGTATTGGTGTAGAAAATGCTAATATTGAGAGATTACGCCAAATCTCTGGTTCTCCAGAACGTGTATTCAAGCTTAACGGGTTAAATTTCAAAGAGCTCTTCCAATGGGTTTCTTCTTCACTTTCAAGTGTTTCTTCAAGCCGTGTAGGCGATACACTTAAGCTTGAAAAACCAAGTGATGATGTCTTTGAGTTTGAGGTATAAAGGTGGTTAAGCTATACGGTGCTTCTGTTCAAGGTAGTTCTCATATCCAAACCGAAACACCTTGTCATGATAGTCATGCTTATCGCATGCTCAAAAATGATTTAGGCGTTGTAGCAGCTGTTTCTGATGGTATGGGAAGTGCAAAAAGAGCAGAATTAGGCAGCACACTAGCAGCAAATTATATCGTAGACTATATTGAAAAAAATATTGACTTATCCATGGATGATGAAGACATCATTTTATTAATCAAAGAAGGTTATGTTGAAGTATTAGACGCACTTCATATGGAAGCAAGCGCCTTTGATCTTAACGTTAAAGACTTAAATGCAACACTTTTAGTGTTTTTAAGTATTGGTGATCGTCAATTTTATGGACAAGTGGGTGATTGCTCATTGATTGGTAAAAATGATGATGGCTATTTAGTTTTAGCTAAACAACAAAGAGGTGAATATGCAAATGCGACTTTTAGCATTTGTAATGATACTTCGATTGAGCAAGGCTTATATGAAAAAATTGATGGTTTTTATGAAAGTGTCGCTTTAATGTCTGATGGCATAGAATCGATTAGCGTATCTGCAAAAGACCAAACTGTTTCAAAACTTTTTTATGATCCATTTTTTAAAGCCTTTGAACATGAAGCATTCAATCAAAAAGATGTTGAATCTTCTCTCATCCGTTTCTTATCATCTGAACGCATATCAAGTAAAACAGATGATGATAAAACATTACTCTTTATTAAAGTGAGATAACATGAAAGCATATTATCTAGAAGATGGTTCGAAAATTTTAGTTGATGATACGAAACCTATTGGAAGCGGTGGCGAAGGTAGTGTTTTTAAGCTTCAAAAAAATCCGAACATTCTAGTTAAAATTTATGCAGATCGTGCTTTAGAGCGTATGCCGGATATTGAGCATAAAATTAAAGCCATGGTCAAAAAGAAGCCTGGTCTTCTAGACTACAACGGCTTAACAATTATCGCTTGGCCAAGCTATGTCATTTATAACGAAAACAAACGCTTTGTAGGTTACCTCATGAAGCGTGTACAAGCAAAAAACCAATTATCGCATGTCATCACTCCAGGCTTACAAAAAGCAAAATTCCCAAATATTACTTGGTATGATCGATTAGTCATTTCAATCAATCTTGCAAAAGTTACAAGTTTCTTGCATAAAAATGATACTGTGATTGGTGATATTAACACTTCGGACTTCTTCGTATATCCTGGATTTGAAATTGGTGTCGTAGACACCGACTCATTCCAAGTCACATCAGAAAATGGTTTATTTCACTGCAAAGTGTTTACACCAGATTATACCCCTCCTGAAGTCATTGAAGCAAAAAAACGTACTTCTTTTGAAATAAAAAGAATACCAAATCATGATAATTATGGGATTGCTATATTGATTTTTCAGATTTTAATGATGGGAGTTCATCCATTTTCCGCACGCATCAAAGGCATCATGGGTTTTGATGGCAATGCTATAAATTACAATATGGAAAAAGAAATTTTCCCTTATTTCCCTTATAATCCATCTATTATGCCCCCGAAAAATGCGATGCCATTTTCGTTTTTTCCAAAATATATTCAAGATTTATTCATCAGAGCATTCGATAAAAATAAACACGTCATTAATAGACCTACCTCTGATGAATGGGTAAATGGTTTGAGACAATTAAAGGATCATTTAAAGAAATGTAGACGTGATAAATCTCATTTTTATCCTGATCATTTCCAAAAATGTCCTCATTGTGCAAGAGAAAGCAGTAAGGATTATGATTTTCTTCTCGAACATTTTAAGACGATTTCTAGAAAATATGTCACATATGAGACTGATTATAAACCAATTATTGTTGATGAAAATCATGTATATGATGAAACCATCGTGTCAAAATCATACACCCTTAAAAAAGGTAAAGATTTAGCCATCTTCTTCAATCCAAAAATGCTTGATAAGTATCAGTTAGAAGAGCGCATTAAAGCTTTAAAAGTGGATCCATCTTATCAGAAGCTAAGACCTTATATCGATGCCCCAAAAGCATTGATATTTGATCCTCATAAGCCAAAAATCATCGGTTATGTTTCACAGCATCGAGAACCATTATATAGACTATCTCAATTCTTAAAGAATAATAGATTAGGTAAAATGAAAATAACCGAAAAAACAAAAATCATGATTGCTAAAAACATCGCAGCAATGTTTCATGCGTTTGAAAAGCAACATGTGACTGTTGAGTTTAGTCAGATATTTATTGATAAAAACCTAAACCCTTATATACCAGATATTGTACTTTTAAAAACATCTGATTTAAAGTTTGCTCAAATGAGTTTCCAAAAAGAGGAATATCTACCACAAGAGTATTATTTAATGCAAAAATATCAAGCATATCAGCATATGCTTGAAGCTGAAAAAGAAAAGATTAAGGAACAAGAACGTAAAAGAATTGAAGCTGAAAGGCAAAAAGATTTAGAATTGATTAAATCACCTTTTGAAAAAGAAAAAGAAAAAAAGGCTCAAAAACTTGAAGTTAAAGAGGCGGTTTTAAAAGTAGACACTGAACCTAAAGAGACAGACTTTGAGTTTGAGAAATCACTCAAATCTCTTATTGAAGAAAAGACAGAAGAAAAGACTTTAGACATCCCTTTAAACATCACGTTTGATCCTTACAGTAAGCAAAGCATTTATTTTGACCTAAGTGTTATTATTCACTACATTTTACACGATGCCCATCCTTTTTCTGGTACATATAAGCTCTCGCATCGATCAATTCCATTCTTTGTTGAAAATAATTACTATCTCCATAAAAAAGAAACAGATTATGTAGATATTTTAGAGAAAACAAAGCCCATTGAGCTTTATCCACTATATTATCAAAAAGCGATGAAACAATCTCTTTATGTCAAAGATCAAGAGAAAATTCAAAGAACAACAGCACTTCAGTGGCAAAACATTCTAACAAGACTCACATATGAAACCAAAAAATGCGAGACAAATGAATATCACGATTATCATCAATCCTTGACCGCATGTCCTTTATGCTTTAGAGATAAACATGCATCCATTGATGATTTAAGACAATATATTATAGATCATAAACGTGGTATCGTCCATCACATGCTTGTTTTTAACAAAATTTTTAACTACACAGTGCTCTCCTTGATGATGCTTGGTATGATCTATTTAGTGAACACTTATCCAATGAGTGAATTTAATCAATTACTCACGGATATTGGTTTTGAACAGAAGCTAGATCAAGTGAAAGCCTTCTTAAGAATTGAACAAATCGGTGGCTTCTTAGAAAACACATGGTCATGGATTAAAGGTATCTATGATGCCATTTTTGGAGGTGCAAGCTAATGCCTATCCAACTGATATCAAATATCTTCATCGGACTTGTCATTTGTTGGGTGATACTCAACCTTTTTTGGTTCCTCTTGGTATTTTTAAAAAGATTTATGAAAATCAATGTCCCTAAAGAAATAGAGTTCCACATTAAAAAGACGATGAAAATCAATTTTGTCTACATGGTTGTTTTTGGTCTTTTGGGGTTCTTACTCATATGAAATCCATTGGTAGCTATTTCCTAGTAGGCGTCATTGCACTTTATTTTATTAATCAAAACGCATTTAATAATATTTTGGATCATTTGGTTCATATATCACCTTTTTTGCTTATCATCTATGTTGTTTGGATATTAGGATTTGATTATTTTAGAGCATTAAGAAAAAAACTAGGCGAGAAATTTGGTATGCATTTCAAAAAGATGAAAAGAAAACTTTATAAATTAAGACGAAGCTAGTAAAGATATGAAAAGGCAAGCGAGGAGCTTGCCTATTTTTTTATGATTTTTGTATATTTAGCATGATGTTTATGAGTTTTTGAGTTGCTTCTTCTATAATTTCAAGCGGAATGCCAGAGTACCCTATCACCAGTTTAGGAAAATTGTCATTGTCATAATAACCATCTTGAATGTAATGTTTAAATCCTGTCACATTAATTTTTGCGTTTTTTAAATGCGAGACCACTTTTTCTTCTGAAATATCTTTCTTCAAAGTTAATATAAAGTGAAGACCAGCTTCATCACCAAACATTTCTAATTCATCATATGTTTTAATCATTGATTTCATAATATCGAGCTTCTTTTTATAAACTTGTCTCATCCGATTGATATGTCTTTCGAAATAACCTTCTCTCATAAACTTATACATGATAAACTGCTCAAAGTTAGGTACTGTACAACCATGATAAGATTGGATGTTTTGATAAACCTTTAAAAGTGGTTTCGGTAAAACAATATAACCCATTCTAAAAGAAGGTGCGAGTGTTTTAGTAAAGGAATTCATATAGATGACATGATCTTCGTGATCTAAACCAAATAAGGTAAAAACAGGTTGTCCACTAAAACGAAATTCACTATCATAGTCATCTTCGATAATATATCTACCCTTTTCTTTTGAAGCCCATTTAAGTATCTCTAATCTTCTTTGAATAGGCATGACAATCCCTGTAGGAAATTGATGTGCCGGTGTAATATGCATGATTTTTGCAGATCCTTTTTCTAATGCATCCATTGAGATACCTTGTTCATCTAAATGAATGAGCTCTAAATGAACATCTTGTCCTTTAAAAATCTGATAAAGTCTTAAATAACCAGGTTTTTCAAGGGCATACGTTTGATCTCGACCTAAAAGTTCAACTAGCATGCTGATGAGTGCTTGTGAGCCTGAGCCGATAATCACTTGCTCAGGATCAACTGACATACCTCGGTATAATTCCAAATATTTCGCGATTTCGATTCTTAAGTCTAAAATACCTTTAGGATGTGTGCGATTAAGCATTTCATGGTAATTCATAGATAATACTTCTCTTGAAAGCTTTGCCCATGTCGCATTTGGAAAAAGTGAAGTATCTACAACGTTTGTTTTAAATGCAAAATCAAAACTATGGTCATCTTCTTCTATATAAGGTGTGTGTTGAAAGGTTTTTTTAACTGGCTTAATAAAATCCAATCCCTCACTAACAAAATAGCCAACCTTTTCTTTCGTGTAAATAAATCCTTCCGTTAATAGTTGTTCATAAGCATTTTGAATAGTTAAAGGTGATAGCTTTAAGGATGCTGCTAGTTTTCTTTTTGATGGCAATTTATCATGCGCTTGGTATTTACCAAGCATAAGCATTTCTTTAAGTTCTTGATATAATTTTTGATATTTTGTTTCTTTCATATGATCACCAACTGGTATGTTATTTTTAATCTAAACTGGTTATTTTATTATACCAGTTTTCAACATATAATGAAAGTGTGACATACTAGGAGGTTTTTATTATGCAAAATCAAAGATATAAATTAAATAAAGAACTTGCTCAAATGCTTAAAGGCGGCGTTATTATGGATGTATCCACGCCAGAACAAGCAAGAATTGCTGAAAAAGCTGGAGCTGTTGCTGTCATGGCACTTGAGCGTATTCCAGCTGATATTCGTGCTGTTGGTGGTGTATCACGCATGAGTGATCCAAAAATGATTAAAGAAATACAAAAAGCAGTGACGATTCCTGTAATGGCAAAAGTACGTATTGGTCATTTTGTTGAAGCACAAATATTAGAAGCGATTGATATCGATTATATCGATGAATCTGAAGTGTTATCACCAGCTGATGATATCTATCATATCGATAAAACGACATTTAATGTACCTTTTGTATGTGGTGCGAAAAATTTAGGTGAGGCTTTAAGACGTATTGCAGAAGGTGCTGCGATGATTCGTACCAAAGGTGAACCAGGTACTGGTGATGTGATTCAAGCTGTAAGACACATGCGTGAAATCAATAAAGAAATGCGTCGTATTCAAAGCATGCCAAAAGATGAGCTTTTTGTACTTCAAAAAGAATTAGGTGTCTCTTTAGATCTTATTATGTATGTTCATGAAAAAGGTAAATTACCAGTCGTTAATTTTGCAGCTGGTGGTATAGCAACACCAGCAGATGCCGCACTCATGATGCAGCTTGGTGCTGAAGGTGTTTTCGTTGGATCAGGCATTTTTAAATCTGGTGATCCTGAAAAAAGAGCACAAGCGATTGTAAAAGCTGTAACTAATTATAATGATCCAAAAATACTTGCAGAAATTTCAGAAGATTTAGGTGAGGCTATGGTAGGTATCAATGAATCTGAAATTGAACTATTGATGGCAGAACGAGGTAAATTATGATCATTGGTGTTCTCGCTTTGCAAGGCGCTTTTATAGAACATCAGCACATCTTAGATAAACTAGGTGTCAAGTCAATTCAAATTAGAAAAAAGGCTGATTTGAATCAATCTATCGATGGGTTGATTTTACCAGGTGGCGAATCAACTGCGATGGGTAAGCTTTTAAAAGATTTAGATATGTATGATGACATAAAAAATCTAATTAAACATGGTCTACCTGTATTTGGCACATGTGCTGGCATGATATTACTTGCATCAGATATTGAAAATAACGGCGTATCTCATTTTGGACTTATGGATATCAAAGTCATAAGAAATGCTTATGGTAGACAACTTGGTAGTTTCTACACCGAGGCGAGATATCAAGATCATATCATTCCTATGACATTTATTAGAGCACCCTATATATCATCACATGGTCCATCAGTGAAAATCTTATCAACTGTTGATGGAAAGGATGTTGCTGCTATCGAGAAAAATATGTTAGTGACTGCATTTCATCCTGAACTCAATGATGATTTAACGATACATAAACATTTTTTATCCCTTGTGGAAAATCATATGAAATAGAGAAAAGGTATCAGCTAGCCCCCCATAGCTGATACCTTTTCTTATCTATTTAAATCTTATCTAAATCAATATATCCTAAGCCTAAAGCTTTAGGTCCTGTATGTGCACCAACTACAGGTGTTAAATAAGCCACAACAACTTCTCTTTCAGGAAAGACAAGATTGACTTGGTTTTTAAACCAATCTACATACTCATCTGCATGAGCATGTGAAATGAATGTTAGTACATTTTTACCTTGTGTTTCTTCGACATATTTTTCAACCACACGTTGGTGTGCTTTATGAATGGTCCGAATCTTTTCAAGCGTTGTTACTTTACCTTCATCATCAATCGATAGTAATGGTTTCATTTGGAGCATTGTCCCTAATGTACCTTGAAGCTTTGATAGACGACCATTTTTTACTAAATAAAGTAGTGTGTCTACTGCGAAAAACACTTTATTATTGTCGCGAATTTTTTCCAAACGAGCGATGATTTCTTTTGTTTGAGCACCTTTTTCAGCCATGCGATGAGCTTCTAAAACCATGAAAGCCTCACCATAAGCGAGTGTTTTAGAATCAAAGGCAGTTACTTTAATGTTCATTTCACTACCGACTCTTTTAACCGCTTCAAATAAGCCACTTAGTTTAGATGAAATTGTGATGACAATCGCTTCATCATAGCCATCTTTTTCAAGCTTTTCAAAAATCTCAGTCATACGACCCGGAGATACATAAGATGTTTTTGGAATATCATCTGGATCTTTTGAAATGCGTTCATAAAAAGTTTTTGCATCCATTTCCACATAATCATCATACGTTTCTTCAGTTCCAAAATGAATAACAGATCTTAAGATTTCAATATCTTTTGGATATGCTAAATAATCTAATCCTGCATTACTACATGTCAAAATTGCAATCTTTGCCATATGTTCACCCCTCTATATTTTCTTAGTTTTATTTAATGATTTTAATTCGTCTCTTATTTCAGTTAATAATTTAACATCTTCAGGTATAACCACTGGTTTTGGCGCTTCTTCTTTTGGATTTTCGAGTTCTTCAACTTTTTTACGGAATTGTTCTCTTTTAATAATTAGTGTAACTACGAAATAAATTGAAAATGCAATAATTAAGAATTCGACAATATTTTGGATGAATTGACCGTATCTGACTTCAGCGCCATTAACAATCCAAATAAGATCTGTAAAATTAGCTCTACCTGTTAACGTTGTTATGAGTGGCATAATGATATCATTCACCAAAGATGAAATAATACGTCCAAAAGCACCACCAATAATGACCGCGATTGCTAAATCAATGATATTACCTCTTGTAATAAATGCTTTAAACCCACTAAAAAATACTTTAGTTTTTTTATCTGTCTTCAATTTTTTTGACATGAGACATGCCTCCTATGTTTATTTATCACTATGATATCATTTTTTTAATAAAAAATGGTCATTTACTGGCCATTTTCTAGGATTTTTTTCAGTTCTCTTAAATCATCAATCGTTTTAAATTCTGTTAATCTTACAGGATGTTGATGTCCTTTTGTATATAAAATAATGTTTAACCCCAGTTTTTCTGCTACCTCAGCGTCATGCAAAGTATCTCCAATCATCACTGCATCCTTTACATTTAAACCATGTTTTTTGATAAATGCTAAGGCAACATCTACTTTGCTTTTCGCATAAATATTTGATGTTCCTAAGACATGTTTAAACAAATGATCTATGTTGAAATGTTTAAGCTGTTCATGAAGATTTTTTTCCTCAGATGCAGATAGCAATATATGGGTGTAACCTTGATTTGATAAGTGTTCTATAGTTTCTAAAAAACCTTCATGAAGTGGTAAATCTAGACTCCTTGGTTGATATTTATCAATAAACCTATGAGCAAGCTCCTGAAAGCTTGTTTTTTCTAAGTCATAAACCTTTTGATAGTAGCTTTCCACAGGAAAATCAAAAATCATTAAGTACTCATCAAATGTGACAGGTGGTCTATGTTCTTCAATGAGCATTTCAGACAAAATGTCGTAACAAAGCCTTGCATCATCTAAAATGGTTCCGTTAAAATCCCAAAATATGTATTTCATGGTTTTTCCTCACTTATGATAGGGGTGATTTTTTAAGATCATAAACCCACGATAAATCTGTTCAGTCAGTATAAGTCTCATGAGTTGATGTGGAAATGTCATGTGTGAAAAAGAAATCTTTTCTTGTGCTCTTTTTTCAATATCCTCATGGACACCATATGAACCACCAATAATAAAGACCAAATCTCCTTGTTCGTAGGTTAAAACTTTATCTAATAATCTCGCAAAACTCTCAGATGAGTGCACATGACCTTTAATCGCTAATAAAACGACATAATCGGTAGGTTTAATTTTAGATAATAAGCGTTCTTTTTCTTTCTCTAAACCTTCAATAGATGCTTCATCTAAGACTTCTATTGTCGTCATTTTATAAGGAATCTGCCTTTCATAGTAAGTAATGCCTGTCTCTAAATATTTTTGGCTCAATTTACCCACTGTAAGTATTTTAATCATAGTATTATACCTGGTAACCCTTCTTGAGTTGCATAATAAACTTCAACCTTGGTAGGATCATCAAATACCTTAACAATGGCCATATCTATATCCTCTACTGAATTGCAATCTTCAGATATATGTGCAACGACCCATTTGCTGACCTTATTTCTAATGAGTTTATTCATTGCGTAAGCTGCATCTTCATTAGATAGATGCCCTTTTTCTCCAGCAATACGCTTTTTTAGTAGAAATGGTCTTGGCGATTGAAAAAGCGTAAAAGGATTATGGTTTGCTTCAAGAATATATAAATCCGCATCGCTTAAGACATCGTAATAACTCTCATCTAGATAACCTGAATCTGTGAGTAATACCATTTTCTTATCAAATCCTTCAATCATAAATCCGACAGGTTCTTTTGCATCATGAGATAGCAAAAAAGGGAATGCCTTGAGGGCATCTACTTGAAAATACTTGTCAACTTCAATGATGTGTATGTTACCTTTATAGTCATTTAACACATGCAATAAGGCTTGATAAGTACCCTTCGTTAAGTAGATATCTTCTAAAAATCCTTGCTTAATCATGACCTTCAAACCAGCCGTGTGATCGCCATGTTCATGGGTAATCAAAAGGGTCTTTACATCATAGATATTTTCTTCGTAATCTTCCATTTTTTTCTTGATTTTTTGATAGCTAATACCACAGTCTAAGAAGAGTCTTATATGGCCTACTTTTAAGTAGGTCATATTTCCTTTAGATCCACTGGCTAAAACAAATACTTCCATAGTCTCACCTTCTTACATCATAACATAAAAATATGTGAGATTAACATAATAAAATGAAAGTGGTTGCAATAGACCTTTAAAAATGCTATATTATACTTGCTTGTATGAAATACATTGAAGGAGTGAGCACAAACATGAATCAAACAAAACCACTAAGAAGACTTCTATTACTTGTGCTAGTAGTAGCAAGTGTACTTACGTTAGCTGCGTGTGCAAGCGGCGACAAAGTCCCATATGGTAATATCAGTGATGATACTTACATGACTGTGGGCGACATCAGCATTACAGAAAAAGAATTATATGATCAATTACGTTTGCAAGGGGCATCTGTACTCGCAACGATGATCGATGAAATCATTTTTGCAGAACAAATCGGAACTGTTACAACTTTAATCAATAACAATGATGAAGCTTATAATAAGTTTTTAGATGATACAGTCAATAATGCAATTCATGGCACATCAGATGAAGAAAGACTTGAAGACTTATACAATGATAATCCTGAAAGATGGGCTAGAAACATTGAACAATTTGCAGACTCTCTATATTTATTAGATAACTCTATTGATATTAATCAAGTCGTTACTGCAATTTCAGGTTTAGCTGTTCCTAACAAAGGATACAACACGATTTCATTCTTAAGAGACCGTTATATCTTAAGAGCAGCTCAAAGATTATATGCACAAAATCTTTTAGATGAAGAAGTTGTTGATGAAGACCATGTAAACTTCATCTCAGAACAAAACATGGTGACATATTATAAGACAAATATGCAAAACAGATATGACATTGACGCACTTGTTGTCCGTTTCATCAATTTAAATGAAGCAAATGCTGCTTTATACTTTGCATCTATTAAGTCAGATTCAAGAGGTCGTTGGTACCAAGTACCTGATATTCGTATAAGTGACTCTAATGACCCAGGCTATGTTGATTTAACAGACGAATCAGAAACAGGATTTGGTCATGTTAAGTCTATCTTAGAAGATTTAAACCTTTTAGGTAAGCTTGGCGTAAACTATGAAGATCGTAGCCAAATCAGTATTTTAGATTATGAAAACTATTATAAGAAATATGTAATTAGTACATCTAGAACATCTGGCCGTAACGATGAACCAATGACTACTGCACAAGTCAAAGAAGCATTCGTTGAAATTTACAACCTATTAAATCCAGCAGCTCAAGTTGAAATAAGTGGCGCAGACATCGTCGGTGTTGCTGGTTCTACTTTCACAGCTACTTGGACTTATGATGATTTAACAAAAGTTAACACAAACCTTAGAAATCACGTATATAATACATTGACTGCAGAAGCTAATATGGATGATCCTGAAGATGTTTCAACTGAAAAACCATACTCTTCTCGTATTCAAACATTTGGTAACTCAAGATACTTAGTGTTTAAATTAAGCGATGAATCAGCTGCTGAAGAAGGTATCCTCATTGAAGATCCTGCAGATGCAAATAAAGAAATCTTTGCTGATACAGAAGCTGCAAACGACATTAAAGATGAAGTTCGCGAAAAATTATATACAAGTTTATTATCAAACAACTATATCTCAAGCAAAGTGACTGCACTTTATGATGAGATCAAAGTAGATATTTATGATCCAGTTATTCGTGTCTTCTATGAACAATCATATGGTTATGATGGTACAACAAAAACACGCTCTGGCGATGTGGTTGCTACTGTCAATGGCGAAGACATCTTAGTAGATGATTTATATGCTCGATTAGAAAAATCATATGGTATTAACTTAACACTAGATATCGCATCCAATAAATTATTAGAAAATCATGCTGATTATGTTGTATCTGAAGAAGATATGACAACATTCAGAAAGCAATTTGAAGATATTATCTCTCAATTCTCTGCTGATAACTTCGCATCTGCTGGTTTCCCAGCAAGCATGGGTAGAGAAAAATTCTTACTCTTAGCATTTGGTGCTAGAACAAACACTGAAGCTGTCAACCAACTTTATGTTTATCCAGAGTTAAGAAGTCAATATCTTGAAGATCTAGAAGCACATTATGGCGAAGATATTTATGAAAAATTCGCTACACTTGCTGAACTACAATACAATAACTTCAAATCAATTAACGTATCACACTTACTCATCTATTTTGATGAAAATGGAGATGGTACACCTGATAATCCAGCTGACTACTTAGAAAAACTAGGTGCAACTGGTGCAGCTCAAGTAAAAGCTGGTCTTGTTGAACTTGTCGAATTGCTCTATAACAGAGTAGGCGATTATAAAGGTTTAGCAGAAGGTTTAACTGGCTTAGCTACTGAATTCAATAATTCAGGACGCGTATTACGTGGTTCTACGACACCTCCATACGACTATCAATTAGAGCAAGTATGGGCTGAATACCGTCAATTAGGTTTCTACTTGAAGTTTGAGCAAATTCCAAATGCTATCACTAATACTTCTAACTTTATCACTGGTCAATCAACATTAGACAAAGTATTCTACAACCGTGCAATTGAAATTCATGATGCACTTAAATTAGAAGCTGATGATGATTCTAAATTCCCACACTTAGATCTATATGGCACCGTACTTACTGAAGCTGCATTAGACGATGTTCAATCAGCATTCGGTTGGCATTTAATTCTTGCAACAAGCGTGACTGAAGTGAAGAGTGCAATTTACTCAGCTGATAATGATGAAGAAGGACGTTATGTCTCTGAAGATGGTGAACGTAATGCATATAACGAAGATTCAGAAACATTAACTGCATCTCAAATTATGTTCTACATCTTAGAACAAAGAACTGATGAAGGCGTAACTTTACCAACTGAAGTTCAAACTGCTGTAACAAGCTACTTAACACCAGTATTAAATAGATACAATTCAACAAACATGCAAAGAGAACTCATCTTCAAATTATTAGAAGGTGCAACATTCACTGAAGCAAACGGTTTAAATCGTTTCCAAACAATTAGAAACATTAATAGACGCCAAGTCTTAGAATATATGTTATCTGATGGTAATGGTGTAAATGATCCAAATTATGGTGCATTATACGGCACTTGGTTTGATACATTAGAAGCTTAAGCTAAAATTTAAGGGCAATCCTCGGATTGCCCTTTTTGTTTATCTTCTTCTAAATATACCCATACCACCTGATGAACCGCCTTTTCCTTTCGCTCTGACAAAAAACCCGAGACCTCCGCCAAATAGGACAAATATACCGATTGTAAAGATAAGTCCCAACCCATCTCCTAATAAGAGATAAGGTGAGAATATATATAACCAAAATGACAGAGGATCTTGATCGAGATAGTATGTTGGTGTATAGGTGTATAAATCCTCCTCAAAGACTGCCATATCATAGGTAAAGCTATTGAACCCATAGAGGTCCACATAAAGAATTTCAAGAATTTCATAGATCATATGCATGAGACCCAAATTAACATCACCTAGATAGTTTGGATTGAAAAATGATTCATCAGCAATCCTTCCAAGCGTTGTTGGTGTAAGATATGGTTCCATATTATAACCTACTTCTACTTGAAGTTCTAAGAAGCTTTTATATGTAATATCATTTTCGACATAAGGTTCAAAGAATAATATGATTAAAACACCCATATCATCCGTACCAATTTGCCATTCACGGTATAGTTCGGTTTTATCATATGATGCTATTTCCGATGCATTTTCAACTAGGAAGGTAGCAACAACAAGCTGAGCACCTCCTTGATCTAAATCCTTGGTGTTTTCATAGAGTGCTTCAGCTTCTAATAGCACACTTTGTCTTGTATATTCCATCAATGCTTCTGCATAATCATTCATATAAAAAACACTTGTATGCCTTGGATAGTTTCTTTCTTGACAGCCAAAAAGGATGATTGTTAAGCATAGCATCATCCCAATGTATATGATATTTTTATATGACGCCTTAATCATTAAAATCAATGACAGGCACTTCATCTGCGCCATCATTCAATTTCCAATATTCATAGGTTCTTTCAAATCCAAAAAGTGACGCGTATAAAACTCTTGGAAATCTTCTAATTGATGCATTGTAATCTTGAACTGATTCATTATAATCTCTTCTAGCGACGGATAAAGCAGATTCCATAGATGATATTTCATCAATTAAAGCAACATATCCTGATGATACATTGATATTTGGATTATCTTCAACAACTACGAGTAAATCTGTAAAAGCTGCAGCTGTTAAAGCATCTGCTTCAATTAATTCTTCTAATGAGTCTGCAGCATTATACGCTGCTCTAGCTGCAGTTATTGCTTCATAGACACTGAGTGCATACTCTTGAAGTCCGTCAACAGCGTCAACAACCTGTCCGATTTTATCATGTCTTTCTTGTAGTCTATTTTCAACTTCTGCATATTTTCCTTGAATGTCTTCATCTAAATCAACTAAATTATTGTACCCTACTATAAGTGATATCCCAATGATTACTAAAAAAAGAAAAATCACACCACCAATAACAAGTACCAACGAACGATTATTCATAATGCCTCCATTTAATATATTTTGATAAAAGTATACGCTCTAATAAAAAATGTTGCAAGCAGCAACACTTTTTTATTTACTTATTCAAAAAATTTATGTATTAATAACAACCTAGTATCGTTAAGTTGTATGCGTCAGATATATTGTGTTCTAATTTCAATATAGATTGATACTCAGTTTTAGAAACTTCACACGAGATATAAAAATGATAAATACCAATCACTTGTTTCATTGGTCTACTGATAATAGACGATAGATTTATTTTCGCATCTTTAAAATAGCTTAAGATATCATAAAGTAGTCCCGGATAATCTTTTTTAGGTGTAAGTACTAACATTACTTTAAAATGCTCTTTATTTATTTCTTGATGTTTCTTTGATACTATGACAAACCTTGTTTGATTTTTAATGTTAGGCAGTAATATGTCTTCGCTATGATAAGCATGCTTCGTGTGTTTGGGTATAATGGCTACATTATGTATAGGATCCTTAATGAAATATTCATATGATGTTGTATTACTTTCTGTATAGATAATATGCTTAAATCCTTTTTTTGAGATAAAATCACTACATTGACTTTTTGCTGCAAATTGTACATAGAGCGTTTTATCTTGATGAATGATATCCTGATAAACACAGATAAACTCGATATCTAAGTAGATATCGTCTATGATTTTAAGCTGATTTTGATAGATATGATCGATTGTAGATAGCACATACCCTTCCATCGTATTTTCTATAGGAACTAAACCTAAGCTATTTTCATCTACATGTTTTAGAGTTTCTTCGATGGTATGGTGATAAATGATTTTTTGCTCATCTTTCATAAACGAGTTTAATGCGAGTTCTGTGAATGTACCTCTTGGTCCTAAAATGTGATAAATCATGAGATGCCTCCTCTAGTTAAAATCTATTGTATCATATGATTAAACTCTTGAAAAAAGAAAACGTATGCATGGTGCATACGATTTTTTTATGGTTTTGGTTTATAGAAACGCATTTTATCTAAAACAGAGATCATTTGAGTAAACTGCCCTTCTGCTGTTTCCTCTAAAACCTCACCTAAGACAGTGAATTTTGAGTCAATCGTGTCAATGAACCAAAGTAATAATGCTTCTGCAGTTTGAGGTTTTTTAGGTGATCCAAAATTAAACTGTCCATGATGTGATAAGATCATGTGTTTCAATAATAAAATGGATTCGCTATGTTCATAACCAAGAGCTTTTGCTTCAACCTCAATATCAATGGTTTGCATGACAATGTGACCTACAAGTAGCCCTTCTTTGGTATACTCTCCATCCACACCACTAATCTCATTGATTTTTGCCATATCATGTAAAATGACACCAGCATAAAGTAGATCTCTATTTAAGTAAGGATAAATCTCTATGAACGGATCAACGAGTTTAAGCATCGTGAGTGTGTGATAGGATAAGCCTCCAACATAAGCATGATGAAATTTGGTTGCTGCTGGGTGTGCATAAAACTTTTTCTTATGCTTCTTGTATATTGCTTTAGTAATATCTCTCAATTCAGGATTTTGAATTTTATGCATGAATTTTTCTATACCCTTTTTGATATCAAGCATTGGTATCGGTGCATAGGTATAGAAGCTTTCAAATATTTTAGCCATTTCTTCATCAGATAGTACATCTTCAGCAGGTGTAATAGCTACTGTTTTTAAAACGAGCTCATCTTCAATTTTAAGAATCGCTTTTGCTTGAAATTCATACACCTTTCCCATTGAAACTTGTGGAAGCTGTTCAAAATCAAGCTTTAAATTGATGTGTTCCCCTTCTAGCGTTAACACTGTAGTATTACAAAAGTGTACGCCACTATTAATGCTTTCTACTTTACCAATGATGGTGTATATTTGATCTAAATTTAGTTCCATAAAAAGAACCTCCTATTTCACATGAGCTTTAACATAGTCTGTTAAAGCGTCTTTGTCGTTAATCAGTTGTTTTAATAGCACTTTTTCAACCATTTCTGTTTGAAGCTGCTTAATCCAAGCACCGGCTTTTTTAGAAGTGATGCTCATCATGTCATTTGGTCTTATCTTTAAATCCATATCTGATTGAATAGGAAGTTCTTTAAAATCCTTTTCAATTTGATTGGTATAAAGCTTAGCTTTACCAAGAGCAAAGGATGCTCTATTTGCTAGCATACATAATTCCATACCATAGGTATAAAGCGTTAAAGCATCAAAGGGTTGTTTCTTATGCATAAGTAAGATGGATTGCTCATACCTGTGCTTATGCTTATTAGATAATGGCCACTCTTTTGGAATACTTCCGTTTAAATAAAATGACATCGTAAAAAAGACATCCATATAAGGCATTTGATCAAGTTCAACCGCTTTTAATATACCTTCTTTTAAACCGGGTAAAACTTCATGGACTTTGGTTGTGATCATTGAATGTAAGGCACGTTTTAAATAAGGTCCTTTAAACATTTTAATGATTTCTTGTAAAATACGTTCCATCGCAATCTCTTTTAGAAGATGTCTGGATTTTTCAATGGCATCCCTTGTATCACGGTCAATTTGAAAGCCTAATTTGGATTGAAAGTAAAAGGCACGCATGATACGTAGAGCATCTTCTTCAAATCGCTTCATTGGATCCCCAATTGCACGAATTAATTTTCTTTCAATGTCGAGTTTACCTTCAACATAATCAAAAATTTCATTTTTTTCATTCATGAGTAACCCATTGATTGTGAAATCTCGACGCATCACATCGTCTTCGACTTTTTCAGCATAAACCACTTCTTCTGGATGTCTATGATTTAAATAGTCGCCATCTAGACGATATGTTGTGACTTCAAATTGTTCCTCACCATAGACTACAGTCACGGTACCAAATTTGAGTCCTGTGGGTATAGATTTAAACACCTTTCCTACTTGAAAAGGCTTTGCGTTTGTTGTTATATCTACATCTGTTGTTGGCATTCTTAATAGATAATCTCTTACAGCACCACCAACGATGTATGCTTCATAACCGTTCTTTTTCAACTCATATAATACTTTTTTTGCAGTTTTTACTGTGCTCATGTTCTCACCGTTCTTATTATACCAAAATTAAAGCTAATTCTTAAAACATCCTCTTAAAAATCATAAACAAAGATTGATGTGAATTTTTTAGATACATCTCACTTTTGATGGGATTCATGGAAATAAGTATAATATGCTATACTAATAAGGGTGATGATATGAAGTACATTAACGAAATTACTACACATCAAATTGAAATCGATAAGTCAAAATTTATAGGTGTGCTTATGCCTATCTCAAATGAGCAAGATATCGAATCAAATATCGAAAAAGTGAAAAACATGTACCCAAAAGGAAATCATTATTGCTATGCAGCTATTTATGGAGAACAAGCCACCTACGCGAAGATGAGTGATGATGGAGAGCCCTCTAGAACTGCAGGTGCACCAATCATGGAAGTTTTAAAGCATCATGGCTTAACAAACGTTTTATGCGTTGTTGTAAGATACTTTGGGGGAATCAAGCTTGGTCAAGGTGGACTAGTTAGAGCTTATACAAAGGCAACCTCTTTAGTCTTACAAAAGACATCATTATATGAAAAAGCTATACATCCTATTTATGAACTTATTTTTGATTATCCCTTGATTCAAAAAGTAGATAACATTTTATTAGATGCTATTATGATTAAGTCAAAATCTTTCTTAGATGTTGTAAGATATGAGGTCGTTTTAAATGATGAAACCTATCAAAAAATTGATGAGATTCTTTATCATTTAAAAGGTATTAAGTATCTAGGTGATTACGAACTTTATGTAAAAATATAACCCATATCGCTGATATGGGTTTTTTGTTAGGATTCAAAGTTTCCTGCATCAAATGCTTCTGATTGAACAGCGTCTAATAGCCATAGGGAGCGAATTTCAATAAAATCATAGACATACTGAACTTGTCCTCTAAATGTATCTATTTCACGCATTTCCTCAGGGTTTGGCCATACATATTCTCCAAGTGTCGGCCATTTAGCATAATTTCTATCTGCCATATCTTCTAAGGACTCCGCTAGTGGGTCAATCATAAGAAGTATGCTTGGAATCACATCAAAATAAAAATCAAAATAAGCCTGTCTGAATTTTGCTCTAATCTCTGGAATTTGCATCATTGCGATGAAGAATTGATTCTTATATTGTCTCATGCCATAGAAATTTTCTGGTCCGTAATCGATATAATCTGCATTACCGAACGCTAAGTCAAAATCCCATAATGGTCCAAATTTTAATTTTTCACCTGATGCTTTATACATAAAGACACTGCTCCAACCAACATCCACGTTTTTAACAAACTCATGGATAATGAAATGCTGAATAAAATTATCAACATCTATATAATTTTCATAATTTGTATCATTTCTTAAAGTAGCTAATGCTTCTTCCATATAATTTCTAATATATGAAAACTGAGCTGGGAGAAATAAAGGATCTAAAGGATCAGGTTCTTTAAGCTCATAGGGGACATCAGATAGATAAAACCAATCAGTTCCCGGACTTGTACCATTTTCTCTTAAACGTTGATCCATTTCTAAGAAATACCCAGTATCAATCACCCCTGGGGTAGTTTCAATATAGAACTTATTAGGATGTGTTTCAACGTGTTCAGTTAGGACATAGACACCACGGTATTCATTGTTAATGTAAAGCTCAACAAACCTTGTTTGATTCGCATAGGGTAAATCAGACATCATGGAGACCATTTTTTGAGTAATCACATTGCGCATAAGTGATTTATCACTATATTCTGCAAGAAGTACATAATTTTTAGCTTCAGGCATACCTAAAATCGAAGTGTTTTTGTCAAATCTTAATCGGTATGGTTTTTTGTCAAATATAAACCATGTTGAATTACCTCGACCTCGTAATTGTGCAGCATCAGTCATAATTTCAGTTTGATAAATGCCATTGATGTTTGTGTCTACACGAACACTTGCATCTGTATATATTTCTTTATGTTCACTATGTAGCGTATCTATTGAAACAGGCAAGTTTAAATAGATTTTTGTTTCATTTCGACCAGACTCATAGCTTAACTTCATAAACTGATGCTCAAACTCTACAAATTGACCTTCTCTTTCGATTCTTACTGTAAATGAACTCTCTTGATCAAATAAAGGGGATTGATGAATATAAACACTTTCGTGAGTCATTTTCTCATCTATAATTGTGATTTCATAGTTTTCAATGTAAGGTATATTAAAATCTCTATTAATGATTGATGGTAATGTGTCAATAACATCTTCTTTGACTTGAAGTAACTCATCACCATAATCAGGCGTTGATACTAAAGGCGTATCTAAAAATTCCTCACATGCAATGAGTAATAGAGATAAACTTATAAAGATGAAAATACTTGCTAATCGCTTCATGCAACCTCCTTGTTGAAAAAAGCATAGAGCAAACTATGCTTATCCTTCTAAAAAACTGAGTAGACTTGAGACTTTGACCATGATTTCTGCAAGCATATGTGCACCAATCAATGAGATGATAAAATAAGCTGCTTTAATTTCCCAAATCTTCATTTTTTCAAATTTATTCTCGATATGTAATGCGTTTAAAATCCTTAACAATATTGCAAAGAAGATGATTAAGGATGTAAAGTAGATGATTTGATCCATCAAATCCCTCCTTTAAAGGTTACCCGCTTTACTTTTCATAATGTTTTCTTTAAGCTCTCGTTCCTGCTTAGAAAAGTCAATATTCTCTTTTTTTGTCAATTCAAGCTTTTGTTTTTTCATATCGTTAAATGCATGAAGTGCTTTTTCTTTGGTGTTACCAATTTGAGCTTCAAGCGCCAATATAGTGAGTAGGTTACTAGAAAACTCGACCACTGCTTGTTCAACGAATAAAAATGTTTCACTTGATTTACCTACAAACTTCAAGTATCCAGATTCCATTTGAACAATGATAGGTACGTGATCTTTTAAAATCGCCATTTCGCCTTGTTCATAATGGATGACTGCATATTCAATCTCATCTGCGTAGGTTTTTCCCGTTTGGGTTAAGACACTAAATTTCATAATTTTTTAGCCTTTTCAATCGCTTCTTCAATCGTACCTACCATGTAGAATGCATCTTCAGGTAAATTGTCATGTTTTCCTTCAATAATTTCCTTAAAGGATCTTACCGTATCTTTGACTGGAACGAAGACACCTGGCATACCTGTAAATTGTTCAGCAACATGCGTATTTTGTGATAAGAACATTTGAAGACGTCTTGCTCTATGAACAATGAGTTTATCTTCATCAGTTAATTCATCCATACCTAAGATAGCAATAATATCAAGAAGCTCATGATATCTTTGAATCATTTTTTGTACAGCACGTGCTGTTTCATAATGCTCTTTACCTACGATATGAGGTGCAAGTGCACGTGAGGTTGATGCAAGTGGATCAACCGCTGGATAAATACCAATTTCAGTTAATTTTCTTGAAAGGTTCGTTGTCGCATCCAAGTGTGAGAAGACAGTAGCAGGTGCTGGGTCTGTATAGTCATCAGCTGGTACGTAAACTGCTTGAATAGACGTAATAGAGCCATTTTTAGTTGATGTAATACGCTCTTGAAGTCTACCCATATCCGTTGCAAGCGTTGGTTGATAACCAACAGCTGATGGCATTCTTCCAAGTAAGGCTGATACTTCACTACCCGCTTGAATAAAACGGAATATGTTATCGATAAATAATAAAACGTCTTGTTTTTGCTCGTCTCTAAAATGCTCTGCCATCGTTAACCCAGTTAACGCAACACGCATTCTAGCTCCTGGTGGTTCATTCATCTGTCCAAACACAAGTGCTGTCTTATCAACAACACCACTTGCTGTCATTTCTTGGAATAATTCATAACCTTCTCTTGTTCTTTCACCAACACCGGCAAAGACTGAAATCCCTGCACGCTCTTGTGCGATGTTATGAATAAGTTCCTGAATAAGTACAGTTTTACCGACACCGGCACCACCAAATAAACCAATTTTTCCACCTTTAATGTAAGGTGCTAATAAGTCAATGACTTTTATGCCTGTTTCTAAGATTTCAACTTCTGAAGAAAGTTCATGAAATTCAGGAGCAGGTCTATGAATACTTAGTTTAGGTGCATCTCCCACTGGTTTTCCATCATCAATTGGATCACCAAGGACGTTAAAGATTCTACCAAGTACAGCTTTACCCACAGGTACTTGAACAGGTGCACCCGTTGCTTCAACCACTAAATCTCTTTTTAGACCTTCAGTCGGTTCAAGCGCAATGGTACGAACCACATGGTCACCAAGGTGTAATGCAACTTCGAGTGTCACTGTCTTATCTTTGGATGCTTCTACGATTAAGGCATCAAAGATTGCTGGTAGATCATTTTCAAAGTAAACATCAACAACAGGACCAATAACTTGTGTAATTTTACCTTGCATCGTGTGACTCCTTTCTATACGTTCGCGCCATTGACAACATCAATGAGCTCATTCGTAATTTCAGCTTGTCTAGCTTTGTTATAGATAATACTTAATTTGCCTACAATATCATTGGCATTATCGGTTGCATTTTTCATCGCAATCATACGACTTGCATGCTCTGAGACTTTTGCATCTGATAATGCACTAAATATAGATGATTCAATATAAATGATGAGTGTTTGATTAAGAACTTCTTCAGGTGTCACATCATATATATATTTTTCTTGTAATTTTTGATTGTCTTTAAAAATAAGTGGTAGGATGGTCTCTTTTTTAACAACTTGAGTGCCTGTATTTACAAAATGATTGTGATACAAGATGACTTCATCGACATCATGAGACATAAAGGCTTCTTTAATAATCTTTGCATATGGTCTAAAATACATCGTTGTGATATCATCTCTGTTATAGATGATTTCTTGATTGATAATGGGTAGCTTATGCTTTAATGCGAAATAGTAACCTTTTTTACCTAATACAAAGACTAAATAGTTCTTCTTTGGAACATCCTTAACTTCCTCTAAAAATGCTTTGAATAGCTGGTTGTGATAGCTTCCGGCAAGACCTCGATCTGATGTGACAAGTACATAAAGCTTTACTTTACCGTGATTGATGGATGTGATTCTTGATGCATCTGTCGCATTTTGGTCTGCGTATTTTAAAATATCATAAAGCTTATCAACAAAGCTTTCAGATTGATGGTATAACTCCGTAGACTTTTTGATTTTGGATAGGGCAATATTATGCATTGCTTGTGTAATGGAAGCCGTTTTTTTAATAGCTTGCATTCTAAGCTTAATATCCTTTAAACCCATTATATCAACCTCTTAAGCTTCGTGATAAATGTGTCCAAGTCCTTTTTCTCTGGTAGCTTTTTCGTATCCATTAAATGCTTATGAATTGATTTTCCAAGATCATCTACTGTTAAGCCTTGAGTGATTTCAGCTTCTAGTCTTTTTACTTGATCAATATCCAAATCATCTAAATGACCTTCGGATAATGCGTAAATTGTTACGATTTGTGTTGGCATAGAAACCAGTTCATGCACATCTTGTTTTAAAAGTTCAACGGTTTTACGTCCTCTTTCCAAACGCTTTTTAGCTGACGCATCTAAATCTGAACCAAATTGAGCAAATGCTTCAAGTTCACGGTAGTTTGCTAAGTTAATTCTTAGGGTACCAGCAACTTTTTTCATACCATTCCACTGAGCTGCGCCACCAACACGTGATACAGATAAACCAGCGTTAATCGCAGGTCTAATACCTGAATAGAAAAGTTCAGCTTCTAAGAAGATTTGACCATCTGTAATGGAAATAACGTTTGTGGAGATATATGCAGAGATATCGCCAGCTTTCGTTTCAATGATTGGTAGTGCAGTGATTGAACCGCCACCTAGTTTATCATTTAAACGTGCTGAACGCTCTAGTAGTCTTGAATGAAGATAGAAAACGTCTCCAGGATAAGCTTCGCGACCTGGTGGTCTTCTAAGTAATAAAGATAATTCACGGTAAGCAACCGCATGTTTCGATAAATCATCATAAACGATTAAGACATCTTTACCTTGTTCCATGAAGTATTCACCCATGGTGACGCCGGCAAACGGTGCAAGGTATAGTAAAGTACCCTCTTTAGAGGCACCAGCAGTAACTACGATGGTATAATCGAGTGCTTGATGTTGATTGAGTAATTCAACTAATGTTGAGACAGAAGATTCTTTTTGCCCAATCGCAACATAAATACAAATCATGTTTTTGCCTTTTTGGTTGATAATCGCATCAACTGCTAAGGTTGTTTTACCTGTTTGTCTATCACCAATGATAAGTTCTCTTTGACCACGGCCAATTGGAACTAATGCATCGATGACTTTAATACCTGTTTCCATGGATGCGTTAATCGATCCACGTTGCATAACACCTTGTGCTCTTCTTTCAACAGGTAAGAATTGTTTTGCATCTATAGGTCCTCTAGCATCTAGTGGTTCACCGAGTGGATTAACAACACGGCCTAATAACTCTTCACCAACAGGTACCTCAAAAATACGCTTGGTGGTCTTAACTAAATCGCCCTCTTTAATCTTTTCTGATGCGCCTAAAAGAATGACACCAACATGATGTTCTTCTAGGTTAAAAACAAGTCCCTTCACGCCGTGTGGGAATTCTAACAATTCACCCATCATCGCTTGTTGAAGTCCGTAAACGATAGCGATACCATCACCTACAGATAAGACTTTACCAATATTTTCTAATTGAACGTCCTGCTCGAATGACTGAATCTGTTTTTTAATGATATCTGTCATTTCTTGGACTTTAATTTTTGACAATGTCTACACCACCTTAAATCGTTGTATATAATTCTTGAAGCTCACGTTGAACCGAATGGTCTAATGATTGTCCTTGATAAACAATTTTTAAACCACCTAAAAGATTAGGATCAATGGTGATATGAAAATCTAGCGTTTGATGTTTAAAGCGTGGTTGAATCGCTTCTCTCAATCTTTTTTCTAAAACGTCTGTAATAGGAATTGCAGAGTAGATATGTAGATGTGCAATCTTTTGATGTGCACGTGATAAATCAACCCACTCTGGAAAAATATCATAGACATAATGAAGCTTCGATTTTTGAGCTAACATTTTTAAAAACGCTAAAAACGAAAGATCATATTCTAAATCATTAATCTTTACTACTTTGTCACTAAAAGCAATCATTGGAGAGTCCATGAGTGTAATCCACTCTGGATGCTTTTTAATGCTATGCATGAAATCCTCGAAATGAAACGTTAAAAGATCAATCTTCTTTTCTTCTTTAGCAATTTCAAAAAGTGCTTTAGCGTAATTAGAGATACTCATTTGGTTTCTCTTTCTTTCAAGATTTCATCAATGATATCTTGATGGACACTTTCATCAATTTCACGTTTCACAATTTTTTCTGCAGCAGCAAAAGCAACCGCCTTAATGGATGCTTTAATCTCTTCATTTGCTTTATTCACTTCGAATTCAATGTCTTTTTCAGCTTGCTCTAACCGTCTTTTCGCTTCTTTTTTTGCACTTTCAACCAGACGTTCTTGTTCTTTGTAAGCTTCAGCCATTAATTTTTCTTTGAGTGCATTTGTTTCAGCTTTCATTGCCTCATAATCTTTTTGGGATTTTTCTTGAAGTTCTTGAGCACGCTTCTTCTCAGCTTCTGCTTGATCAATAGCTTCCATAATCACAGCTTGTCTTTTTTCAAGAAAAAGCGTGATTTTTTTCCAAAAGAATTTTTTGATAATGAGTACTAAAACAATAAATGCGATGATGTTTAAAAGCACAACACTTGGATTGTTTATAATCGAATATAAACCATCTTCAATGGCTTTAATGACATCATCAAATACGTTTGCATAAACCACGGATATCAGTCCCTTTTTTTATTTATCTACCTAATAATAAGATTGCAATGATGAAACCGTAAATACCGGTTGTTTCAGCAACCGCTTGACCAATAATCATGGTTACTGTAATTTTACCTGATGCTTCTGGTTGACGACCAACAGCTTCTACTGCTTTACCCGCAGCAATCCCTTGACCAATCCCAGTACCAAGACCTGTTAAAACAGCGATACCAGCACCAATGTAGCCTAAACCACTTCTAAAGAATTCGTTTGGAACGACTTCTAAAACAGCAGGTAAGAATGAGTTTAAAATCTCGAACATAATTGTATTCTCCTTGTATTATATTTTCTTAATCTATATCAAAATCTGCTTCATCGACTTTCATCGAGGCAAATATGATGGTTAATAGAACAATCACGATGGTTTGAATGAATCCAAACCCAATATCGAATATCAAATGGAAAGCTGGTGTGATAAGTACAGCTGCCCATCCTGTAATACCATAAAGAAGAGTCATGATGAGTGCACCACCTGCAATGTTACCAAATAAACGGAGTGCCATCGATAAAATCGGTACAAACTCAGAGACAATATTTAAAGGAAACATCGGCCATAGTGGTTCAAATAATCCTTTGAAATGCTTGATGAGTCCTTTTGATTTAAGTCCAGTAGACTGCACCACGAAGAATGCTGTGATTGACATTGAAAATGTAATCGTTGCATATTTTGTCGGTGTATCTAAAGCAATCACTCCAGAAATGTTTGATAAAAAAACGTAGAGTGCCATCGTTAAGACAATGGGTGTAATGTAGGTATAATGCTTACCAGCGTATCCTTTAACGAAGTTATTCATACCACCAACGATTTCTAAAACAGCAGTAATCCCTTTTGTTGGTTTTTCCTTAACATCCATTTTTTCAATCTTACGGCCAATAAAAAATGCAGCAACACCAATAAAAAACATAAGCCCAAAAGAAACGAGCAAATAAGTGGGGGGATTTTTGAATGTTTGGATTAAATCATCAAGAAACATCTGCATCTTCTTCATCTACCTTTTCATCTTTGATTTCTGCTTTTCTTTTTTTAATGAGTGGTGTGTGGTAAATAAATATACCTACCTTGGTTGCGAATAAACCAATCACTAGAAATACATAACTTGTTGTCGCAAACCTCATCGTTTGATCTTTGGTGTCAAAATAAACAAAAACGATAATCACGATATAAAATAAATATCTTTGCATCAGATTAACAACGATTTTCTCTGTTGTAAATTTACCTTTAGTTGCTGATATAGCTAAACTATTTGAAAAGAGTGAGGTTGCTGCACCTAAGACTGCATAAAACGCATACTCTCTAAAAAAGATATAACTCACTAAACCATAAATGATGGAAAAAATGAGTCCTATCAAGCTAATGACGTGTAGTTCTTTCATGTTTTTCCTCACTTTGAATCATACGGACGAGCATAATAAATCCTGCAATTACTCCGACACCAACACCAGCTGCAGTTAATACAGTTGGTAAATCTGAATCAGGGTTTACTTGTCTACCAATAAAGTATCCTAATAAAGCGGATCCTAAAATGGTAAAAATGAATTGCATGACCATCATATAATTCATAAATATTTTTTTGTAACGATTTTGTTTTTCTCTATTATTTGGTTCCAAACAAACGATCCCCACAATCTCCTAAGCCAGGTACAATGTAGCTATGTTCATTTAAATGACTGTCCATCGCAGCTAAAAAGATACTGACGTCTGGATGTGCTTTTTGAAGTTTTTCTACACCTTCAGGACATCCAACAAGTCCAACAAAACGAATATCTTTTGCACCGTGTGCTTTGACTATTTCACAAGCCTTAATCGCAGAGCCTGCTGTTGCTAGCATAGGGTCTACTACTAAAACGATACTATCTTCTAAATCTTTAGGAAACTTTTGGTAATACACTTGCGGTTGTAATGTTTCTTCATCACGATATAAACCTACATGTCCAATTTTTGCTGTGGGGATGATGTTATGAATACCATCTACCATACCTAATCCAGCTCTTAAAATAGGGACAATCACAACTTGTTTTTCTAAGATGCGAGCTTTTGTTTCACACATCGGAGTTTCAATGGTGACTTCTCTTGTCTTTAAATCTCTTGTGATTTCATAGGTGATTAAAGCACCAACTTCAGAAACAGTTTCTCTAAAGTCTTTCGTTCCAGTGTTTTTGTCTCTAATCTTAGCCATTTTGTGTTCAATTAATGGATGATTCAAAATTACAACTCTACTCATGTTTTTTTACCCCTCAATATCCTTAATTTTGTTAATTCTCGTTTGATGTCTTGCTTCAAATGAGGCTTCCATAAAGGATTCAATGATTGAGATGGCTTTTTCACGTGTGGTGGTCCTTCCACCTAAGGCAATGACATTCGCGTTATTGTGTTCTTTTGCAAGTCGTCCTGTGTTTTCATCATAGACGAGCGCTGCTCTGACACCTTTTACTTTATTTGCAGCGATACTGATGCCAATACCTGTGCCACAAATAGCGATGCCAAAATCATACCCATTGTTAACGACAGATAGACCTAGCTTTTTGCCGTAATCAGGGTAATCCACACTATCTTTTGAATGTGTGCCTAAATCATCATATGAAATCTTTTTTTGATCGAAATAGGATTTGATTTGTTCTTTTAAATCAAAGCCGCCATGATCACTTGCTATGACAATTTTCACCGTATCTCTCCTTTATTTGACCTATTAGATATTATAACATATAATGTTATCTTTTCTAACCATTATGAGAAACTTAACATGAAAAGATTAAACCTCTTCATTGATTTGATAATGTGCTTTTTTTCTTTCATTCGCTTTTAAGATGGTTTTTCTTAATCGAATGGATGTTGGTGTGATTTCAATGAGTTCATCATCATTGATGAAAGCTAAACACGCTTCTAGATTCATATATCTTGGTTTCTTTAAAACAACGGTTGAATCCTTACCAGCTGAACGCATATTGGTTAATTGTTTTTCTTGTGTCACATTGACGACCATATCAGTATCTTTATTGGATTCACCAACAATCATACCTTCATATACTTTTGTTCTAGGGTTTACAAACATATTCCCACGATCTTCTAAACGACCGATCGCATATGCAGTTGTCATACCTTGATTTAGTGAAACAAGCGCACCTGTTCTTCTGTTACCTACGGTATCGTGAACCATAGGACGATATTCTAAATAGACATGTGATAACATCCCATATCCTTTGGTAGATGTTAAGAAATCGGTCATAAAACCGATTAAACCACGAGATGGCATGACATAAGAAAGTCTTGCATAATGACCGTTTTGATCCATATGCTTAAGCTCACCTTTTCGTTCACCAAGCATTTCGATGATGGTACCCATATATTCTTGTGGTATATCGACTTGAACATCTTCATAAGGCTCGCACTTTACACCATCAATCACTTTAACAATGACACGTGGTCTAGAAACTTGAAATTCGAAGCCTTCTCTTCTCATGTTTTCAATTAAGATACCTAAATGTAATTCACCACGACCTGATACAATCCACATTTCTGATGATTGGATACGTTCAACTTTTAATGATACATCTTTTTGGGTTTCTTTAAACAAACGATCATCAATTTTAGATGCAGTGACATGCTTACCTTCTTGACCTGCAAAAGGACCATTATTGGTTAAAAATGTCATTTGAACAGTTGGTTCGTCTATATGTAACGTAGGTAGTTTTTGTTCATAACCAACTTCAGTGATGGTTTCACCTACATGAATATCAGCTAATCTCGCAACAGAGACGATATCTCCAGCAAAAGCCTCTTCCACTTCTAATTTTTCCATACCTAAAGATTGAAGAATTTTTTGAATTCTAAAAGGCACAATCGTTCCATCTAATCTCATACATGATACGGTATCATTAACGTGCATCACACCTTGATAAATCTTACCAATACCCATACGTCCTACGTAGTCGTTGTAGTCGATTAAGGCTGGTTGAAATTGTAAAGGGGATTTAATATCTTGATTGGGTTTTGGAATGATTTCAATAATCGTATCTAAGATAGGTTCCATACGAATCTCTTCATCTAAAAATGGCTTATAATTGGCACGTCCTTGAATACCTGATGCATAAAGCACAGGAAAATCAAGTTGTGTTTCATTCGCACCTAAATCGATGAATAAATCATAGACTTCATTCACTGTTTTTTGAATGTCTGCAAATTGTCGATCAATCTTGTTGATTACGACAATTGGTAGTAATTTCGCTTCTAAAGCTTTCTTTAGAACGAACCTTGTTTGAGGCATGACGCCTTCATAGGCATCAACAAGCAGCATGACGCCGTCAACCATATACATGATACGTTCAACTTCACCACCAAAATCCGCATGACCTGGGGTGTCTAAGATGTTAATTCTATGTTTTTTATAGAGAATCGCGGTATTTTTCGCTAAAATCGTAATACCTCTTTCTCTTTCGATTGCATTGGAGTCCATGGCTCTTTCTTCTAAACCATCATGTTCTTCATACGCTTCACTTTGTTTTAAAAGTTGATTCACAAGTGTCGTCTTACCGTGATCAACGTGTGCAATAATTGCAATATTTCTAATATCCATAAAAGTCCTTCTTTCTAACCTTTTTAATTATACATGAAAAGATGAAAAAATGATGAAAAAAAGTCCTAAAAGGACTTGAAAATTAAACAGTTTTTAAAATATCACCAAAACCAATGCATGTAAATCGATCTCTACCCTGTAAGTCTTTTAATTGAATGATATTTGGTTCTTTTAAATAGGTTTCAGCAAGACTCTTGATTGCTTCTTTTTGTTGATAACCATGCTCAAAACATATCATACCAGGTTGATTTAAATAATGACTCACTTCTTTTAATATGCGGTCATAAAAATCAATACCGTAAATCCCACCATAAAGAGCTACTGAGGGTTCTATTTGAACAATATCTTCAACCGTTTCTGTTTCAGGAATATAAGGTGGATTAGATACGATGATATCGAATTTGCCTTCAATGTTTTTGAATAAATCAGATAAAATGAGCGTTGCATCTGCATGCAGTTTTTCTTTGTTTGAGTTTGCTACTTCTAAGGCTTTTTCACTGATATCTGATATAGTAACATCCATCTTTTTTTCTTCTAATGCCAAGGATAAACCTATACATCCAGAACCAGTGCCTAAATCTAAAACCTTAACGTTTTGATTTGAAAAATACATATCATAATAATATAAGACATGTTCAACAAGTTCTTCAGTTTCTTTTCTTGGAATTAAGACATGTTCGTTTACATTAAATGGATATCCATAAAAATAGGCGTGTCCTATAATATGTTGAATCGGTATATGTTTTTCTAGATACAAAGAAAGCTTTTCTAAATACAAGGACTCAAAGCTTGGTTCAACTTCTTGATTTAAGTTCATAAAGAAAAGATGGGGCTCTTGTTTGGATAGCTCCATCATCAAAAGCTTACAGGCTTCATCTTCTTTGTGAAAGGCTTTCGCTTTTTTATAAGCAAGCTTTAATAATTGATTATATGTCATACTTCACCTTGAAGTTGACGCTTTTGAAATTCATTTAATAGTGGGTCTAAAACAAGTTCTAAACGACCTTCCATAATGACATCAAGTCGTTGTAGGGTTAACCCGATTCTGTGGTCAGTTACGCGATTTTGAGGGTAATTATACGTTCTAATTTTCTCGCTTCTCTCTCCACGACCGACAAGTGCTTTTCTTTCAGCACCCTCTTTTTCTAATTGAGCTTCAATGATTTGATCATAGATTCTTGTTTTTAATAATCTGAATGCTTTATCTTTATTTTCGTGTTGAGATTTACCTTCTTGACATGCGACCATCATACCTGTTGGTATATGAGTTAAACGTACTGCTGATTTCGTGGTGTTTACTGATTGTCCACCTGGACCAGATGAGTTATAAGTATCCACACGGATATCGTCCCATTTTACATCGACTTCAATTTCTTCAGCTTCAGGCATGACTAAAACAGTCGCTGTAGACGTGTGCACACGTCCCATCGATTCTGTTTCTGGTACACGTTGCACACGATGTGTGCCTGATTCATATTTTAAGAAGGAGTAGACGTGTTTACCTGAAATCATAAACTCAATCGTTGTATAGCCACCCATCGCACCTTCCATAGCGTTTAGGATTTCAATTTTCCAACCTTTAGCTTCTGCGTATCTCGCATACATTCTAAAAAGATCTCCGGCAAAAATATTACCTTCATCGCCACCTGCAGCACCTTTGATTTCAACAATAACATTTTTCTCATCATTAGGGTCCTTGGGTAGTAATAAAATCTTTAATTTTTCTTCTGTTTTTTCTAAGGTTTCTTTTAATGTAGCAATTTCTAAATGTGCCATTTCTAAAATATCATCGTCAGATTCATCTTCGATGATGGCTTCTAAATCGTCTAATTCAGTTTGTTTAGTTTTATAGAATTCATAGACTTCTACGATTTCAGATAGTTGAGAAGATTCCTTTAAAAGTTGAGTCATCTCTTTGACTTCCAAAGTCCCTGATGCAAGCTTTTCTTGCATTTGTTTATATTGTTTTTCGATTAAATCTAATCTGTCATACATAATATCACCCGCTTTACAATATTACCATATTTTAATTAGTTTTTCCATGGTTTTTAGTTATTCTAAATAAGTGCTTTATTCATTCTAAATAAAGCATATCTTCCCAAATCTAGGTCTAGTTATGTTATACTATAAGTAGAATAAATTAATAAAAAGGAGAGAATTAAAGATTATGGAAAAACTTTATCAAGCATTAGACAAACAAGTGGCTAACTTTAGTGTATTTTTTACGAAGTTACATCATTTTCATTGGTATGTAACAGGTCCTAACTTCTATCCACTACACGCAAAATTCGAAGAATTTTATGATGAAATCAATGAACTTTACGATGCATATGCTGAAAGATTATTAATGATTGGTGGCCATCCAACGTCAAACTTAAAAGGTTACTTAGCTCAAACTTCTATTAAAGAAGCAACTGGAACTGAAAAAGCTGAAGACATGATAGGTCATATCTTAGAAGATTTCAAGCTTTTAAGAAAAGAATTACAAGAAACATTAGATATTGCACAAGAACTTGGTGACGAAGTTACTGCTGATTTAATTATTGGCACTATGTCAAGTTTCGATAAGCATATTTGGATGTTAACATTTACATTGAAGTAACAAACAAAACCGCTCATTTTGAAATGATAAGATGTTAGTAGACATAAAAAAGCTACTAATATCTTTTTTCATGTTTATATATATTTGAAGGGAGG
>ERZ869909.656-NODE-656-length-36054-cov-11.272035_pt1 | contig 36054 bp, 36 predicted proteins | sample MGYA00520892_ERZ869909 | MGnify/ENA primary metagenome ERZ869909 (study PRJEB32215, sample SAMEA104723947) | bioreactor metagenome | biome: bioreactor; feature: anaerobic bioreactor; material: water | place: China | collected 2015-03-12 ...
TGCCCCCTCATCCACCATCCGTTGATTAACGAGGCCTTAATCGATGCTGTTTCACCAGCGTATAGAATACCGGGATGCCCGAGTTGGCAATGTCGGTGGCCGAGCGGTGGCGGATGCCATGCGTACCAACGTGCGTTACGCCAGCGGCTTTCAGGGTACGGCTCCAGCCGTTGTAATACTCACCCGTGGTCAGATGCTTCATCGGGCGACGAGGTGACGGCAGCACGTAAAGTGAGCCTTCATACCGGGGAGCGGTTGATAGCAGCCGATAGGCTTCCTCGCTCATCGGTTTGGACATGCCACCGGTCTTGCTGTCCGGCCAAACCACGCGCCGGTTCTCCAGATCGACCCAACTCCATTCAAGCAACACTATCTCGGAGCGGCGGGCGGCAAACTCGAACTGCAAACGAATCGCCAGTGGGATGACGGGATGCTCCAGCCCCTCGGCTTCCAAGCGGTCAAGATAGTGGAACAACTTGCCCATTTCCTCATCACTGATGAGGTGGGTTGCCTTGCCAGCGGGGAACATAGGAACATGTCGGCATGGGTTGGTGCCATCCGGGCGAAAGCCCCACACCTCGGCCAAGTTGAACATCTTGCGCATCACACTGAACGTGCGGTTGGCATCTGCCGGTTTGTGGGCCATTTTCTTCATCATCGAAGCCACGTCCGGTCGCTTCACATCCTGCACTTTTATACGGCCAAGCAGCGGGATGATGTTGCGGTCTATGACGCTCTGATAGCCTTTCTGCGTGCTGGGCTTATTGCGCTGGCTGGAGTGATCCTCCATGAACTTGACGCATAGCTCCTTGACCGTGGGTGCCTGACGAGCCGCTGCCTTCTCCGCAGCAGGATCGCCACCCCGGCGGACTTGCGCCAGCCACTCCTGCGCCAACGACCGAGCTTGCTCGACAGTCAGTTCCCCATACAGGCCCAAAGCAGGTTTGCGGCGTTCGCCCGCATTGGTTCGGTACTGGAGCATGAACACCTTGCGACCTGTTGGGGTAATCTTGCACAGGAAGCCGGGAACAAGGGTGTCGCGCAGTTCGACGGGCTGCGCCTGGGGTTGTGCCGCATCGACTACGGACTTGGTGAGCTTGATCTTAGCCATGATGACTCCTCGGAAAGACCCGATTCCAGGAGCCTGATAGGAGTCAAGCGGGTGGAAGCCGGGTCAAGTTTCAGAAAGCACCGGCATATGATGAATCGCCCTAAGCTATTGATAAACTTGCTGTATCGGGCTTGGGCGTAGTCCAGCGAATTTCGGTGCTGGAGTCATGGTGAAATAAAAAAACCCAGCCACAATGGACTGGGTTCATTTGCTGAAACGAGGCGTTAAAACCGTCGTTTACAGTTTGTCGCTGTTCTTTGACAGGTAGTCAGCAACGCCTTTCGCGTCGGCTTTCATACCTTCTTGACCAGCAGTCCAGCCAGCAGGACACACTTCGCCGTGCTCTTGGTGGAACGCTAAGGCGTCAACCATGCGCAGCATTTCGTCAACGTTACGACCCAGTGGTAAGTCGTTAACGACTTGATGGCGAACAACACCTTCTTCGTCAATTAAGAAAGAACCACGGAAAGCAACACCAGCTTCTGGGTGCTCAACGTCGTATGCTTTACAGATTTCATGCTTGACGTCAGCAACCAGTGGGTATTTCACTTCGCCAATACCGCCTTTGTCGACTGGCATTGCACGCCAAGCGTGGTGTGAGAACTGAGAATCGATAGAAACACCGATCACTTTTACGCCACGGCTTTCGAATTCAGCTAGACGCTTGTCGAACGCGATCAGTTCTGAAGGGCAAACAAAGGTAAAGTCTAATGGATAGAAAAACAGAACTGCTTTTTTACCTTTAATTTCTTCGCTCAGGGTAAAATTCTCAACAATTTCACCATTACCCAATACTGCTGCTGCAGTAAAATCAGGGGCCTGACGACCTACTAATACAGCCATTACTCTCTCCGTTTTCGGGTTAACATAAAAGCAAGCCAGCTAGAAAGTTTCCCGCCTAGCTGGCTTTAATTATTTTGTTCTACACTATGATGGGGCTGAAAAAAAACTTTTCAACCCTAAGACAGATTAATCGCTTTCTTTTTCATCAACTTCCGGAGAAGCTTCAGCGATAATCGGTTGCAATTCGCCTTGCTGGAACATTTCTAAAATAATGTCACAGCCGCCGATTAACTCACCATTCACCCACAGCTGTGGGAACGTTGGCCAGTTGGCGATTTTTGGTAACTCAGCACGAATGTCTGGGTTTTGCAGGATATCCACGTACGCAAACGGCTTGCCACAAGCCATAATCGCTTGTGACGCCTGCGCAGAAAAGCCACAACTTGGTAATTTCGGAGAGCCTTTCATATACAACAACACCGGATTCTCAGCGATTTGCTGACGGATCCGAGTTTCTGTATCTAAAGTTTGTTCAGTTTGGTTCTCTTGCATGAAAAACTCCTCGACGCAACGGTCAATAAACTCTGAAGGAAAGCGTTATTGTACCACAGCTAGAAAATAGGGTTGAAGCCCCGCGCGCAATTCCTGAGTAAATTGATCAACTTCTACCCCTTGAAATCCAAATGGACTACCTCCATATATATAGTTCAAAGCGGTCGAAGCATTTCTTTTGACTCCAAGTCCGCTATAATGAATTGATCAATGACGTTAGCCGTACCTATGACTTTTTAAGCTAGCGTCACCACATGACAACCAATGGAGAAGCATACTATGGCTTTTGAATTACCTGCACTGCCTTATGAGAAAAATGCATTAGAGCCGCACATTTCTGCTGAAACGCTTGAGTACCATTATGGCAAGCATCACCAAACCTACGTCGACAAACTGAACGGTTTGGTTGAAGGTTCTGAATTCGCGGGTAAGTCTCTTGAGGAGATCGTGAAAACGTCGAGCGGCGGTGTATTTAACAACGCAGCACAAGTTTGGAACCACACCTTCTATTGGCATTGCTTAAGCCCAAATGGCGGCGGCGAGCCAAGCGGTGCGTTAGCTGACGCGATCAACGCCAAATGGGGTTCGTTCGAGAAGTTCAAAGAAGCGTTCACCACCAGCGCGATCAACAACTTCGGTTCAAGCTGGACTTGGTTAGTGAAAAAGTCTGACGGCAGCCTTGATATCGTCAACACCAGCAACGCAGCAACGCCTTTAACAGACGACAGCCTAACGCCTGTGTTAACCGTTGACTTGTGGGAACACGCTTACTACATCGACTACCGTAATGCGCGTCCAAAATATATGGACGGCTTCTGGTCGCTGGTCAACTGGGATTTCGCCAGCAAAAACTTCGGTTAATCCAAGTTTCGTTGTGTCCTAATAGCAAAAAGCGCTGTCATCATGACAGCGCTTTTTTAATACCTAAAGACCAATTGCTTTAATCTTTATTTCGATATTTCTCAAACCAATAAATCACATAAGCCGGTTTCGCCATGTGATTACTCGGCCGCGTATGCAGAGCATGCGACGCACCCGGCACGCGCACCATGGCGGTGTCGACACCACGCAACTGCAGCGCTTGATAATACTGCTCGGTTTCAGAAATTGGTGTGCGATGATCGGCTTCACCGGTGAACAGTAGTGTTGGCGTATTAACGTTCCCCACATAAGAAATCGGCGAATGCTTGAGGTAATGCTCCGGGTTTTCCCACGGTAAGTCCGGGAACCAATACTGACTAAAATAATTGTACATGTCGGCATTCAGCACAAAGCTATACCAGTTAATCACCGGGTTAATCGCCGCTGCCGCACGGAATCGATCGGTATGGCCAATTGACCAAGTGGTCAACACCCCACCGCCGCTGCCGCCGGTTATAAACAACTCGTCTTCGTTGATAAAGCCCTTGGCAATCACCACATCGACGCCATCCATCAAGTCGTCATAATCATGGCTTGGGTAGTTGTGGTGAATTAAGTTAGCAAAGTCTTCACCATAGCTGGTCGAGCCGCGAGGATTGGTATAGAGCACGACATAGCCTTGTGCTGCCATCAGTTGCAGCTCCATAGCAAAATACGGACCATAGGCCGTGTGCGGGCCACCGTGAATTTCCAGAATCAGCGGATATTTTTTGCTGGCGTCAAAGTTTGGCGGATAAATAATCCAACCATGAATGTCGCGATTATCCACCGACGATGCATACCAGATCTCTTCGACCTTGCCCGGTGTGCGTTTGCGCAGCAAGTCACGGTTGAGGTTGGTGAGCTGCTGTGGCTCGCCATTGAGAGCAACTGTGGCTAATTCTGCCGGACGTTGTGTGCTCGCTTGAGTGTACACCACGCGCTGGTCATCCAAGACCGCAAACTGCCCGCCCGAATACGGTCGACTGTACGCTAAGCCACCGAAATCGGATGTCAATTCGCGACGGTCACCTAGCAACGGCTGATAGGCAATTTTGCCGTCGCCACGTTCGTCATAACTAATAAACAAGCCATTACCGTTTGGTGCCCATTCGAAGTGGCTGATGTGTTGGTCTAAGTTCGCCGTCAACGCCCGCACGCCAGAACCGTCCCGACGCATCACGTACAAGCCATGATTTTGATGCGCTAGTTTGCGATCATCAACGCCAGTAAAGGCGATCCACTCGCCGTTCGGTGACAGCCGCGGATTGTTATCAGGGCCATAGCGGTCGGTCAATTGTGTAATCGCTTGTGACTCAAGGTCGAGTCGATAAATTTCCGTATTTAATGGCTGCTTATGCTCGTCGTCACGACGATTTGTCGAAAAATATAATGCACTGCCATCCGGAGCCCAAGACAACGGCCCACTGTGATGATAAGCGCCTGTCGTTAATTGTATCGGCGTCCCCCCTTCTGCTGGCATCAGGTAAATATGCCGATAACCGGCAGGCAAATAGCCTGCACCGTCCGCGCGATACTGGCGACTGTCGATGTAAATCGGCGCATCAGCCCAATTCGCGCCCGGCGGTTTTCCGGGCAAGTTCACCGGCGCTGAACGCTGCTCGGGTGTGAACATGATAAAGGCTAACCACTCACCGTCTGGCGACCAACTAACATTGCTTGGACTGCTTGGCAGCTGGCTCAACTGACCACTGCGACCGGATTCCGCCCAATACATATGCAGCTGGCCATCAGCATTGTAAGCGAGACGCGAGCCGTCCGGTGACCACACCGGTTGACTGGCATTCTGTTCCAGTGGTGTTAACGGTTGCAGCTGGCTGCCGTCTTGCTGCATTTGCCAGAGGCGCGTGCGGCGACGATCTGTTTGTCGATCCATCCAGTTGCGGACGAAAACAATTTGCTCTAACTGTGGGCGCGGTGCGGGCTCTGCGGCAAATTCCAGCAGGAAGACATCGTCATATTGCAGTGCGGGTGGTGAGTTTGTATCCGCCCAGGCACTTGCAGTTAATGCTGTTGCGGCAAAGGTCAGCGAATAAAGACAGGACTTTTTTATGGTTAGCATCGTGCGTCTCTTGTTGTTGACTGTGTCAGTCGAGTCGCACGATGTATTCAAGTTCGTGCTAGTCGACCAAATTCTCAGGAATTGAATCGCGAAGATCTTTCCAAATCGCGGCTGAATCATAACCATACTGACGCACTAAGCCTAACGCGCCGTTATAGTCTTTTGCTTCAACCAGTTGCAAAAGTGCTTCGTAGTAATTACGCGCTAAATCGCGGCCTTTCCCTTCCGAGAAATAAAACTGGCCGATGCGCGCATACAGTCCTTTGAAACCATTTAATACCAGTACATAAATCGGATTGCCAGAGGCAAGGGCCAATTCATGGTTGAGTTGATAGTCAAAATCGGCGAACGCCTTGGGACTGTCTTCGAGGGTCTGCGCCGCACGCAAGACTTCTGCCGCACGCTCGGAATTTTGCCGAATCGCTTGGCGAATATAAATCGCACTGATATTGGTTCGCGCTGACAATAAATGGTCGACCAAATCGGGCATACCTTCTTCGTCAAGGCGCGCGAGCGTCTCGAGAATGTTTAAGCCAGAGGTTTCCCAGAAATTATTCACCCGTGTTGGTTTGCCATGTTGAATGGTCAACCAGCCATCACGAGCGAGGCGCTGCAATACTTCACGTAAGGTGGTACGCGTGACGCCTATGAGTTCAGACAACTCACGTTCAGCCGGCAGGATCGAGCCTGGCGCAAAGTCGCCTTTCCAGATCGACTTTACGATAAATTCTTCTGCAAACCCTGCAGGACTTTTTGCTTTAATAAACATAAGTGCCTTTCTTTGCTACAAATTTCAGAATATATTAGGGCCAAAGTGGGATTGTAACTTGCCAGTAATGGTCGGACAAGTTTTATGATAGCATGTTTCAGCGAATGTCCGCTGAGTTAATTAACGAAGATAACAGATATGAATTCAAGCTCGAGATCTTTCTTAGGAAGCATTGGTCAATGGCCGCAACAACGCTGGCCGTGGGTGCTACTTGCCAGTGCCGCGACGAGCCTGATCATCATTGCGCTGTGGATGCAGCATGTGAATGATCAGCAGCCTTGCGAACAATGTATTTATCAGCGTACCGCGATGCTTGGTATCGCTCTATTTGCTTGGTTTGGCGCTCTTGCTCCGCAGCGCGTCGGCATTCGTTTGATTGCCTTCGCCGGTTGGTTATGGACGTCGTGGGCAGGTTTAGCGGCCGCGAATTATCATCTGTGGTTTCAACGCGAAGCCAATCCACTCTTTACTAGTTGCTCCGCGATCCCGAACTTCCCCAGTTGGGCACCGCTGCACGAGTGGCTACCGAGCGTATTTGCGATTACCGGTATGTGCGGTGACGATGGTTGGCGGTTGATGGGCTTGAATATGCCGGAATGGATGCAGATTATTTTCGCGATCTTTTTCGGGCTTGGCGTATTGATACTGGCGATCCGGCTGATCACCACACGCCGCATTTAGTTTTGTCCATCGGTATCGTGCAAAGGCCAATGCACGATATCGCCTTCTTCCGCTCGTTGCTCTTGTTCTGAAATAACTTGATGTGTCACCACCGACATGCCTGCAGCGATCATTGCCGCCCGCGAGCCACCATGCAAAAGCGGATGCCAGCTCGGCAACCCTCGCCCTTCATGCAATCGTCGATAGGCACAACTCGGCGGCATAAAATGGATGTGAGGGAGATCAGCCACGGTGAGCTGCACACAATCCGGCACAAACTGGTGGCGATTAGCGTAATCGCGGCAACGACCGGTCTGACAATCCAACAGTTGGCAAGCCACATTGGTGTAATGCAAGTCTTCACCAAGCTGCATCGGTGCATCAGCAGCTAAATCTTCCCGTTCATCCAGAAACTTATGTAAGCAACACTTTCCGCAACCGTCGCAGAGCGATTCCCACTCGGCTTCAGTCATTTCTGCTAACGATTTTACTTGCCAAAATGCCGTCACGATTAACTGCCAACCACCGTCACTTGCCATTCATACGATCGTGCTGGCGTTGGCAGCGTTAAGGTCAACGCATCGCCAACATTCAAGCCACTCACGCCAGCCGGTGTACCGGTAAAAATCACATCGCCTGGTTGTAAACTGAAGGTTGCTGCAATTTCAGTGATTAAGTCAACGATGGGAAAAATCATCTCCTGCACTCGACCATGCTGTTGCTGCTGGCCATTACGATGCAAACTAAAGGTCAATTGCTCCAGTTCAACGCCAAGATCCGCCAGCGGAATGAATTCGGTCAATGGCGCACTACCGGCAAATGCTTTCGCTCGTTCCCATGGATGACCGTCTTTTTTCAGCTGATCTTGCAAGTCACGTAAGGTCAAATCCAAACCTAGTCCGACACCGGCAATTGCTTTTTGTGCCTGTTCGGGGCTGCATTGAGTCAATTCACTGCCAATCAACACGGTTAATTCAAGCTCATGATGACAAGCACCCAACTGGGTTGGAATAAACACCTGATTGTTTTCGGCAATTGAAAGTGGCTGGACAGCACTTGCGGGCTTAATAAATAACAGTGGTGACTCAGGGATAGCATTGCCTAATTCAGCGGCGTGAGCACCATAGTTTCGACCCACGCACACCAGTTTGCCAATTCTTTCCGCCACGAGCATGTTTTAACGACCCATTTGAATGCGGTCGGCTAAAGTACCCACCGCAGCGACAAAGTAATTCGAGCGGTTCCAACGCATTAGCACGTCCCAGTTGTGGTAGGCAAGATACGCACGACCTTCGACACCATCAGGAATAATCACTGACGCTGGAATGTCGCGAGTCGGTAAGGCGCTGCCGTCGTAGCGGCGAATACCAATATCTTGCCATTCGGCTAACGACTTTTTCGTATTTAAACCGGTCAAGTCCGTATCGAAGTCGGCGGGGAGTCGCACCTGACGGCCCCAAGTTTTCGTGTCGTCCCAACCGACATTGGCTAAATAATTTGCAGCGGATGCGAAAACATCGGGGAAGCTATTCCAAATATCAATTTTGCCATCGCCATCACCATCGACCGCATAAGACAAAAATGAGCTCGGCATAAACTGAGTCTGTCCCATTGCACCAGCCCATGATCCGCGCATTTGCTCCGGTTCAATATGACCGGCATCAATGATTTCCAAAGCCTGCATCAGTTGGCGTTTAAAGAATTCTTCACGGCGGCCTTCATAAGCTAAGGTGGCCAGTGCTGAAACCACTTTGAAGTTACCTGTATAACCGCCGTAATTGGTCTCGATTCCCCAAAGCGCAACAATAAAACGTGGTTGCACGCCATACTCTGCACCAATACGCTCCAACAACTCGCGATGTTCGTTGTACTTGCGAATGCCCTGCTGTACCTTCCAATCTGGGACCGCGCGTGGCAAGTAGGTGTCTAAGGTAATGGTGAATTCAGGCTGATTGCGGTCTGCACTGACCGCGCGTTGATAAAATTCGACGTCGGTAAAGGCACGCTCAATCGCCTCGGCCGAAATACCATGTTCTTTTGCTTCCACTTTCAATTGCTCGATATACGCTGGATAACCAGCCGTATCAACCTCGTTGGCTTGGGCAAATTTAGCAGCAAAAATGAGCAGCGTGAATAAGACCAACAACAAGCTATGGCGTAACACGTGACCCAATTGAGTAAAGACCGACTTCATAAACGTTCCCCTTGCAGCAAATAATGTCATCGCTTACCTGCTCTGTGTTTATCGCGTTGTCTACGACTCGCGATCGTTTTTTAATGTATCGAGCAAATTTTCAACCGGCAGCGGTAGTTGTAAATAGTACCCGGGCTCTTCTAAGTGTTCCAGCAACTTTACACCGCTGATTCGAGCAAACTGGCGACTCGGATTAATCGCCATGCGTGTGACTTCGATTTCCGGGACGAAAAGCTGCTGCAACTCAAGCGGCAAATCACCAACATGCGCTTCCAGAGGCAAATATAAATAGGTGTCCGCTTTGCGCGGCGATTTCAAGATGCGACAAAACATAGTCGACATGACCCATCCTTAACGCGTGTCATTCAATAACTGTAAGAGCGGTTCAGCAAGTAATGTTGCGCGCCAACCCGAGAGTAAATCCGGCGCCCAAATCAATGCTTTGGTCGCTTCACTGGTGTAATTTTGATAAACAAATACATCATTGATTTGTTTTCGTGAGCCCAGCAACGACGCTGGTATGCCTTGTGCTTCTGCGACGTCTGCCATCAAGGCTTTTGCCGCTTTGAAAAAGCGTTTGTAAGCCGGCAATTGATCGTAACGCGGAATCTCTTCTGGCTGCTCATCAGCCGCGACCGCTAATCCAACCTCGATACAATCGAGTGCTGCGTTACCATACAAACGCAAAGAACGCGGATGTACATCGGTAAGCAGACCAAGTTGATGGCGATTCTGTGGTCGTTGGCGGGCAATCTCTACCAAAACATGGTCACGAAACACAAACGGCAATGCCACATCTTGGTCACGAGCAAGTTGCAATCGCCAAGCGGCGAGCTCGCGTAAAATCGCTCGGCCGCTACCGTCGAGGAGACTAACACCACCTATCTCGCGCCATGCTAAGCGCGGATTCAACTCACGAGCACGCTTGTGCACTTGTTCGGTGCACTCTTGCTGAACGATATCTGCAAAGGGCAACTGAGCGACTTCCGCTTGCATGGTTGCAGCAATTTGCTCGAGATAAACCACATCCGCGGCCGCATAATCCAACTGCGCTTTAGACAACGGTCGCTGCAACCAATCGGTGCGGCTTTGGCTCTTGTCTAGCGTTACGCCAAGGCGCTGCTCAATTAATCCAGCATAGCCGATTTGGCTACCATCGGTGAGAAACGCGTGAGCAATTTGAGTGTCGAACAGTCGTTGCGGTAACGCGTTGTAGCGCTGAAATATTTCTAAATCTTCACCACCGGCATGCAAAATAACCTCAATGTTATCGCTCATGAGCTGCCATAACGGGGTTAAATCGACGCCATTGAGCGGGTCGATTAAAATTGCATCACCACCACTGCTAGCTTGGAACAAACCGAGCTGGGCATAAAAAGTTCGGGTGCGGACAAACTCTGTGTCGACAACCACATAGCCGCTTTGGCGTGCACGATCGCAAAACGCCACCAGTTCCCCGGTGGCGTTTATCACACGATAGTGGACACTGGACTGAGCGTTAACTGAGTCACTTGGGTCAACAGTCATTAATCATCCCGTAGTTCGCGACGAAGAATTTTACCGACATTGGTTTTCGGTAACTCGTCACGGAATTCGACTAGTTTCGGTACTTTATAAGCCGTCAGGTTTTCGCGGCAGAAGTCGATTAACTCTTTTTCTGTCAATGATTGGTCTTTCTTGACGACAACAATTTTCACTACTTCACCCGAAGACTCGTTGGCGACACCAACAGCGGCGACTTCGAGAACTTTCGGATGGCTAGCGACGACATCTTCGATTTCGTTCGGATAGACGTTAAAGCCCGACACCAAAATCATGTCTTTCTTCCGATCGACAATGCGGAAGAAACCGTGTTCATCGACGGTCGCCATATCGCCAGTCGCAAACCAACCATCTTGAATGGCCTTGTCCGTATCTTCTGGACGACCAAGATAACCAGCCATGACTTGCGGGCCTTTGACTAAAAGCTCACCCGGCTCGCCCATCGGCACTTCGTTACCGTCCTCATCAACAATTTTACAATCTGTTGATGGCAACGGAATACCAATTGAACCCGTGTAATGCTCGATATCAAACGGATTAGCCGTCACTACTGGCGAACACTCAGTCAGACCATAGCCTTCCAACAACGCGGAACCCGTGACCTTTTCCCAGTTTTCAGCGACAGCTCGTTGCACAGCCATGCCGCCACCTAGGGCGATTTTCAGATGTGAAAAGTCGAGGTCTTTAAAGCCTGGCGTGTGTAAAAGGCCGTTAAACAAGGTATTTACACCCGAGATCATGGTGAACTTGTGCTTACCAAGCTCTTTGATAAAGGCTGGCATATCCCGTGGGTTGGTAATCAAGATATTCTTGCCACCAAACTTCAAAAAGGCCAAGCAGTTCGCGGTCAAGGCAAAGATATGATAGAGCGGCAATGCGGTAATCACGACCTCTTTGCCATCGCTTAAACGCGGCAAAATAAAGGCGGAAATCTGATCGAGGTTCGCGACCATATTGCGGTGTGTCAACATCGCGCCTTTTGAAACACCCGTGGTACCACCGGTGTACTGCAAAAACGCTAAGTCGTCACCTGCCACTTGCGGACGCGTGTATGACTTCTTCGCGCCTTCAGCAAGCACATCGTTAAACTCGATGGTTTTCGACAACGAGTAACTTGGCACCATTTTCTTCACGTACTTAACGACGAGGTTGACAATCCAGCGCTTCGGCACCGGCAACATATCGCCGATACCCGTAAGAATGACTTTGTCGAGTTGGACGTCTTTTTCAATTTTCTCCAGCGTGTGCGCAAAGTTCTTCAATATGACAATTGCGCGGCTCTTGGAGTCAGTCAGTTGATGCTTTAATTCGCGTGCAGTGTACAGAGGGTTAACGTTGACCACTGTCATACCCGCGCGCAAGATCCCGAACAAAGCAACTGGGTACTGCAACAAGTTCGGCATCATCACTGCGACTGGGTCGCCTTTCTTTAGGCCGATCCCTTGTAAGTAAGCCGCAAACTTTGTGGTTAATTCGTCAAGTTGACCGTAGGTAATTTCAGTATCCATATTGCTAAAGGCAACGTGGTCCCGATATTTTTTGACACTTTCTTCGAAGACTTCGACCAACGAAGCATAGTGATCCGGATCGATTTCTTTTGGCACCCCATTTGGATACCGTTCAAGCCAAATCTTCTCCACCGTGAACGCTCCTGATTGCTTATTTTTTTAAAAAATCATCATGAAAAACAGTTCATCTTCTCATATCCGACCAGTGGTTCAAAGCGAAAATCAGGCTCGTTCGCACCATTATCGAGCACAATCGGCTAAAATTCGCGCAATTACCTCAGGTTCTTGCATATGGGCGTGGTGCCCACCTTGAATCGTTATTTGTGAGAAGTTCTGTACATATTGCTGCCAGTTGTTCACTGCTTGCAATAGATTTTCATGGCCTCGGTCGCCCAATATCACCTGCATTGGACACTTGATACTCTTTAACATATCGACCGCATGCATTTCTGTAAAGCGAATTGGTGAAGCCAGCCGCACACGCGGGTCAACTCGCCATTGAAACCCTAACGGGGTCTCTGCAACACTGCGCTCAATAAGTAAACGCGCTAAATCAAGACTCAGATCGTTTAATTCCGCGCGCATCTTCACTAATCGTTGTAGGTCTTTATAGCAAGGAGCTGCTTTACTGCGCAACTCGCTGCGATGTGCGAGTGCTTTTTGCAGATGAGTGACGAGGTTACCCTCCGTGCCAAGCCACAGACCCATGGCCTCGATCACGGTTAATTGCTGAACCTGGTCTGGTTTCACCGCTGCGAGCATTTGCGCAACATAACCGCCCATACTGTGGCCGACCAAATGAACATTCGACCATTCTTGACTATCGATTAAAGTTGCCACATCAGCGACGTATTCGGTGAAATAATACCAAGCGCCGAGAGGTCGATGCTGGGAATGGCCATGCCCGGCAAAATCGAGCGCGATAAAGTCAATGTCACGTTGAAAGGCGGTCGGATCGCTCTCAGCCTGCTCCTGTAAAGCTCGAATTACCGGTTGAAAGCTGGCTGCATTATCGAGCCAACCATGCAAGGCAAGCACCGTTAATGGCGGTTTCTTCTCATCACTGTCGTTGGCAGAAGTACTTGCGGAGATACGCACACGTATCCCCGCAAGGGTTAGATATGGGAGTTCAAAATTAACCGCAATCAATGTTGTTGCCGCACCGGCTCTCGTTGCATTTGCGGACGCTCTTGTTGAGGACGCTGCTGTACGGGCGGGCGAATTTCACGGTTATCGCCATCGGCGCGAACGCCATAGGGGAAGTAGTATGGGTGAACCCGGTAAGGGCCGGTGCCATAGAGGCGGTGGCGATACCAAGGCGAGTACATGTCGTGGTGCCAAACATCAACACGCTGGGGTTCTTCGGACCACAACTGGACGCCACGCGAAACCACCGTCGGGAAACTATATTCGTACTCGTCAATGGTATCGGTTACGAGACCTTGATAAGTACCAAGCACGGTCAATGTCCGTCCTTTGGCATAAATTTCTGGGTCAGCAAATCCTTCCAAGCGGACACGAAAACGTCCCGGTGTATTGTCGCTTACATACGGGCGACCGGTACCGCGCAAGGCAAAGGCGACGACTTCGATCTCGGAGTGATCCGCGCGATTGCGCACTTCGGCAATAATGCCACCCCAGCGCACTAAGCTGCCTTGGGTCCCTTCTGGGTTAGTCATCACCTGAGCAAAACTAGTCAGCTCGCTGCTATCAGCCTGAATCGACTCGGGTAAGCGTGACGCACAGCCACTCGCGACGACAACACTCACGCCCACGAGTAACAGACTGCGAAACCATGTTGCGGTTAAGAACTTCATTCGGCACCTCCACGACAGGATAAAAACCCTATCAACTTCACCATCTTCGATTAACCTCGGCCCGGTAATTTCTGCCAAGTCACTTCGTTACGTACGTAATCTAAATCAAATTCCGTTGCTTTTAATGCCTCACCGGCTAAAAACTTCGCGCGACCGAGTGCGAGCATGTCTTGCGCGTGCGGAAAGCGAACATCATCTAGATGTTTCACCTGAGCAGGCTGCAGTGCGTTGATTAATTCGCTGGTATAGGTTTCAAAGCCTGTACCGACACCAGCGAATGTCTCATTACCCTTGAGTGACAACTGTAAGGTCGACAATATCGACAATGGGCCGCATACCACATCTGCTTGTTCTTGTATCATCAGACCATCAACTTGCCGACAGGTTCCAGCATAAACCTCCCCCATCCGCGCATCAATGGCGGCGATTACGCGCGTCACGCCATGTAATCGCCATGCTTGTTGGGCCATAGCTTGCAAACTCGAAATTCCCACCAGCGGCAGATTTTGACTAAATGCTAAGCCTTGGGCGATACCTGCGGCAATGCGAACACCCGTGAAGCTACCAGGGCCACGACCGATGACAATGGCGTCTAAATCAGCTAAAGCAACTTGCGCTTCAGCCAAAACCGCCTCGACGTATGGCAGCAATAAATCGGCGTGCCGACGAGGCGCTTCTTCACCACGAATAATTAACTGCTGTCCATCACTATACGCAACCGAACAAAATTCAGTTGCACTATCAATCGCCAATAATTTCGGCTCGTTCATGTTTCATTCCTCAAAAATTCTAAAGCCTGCTGCAATGAACGGGTTCGCTGCATGGGCGGTAAACTTGCCAAAAACGTTTGCCCGTACTGCTTGGTGACCATTCGATTATCGCAGATAATCAACACCCCGCGGTCATTCACGTCACGCACCAGTCGACCCGCACCTTGTTTCATGGCAATAACCGCCTGTGGGATTTGTATGGTGGCAAAAGGATCGTCACCACGCATCCGGCAATCTTCAACCCGGGACTGCAGCAGTGGCTCATCCGGTGAACTAAAGGGTAGTTTATCGATGATGACACAACGCAAGGCATCACCACGCACATCGACACCTTCCCAAAACGAGCTAGTACCTAATAACACGGCATTTTCAGCGGCAACAAACTGACTTAATAATTCACGTTTACTCAGTTCCCCTTGAACCAAAATCAGTCGATCCGTGTCTTGATTTAATGCTTTGGCCACCAATTGCAGCATCCGGTGACTGGTAAACAGCACAAAAGTACCGCCATGATTTGCTGCCACCACGTCTTCGACCAATTGCACCAGCGCCGGTCCCATTTCCCGTGCGTGGGGTTCAGGGAGGTAGCGCGGCAAGCATAGCAATGCTTGCTCACGAAAATTAAACGGACTATCAAGAATTAGCGAGTGTAACTTATGTTGATGCTGCCCAAGCCCGAGTCGCTGATTAAAAAAATTGAATGAACCATTTACAGTCAGCGTCGCGGAAGTAAACACCCAACGCGCTTCTTGTGCATCGAGCTGACGACCAAACGGCTCGGCCACCGACAACGGCGTGCGGTGTACACTTAAATGCCGCGGTGTGGTTTCAAACCAGTAGCTATAGCCAGTGACCTGAGTCGCTTGCAGGACCGACCAACGCTTGTTAATCAGGTCGAGCCGCTCGTAACATTGATCCAAGTCTTTGCTGCGACCGAGTAAGTTGCGACAAATATCGAGCGCGCGCTGTAACATGTCCGCCAAGCGTTGAATGGCGACGCCAGTCTGTTCTGCTGCACTGACGTCACGCCAATTGCCCCGCTCCGGATCAACGGCAAAGGTTAAGCGCAAGTCGCGCGCCGACCGTTCAAGTTGGTCAGCGATTTGCGACAGCGAGCGAGCATCGCGAACTTCGGTGCGATAGAGCAATTGTAAATCTTTACACAACTCGACAATCATCCGCGTCGATACGGTTTCGCTGAAGTACTGGCTGGCGATGTCGGGTAATTGATGCGCTTCATCAAATACAATTAAGTCAGCAGCAGGAATCAACTCGCCAAAGCCGGTGTCTTTGAGGACTAAGTCCGCGCAAAAAAGATGATGATTGACCACGACAATATCGGCCTCAAGCGCCTCTTTTCGTGCTTGGACTAGATAGCAGTCTTCATATTGCGGACATTCACGTCCCAAACAGTTATCGATGGTACTGGTCACCCGCGCCAAAACTTGCGTGTCTTCAGGTAACTCAGAAAGCTCGCCTAAGTCACCGGTTTTGGTCCGATTAGCCCAGTCTCGAATCATTTGCAGATGCGTCAGCGCATCACCATCGACTTCGCCCGGATAGCGAATCGTTTGTTCTAACCGGTTCAAACACAGGTAATTACTCCGTCCTTTGAGCAGCGCTGCGACTTTTCGCGGTGCCAGCACTTCACGTAACTGCGGTAAGTCTCGATGAAATAACTGCTCTTGTAAGTTCCGGGTTCCGGTGGAAATGATCACTTTCCCCGACCGTAATAGCGCCGGAGCTAAATAGGCAAACGTCTTACCTGTACCTGTTTCTGCTTCGACCACAAGTTGTTCGCCAGCCGTCTTTAAACGGGTGATCGCCTCTGCCATTTCTAATTGTGCGGGTCGTGGTTGAAATCCCGGTAGCGCCTTACTCAATGCGCCATTCGGTGCAAAAACTGCAGTTACCTCTGACATCATGCTGTCCTTTACGATATGCTAAGGTCATTATTTCATATCTAGCTGTGGATGCCGACTATTATGCGGGTGAAATTATCTCGTCAATTACGCAATTTCCTGTTGCTCGCCTGTGCACTGCTGATTTTTGGTCAGGCACAAGCGAATGAAGCAATTACGCCGGAAGAATTGCGCGCCGCTTATCTTGCCAACGTGATGCATTACATCACCTGGCCGAATGAATCCGTGCGACAAACCCTGACCATCGGTGTTTTAGGCAGTCCACAAGTTTATCGACAGCTTCAAGCAGCGCCGCTGGGCACCATCCGCGGACTCAATATCGAAGTGGTCGAGCTCACTCGCCCCAGTAACGCCAGTGAAGTCGACATTCTTTATATTGCACCGGCAGCATCACATCTATTGAACAGTACCTTTGGTCAAGTGCGCTCGCGGCCTATTTTGATGATTACTGAACACTCGCCAGCCCGCGAAGAAATGATGATCAACTTAGTCGCCACCAGTCAAAATCGACTGGGCTTCCAAGTCAATACCGACCGAATTGAAAGCGCCGGCCTGCGCTTAACCGCGGATTTATTGACCTTACGAGGCAACGAATTAGAAATGGCCGTGATGGCTCGACGCGCTCAAACCCGAGCTGCGGAACTGCAAACGCAAGTGCGCAGTCTCGAACGTGAACTTGAGCAAAATCGTGACGAGAATCAACAACTATTGAGTCGCGTCGACATGTTGGAGCAAACCGTCCGTGAACGTGACAATGTTTTGCGGGCGCAGCAAGGCACCTTAGAAGATAAGCAGCAACTGATGGAGTCACAGCAATCCGCCTTGCAAGAATTGTTGAGCGAGCTCGATGAACAACGGCGCATCTTATTTGAGCGTGAAGAACAGTTACGACAAATTCAAATTACCTTGCGCCGCAGCGAAGAAGCGCTCGCGGCTCAGCAAGTACAATTAAGTCAAAAAGAAGCGCAGTTGCGACAGAAGCAACAAGAAAGTGACGAGCTCGCCGAGCGTATTTTAGCGAACCGCAACGTCCTCGCTGTGCAGCAGCAACAATTACGCGACCAGCGTGCCGCTATTGACGAACAACTCGCGTTATTAGAGTCTCGCGAGCGAACGATTGATCGTCAGCGACTTTATCTCTGGGCGATTGGCGTGGCCTTGTTAGTGGCATTGATCTTAGCTTTAACGACCGTGGTGATGTTCCTGAATAAGCGCAAAACTGCTGGGAAGCTGTTGCTTGCTCTGGATGAGTTACGTGACGCGCAAGATAAACTTGTCGAGTCGGAGAAAATGGCTGCGCTCGGTAACTTAGTCGCTGGGGTTGCCCATGAAGTCAATACTCCGCTCGGCGTTGCAATTACCGGCACCAGCATGGTGCATGACCGCATGGCCATTCTCAAAGAACAACTTGAACAAGGTCAGTTAACCCGCGACCAACTCAGTGGCTTTATTGAGCGCGGCAGCGACAGCTTAAGCTTGACCCAGAAGAACTTGGCACGCGTTGGCGAACTGATTAGTAACTTTAAGCAAATCGCGGTTGATCAAATGGTCGCCGAGAAACGTGAAATTAATTTAAAAACCTATCTTGAAGAAGTCATGTCGACGCTTTCCATTGAGCTTCGCCGTGCGGGTATTGTGTATAAAGTCGACATAGCCGATGACATCCCGATGACGACAATTCCTGGTGCGATGGCGCAGATCATCACGAACTTGGTCACCAATGCGATCCGGCATGCGTTTCATGGTCGCCAAGCCGATGACAAAGCAGTAATTACCCTGCAAGCGGACCGTATTGAAGGCGATCAAATTCGTTTGCGCTTCGTCGATAATGGCGCGGGCATGGACGAGGTTACCTTAAGCAAAATATTTGATCCCTTCTTTACCACCAAGCGTAATGAAGGCGGTACAGGTTTAGGCATGCCGATTGTCTACAACTTAGTGCGACAGAAACTGAAGGGTGATATTACCGTGGCCAGCAATGAAGGCGAAGGGACAACTTTCACATTACTGCTCCCACGCAAAGTATAAGTCGGAAGAAAATGCTTGCAATTTGAGCTTGGGACGATAGAATCCATACAACTTTTCGCAAATTGTTTAGTTTATAAGGCTTAGATGATGACTTTTTTAGACAACTTAGCAGACAACTTGAATGTTCAGGGCTTACGCTCTGGTTCTGCTATGGGTCATCATCACCATTTCCTCTAGTGGCCTTTCGCTTGAGGGAGGTCATTTGGTACCTTCCTGAGCCGACACCTATTGAAGCCCCGGAAGCGTACCTTCCGGGGCTTTTACGTACTTGCTTTGACTGAATCAATTTTGCGCTTTTAATTCGCTCGTTTTTAAATTTTAAACAAAGGTATCCATTATGAATAACAGCCGTTTAACGATTGCCGTGCAGAAATCAGGTCGTCTCAGCAAAGAGTCGATGAAGTTATTAGAAGCCTGTGGCGTTAAATTTAACTTACACGAGCAGCGTTTGATGGCACACAGCACCAGCCACCCAATTGATTTGTTGCGCGTGCGTGACGACGATATCCCAGGTTTAGTGATGGACGGTGTGGTCGATTTAGGACTCGTCGGCGAAAACGTGCTGGAAGAAGAGCGCCTCGAGCGAGCGATTAAAAGCCAACCAAACCAGTTTCAGCAGTTGCGAAGTCTCGACTTCGGTTACTGTCGTCTGAGTGTGGCCGTACCGAAAGAAGGAAGCTACCAAGGCTTGAGTGATCTAAATGGTTGCCGAATTGCCACCACTTATCCACGAATTCTCGAAAGTTATCTGCAGCAACAAGGCGTCGATGCCAAGCCGGTGATGCTCACTGGTTCAGTCGAAGTCGCTCCACGTGCTGGCTTAGCCGAAGCGATTTGTGACTTAGTGTCCACCGGCGCAACGTTAGAAGCGAACGGCCTAGTTGAGAAAGAAGTCATTTTCCGCTCACAAGTGCAATTGATTCAGCGCGCGGAATCTCTCAGCGAAGAAAAACAATCGCTGGTCAGCAAACTCCTTGCTCGCCTTGATGGTGTTCAGTTAGCGAAAGAAAGTAAGTACATCATGCTGCACGCACCAAAAGACAAATTAACTGAAGTTGAAGCGATTCTTCCCGGTGCTGAGCGGCCAACCGTTTTGGCCCTAAGCCACACCGACGAGCAAGTTGCTGTCCACGTTGTCAGCACGGAAAACTTGTTCTGGGAAACGATGGAACAGCTAAAAGCATTGGGCTGTAGCTCAATTCTAGTCATGCCAATTGAGAAGATGATGGGGTAAACCATGGCAACTGATGTTCAAGTGCTTGACTGGCAAGCTCTGACTCCGCAGCAACGTAGCAACGCCCTCGCCCGCCCGACACAGGCGGTGAGTGAGCGTTTGCAACAACAAGTCGCTGCCATTATTGACACCGTGGCGAAGCGCGGCGATCAAGCACTACTCGATTACACCGCTCAATTTGATCGCGTGACCCTGACCAGCCCAGTGCTCGCTATGGCCACCGTCGAGGCACTGGCGGCACAAGCAACGGCACAGGTCAAACGGGCCATCGACCAAGCCTATGCCAATATTCGCCAGTTCCACTTGGCTCAACAGCCTCAAGATATTCGCGTCGAAACCATGCCGGGCGTGGTCTGCGAACAGCGTTTTCAGCCGCTCGAACGTGTCGGTTTATACATTCCTGGCGGCAGCGCCAGCCTACCGAGTACGGTTTTGATGCTGGGCATCCCAGCGCAAATCGCCGGTTGCCAAGAGCGTATTCTGATAAGCCCACCCAGTGCTGATGGCGAGCTTTCGCCAGCGATTTGCTACGCGGCAGTTAAATGCGGTGTGACGCAAGTCTGCCTTGGTGGCGGCGCACAAGCCATCGCAGCACTCGCGCTGGGCACTGACAGCATTGCCAAAGTCGACAAAATCTTTGGTCCGGGCAATAGCTATGTCACCGAAGCCAAACAACAAGTCAGTCAAATTGCCGGCGGTCCCGCCATTGATATGCCAGCGGGTCCGTCTGAAATTTTAGTCATTGCCGACGAGAGCGCTGAACCTGCTTTCGTCGCTGCTGACTTGCTCTCCCAAGCCGAGCACGGTCCGGACTCGCAAGTGATTCTGTTGTCACCGAGCCGCCGCCTGATTGAGCAAGTGCAAATTGAGCTCGCTCAGCAGCTCGCCGCTTTACCGCGGCAATCCATTGCTGCCCAAGCATTAAGTGCCAGTGCGCTGATTCTCACCCGCGACCTGAACGAAGCCGTGGCCATTAGCCAAGCGTACGCACCAGAACACTTGTTGCTACAGTTCGACGACACCGAGACCTATTTGCCGCAATTAACCAACGCAGGATCGATTTTTGTTGGTCACTACACACCGGAATCTGGTGGCGATTACGCCACAGGCACGAATCACGTGTTACCAACCTATGGCTTCGCGCGCAATTACAGCAGCCTTGGCTTGCTCGATTTTTATCGTCGCTATACGGTGCAAACCGTCAGCGCCCAAGGCCTGCAAGACCTCGGACAAACCCTCATTGATTTAGCCGCCGAAGAGCAGCTCGACGCCCACTTGCGCGCTGTGTCGCTGCGTCTCGAAAGCCCACGTATGCAGGCCGATTTAGCGGCCGAGCAGCCAACTAGCCGAGCGGCTAAAACAACCACGGAGACACGCTCATGAGCACTGCTGTAAGCCAATTAGTCAACACGCTCATGCGTGAACACTTGCGCTCATTTACGCCCTACGCATCAGCGCGCCGCAGTATGTCGGGTGGTAGTGTTTGGCTCAATGCCAATGAGTCGCCCTATTCGCAAACCTACAGCGTCAAAACCGAAGGCCTAAACCGCTATCCAGATTTTCAAAATCAGGCGCTGAACCAAGCCTATGCCGATTATGCTGGCGTGGCGGGTAATCAGGTTATTAGCCACCGAGGAAGTGACGAAAGCATCGAGCTGTTAATTCGAACCTTCTGTGAACCGGGGCGCGACAAGATCTTAATTTGTCCACCGACCTACGGTATGTATGCGATTAGTGCCTCAATAAACAACAATGACACCGTTGCCGTGCCACTGTGCAGTGACAACTGGCAGCTGGATCTCGACGGTATCGAACAGGCCTTAGCGAACGAGCCTGGCATCAAAGTGGTGTTTTTGTGTAATCCATCCAACCCACTTGGCAATGCACTCAAACGTGACGACATGCAACGCGTGATCGAGCTCTGCCAAAACCGTGCGCTCGTGATCATTGACGAAGCCTATATTGAGTTTGCCCAAGCCCGCTCTCCGGCTGCCTATGCGAATTCGAACACGTTACAGGGTAACTCGAACGTGTCCATGGTTGCGGCTATCGACCAAAATCCCCACGTGATTGTCATGCGTACCTTGTCTAAAGCCTTTGGTTTAGCCGGTATTCGAGTGGGCTTTACACTGACCAACGCGGATTTAGTCCAAGCCTTATTGCCAGTTCTCGCCCCCTACCCGTTGCCAGATTTAAGCATTCAGGTGGCACAACAGGCGCTGAGTGCGAACGAACAAGCACGCGTGCAAGAAAATACCGCACAAACCATCGCCGAGCGCGCTAAACTAGCGGTCGCACTGCAAGGCTATACGTGGGTGAAAAAAGTGCATAATTCAGTCACCAACTTTATTTTACTCAGCGTCACCGACGCCGACGCCCTCATGCAACATTGCATTCAGGCCGGTGTTTTGATTCGCAATCAGTCGTCTCAAGTTGGCCTCAGCAATTGCGTCCGGATTACGGTCGGCAATGCCAGCGAAAATCAACAGTTACTGGCAGTCCTTGATGACTTTCAAGCCAGCAAGGCAGGAGCATAACCATGAGTCAGCAGAAAATTCTCTTTATTGACCGCGACGGCACTTTAGTGGAAGAGCCCGCTGTCGACAAACAACTCGACAGCCTCGCCAAGCTTGTGTACGAGCCAGGTGTGATCAACGCCTTGCAAGACCTGCAAAAAGCCGGCTATCGCCTCGTGATGGTCAGTAACCAAGATGGTCTAGGCACCGACAGTTTCCCGCAGGCTCACTTTGATCCGCCGCACAACGCCATGATGGATCTCTTTACTGCCCACGGCATCCGCTTCGACGACGTGCTCATTTGCCCGCATTTTCCAGAAGACAACTGTACCTGTCGCAAGCCGAAGCTTGGTTTAGTCAAAGACTACCTACAGCAAGGCAAAGTCGATTTCACCACATCGGCGGTGATTGGTGACCGTCAAACCGACCTTGAATTAGCTGAGAACATGGGCATTGCTGGCATTCGCTACGAGCGTGGCGTCAATGGCTGGCCAGAAATCGTTAAGCAACTCACGACCAAGCCTCGGATTGCTGAAGTGGTGCGCACCACCCGAGAAACGGATATTCGCGTACAAGTGAACCTCGACGAAGCCGGCCCGATTAAGTTAGAAACAGGCATTGGCTTTTTCGACCACATGCTTGAGCAAATTGCCACCCACGGCGGTTTTTCGTTGCAAGTCACAGTCGACGGCGACCTCCACATCGACGACCACCACAGTGTCGAAGACACCGCATTAGCCTTGGGCGAAGCCTTACACAAAGCCCTTGGCGACAAACGTGGCATCGGCCGCTTCGGGTTTGTCTTACCGATGGACGAGTGCCGTGCCGAATGTGTATTAGACATTTCTGGTCGCCCGTTCTTGGTGTTTGACGCCGATTTCACTGCCGAAAACGTGGGGCAGTTGGCAACGCAAATGGTGCCGCACTTTTTCCGTTCGCTTTGCGATAGCATGAAAATTTCCTTGCACCTCTCCACCACTGAGGGCAATGCGCATCACCAAGTCGAAGGCTTGTTCAAAGTGTTTGGCCGCGCGCTGCGTCAAGCGATTAAACGCCAAGGCAATGAAATGCCATCAAGTAAGGGCGTATTAGCATGAGTTCTGCCAGTCCCAACAAAGAAAACTTGGTGATTGTTAACACTCGCGTGGCTAACTTGGCCTCGGTGGCTTTCGCCTTTCGCCGCTTGGGTGTTGAGCCGGTGATTAGTGCCGACCCAGAGGTCATCCGCAATGCTGATCGTGTGGTGTTGCCCGGTGTCGGCACTGCTGAAGCCGCCATGCGCGCCTTGCACGAAATTGACTTGGTCAGCACCTTACAAAGCTTAACGCAGCCGGTGCTGGGTATTTGTTTGGGCATGCAAATGCTCACGCGCTATTCCACCGAAACCCGTGCTGCTGAGCCAGTGCCAGCCCTTGGTGTGATTCCAACACACATCGAGCGCCTGCGCAGCCAAGCGGGTTTGCCATTGCCGCACATGGGCTGGAACCGCACTGAAGTAACCGACCACCCGCTGTTCGCAGGTCTCGAGCAACCCTGGTTCTACTTCGTTCATAGCTTTGCCGCGCCAATCGACGGCGCCACCATTGCCAGCTGCGACTATGGCCAACCATTTGCAGCGGCCATTGCCAATGGCAATTTCCTCGGGGTGCAATTCCACCCCGAGCGCTCTGGCGCCGACGGTGCCCGTGTTTTACAGAATTTCTTGGAGCTCACATGCTAATTCCAGCTCTTGATGTAATTGACGGCAACGTCGTTCGTCTGCTCAAAGGCGACTTTAATCAGCAAACCACCTATCACAGTAACCCGGTGGCGATTGCTGTAAAATACCGTGACGAAGGCGCAGAGTTTCTGCACTTAGTCGACCTTGACGGTGCCCGTGACACCAGCAAGCGCCAGCTAAGCTTGCTCACAGAAATTGTCACCACCACCGGCTTACCGATTCAAACCGGCGGCGGTATTCGCAATCGCCAAGACGTGGCCGACTTATTAGCCGCCGGCCTTCAGCGCGCGGTGATTGGCTCGAAGGCCGTGACCGCCGTCGACGAAGTCCTCAGTTGGCTCGACGAGTTTGGCCCTGAAGCGATTGTCTTAGCGCTTGATATCAATATCGACGAGCAAGGCAATCGCTGGCTCGCCACCCACGGCTGGCAAAGTACCAGCGAAGTGCGTCTTGAAGACGTACTCGACCGCTATCAAGCACGCGGCCTCAAGCACGTGCTCTGCACCGACATTAGCCGCGACGGCACCTTAGCCGGCAGCAATGTTGAGCTGTACCGCGATCTCAAACGCGCCTACCCAAGCATTATTTGGCAAGCGTCTGGCGGTGTTGCCAGCTTAGCCGAGCTGGAAACCCTGAAAGGCGCGAACTGCGACAGCGTTATTCTCGGTAAGTCGTTACTGACCGGCCAATTCACTTTACCGGAGGCACTCACATGCTGGCAAAACGCATAATTCCATGCCTCGACGTCCGCGACGGTCAGGTAGTCAAAGGCGTACAGTTTCGCAACCACGAAATCGTCGGTGACATCGTGCCGCTAGCTAAACGTTACGCCGAGGAAGGTGCCGACGAGTTGGTTTTTTATGACATCACTGCGTCGTCCGACGGCCGTGTCGTCGACAAGTCCTGGGTCAGCCGCGTTGCCGAAGTGATTAACATCCCGTTCGCCGTTGCCGGTGGCATTCAGTCGATTGAACAAGCGCGGGAAATTCTGGCCATGGGCGCGGATAAAATTTCCGTCAATTCGCCCGCCTTGCGCCGCCCGGAGCTGATTAACGAACTCGTGTCTGAGTTTGGCCAGCAATGTGTGGTGATCGGCATTGACAGCTTATACAATCAAGACACCAATACCTACGACGTTTACCAGTTTACCGGTGACGAAACTCGCACCCAGAAAACCAGCTGGCAAACCGCCGACTGGGTGCAAGAAGTTATCGCCCGTGGTGCTGGTGAAATCGTGCTGAACTGCATGAACCAAGACGGCGTACGCAATGGCTACGACATTGCTCAGTTGCATGCCATTCGTGAGCGCTGCGACGTGCCGCTCATCGCGTCTGGCGGGGCTGGTGCGGTTGAGCATTTTATCGACGTGTTTCAACAGGCCAATGTCGACGGTGCACTCGCTGCCTCGGTATTTCATAAAGGCGTGATTGCAATTCCAGACTTGAAAGCCGAGCTGCGCAGCGCTGCTGTGATTATTCGGCCCTGATTGTTCGACCATAAGTGGTCGGCCTTAACTGGTCGGCCTTAACTGGTCGGCATCAGCAGCTTGGTTAAGCTAAGTTAGGCTCAACATGAATGCAATTCACTTTTCATTGAGCCTAACTTGAACAGAATTCACTTTAAAAGGGATCCAACATGATTGTTGATGGCAATAACCTCGAGCAACTGGCGTGGCAAAAAATGGACGAGCTTCTGCCCGCCGTGGTGCAAGACAGCGTCAGCGGCCGTGTCCTCATGCAAGGCTACATGAGCCGCGAAGCGCTGAATCACACGCTGCAGAGTGGCCAAGTCACCTTCTTCAGCCGCAGCAAACAACGCCTCTGGACCAAAGGCGAAAGCTCAGGACATATACTTGAACTCGTGTCGATCACTGCCGACTGCGACCAAGACTCGCTTTTGGTGCTGGCGAAGCCGCACGGCCCAACTTGCCACTTGGGCACAGAAAGTTGCTGGCTTCCGCCGGAGTTTCCGGCCATCAGTGAATTGATTGAGTTGGAAAATACGGTGAAACAGCGCAAAGCAGAACTGGCCAACGGCGATGCCGGCAGCAGCTACACCGCCGAATTGCTCGCCAGTGGCATTCGCCGCTGCGCACAAAAAGTCGGGGAAGAAGGCGTTGAAGTCGCGCTCGCCGCCGTCGCCCAAGACGACGACGCCCTGCTGAACGAAAGTGCCGACCTGCTCTACCACTTAACCGTGGTGCTGCAAGCCCGTGACTTACAGCTCAGCGATGTCATTGACGTTCTACGCGCGCGGAAGAAGTAACGCTGCGCGCTATTCTCTAATCACTATGCATAATGATTACTCGATAGCATCCAAAGCTATTGCTTCCAGTGTCGTGAAAAAGGCTTTCTTAAGATGAAAAATAATTAGAATATGGCGGCGTTGGTGATAATTGATTATTTTTAGCGATTAGGGCGACTAGTTTGTGCGATATTTGCACTAATTAGTCGCCAGCCATCAACAAGTTAACGCGGCGAAAAACGCGCGGCCGGCGGCGCTCAATACGTAGCGGCCATCGGTAGGCTTTTGCAACATAATATTGCGATCAACTAAGCTGCTCTTAAATGCGTGCTTGAAACCCTTTTTGAAGTCGCATTTTTCCATCAGCTCAATGGTGTTTGGTAAGGTTTCAATTTCATCCAGGTCGGCGTCAGACAAACCGCCGGCTGTCGATGTAAGCTTGCTTAAAATATAACCTTTATCGTTCACGTATTTGCCAAGTAGAATAAGCAAAACGCTCACTTTCATGGTGATATCCGACTGCAAATCATCAAAACCTACATCGGCATCACGAATATAGAAATAGTCTTCGTGTTCAATCAATTCATAACCGGACATGCGATATTGCAACCGATACGTGTCGAGATTACTCATCACTTCGGTGAACAGCTCGTTTTCGGTTTCTTCGCCGTTATTCTGCAACTTGTATTTATTGATCACGCGACCATTCGTGAGCTCTTTGAACAGCTCCACACTTAGCGCTTGATTAAACATGCCCCACCTCCTTATGTGCCTCGTCGTTACTGACTTCGGCAGAAATACTCGGAATTAAATAATCGAAGTAATACTTGTCGTCTTCGAGCCGGTTTCGTCCACCAGAATAAGCCACAGTCACCTCGCTCATATCGATAAAGGCGAGAAAGCTATGGTAACCATACAAGGTATCCACGAGGCTAAAATCATCAAGTGTCGTGCGCAAAAAACTGTCAACGTAAGCATAAATATCCGTTATATCATCGCTGAAAATATCAACGGATTGTAATGCTGTATCAAGAACCGACGCTATGTGTTGTTGCCGAAGCAAAGATGGATCCGGCGCAGCGGCCACTGGCTTTAATCGCTGAACGGGTGGCTCGTCGCTTATTTTGTCTGCGATCGAGCGCAAATATTCGCGCGCCAGCATTGGTGTATGCTTTGCACTCCAATTCAAGCGAGCCGAGTAGGTCGCGCGAAACGTACGTAAACCAGCAAACGTCTGAAACTGAGCGAAAAATGGCATTGTAGGCGTAAGTAATCGGCTACGACGCTTGCCATGACGAAGGGGCTGTAGGGTCTCGTCGAGGGCCTGATAAGCCTTTTCGACGGCTAAAAACTGCTGACGATCGCGGTCCAAATACAGCGCATACCGCTCCAACCGCCCGGCCAATTCACGAATATCTTTGTAGTAACTGGTAATTGCCGTGCGCCGATAGCCTATTTCTCGGGCCACTTTGTTCTGGGCGTAACGCTTACTGTGATAATGAATCAGATCGTCCATCGTTTGCGAAAACGTCCGCGTTTGCACCATTGTCACTTTCGGGCTAATAAATTCTAAGCATGGTAAGACAAAGCGCTCGTACAATCTCGATATCGCATCATATAGTTCCGCAACGTTATAGTCGCCTTGATGTTCTTGGAGGTTTTCATAACGCTCAGCAATCGTTCCCACCTGCGCGGTTAAGGTGTCGACGTTGGAACGAACCTTCGAATGAATCTCACTAATGATCTGATTCACCGTCTGCATATTTTCGCTGTAATCATCATCACCAAATTCGGTTAAGTCTAAGCGAGACACAGCTGAGTAAAGTTGCGAGCGCATCGACTCAAAATCGGCCGAAGTTAACTCTCGGCGCCGTTTTACATCAATGAATCGCAATAAATCGATAATCACACGCTCGACTGTAATCGTCCCCGATGAACGGTTATTGTGAATAAACACACCGTTTTCTAGCAAGGTATTGATTGCTAGATGATTGTGCACGTTTTCATCGTCGTCACGACAAATTTCTTGGTTATAAAGACGCAAGTACTCCGACTCAGGAAATTCATTTGCGCCACCGCCTGTATCAATGCTGTCGAGGATTCGCAGAAAAACGCTTTGATGCCGCAATATCGCATTGACTAAAACGTCGCGATTAAGCTTCATGATGAGTCCCAAAATAATTAATGTGGCGCGGCAAAATGTGGATGGAACATTCTTCGACACATACCTCGGGAACCTTCACAGCATCGAGCGTCAGTGTACGACCAACGATGCGGTTCAAGCTTGGCGAGAAATTTGGCGTTGCGCAAAACAAGGTAAAACCATGGTCAATAATTTGATTCACCACTGATTTCGTATTTTTCGAATCGAGCGTGCCAATTTCATCGACGACAATAGGCAACCGCATTGAATAGTTTAGCGAGACAATTTGTTTGAGCAAAATCGACAAAACAAACGCAGTCACGGCACTTGTTGTTCCGCCCGACTGTCCTTCAGTAACGCGCTTATCGGAACCGGCAAGGCGATAGCTGTAATCCACCCGCTCAATGATATCGGCAAGTTTAATCCGGCGCGATTGCTTGTTGATGTGCTTATTTGCAAACGCCAGAATTTCTTCATAAAAAGAGCGCTCTGCTAACGAGTCATCTTCAATATTATGCTTGTCGAGTTTTTCCAACAACGACATAAAGCTAGACCGAAGTTTAATGTCGAGTGCTACTTCGGAAAGATTTGAGATTTGTTTACTATTCAAATCTTGGTTAATGGCCGCTGCCATATTGCGAATTTGCTCTTCAGCATCACGTAGCTCGCGTAATTGACTGTTCACAATTTCATTGTGGGTGCGAATATTTTGTTTATGCTGATTGAAATCGTAATCAAGTGCAGTAAACACTTTATTCAAGCGCTGCATGTCTTCGCTGTAATCCGCTAAACTTGTACGTGAAACAAAAAGTTCAATGTCGGGGTGCTTGACCGCCATAACTAAGCGCTCAAATTCCGTATGGAAAGCTGTTAATTGATGATGAATGCTTTTGGCTAGCTCGTCCAACTCGTCTAAGCTTTGCTCCGAAATGGTTACCGAGTCGAATAACTGCGGATTGGCCGACGCGGGCGAGCAGTGCTGGCGAATACGCTCTAACCGAGTATTCGCCGTCGTTAACACCTTTAAGTCAGCTTCAATGCAACTAATTTGCCGCGTTAATTCGTTATATTCATATTCAAGCGGTTCCATTTGCACGGCTAATTCAAGCGCCTTTGCTTGCAAGAGTGCATGCTCGGCTTCTAACTCGGTAACCTGATGCTGCTTCTCCGGCAGCTCATGGGCAAACGTTGAGAGCCCCTGAATAAGGCGTAAATCCGCTTCTGTTGCAGCCAGTTCTTGGCGAATTTTCTCAAGTTGTTGTTGCGCATTTTGCCCCGATAGGCTGGCTTTAATCTCGGTGAGCTCATGGCTATCATCATCAACTTTATTGGTTAAGTCGATCACCTCACGCTCAATTCGCGCACGTTGCTCAACCGCGTTGAATGGCTTCACGCGCAAACCATAAAGCATTTGCGCTTGCAGCATTAACAGGCCGTTTTCGTGTGCGTCAAATAATGCCGTAAACTGCTCAAACCCGGCGATAGCGTCGTCGCTTAGCTGCAGCGGTGCATGAGTTAAGGTTTCATTCAGTGAGTGCACAATCGTTTGTGCATGCGGTGATAATTGCGCTGCCAAGGTTTGCTGTGTGCCCGTTAATTGTGCGTTTAATTTCCCCAACCGCTCCGAATTACTTTGCTTTCGACGGGTAATCGCGGTGAAACGGCTTTGCAACTTTTCTTGGTCTTGATAGGAGGCCAGTTTTTCCCGCAGCTCAGCTTCCGTATCGTTTAGAATATCCACAATTTCGGTGGTTGAAAGCGAGCCGTAGCCAGCATGAATTGCCTTCGCTTTGACCAGCTTATCATCCAGTATCTGCAAATCGCGTTGCGCCCGTTTTAATTCGCCGGAATGAACTTTCACATGGTTATCAGTCTCTTTCCAACGTGCTTTTAACGCATTTAGCGCGTCTTTCTTTGTATTATATTGCGCGACGCTTTCAGCGTGCATCGTATTGACTTCTGCAAGTTGTGCCGCAGCACCGTGATACATGGCATGATAACGCTTCGAGTAGGTTTGGTGCGCCTCAATTAAGCTAGAATGAACTCGCTCCACTTCAAGCCACTGCGACTTACTATTCTCAAGAATCTGTAGCTCTTCACCACGCAACAGCAGTTTCTCGTGCTCTTCTGCCATAGCAATGAGATTCGCGTCTAAACGTTCTTGTGGACGTCCACGTTTCATTTCAATTAACGTTGCAAGCGCCATCGGCAATGTCGTTTCTTTATTGTCGTTGGTATCAAATGCTAATTGATAGACGCGGCGAAAGGCCGTAATCGTTTCATTCGTTACATCGCCACTAAACGGGAATACGCAAAAACGACGAGCTAAATCGTCACTACTGCGATAGCCGGCAAACATAATTTGAGCCAACTCGTTGTCGTCCGTGATTTGCTTGTGCTTAAACTTTTTAAGGCCAGCTAAAATCGTCGAAAACTTCAAATCATCTGCGAATTTGCCGTCATCATCTTGCCAGAACAAGTAACGAATTTGCGCAAATGTCGCCGCGACAAAAACACGTCCGTAACCAAAGTCTTTGGTACGAAACATGACCATGCAATACACCCCATGAGGGTTTTCGCCTTCAACAATAATATAGGATTGATCCGACGGGAAATAATACGCATGAGAAGCGGCAGTGCCATGATAAGCGCCGTCTTTACTCCGAAAAGCAAACTTACTCTCACACTTTTTAAACGATGTATCTGGGAACAGCGCCAGCTTCATCATATTTAATGTAACTGTCTTCCCCATGTTATTTTCGCCATACAAAACCATATGTTTATCAAGCGGAATTTCCGAGTAACCGTGCTTGGCACTGTTGACACAAATCAGGGTGTTTACACTGTACTTTTCATCCAATAAATTGGCGGAGGTGTTGGCCGTCGCGGATAGTCCATTATTCAAGGTAGTTCTCCTGTTCTAAAACGCGCTGATATTGTTTCATGATCATCGCAGCATCCAGCAGCCGCTCATGTGTTTTTGCAATCGTAACGATCCGCTCTAATTCATGATGCGCTATGGGCGACTGAATTTTTTCTAAGCGACTTTGAATATCATCAGGAAGAATATAACGCCCGGATATTTCTGCAAGTAGTTTGAAAAGCGAAGCGGCGATCTCAAATCCACCGAGATCAAAATCAAGAAGTAAATCGACCTGTTCATAATTGCACAGGAAATTGGCATGTAGCTTGTTGGTTATTTGCCTACCGTTCGCGAAAATGATGTCCGTCTGTCGTAGCTGGTCGCAAGTAAAACCGCAATGACGTGCCAAGAATGCCACAGTTTGCTCAATGAAAAGAAAGTTCTCGAGGTTCTCTATCACCAATGCTCGCGTCGAACACGTGAACGGCACCACAGCTGCGCCATCAGGCGCAATCAACACCACTTCCGGATGGCTGGTGCCACGCCGAACAACCAGCATCGAACCGGACACTGACACAGCATGACTGCGGTTTTGTCGCGCTGCGCTAACTCGTGAATCGGTTGAAACATCAGCGTAAGCATCGAGCGCTGTCTGCAAAGCTTTGGGTATATGCTCCACCATATAACGTCCAGGCTTCACCTGCCGTGCTTGCAGCGCATCAATCTCATGGGCGACGCTCAAGTTCAAACCGCGCAGGTAGCGCTTAAAGGCGAGCAAATCGATCGCCTTACCCTGCTTTATCTTGTCTAAATATCCTTGTAACCGCATAAGCGAATCGCAACCCTCCGTGTAGTCGCCCGAAAATCGAAATCGTCCTATGTAGAATTATCAACCCATCACAAAAACTGCAAGCTTACAGATTACAAAATCGAATTGCTTGCATCGTAAGCAGATTTAAAGCGTTCTCCGTAAGCAAGCAATGCGGCTTTCAATCCCTTCAATGATAATCCGCTGCATTGGTTCTGGCATCAGCGACGCTTGGACAATTGGCTTGAGGTTCTTTTCAACCTTGTCGGTCAATGCAGTCACAAACGCCGTCGCCGCCTTTTCGTTTAAACCAAGCGTTTGGCCAAGCGCAACAAAATCTTGTTTGGTGTAATAACCGAAATGCTCATATTCGGGCGAGAACGTCCCCGCTCGTTCTGCTTCATTGAGCGACAACGTCAGGTAATCTGCGAGATTGTATTCGGGGTACGGGAAAACCGATAGCACATCATACATTGGGGTAAAGTCGAACATCGTAGTGCTGGTTGAGTTCGGCTTGCGGTACATCGCGAAGTTCTTCAGATGTAAGTCAATATTACCCACCAAATACGCGAATAGAACTTGCTGCAGTCCTTTCATGATAACCGGAGCTTTCCGACCCGCGGCCTCATACATGGCTCGAATCGCCAATTCGTACGACCACATGTCGTGGTCGCCTTTGTTCGATGAATGAGCCTGACACGGTGAGGCTGCGTCTTCAACGAAGAGACGTTGTCCATCCGCAAGCTTATCAAATCGTTTGGTGATATAACCCAACTCGCCCTCCTCAAACGGGATCACCGCACAATCTGCTACCTGTAAGCCCGCCGCACGTGCAAGATTCATCATCGCATGTTCATTTTCTGGCAAATGCGGGATCGTTGGTGGCGTCGGTTTTAAAATGTAATCGCCGTTGCCTTGCGCGGGTACAAGCTTGTTCCCCTCAAGTCGCACCATAACTTTTCGCTGTACACCGGAAATCGATTGCCCATCAAGATAAGGTCCCGCTTGACGTTCGAACTCATTTGCAGTCATCCCAATGGTTAAACCGCCAACCGGCAGCGATGACAATCCAAACATCGATTTAGCGAACCGCTTGCTAAAACCTTCGGTTAATTGCGAATCTGCGGTCGGTTTGAGCGTTCCGAGACAAATACCCATCACGCCTCCTTTGGCTGCGGAGTGACACTGACAGCGCCAATCAGGTCGCGTCCGTTTGCTAGCAATAGCCCAAACGAGTCTTGCTTGTCAGTTCGGGCTTTGGCGCTTTGATAGCGTCGTATCCAACCTTCACTCGTCAGATTTTCAAAGAACGGCGGTAAAACGTCCGATACGAAAGGCTGCTCTTGGAGAGGGAAATAATGACCAATTGGACTGCCATTCTGAAGGTAATTTGGGTCGTATTGAAACCGGTATTCAAACCGCAAACCATCGCTGACTTCGCTTAAAGTACCTGCCAAACGTCCATTCGCCCAGACTAAACCGACCCGCTCACGTCTGATCTTATTCATCGATCGGCCCCGCGTAGAGCGTCATGCCAAAAGACTGAAGAATGCTCATCAAGGTATCTACGCGCATCGATGTAGGATCGTTCTCAAAACGGCGCATGGTGTGCGGTGTAACGCCAGCCATTAATGTAAAATCGCCTTTGCTCAAGCCATGCTCTTTTCGATAGACCGCGACCAACTCAGAGATATGGTCAATATGCGTAAACGGCCTATCGACAGGCGTCGCGCTATGCTTCATCGCGTCTAGCACCGCAGTTTTTAACTGTTCAAGCGCGTGCTCAACATTCTCGTTTGCGTCTCTTAACCGACCCATAAAAGGCACTCCAATTACATATATGCATAAAATACACACGAATTGGTAAGCTAAAGACAATTTTTAGCTATAATTGTTACTAATGTGCGTTTTTCTATAATTAAAACACATATTACGCACTTTATTACTAATTCGGTAGTTTAATTCCGTTAAACGCAATTAAAACCCAACTTTGCAGTAGATTGTTACCGTTATGTGGTCTATATTGTGAAAATAACAGTATCAAACTACCGAGCTCTACGATGAAAACCGTTACACTACAGCTGTTTAATCGAGGTCGATGGTGGGACGCCGCTGAGCCCTGTGCCCTGTTGACCTATCTGCGTAACCTCGCGCTACCGCTCATTGAGTTACCGAATCTATTGAAGTTGCTCAACTGCCCAGATGAAATTTTGAATTTTCCAGGCATTGGTTTTGAACACATTGAACAAAAGCTCATAAGCTACGGGGTTTATCATGTCTAACTTATCAGTCGATGAACGCAGAGCAATAATCGCCGAAATCGACGCGGCCTTTGCATCGAACACAATTACCATTGGTGAAGCGGTTAAGAAAATCCGAACCGAGCTTTATAGCATGAATCAAAATCACTACGCCCGATTCATCCGCGTGTCTGATAAAACCTTACGTGACGTTGAAAAGGGCAACACCGATGCGCGTTTATCCATCCTGAATAAACTGCTCGCACCAGGCGGCTTTCAGGTTAGTGCTAGAGCCGTTAAACGAGAGATATAGCAATATTACTCGCTCTTGATAAACTTGGCAGCGTATTCAATCTGCTCTCTTAACCGAGACGTGCCGCTTGAATCCCGAAAACCATGATCAAGTCCAGGTATCACTTTCAACGTGACGTTTTTTGCGCCACCAGCAATAATTTGTTCAACCTCTTGCCGAGTCTGTTCGGGATCGACACTTTCATCATCTATCGACTGCATCACCAACACAGGCGCTTCAATTTCTTTAAGTGGTTTAAGTAAGTCGCGCGCAAGGGCGTCTTTCCAGAACGCATAGCCGTGACCGCTCACTTCAGTCGGAAACGGTTCATCACTATTCTTTATTTGTCTTACGAATTGCCGAAAGCCATACAAAATCTCATCAAGCTGCATCGTTGGAACGGTCTTTTGAATGCTAAATTCGATGTCATGCTGAAAACTAGATGAGCCGGAATTTAATGCAAGTACTGCGCTCAAATTCGGGATTTGTGTAGCAACGCCTAATGCTATGGAGCCACCTTCACTGCCTCCTGCTAGACTAATTTCATGATAGGAATGTCTCAAAGCTTCAATGAGTTGCACACCATCTTCAATTCGTTGAGCCATCGTATTGTGTTCAAGATAGTCGGCGGGACAGTCATCCCGTTCACCGGCAACGTAAGGCAAATTGTCGTCAATGCCATACTTTTCGATGGACAGTAATGCCGAATCAGGATCGAATGCTTCCCATATTGTATTGACCGATTCCATTTTGCGGACGCTATTGCAGTCAGAGCCTTGGAATATAACCAACAGGTTTTCCGAGTTAGCATTGTCCAAATAGTAACGGATTTCACTTCCATCCTCACGGAAGTATCGCTCATTATTGGCGGCCACAGGAGCAGTTAAATGAATAAGAAAAACGAGCAGTAAGTAGGCGTTCATTATGTTGTAACTTGTTAAGATATGAAGCAACTTAGTGGCGGGCAAACAATAAAAGTTCCCACCTGATGGAGAGACAAAAGCATCAGCGGTACCATTTTCCGACAAAAAAGAGGCCGAGTCGCTATCCAACTCGGCCTCCATCTAAAACCAACGGCTGATGCTTAACTGACAAGCATTAACGTAAGCGAGCAGCAAGCCCTTCGAGCGTCTCACCCAAGCCGTTCAAACGCTGGCGATCAATACCTTCACGGGAGTTTGCCTCACGCTTCATATCCGCCGCCATGCTATTCAGGCGATTTGATAATCCGCGATTACGACGACCGCGCTCAAGCGCTTGCTCAGTTTCTTCAAGCAGGCTGGTCAGTTGCGTCACTTGTGCTTCGCTCAGACGGTTCGAACGTTGCAGCTGGTCTCTGTAAGCGAGTGCAATCA
>ERZ869909.658-NODE-658-length-36026-cov-19.335587_pt1 | contig 36026 bp, 32 predicted proteins | sample MGYA00520892_ERZ869909 | MGnify/ENA primary metagenome ERZ869909 (study PRJEB32215, sample SAMEA104723947) | bioreactor metagenome | biome: bioreactor; feature: anaerobic bioreactor; material: water | place: China | collected 2015-03-12 ...
TCCATCTCGGTGGTTTCACACGAATTCAGTGCAAACAATCCGATACTGGCCAATATAAATATTTTTAATTTTTTCATAAGTGAAATTGTATAAAATTTAGGTTTCATTCATATAACAACTAAACATCAAAAAATCCTACCAAAAAAGTTATTTACCATTCAGCGTTGCTTCAAATTGTAAAAACGTGAAGTTTTAGTTACTTTTGCATTTCAAAATAATTTCTATGCAAACCAAATCAGACATCAAAAATCAGATTTCTTTTGACGAATTTAAATCTGAAGTGCTTCAGGATTATAAAATTGCAGTTACCAGTAGGGAATGTAGTTTGCTGGGTCGTCGGGAAGTATTGACCGGAAAAGCAAAGTTCGGAATTTTTGGTGACGGTAAAGAAGTGCCTCAACTAGCTTGGGCTAAGGCTTTTAAAAACGGAGATTGGCGTTCAGGATATTACAGGGACCAGACATTTATGATGGCCATTGGTCAATTGACAATCCAACAATTTTTTGCCGGACTTTACGGTCATACTGATTTGGCACATGACCCCATGTCTGCCGGAAGGCAAATGGGTGGTCATTTTGCAACTCATAGCCTTAATGAAGATGGTAGCTGGAAAAATCTAACTGAGCAAAAAAACTCGAGTGCCGATATTTCACCAACCGCCGGCCAAATGCCACGTCTTTTGGGATTGGCACAGGCTTCAAAAATATTCAGGAATGTAAAAGGACTTGAAGATAAAACACAGTTTTCAAATCAAGGAAACGAAATCGCTTGGGGAACCATTGGAAATGCCAGTACCAGCGAAGGTCTGTTTTGGGAAACCATCAATGCCGCAGGTGTACTTCAAGTGCCTATGGTAATGAGTGTGTGGGATGATGAATATGGAATTTCGGTGCACGCCAAATACCAAACCACCAAAGAAAATATCTCTGAAATCCTAAAAGGTTTTCAAAGAGATGAAGAGCACAATGGTTATGAAATCTTAAAAGTTCATGGTTGGGACTATACAGCCCTAATTGAAACTTATCAAAAAGCAGCTCAGATTGCCCGGGAAGAACACGTTCCGGTTTTGATACACGTTGTTGAATTGACCCAACCTCAGGGACACTCCACTTCAGGTTCACACGAGCGCTATAAAAATGCCGACAGACTGGCCTGGGAAGCAGAAAACGATTGCAACCTGAAAATGCGTCAGTGGATGATTGCTTCAAACATAGCAACAGAAGAAGAGCTTGACGAACTTGAAAAAAACATCAAAAAAGAAGTGAGGGAAGGAAAAGCAGCTGCTTGGAATGCCTTTGTCACTCCGCAAAAAGAAGAGCAAAACGAGGTCATTTCACTTCTTGAAAAATTAATGGATTCAAGCAGCAGCAAAAACTTCATTGAAAAATTAAAAAACGAATTGGCCGGAATTAAAGAACCCATTAGAAAAGAAATTCTTTCCACTGCAAGAAAAGCCTTGTATTTGGTAGCCAATGAGCAGAGCCAGGCAAAAACGGATTTAGCCAACTGGATTGAAAATTATTTTGAAAAAATCCAACCTAAATTCAGCAAACACCTTTACAGTGAAACTGCTCAAAATGCTCTAGAAGTTACAGAGGTAAAACCCACTTATGAAGAAGATGCACCAGATGTAGATGCAAGAATAATCATTAGGGACAATTTTGATAAAATCTTTGAAACCTATCCCGAAAGTCTCATTTTTGGTGAGGACAGCGGAACAATTGGTGATGTCAACCAGGGACTGGAAGGGATGCAGGAGAAATACGGCAAACTAAGGGTCGCCGATGCCGGTATACGCGAAGCGACCATATTGGGACAAGGCATAGGAATGGCAATGAGAGGGCTAAGACCCATCGCCGAAATTCAATACCTGGATTATCTCTTGTATGCACTTCAAATTATGAGCGATGATTTGGCAACATTACAATACAGAACTTTTGGAAAACAAAAAGCACCACTTATTATAAGAACAAGAGGCCACAGACTGGAAGGAATTTGGCACAGCGGTTCACAAATGGGTGGAATCATCCATTTGATTAGAGGTATACACGTTTTGGTTCCCCGAAATATGACCAAAGCCGCAGGATTTTACAACACGCTATTGGCATCAGATGAACCCGGACTTATTGTGGAATGCCTGAATGGTTACCGCTTAAAAGAAAAACTGCCAAACAATCTTGGACAATTCAGAACACCTTTGGGAGTTGTTGAAACAATTAAAGAAGGTACTGATATTACACTGGTCTCTTATGGTTCTACGTTGAGACTCATTGAAGAAGCCGCAAAAGAGCTGGAACAAGATAATATCTCTGCAGAAATTATTGACATTCAGTCGTTGTTGCCTTTTGATTTGAATCACGATATTGTAAAGAGTATCTCTAAAACAAATCGCCTATTGGTGATTGATGAAGATGTGCCCGGAGGAGCTTCAGCATATATACTTCAAAAAATCCTGGATGAGCAAAACGCTTATGTCCATTTAGACAGTAAGCCACAAACGCTTACTGCCAAAGACCACAGGCCGGCTTATGGAACTGACGGTGATTATTTCTCAAAGCCATCGGTGGAGGATATTTTTGAAAAGGTGTATGCAATTATGAATGAAACCAATCCTTCAAATTATCCATTGAAATAGCAATTGATTTATTTTGTATTTTCGAAATGCTTTATTTTAAGTATTTATGAAAATATTTTTCAGATATACTTTCATTGTTTTTGGGACAATTGTTGTTCTTATTTTACTTTGGGCATCTATCATAAAACTGTACAGCCTTCACACTGTTTCTGTACAGCCCGAACTATTCAATACAAACTCCATTGAATACCACTATAGAAGTCATTTGCTATTAGGCTACTTACACATTATCCCTGGAATAATTTTCTTAGTTCTGGGTGCCTATCAATTTATCCCCTATTTTAGAAATAAATACATAAAACTTCATCGCTTCATTGGAAAAGTTTTTCTATTTCTGGCAGCTATCATCTTTATAACTGCAATCGCATTGGCTCTTTTTGTTCCTTTTGGCAATTGGTTGGAGACATTAGTGACTATATTTTTTGGCAGCTACTTGCTTTACGGAACCTATAAAGCCTATGTTTATGCAAAAGCAAGAAAAATCAAATTGCATCAAAAATGGGTTACCCGGGTTTACTTTATTGCTATTGCAGTTTCTACGATAAGAGGTATTATTGCCTTATTCACCTTTTTTGCTGATTACACACTGAAAGAGGCATTTGGCATTTCATTCCTTCTGGCATTTATTTTACATTTCATATTAGTTGAAATTTGGATTCGCTTTTTAGCCAAAAAAAAAGTTGAAGTTTACATTGTCAATCAATAATGATGAAAACAAATTTTTCAAGGTCATTCAATGAAGGTATATTTGAAAAAGTATAGGTTACATTGAGTGAAGTTGACCTTAAAACATACCCTTCATTACTATAAATTTGCATATCATCGAAAAATTTTCAATTTGATTTCCCAATAAAAAAAAAAATCGATATTTGTAGGAAAACATCCCCGTTTTAATGAAAAACTTTAATTCAAATAATAATAATTACACCTAGCAAGAAAAAACTTGTCAAGATATTGGCCTGTCAAGTTTTAAAATTTGACGGGCTTTTTTTATAAACTAAAACCAAATTTTATGTGCGGAATTGTATGTGCCTTTGATCTTAAAGAACCTGCCGAAGCTTTAAGACCTCAACTCCTGGAAATGTCAAAATGCATTCGTCATCGCGGTCCTGACTGGAGCGGAATTTTTAACAATGACAAGAGCATCCTTGCTCATGAAAGATTAGCCATTGTTGACCCCACCTCAGGAAAACAACCCCTCTTTAGTGATGACGGGAACCTTGTTTTAGCCGCTAATGGCGAAATATACAACCACCAGGCTTTACGCAAACAATTTGAAGGTAAATACAATTTTCAGACAAAATCTGATTGTGAGGTTATCCTGGCGCTTTATAAAGAAAAAGGACCACATTTTATTGATGAGCTCAATGGTATCTTTGGTTTTGCCATTTATGATATTGAAAAAGATGAATATTTCATCGCCCGTGACCATATGGGGATCATTCCTCTTTACATTGGATGGGATAAAAACGGAACATTTTATGTGGCTTCAGAGCTAAAGGCATTGGAAGGTGTGTGTTCAAAAATTGAACTCTTCCCCCCCGGCCATTACTTGCACAGTAAAGATGGTAAATTTGTAAAATGGTATGAACGCGACTGGATGGAATATGATGCAGTTAAAGAAAATGCTACAGATATTGCCCTCTTAAAAAAAGCGCTGGAAGATGCTGTTCACCGTCAGTTAATGAGTGACGTGCCTTATGGGGTTTTACTTTCAGGCGGGTTGGATTCTTCAATTACTTCGGCTGTAGCCAAAAAATATGCAGACAAGCGCATTGAAAGTGATGATAAAGAAGCTGCATGGTGGCCACAACTCCACTCTTTTGCAGTGGGTCTTGAAGGCTCTCCTGATCTTGCTGCAGCTCAAAAAGTTGCAGACCATCTGGGAACCATACATCACGAAATTAAATTCACCATACAGGAAGGTATTGATGCCATTAAAGATGTTGTGTATCATCTGGAAACTTATGACATTACAACCATTCGTGCCTCCACACCTATGTATCTTATGGCGCGTGCCATCAAAGCGATGGGGATTAAAATGGTACTTTCAGGTGAGGGAAGTGATGAAATATTTGGTGGTTACCTGTATTTTCACAAAGCACCAAACGCAGAAGAATTCCATAAAGAAACCGTTAGGAAACTGGATAAATTACATCAATATGACTGTTTGCGTGCCAACAAATCACTTGCTGCCTGGGGTATTGAAGGCCGTGTGCCCTTTTTAGACAAAGAATTTATGGATGTGGCTATGCGCCTAAACCCAAAAGATAAAATGATTAATGGTGAGCGCATGGAAAAGTGGGTGTTGAGAAAAGCATTTGAAGATATGCTTCCCGAAAGTGTCGCCTGGAGACAAAAAGAACAATTTAGTGATGGTGTGGGTTACAGTTGGATTGATTCCTTGAAAGAGTTGGTAAATGATTTTGTAACTGATGAACAGTTGGCTAATGCTCATTTTAAGTTTCCGGTGCAAACCCCAAAATCAAAAGAAGAATTTTACTATAGATCTATTTTTGAATTCCACTTCCCGAGTGATGCTGCAGCCTTGAGCGTGCCGTCTGTACCTTCAGTAGCTTGCAGTAGTCCTGTGGCTTTGGAATGGGATGAAAGCTTTAAAAACATGAATGACCCAAGTGGCAGAGCTGTTGCAAATGTTCATGCTGATGCATATAAAAAATAACGACTACTTATTTAAAGTTTTCTAAAGCTTTTTGGAAGACTTTTTTTAAATAAATCTTAAATAGGGTTCATTTATAAAAAGAATGCTTATCTTGAGGTTTTTGTGATTTTTCGTTGAAGATCACTCCATTTTAACAACAAATCACATGGATTTTACAAACCCTTTAGTGTATGGGGTTCCTTGCTTTTTAGGACTTATCTTACTCGAACTTACTTACAGTAAACACACAAACAACAAAGACCTCTATAAATGGAAGGATTTATCAGCTAGCCTTGCTCTTGGTGTGGGCTCTGCCGTTATCGCTGCATTGATAAAAACAGTTTCTGCTATATTAATTTTTTCTGTAGCTTATGAATTATTCAACCCCGTGGTTGATGGTGTACGTAGAAATATTTTTGGATGGGAGTCCTTTGGTTATGTCTGGTATGTCTGGATTTTGTGTATGCTTCTTGATGACTTTGCATACTACTGGTTTCACAGACAAAATCATATGGTGCGATTTTTCTGGGCTGCACACATAGTACATCATTCTTCAGAAAACTTTAATCTTGGAACAGCGGTGAGAAATGGCTGGTTTACAATTATTTATAAACCCCTTTTTTATGTTTGGATCGTCATGCTTGGTTTCCCTCCCGAAATGCTGATTGTATGTTTAGGAATCGAATCGCTCTGGCAATTTCAATTGCACACCAAGTATATCCCAAAAATGGGCTTTATTGAAAAGTTTATTAATACGCACACCATGCACCAGGTCCATCACGCTAAAAACATTGAATACATGGATAAAAACCATGGAGGTATTCTTAATATATTCGACAGAATGTTTGGCACCTGGAAAGAACTCGATGAGAATATTGAAATTGAATATGGTGTTACATCGCCGCCCAATTCTTACAACATCTGGATTATTTTAACCCACGAATACAAAAATATCTGGGCAGATATGAAAAAGTCAAAAAACTGGTGGCATAAGTTTATGTATGCCTTTGGTCCTCCCGGGTGGAGTCACGATGGGAGTACGTTGACCATAAAACAAATAAGAAAAAAGATGAAAGAAGAAAACAACAAACCCCAAGTGATTAACGGTAAAACACATAAAAACGTTAAACATCAAAAAGAAAAGGTAACAGATGTGCTTTCAGAAACGGGTTAATTGATTTCAAGTTTCAAATTATTTATTTCAAATTTGATTTTTGAAATGAATAATTTGAAATACAAAATTCTTACGGCAACCACTTTTTGTCAAAGTTTGGCTTTCTTTTTTCCAAGAAAGCGTCCCTACCTTCTTTAGCCTCATCTGTCATATAAGCCAGTCGTGTTGCTTCTCCTGCAAAAACTTGTTGTCCAACCATTCCATCATCTGTAAGGTTCATTGCAAACTTTAGCATTTTTATGGAAATGGGTGACTTTGCCAAAATTTCCTGAGCCCACTCATAAGCAGTATCTTCAAGTTCAGCATGGGGAATTACAGCATTGACCATACCCATTTCAAAAGCTTCCTGAGCAGAGTAATTTCTGCCTAAAAAGAAAATTTCACGTGCTTTCTTTTGACCCACCATTTTAGCCAAATAGGCTGAACCATACCCACCATCAAAGCTGGTTACATCTGCATCTGTTTGTTTGAAAATGGCGTGTTCTTTACTTGCCAAAGTTAAATCACACACCACATGAAGACTGTGTCCTCCCCCTACAGCCCATCCGGGAACCACTGCAATTACTGCTTTTGGCATAAACCTGATGAGACGTTGCACTTCAAGTATATTTAATCTGTGATAGCCATCATTTCCAACATAACCCTGATGCCCCCTGGCAGCCTGATCGCCACCACTGCAAAAACTATAAATTCCATCTTTGGGAGAAGGACCTTCAGCCGATAACAAAACGACACCAATACTCGTATCTTCTTGTGCATCGTGAAAAGCGTCTAGCAATTCTGCAGTTGTATGTGGTCTAAAGGCGTTTCTCACCTCAGGCCTGTTGAACGCTATACGGGCGACTCCATTGCATTTTTTATAAGTAATGTCCTGATATTCTTTTACGGTTTTCCAGTTGGCTTTATCCATAGGTGTTGTATTCTAAATTTGAAGTACAAATTTAACCCAAATTATTTATTCTTAAAGTTCTCCCTGAAAGAATGTCAATTTTAAGGATGTATCTTTAATAACAAATTAGGGTCAGGGCAGTTTTTTGAATAAAAGGCTATATCTTGTTTTGAAGATACCCCGGGATAATCACCTTTCAAATTTCCAATATCGATTATTACCTGAAAGTGCAAATGTGGTGCATAATCACCATTTACGTTTGCATCCCCCAAGTGTGCTATAACTTCCCTTTTTTTAACCTGCTGGCCAACTTGTATATCTTGCAGGGATTCTCTGGATAAATGACCATAAAGTGTGTGAAATGTAATACCATCAACTTGGTGCTTTAAAATAATTGTGGGTCCATAATCCCCAAAATTTGTATTGTCATGAAAACTGTGAATCTCACCATCAACTACTGCCAGTACTTCTGTGCCTGCTTCAACCCATAGGTCAATTCCCAAATGAATATTTCGTTCTGTTTCAGGGTTCTGGTGATTAAAATGTGAACTGCGTTGGTAAATAGTTCTTTTTTCTAGATATCCACCATAAGCTACTTTCTTATTATTTTCCCGAAGATAATTATTAATATATCTTTCCATTTCTTTAGAAGAGGTTAAATCTAATTTTGAAAGCGTGTTGTTTGCAGGGGATAAATCGATTGGAAAATAATCTGATTGTAAAAATTCCTGATTGATTACAGGAGTGAAATGTTTAGTAACCCTGATTAAAAACTGATTGAAATTTGTTGATGTCATAGTTCACAAAAGTAAAAAATAAAAAGACCCTCTGTTTAAATAACAGAAGGCCTTTTCAAAAATAAATCAAACTTTTAAATTTATTTTTTTACAATCCGCTTAATTATACTGCTTTCATCTGTAGCAATTTTTATAAAGTATAAACCGGTAGCATAGTCATTTAAAGAAATCTGAATTTGCTGTTGGTTTTCAATAACACTTATAGATTGTATCAATCGTCCATTTACATCAGTGATATTGATATTTTGAATGGAAGTATTGGAGTTGTTTAGAACAGTTAAATAACCTGAAGTAGGATTAGGGTAGATAACAATATTTTCTGAAAGTGATTGATCGTTTACATTCAACATTTCTTCAACGATTAAATCAAAACTACAGCTGCTCTCATTTCCGGAATCATCTGTCACTGTAATTTCTATGTTATAAGTTCCACCGCTTAATTCAGTTCCCGGTGAGGGGTTTTGGGAGTTAATTGTAATTGGATTTGTACAGTTATCAGTAGCTGTTGCATCTCCATTTGCAAAATAATCAGGTACTGTAAAAGTGGTTCCGGGGTTTATTTGTACAGTTAAATCAGCTGGACAAGTTAAGACCGGAACAATTTCATCCACTACTGTAACACTCACAGCAACAGAACTGCTATTTCCTGAAGCATCAGTTACTGTTAGGTTTACAGTGTTTTCACCAATATCATCACAAGTAAAATCTGTAACATCCAATAAATAAGAATCAATCCCACAATTATCAGTAGAACCGTTATCTATTTGAGCAGGTGTAATGGAAGCGTTCCCGTTTTCATCTAGTTGAACTGTAATATTCTGGCCAATTGCAATTGGGGCAACTGTATCGTTCACTGTAACATCAAAAGAACAAATAACAATATTTCCGGCTGCATCTTCTATTTCAAAAGTATTGGTAGTAGTCCCAACAGGAAAGACTGCTCCGGATGCTAAACCTTCAATTTGGGTAGTGATTGGTTCAGGAGAAAATATACCAACTACCTGAATATCATCCAACCAAACACCGGTAGATCCTATGATATTGTCTGAACCCATTCTCCATCTGAATTGAGCTGTTTGACCGTCAAAAGAAGCGTTCAAGTTGACTATTGTTTCTATAAACCCTCCGGAATTGCCTGTCCAGGCTTGTCTTCCCGGCAAAGGGTTTCCACAACAAGTACTAAGTGTTCCATTATAACCACCAGAGGCAAAAGAACCTCCACCGTTAAGGATATCAAACCAAGTACCACCGTTTAAACGATACTCAAGCACCATACCGTCATAACCGTTTTCAGTTTGATATCTATTGTTAAAAATCAATTGAGCGTTGGTGCTGGCTATTTCAAACTCAGGAGAAATCAATGAAGACAAATTAACACCTGCCGGATCATTTGCAAAAACTGAATTTGGTGACGAACTTGAACTTGAATTTGTCGTAACCCAGCTTATCCCTGAGCCCGAATCTTGAGTAAACGTCCAGTCTGTGGGTAATGCAGGTGTGCTTACCATATCAAAACTTTCAATGAATTCAGCTGAACAACCGGAGAGACCTGTTGGAATAGTGAAATTCACAACCGCACCACAAGTACCGGCATCCGCATCAACAAGGATATCAGGCTGGCAAATAACCATTAAAGGTTCTAAAACCTCAATAGTGTCCTGGGCAAAAGAGGCCGTTGCACAATCTGTTGCAGGAACTGAATAAGTAATAGTGTGGATGCCCACACCGGCAGCAACAGGATCAAATGTAAAAGTAGATCCGTTTCCGTTATCAGTAACACCCGGCCCGCTATAAACCCCACCAAAAGGAGTTCCGCCGCTCATGTTTGGCAAAATACCTACAGATTCACAAACTTCAGTTATCAAGGCAAGTTCAGCTTCAGAAGATGGCGTGTCAAAGGCTTCTGTTCCATCACTTCTGCTATTTGATGAACCTTGATCTGCACTAACTCCCAATCCTCTTTTTGCAAATGCATCCCAGATAATACATTGATTTGCACCACCATAAAGTAAAACATCTGCTGCTAATATTGCGTCCCTTCCATCTACAAACCCCGGGCTACAAGGTTGCAATTTTAATGCTTCTGTAACCAAAGCCAAAGCTATATTATTTCCACCGGTTCCATTATAGAAATCTGTGTCAAACCCATAAGCATCAATAAGCCCCCAGGTCATTTCCCATAGCATTGTTGCCCACACAGAACCAACACCGTGGGGTACTGCAGCTGTTTTGATATGATCATAGGTTTGTGGATTAATTGCCATATCTGTATTATATGGAAAGGGTCTTATTCCATTTCCTCCGGGTCCTTGACCAAATAAATAAGTACCAACAGCTCTTGAGTCGGTTGAAGTTTCACCGGCTTGCATTGTCATTAATAATCCATACCAGTCACTCCAGCCCTCACCCATTTGTTCCTGATTATTTAAACAACCTGAATTTGCAGCACCTCCTGTGAGCCTTATGGTGATTCCATGTCCATATTCGTGTACAATCACAAGGTTATCAAAATCACCATCCTGAGTACCGCATATATACATTTGCATTCTGGGTAAGCTTCCGTCAGGTGGTGTACTGAAATTTGCATTACATGTACCACTAGCATCCTGAGCTTCTGCTCTCACCCAGTCACCCCCTAAGCCTCCATTGCCATAATTGTTAGCTTGAAAATTGCCGCTTGCTTCATCAAACCCATACAAATAAATCATATCATGAATTATATTATTCCAGTAAAAAAGGTTAGTAATTGCAGCAGCTTCAGATTGATCTCCGGGTGAATAAACCGGATTAAAAGGATAATCAAAAATTAATGAGGGTCCTCCATCAGGTTGAAATCCGGGATTATCACCATCTTCATAGGCATTAACATTATTACCTCTTGTAACTGTATATTCAGGACCGGGAATTCCATTGGTATCATGCCATCCAAAAGGTGATGCAACTGTATTTACAGCATTGGTCTCAAGTGTTCTATTGCCAAAATATGGGCTTTCAATAGGCATTGCAAATACCCGATAACTCCCTGTTAAAAGTGAATTATCATAGTTATTTGATGTATTTAAATTTTCATTACATTCATCATAACCCAAGTGTTGATGATTGTTATCGTGTTCATGGGTGTGAGAAAGATTGCAGGATACAGTCCAGTTAATCTTATCGATTATTTCACCGGTAATTGCATTTGCTTTTACATTGTACCATTCTTGTTTTGAAATTGCTTCTATAGAGATATCCCAAACTAAAATAAGAGAATCATCTTCAAGTCTGTGATACATAAGTCTGGCAGGGATGTCACTTATGGAAATTCCACCCTTGCTTAACAGTGTTTCCTGAGCCAAACCTGGCATTCTAGATTTCTCAACCAAAGGCTCAGTAATTGAATATCCCAATTGCAAGGCTACTGTCTCTACTGCTTGCTTTGCACTTAAAGAAGGATTTTCAGCACTTATTGATTTGGAAGAAAGCTCATTAATGAATGTGTTATGAAACTTGAATACATTTCCATCATTTAAAATGTGAATACTGGATTCTGTACCGTTGATTTCAAGACCATTTAAAAGCTGTCTGTAATAAATGTGATGCACTCCAGTGGTATTACTGGTATGCTCGCTGGTTACTTTCCATCCTGAAACATCAGAGCTGCTTAATGTCTTTTCAGAAACTAAATGGGCTAGATTTTTTTCAAGAACTTGATTAAAGTTTTGGCCGTTTACTGTAATTGCTACTAGAATGAATAGCATAAAACAATGAGTAATTGTTTTTTTCATAAGTGAAGATTAAATTTATATATATTTAAAATAGAAATTTGGGGAAAAGTATTAGATGACAAAAATATAAAAAATAAAAAATAATCAATCAATTCTGATAATTATTTCACTTTTAATAGATTATTATTTTATTTCATCGGTATTTTTCAATTTTCAATACTTAAAAATGAAATGATATTTTTAAAATTTTTTTCATTAGTTTAGCAATGACAATAATCTTCAATGCAGCCAGACAATTTAATAGAACTACTTCAGAAAAAAGACCAAAAGGCCTTCGCTAAGATTTATGAAATGTATTCTGAAAGCGCCTATGGCATCATTTATAATATTGTGCTTGACTCAGATTTGGCCGAGGAAGTTTTGCAAGATGTCTTTATTAAAATTTGGGAGAAAGCTGATACCTACTCTACTGCTAAAGGCCGGTTTTTTACTTGGATATTAAACATTGCTAGAAATGCCGCCATTGATAAAGTGAGATCAAAAAGTTTTAAAAATTCAAAGAGAAACCTGGATGCCGATAATTTCGTTAATATACTCGAAGACAGCAATAATTTAAATTTAAAAATCGATACAATTGGGCTCAAAAGTTTTGTAAAGAAGCTAGAACCTTTATGTATCAAAGTTATAGACCTGCTTTATTTTAAAGGATTTACCCAAGTGGAAGCTTCAGAGCAACTCGATATTCCACTGGGAACCATAAAAACAAGAAACAGAAATTGTCTGAAGGCATTGAGGGCAAATATGGGCGAATAAAACAATGACAGCAAAAGAATACATAGAATCAGGAATTTTGGAACTTTATGTTTACGGCACTTTGAATGAAGCCGAAAACAAAGATATAGTCGCTGCCATTGCCGAATACCCCGAAGTAAAAGCCGAAGTCGAAAAAATAGAAAAAACCCTAAAAGCTTTAGCTGAACATACAGCACCTCCGGTTTCTAAAAATGTCTGGAATACTATAAATGCAAATTTATTCAGCGCCAAAGTGAGAACGCTTCAACCTTCGTGGACTACTTATATAGGTTGGGCAGCATCGGTGTTGTTGTTGGTTGGTTTATTCTGGATGTTCAATCAGAATAGCTCATTACAAAATGAACTTGTTGAAATCCAAAATGAAAATCAGGAACTGCTGGAGAGAATCATCTCAACTGAAGAAAGTCTTGCTGAGACTGAATCACTACTCAATCTCCTTAGGGACAAAGACATTAAAGCGATCAATCTTCCCGGTCACGCCCCGGTTGCACCTGAAGCCTTTGCGAAAGTATTTTACAATCAAACTACCCAAACCGTTCACCTTGACGCCAGAGGACTCCCTGAACCACCCGAAGGGATGGTCTATCAGGTATGGTCGCTTAAAATGGACCCACTCACACCAACAAGCATAGGACTGCTGGATGATTTTGCCATAGTTGACAATAAAGTTTTTGTGCTTCAAAACATTCCGGAAAGTGAAGGTTTTGGAATTACACTCGAGCCTGCAGGCGGAAGTGAAACCCCCACATTGGAACAACTCTACACGCTGGGTGTGATTTAGAATCAATGCTCTAAGCTATAATTGTTATTTAAAAATATTTAGCAATAAATAACTTTTTAACAAGTGTCTTTATATCTTCAAAGGTGTTTTTTGTTCTCTTTATAACCAAAAAAAAAAAAGAAGATGATTACTCACTTATATAGTCCATATTTAAATGAAATATAGCATCTAAACCATCAAAATAATTCAAAACGCCCTTGAAATTTCAAGGGCGTTTCCACTAACAAAAAACTCTGAAAAAACCAGCTAACCAAACCGGTTTTTACTGAAATTATGTAAAGGAAACTATCCCTCTACATAAAGTAACTAACTGCTTTACTTACGAAAAAAAAGGCTGTGTGGTTTTCAAATAAAAAAACTGCCCGTTTGACGGGCAGTTTAAACTAATATTTAGATGAATATTTACTTTAGAATGGTGGTGCCAGATATGGGAAGCTTGTTAAAAAGGGCTTGTCATTGGAATCTACTCCATCACTAATTAAGAGTGGCTGTTCATTTGTACCATCATTCAACGGGTTTTCCATATCAGGTCCGCCAAAAATGAGCATTAAATACAAGTCCATGACATCATCACCCAATTTTCGACCTGTAAAAGTTCTGGTTTCATCATAAAAAGTAGTAGTACCGGTTTGGGCAACCCACAATACATCCCTTGAAATCATAGTTGTAAAAGCTTCGGCATCCTGGCCAAAAGCATTTCCTCCGTTGGTTTCATAATCCGGGTTTAAGGCAAATAAATTGGCCTGCATATCGGCCTGAAAGAGTGCTGTCATTTGTGATGGAATGGTTGTATTAAAATCATCGCTCAAACCAAAGGTCACAAATAGTTTTGATACTGCAGGTCTTCCAACCTGATCTTCCTGAACATATACGCCTGAAAAATCAAGCCCGCCGGTGTCATCACAGGGTGGACAGTCTGGTCCGCCACAGTCAATCCCGGTTTCGTTTCCGTTTTGAATTCCGTCTTCACAGGTAGCCGGAGGATCAATCACATTGTCATTATCATCTTCACTACACTGAATGAACATTAATGTTGAAATAAAAAGTAGTCCTATATAAAATAATTTCTTCATTGTTACTTGTTTCAAGATTTACTGTTTTCTTTTAGATTCCACCCACATAGAATAGACTGGTGTTGTTGGTTCAAATGGATTTGCCCCGACAGCACCAACACCCAACATTGATTTTGGAAGTTCAATAGCAATTGAAAGCACATTTTGTCCCGCAAAGGTGTCGGTTCCTTCAGCATTAAATCCGGAAACTTCACCGTTTAATATGGCATCAAACCTGTTCAAGTCAAAAAAGAATGGATCGTCTCTGGGACCGGCAAAAAATTTCATTCCGTTATTTTCTTCTACTATGGCTTCTGCATCAGCTGTTCCGGCAGAAATGACAACCTTATTCATTGGTGCAAATGTGGCAACCTCACTTTGAAGACCTGTCGTTGAAGGCACAACCGGCCCAAAAAAGTACATAGTGTCCCCCCTTCTAATGGCTTGTATGACCAAGTCCTCTATTAAATCACCTGTAGTGTCAATGTTAAACTCTACAAGCACATCTTCAGAAAAATTGGCATTGGTTGTTGCAGCACCGGGAGGTAGAAACCCCTGTAAATTGGCAATCAAAACCAAATTATTTGGGTTTTCGCCCTCAAAGGCATAAAAACTTGCTAGGTCTGATTTTGTTCCTGTTACTCCTGGTGCATCAATGTGATCACCGGAAAGAAGAAATGGTGTGACTGCAAGCAAACAAATAATTGATGCAATAGATACCAGTTTATTTTTTTTCATTTTCTTGATATTTTAAAATATAAATTGGTTTGAGTGTAAATCAAACTTGTTTTTTACAACGCCCAAAAATAGACAATATTTGATGACTTATCCATAATGTTTGAGGGTAATTTTGTAATTTGGGTAACGAAAATGTTTTATTCAACCAATAAAAACCCATTGTTTGGGCAAAATTATTTTTTTTGTTAAAACTAAGGACAATCTTTTAATCATATTCTCATATATCTTATACCTAGATTTTTATTTTTGATTCGATTTTTAAGTTTTTTCTAAACGAAAAAATACGTAGTTTTGACAAATCTTTTTCGGAATGCAGTTTAAACACCCTGAATTACTTTTTGCCCTTCTTTTTCTGATCATTCCAATATTAATCCATCTTTTTCAATTACGCAAATTTCAAAAAACACCTTTTACCAACGTCAAGTTTTTAAAGGAAGTCACTATTCAAACCCGAAAAAGCTCCAAACTTAAAAAATGGCTGGTGCTGTTGTCCAGATTGTTTGCACTGGCCTGTATAATCATTGCGTTTGCACAACCTTACTTCTCACAAGACACAGAAACTGCGACAGAATCTGAAACTGTTATTTATATTGACAACTCCTTAAGCCTTCAGGCAAAAGGCAATCAGGGTGAGCTACTTAAAAATGCCACCCAACAGCTGTTTAGAAATTCAAATATCCCACAGCAGTTGAGTTGGTTTTCAAACAATACCTCAACCCGTCAGGTAACACGGGAAGATTTTAAAAACGAAGTATTAAGCCTAAATTACAGCTCAAATTCGCTAACATTTGACGAAGCCTTGCTTAAAGCCGAAACCTTATTTTCAAAAGATGAAACCGTTTCAAAAAATTTAATCTGGATTTCAGATTTTCAGGGGCAACAAAACTTCCCGGAAGTTTCAAACACAACCATAAATATCTCAACTGTTCAATTGACACCGGTAAATACCAACAACCTGAGTGTGGACAGTATCTATGTCTCGGCAGTGAATTCGGCTAGCATAGAACTAACTGTCCTGCTTGAAAATTATGGCGCGGCAGTTGACAATGTCCCCATCGGGCTTTATAAAGATGATAATCTCATTGCTAGAACCTCTGCTCAAATTGGTGCAAACGCTTCAGCAACCGCAATTTTTGAAATAGATGATGAGGAATTCTCAGGAAGGATTTCCATCACCGATGAGTCCCTGATTTTTGACAACGACCTGTATTTCAATATCAATGAAAAAAGCCCCATCAAAGTGCTTTCAATCTATGAAAACCCGGCTAACTACTTAAGACGTATTTATACCGACGATGAGTTTGAGTGGCAGGCACAACAAATCAACCAGCTGGATTTCAATATTTTGAATCAGCAAAACACGATTATTCTCAACGAGCTAAACGAGATACCCATTGTGCTTCAAAACGCCCTGATGGCCTTTGTTGAAAATAATGGAACACTTGTCATAATTCCTTCGGTTGAAGCTGATTTAGCAACATACAATTCCTTTTTAAACCGCTTGAATTTTGGAACACTCACCAAGGCCGAATCTGTTGACAGGCAAATAACCACCATACATTTTGCCCACCCGGTGTATCAAAATGTGTTTGAAAACCAAATCACAAACTTTCAATACCCCACTGTAAAAAATTATTTTGCCCTTAACCGAAATCACACAGCGGTTTTGTCTTTTGAAAACAATCAAGACTTTTTGATGCAAAACCAAAATGTGTATTTGTTTAGTGGTGCCCTAAACACAGACAATTCAAACTTTATCAACTCACCCCTGGTAGTGCCTACGTTTTATCGCATTGGAAAACAAAGTTTACCGCTATCCAACCTTTATTATACCATTGGTGAACACAACGAATTTGCAGTAGCGGTTTCGCTCCCGCAGGATCATATTTTAAACATCAGGAACGAGCAGACAGATTTTATCCCACTGCAGCAAAACAGCAGCAACAGTGTTTTAATCACCACAACCGACCAACCTGAAATGGCCGGAATATTTGGAATTTATGACAAAGACAATCGGATAGAAAATGTGAGTTACAACTATTCCCGTTCCGAAAGTAGGATGATCTATATGAATCCGGCAAGCTGGCAGGGGGTTGAAAACCACAACTCGATTAACGCTGTTTTTCAAGAACTTGCTACTGCCGGCGAGATTAAGAATTTATGGAAATGGTTTGTTATTTTAGCCCTATTATTTCTGGCAATTGAAATGTTTCTCTTAAAATTTTTGAAATGAACGTGCTCCTAAAATCAGTCACCATAGTTGACGCAACAAGCAAACATCACCTTAAGAAACGGGATGTGTTGATTACCAATGGACAGTTTGAAAAAATTGCCCCAAAACTTGATAATCCCGATAACCGAAAGGAACTAAAAATCAAAAACCTGCACATTTCACAAGGCTGGTTTGACAGCAGCGTGAGTTTTGGGGAACCCGGTTTTGAAGAAAGGGAAACCATAGAAAACGGACTCAAAGTAGCTGCCTCAAGTGGTTACACAGCCGTTGCAGTCAATGCAAACACCAACCCGGTGACAGACAGCAAAGCCGATGTCAAATACCTCCTCGCTAAAGCGGAAAACAATCCGGTAAAGTTGGTCCCTATTGGTGCTTTGACCAGACAAGGCAACGGCGAAGATTTAGCCGAACTCTATGATATGAAAAATGCAGGAGCAGGAGCATTTTACGACTACCAACATCCAGTAAGAAATCCCAATTTGCTAAAGATTGCTTTGCAATACACCCAAAACTTTGACGCACTTGTCATCGCTTTTTGTAACGAAAATGACCTGTCAAAAAACGGAGTGGTCAATGAAGAAGAAAGCGCTACAAGACTTGGATTAAAAGGAATTCCCGCACTTGCCGAAGAACTTCAGGTGAACCGCAATCTTTTTCTGCTTGAATATGCCGGAGGAAAACTGCACTTGCCTACCCTATCAACTCAAAAAAGTATTGCACTCATTAAAGAAGCCAAACAAAAAGGATTGGATGTGAGCTGTAGTGTTTCTGTCAATAATCTGATATTGACTGATGAAGCCCTTCACGAATTCAATTCAAATCTAAAATTAATGCCGCCCTTACGCAACGAAGCTGATAGAAAAGCACTCATCAAAGCATTAAAAGAAGGCATTATTGACGGTGTGACTTCAGACCACAATCCCATTGATGTTGAACACAAAAAAGTGGAGTTTGATCAGGCCCTCTTTGGCAGTATAGGTCTTGAAAGCTGTTTTGGTGCCTTAAACACCCTTTTTACTGTAGAACAAAGCATTAAATTCCTCACCGGACTGAAATCCCGTTTTGGCATTGAAGATCAACCCATTGAAGAAGGCAACACGGCAAACCTCACCCTCTTTGAAACCGAAAGTGAATGGGTATTTGAAACCAAACACATTCACGCTACTTCTCATAATGCCGCGTTACTCGGGCAACACCTTAAAGGTAAAGCGCTGGGCATTTACAGCAACAAAAAATTGATATTGAATTAAGACTTTAAGGATGGAAACAATCACCAAACAGGAAAAAAACATCAGCCTGATCAATTACATCACGTTTGTGGGGATGATTATCGCCTATTTTATGAACAAAGATTTAAAATCAGCATATGTGACTTATCACATCAAAATTATGTTTGGCTTGGTGATTATGCTGTTTGTTTCTCAAGTTTCACACGCATATATCAACATCATTCTGGGTGATATTCTCTGGTTAATTTCCTTTGTTTTATGGGTGTATTCATTTATTTACGCAGCAATGATTAAAAAACCGGCCATCCCGTTTCTGAGTGAAAATTTTCAAAAATGGTTTACCTTTTTGGATTAATTGATTAAATTTAAAGTCAAAACAAATTCTTATACTAGATGGAAAACAGCAACGAAAAAACAATTGGCATCATCGCATACCTTACCCTGATTGGTTGGATTATTGCTATAGTAATGAACGGGAGTACCCGAAGTGAGTACGCATCTTTTCACATCAGGCAAATGCTCGGCTTGATGTTGCTATCATTTTTGGCATCACTCATTGTAAGATTTGGCATGTTGGGCATTATTTCATCTGCAATTTCAATTTTAGTGCTGGTTTTATGGGCAATTGCCTTTGTGGGTGCCATTCAGGGGCAAAGAAAACCCATACCTTTTCTTGGTGAGCAATTTCAGGAATGGTTTAAAGGTATGAGGTAATCAATAAAGCTAATTTACAAACTATAAATACCGCATCACAGGCGGTATTTTTATTCCATAACAATGACAACAAAAAACTTATCACTTCACCATTTAACAAGACCACCAAAGAACAATCAATCAAAAGCTCCTTTAATGATTATGCTTCACGGCTATGGCAGTGATGAAAACGATTTGTTTTCCTTTGCAAGTGAATTGCCCGAAGAGCTGTTCATTATATCTGTGCGAGCCCCTTTCCCTATGCAACCCTACGGGAATGCCTGGTATGCAATCTATTTTGACAATACCTCGGGAAAATTCAGTGATACGGAACAGGCTAAAAATTCGCGCGACCTCATAGCTGCATTTATTAATGAAGCTGTTGCTGCCTATGATGTGGATGACCAAAATATCACCTTGCTGGGCTTCAGTCAGGGAACTATACTCAGTTATGCCGTAGCCTTAAGTTATCCCGACAAAGTAAAAAACATCATCGCCCTGAGCGGTTACATCAATGAAGAATTATTGCCTGAAAACCTGAATGAAAAAGACTATTCCAAGCTTGATTTTTATTGCTCCCACGGTAGTGTTGATCAGGTTATTCCCGTGGAATGGGCCAGAAAGGCCAAGCCTTTTCTTGAAAAGTTGGGCATCAAAAACACTTACAGTGAATATCCGGTGGGACACGGAGTAGCCCCACAAAACTTTTTTGAGTTTAAAAGCTGGTTGGAAAAAAGAATTTAATTTACAGAACACAACACCAACGATATAGCCGGGAAGCTTTGCTTAAGTCCAAGAACAGTTGAAGTACACCGAAAAAATATGTTGGAAAAAACCCAATCCAAAAATTTGGCAGGCCTGATTGTTTTTGCCATTCAAAATGACTTGATACGCCTCGAGTCCACTTTAGAATAGCTTATAAAAGCCTTTCTTCCTTACTCTGTCTCGTCTTCTTGCTGAATCTTTTTCTTTTCAGACTTCGTTTTCATCAGGTTTTTAATTACTGAAAAAAATATTCCCACGGTAGTCATACCAAATATATATACTAGAAAAATCAAAAGGGAAACCGGTAGTTCAACTTTCCAGTTAAATAACTTTATAATATATACTTCACTGTTCTGAACACCGAAAATTAGAATGATTAAAACAATTAGAACGAGGATAATCTTTTTTAATATTTTTATTTTTTTGTATATTTACACTTTATAGACAGCAAACTACAACTTAAAACAACCTTGTAGTCCGCAATTTAATTCTATAGATATATAAAAAACTACAATATGATTGTAGTCATATTTAATAGTCTTATATCTCACTAATTTTACACCGGAAATTAAAACCAATAAACTTTACTCCAATGAAAAACATATTAAAAAGCTCAGTACTATTTTTCAGCTTGCTTTTGTTAGCGGCATGTGGCAATTCTGAAAAAGAAGAAAAACAACAAATTAAATTGGGTGACCAAACCACCCGTCAGGCTCCTGCTTCAACCCAAGCAAAAAGCTCCAAAGACATGGTTGACTTCTCCAATAAAGGAATTGGTCCTGTCAAGTCGGTAAGCCTAAGTGAAAACATTGATGCAGCAATGGCGGCAAAAGGCAAAGAAGTTTTTAACAATATGTGTATTGCCTGTCACAAAGTAGATAGAAAATTCATCGGTCCTAAAATACAAGGAGTGACCAAGCTTAGAGCCCCTGAATGGATTATGAACATGATTATGAATCCTGAGGAAATGATTCAGAAAGATCCCATTGCACAGCAATTGCTTATTGAGTCAAATATGGCGGTTATGGCCAATCAAAACATTAAGGAAGACGAAGCTAGGGCTATACTTGAATATTTCAGGCAAATTGACCAGGAATGATAAATATCATATTTTGAATGTGATTTCTACTTTACATTTGAAGCTAAATAACCTTTTAAAAACCAATAACTTATGAAATCAATAATCCCAAAGAGTGTGTATCTTCTTGCTTTTTCCTTGATACTTTTCACATCATGTAAGGATGGTGAAACTTCAGGTCAAAATGATACCGGTAATCAAATTACAGATGTATCTTCATCAAACCAAGGTCAGGCCTTTATGGAAGACGATGAAAGCATAGAGCCCAATGCATTGCGAATTGCCATTGGCTCACCGGATCATACTACGCTGGTTGCAGCAGTACAAGCCGCTGGAGTTGAAAACTCCTTGGTAAATGTGGGTCCCTTAACGGTATTTGCACCCACCAATGCAGCTTTTGACAAAATTGACAAAGCCACACTCGACAACCTGTTAAAACCGGAAAACAAAGAACAATTGGCTCTAATACTCAAGCACCATGTTTCTCCCGGTAATTTCCCCATCGAAATGTTGGAACGCAGCGTTGAAAGAGGTAGAAACCTCGGAATGGCTTCAAACCAAAATGTAGACATTACCAAAGAAGGGGATGATATCTATGTGGGTGGTGCAAAAATTATTGGTACTGTCAAAGCCAGCAATGGCTGGGTACATGTAGTAGACGCTGTCATACTTCCTAAAAATTAATCAAATCCAAAACCAATGAAAAAAATAAATCTAATTTTAAGTGCACTTATCATCGCCGGCCTGTTTACCAGTTGCGGTGGTGATCAAAACAAAAAATCTGGCGCTTTTGCAAAAAATGCTGCAGAACGTGTCTATGTAGCTCCCGGTGAGCACGATGAGTTCTACGCCTTTATGTCGGGTGGTTTTAGCGGGCAAATGTCTGTCTATGGACTTCCCTCAGGAAGATTGTTGAAAGTAATCCCCGTTTTCTCTCAGGATGCTGAAAAGGGCTATGGTTACAGTGAAGAAACCAAAGCCATGTTAAACACCTCTTTCGGCTTTGTGCCCTGGGGTGATTCTCACCACCCTGATTTGTCTCAAACTAATGGCGAATTGGACGGTAGATGGGTATTTATCAATGAAAATAATACCCCGCGAATTGCACGTATCGATTTGGATACCTTTGAAACAGGGGAAATCATTGAAGTACCAAACAGTGCAGGTAACCACAGTTTTGCTTTAACTGAAAACACAGAATACCTCATTTCAGGAACCCGATTTGCGGTGCCCTCCCCACAAAGGGATATGCCTATTTCTGAAATGAAAGGAAGCTTTAAAGGCCCGTTGACCTTTACAAAAGTTGATCCTGAAACAGGCAGGATGAATCACGCTTTTCAAGTGATTATGCCCGGATTTAATTATGACCTGGCGCATCCGGGAAGAAAAGCTTCTCACGGTTGGATTTTTGCAACTACATATAATACGGAAGAAGCAAACACCCTGCTGGAAGTAAACGCTTCTCAAAACGACAAAGATTTTATTGCTGCCATCAACTGGAAAAAAATTGAAGAGTATGTTGAAAATGGTGGTGGTGAGATGATGAAACTTGATTATGGGTATGCACACAATGTTTTAAGCCACAGCACGCACACGGCAACTAGCACAATGATAAATGAGATCTTAACTGTTGACCCCACAAACATCCCCGGTGCTGTGTATTTCTTGCCAATCCCTAAATCTCCTCACGGTTGTGACGTGGATCCAACAGGAGAGTACATCGTGGGTAGCGGAAAACTGGCTGCTGAGTTGACGGTATTCTCTTTTTCTAAGATTCAAGAAGCTATTGAAAATAAGACCTATGCCGGTGAGGTATACGGACTTCCCATATTGGACTATGAAGCAATTTTGGCAGGTGTAGTACAACAACCGGGCTTAGGGCCTTTGCATACTGAGTTTGACGCACACGGCAATGCATACACTACTTTCTTTATCTCTTCAGAGGTTGTGAAATGGAAACTGGGCACCTGGGAAGTACTTGACCGCCAGCCCACCTTCTACTCTGTGGGTCACCTAGTGATACCCGGTGGAAATACACAAAAGCCTTTTGGCAAGTATTTGGTAGCAATGAACAAAATCACCAAAGACCGTTACCTGCCCACAGGACCCGAGATGAATCACTCAGCGCAGCTGTATGACATTACCGGTGATAAAATGGAACTGCTACTGGATTTCCCAACCATTGGGGAACCCCACTATGCGGCAGCGATTCCGGCACACTTGGTAGCGCCCAATTCCAAAAAAATATTCCTGCTGTCTGAAAACAAACACGAGCACGCCACACTTAGCCCCCGAGATGCACGTGTAGAAAGAGATGGTAATGTCGTGAGAATTTATATGACCATGGTGAGAAGCCACTTCAACCCCGACAATATCGAAGGTATCAAAGTGGGAGATAAAGTTTATTTCCACGTGACCAACCTGGAACAAGACTTTGATGTGCCTCACGGAATTTCTATGATTGGAGCAAACACTTCCGAGCTATTGATTATGCCTGGAGCAACCAAAACATTTGTATGGGAACCCAAACGAGAAGGTGTATGGCCATTTTACTGTACTGACTTCTGCTCGGCACTCCACCAGGAAATGCAGGGCTATATAAGGGTTTCTGCTAAAGACAGTAACTTACCACTGAGTTGGTCATTGGATTAAAAGTTTAATTGGTTATTAATTTTTGATTTGATGTAAGCGGGCAGTACAGCATTTTGTCTGCCCGCTTTTTTCTTAAACCCAAACGCTATGAAAAAATCAAGCCTCATTATGATACTAGGCTCACTATTATTAGTGGGACTGTTCTACTTCCCCCTTTGGAACATCCAGTTGGGTGCTCCTCAGTATCCAGATCCGCTGGGAATGAACATTTACATTTACGGTATTGAAGGTCAGGAAGAATTTGATATACAAAATATTGACGGTGTCAATAAATATATCGGGATGAAAAAAATCCCGAAAGCAGAAGAAATGTGGGAATTTACCATTTTTCCTAAAGTTATTACCGGAATGATTATCTTGGGAGTTATCATTGGACTGCTTGCCTTTTTCAAAATAACTAACCACAAATGGTTTCTGGGCTGGTTTATCCTAATGTCTGTTTTGGGAATACTGGGGATGTATGACTTTAACGCCTGGTTACTCGATTATGGAACAGACCTTGACCCCAACGCCATTTTAAAATTAAATGACCTTGAGGGCAACCCGCTTAGTTATAAACCGCCCCTGTTTGGTACCGATCAAATTCTTAACTTTACAGCACGGTCTTATCCGGGAATTGGGGGATATATGCTCTTTTCAGGAATGGCGCTAACGCTACTGGCATATTTTGTCGGAAGAAAAGAACAAAAATCACTACAACCTAAAAATAAATAAGATGAAAAAAATATTCGGAATACTTATTTTGTTGCCGCTACTGCTAAGTTCTTGCAGCACACAACCCGAACCCATCAACTACGGCAGCGATGCCTGTCATTTTTGTAAAATGACCATTGTGACCAAGACCCATTCCGCGCAAGCGGTTTCCACCAAAGGAAAACAGTTTAAATATGATGCCATCGAGTGTATGGTCAACGACATCAATATGGACAACAAAGCCGAAATGGCAACCATGCTCGTTGCAAATTATTTGAATGCCGGGGAAATGATTCCGGCTGAAAAAGCCACTTACATCATCACCGAAAATATCCCCAGCCCTATGGGTGCCAACCTTTCAGCTACCGAAAACAAAGCTGATGCCGAAAAACTGAAAGCTGAAAACGGCGGCGAACTTTTTGACTGGAACTCTTTGAAAAACAGAAATGTTAACCCCAATCACAATCACCACCACTAAAACAAAACAAGAATGAAGTTACTCCTTGGAATAACATTACTCTTTATCTCTTCATTTTCATTTGCAAAAACCATTGAGGTCTGCAGCAGTTGCGAGGTTAAAACATTGAGGGAAGCTATTCGGCTTGCTGAGGACGGTGATACCATTTTAATCAAAAAAGGGACTTATAAAGAACACGACATTCACATCATCGACAAGTCCATTCACATCAAAGGCGAAGGCAACCCGGTGATAGATGGTGAAAACAAAGGTACCGTCATCAGCGTGAGGGGAAGTAACTTTACCATAGAAGGACTCACCATTATCAACGTGGGCACCAGTTACATCAGGGATTTTGCAGCCATACTTATTGCTGAAAGCACCCACTTTACGATTAAAAACAACACCCTTGAAAATGTCTTTTTTGGCATTTTAATCGAAAAATCATCAGAAGGCCGTATTGAAGGAAACAAAATATCCAGTCAGGCTGTTAGTGAAGCCAATTCCGGGAATGGTGTCCATCTTTGGCATTCAAAAAACATCACTATTCACAACAATACCGTCAGGCAAATGCGTGATGGCATCTACATTGAGTTTGGAGACGGTTGCATCGTGACCAACAACCGCGCTTATAAAAATGTGCGCTACGGTCTTCATTTTATGTTCTCCAATTACAACGAATACCATCACAATGTCTTTGAAGAAAACGGCGCCGGTGTGGCCGTTATGTTTTCAAAGTTCATTACTATGACCAACAACACCTTTCGCAAAAGCTGGGGCGATGCATCTTACGGTTTACTTTTAAAAGAAATCAACGATTCTGAGCTTAGAAACAATACCTTTGATCAAAACACCATTGGTGTCAATGCCGATGGTGCCACAAGGGTGACTTATGTTCAAAACGATTTTACCAATAACGGCTACGCCATAAAAGTGCACGGTGCCTGTTATTACAATACCTTTAAAGAAAACAATTTCCTGCACAATGCTTTTGATGTGGGCTATTCCGGAAGGATGAATGATAATGTGTTTGACAACAATTACTGGAGTGCATACAGCGGTTATGATTTAAACCGCGACGGTATTGGTGATGTTCCGCACAGGCCGGTGAGGTTGTTTTCTCATATTGTAAATAAAACACCCGAGGCCATCGTTTTATTGAGAAGTTTATTTATAGATATCGTCGATTTTTCTGAGCGGGTCTCTCCCATTTTTACGCCGGCAGAATTGATTGATAAAAACCCAAGAATGAAAAGAATTGTATGGTAACCATAGAAAATCTACATAAAAAGTTTGGTAAAAACGAAGTCCTGAAAGGCATAGACCTCACCATCAAGGACGGAGGCATCTTTGCTGTGCTGGGGCCCAACGGCAGCGGTAAAACTACCCTGATTAAAAGCATACTGGGCATGGTGATTCCACACGAAGGAACCATTGCCATCAACGGCCAATCAATTAAAAACAACTGGCAGTACCGCAAAGAGATTGATTACCTGCCACAGATTGCCAACTTTCCGGGCAACCTCACTGTGAAGGAACTCATCAAAATGATTAAAGATTTGCGCGACAAACCCGCCAATGACGACGAACTCATAGCCTATTTTAAACTCGAACCGTTTTTAGACAAAAAACTGGTCAACCTTTCCGGAGGAACCAAGCAAAAAGTGAATCTGGTGTTGACGTTTATGTTTGATAGTCCGCTGGTGATTCTGGACGAGCCCACTTCCGGGCTGGACCCCATTTCGCTTATCCGGTTGAAAGACTGGATTCAAAAAGAAAAAGCCAAAGGAAAAACCATATTGATCACCTCACACATTATGAGTTTTGTGGAAGAGGTGTCAGATGATATCATCTTTATTTTAGAAGGTAAAATCTATTTTAAAGGCACAGTTGCTGAGCTGAAGCAACAAACCAAACAAACCTCTTTTGAACACGCCATTGCCACCATTTTAACCGAAAACCATGTTTAAAATATTAAAATACAGTTTTAAAGATTTATCCCGCAGCCGCTGGAGTTATGTGTATTTCTTGTTTTATTTGCTACTAGGCTTTACGCTTTTGTTTTTAAACAGCGACCTCTCCGGGGCCGTCATCACTATGATGAACGTCATCATTGTTCTCGTTCCCTTAATTGGAACCATATTTGGCGTGATGTATTATTATGACTCCAAAGAGTTTACCGAACTCCTCCTCGCCCAACCGGTAAAACGCAGCTCCATCTTTTTGGGGCAGTATTTTGGTGTGGCCATTTCGCTGGCAGCCAGCCTGGTCTTTGGATTGGGCATTCCGTTTGTGGCTTATGGACTGTTTCAGTCGGCCGCTATATTTGACTTTACGATGCTTTTAATCACAGGGGTTTTCCTTACGTTTATATTTACTGCACTCGCATTTAACATCGCCCTCTCCAACGAAAATAAAATCAAAGGCTTTGGCTTTGCCATACTCCTGTGGCTGTTTCTTGCCGTGATTTATGACGGTATTTTCCTGATGGCATTGATGCACTTTCAGGAATACCCATTGGATAAATTTGCACTCATCGCTACCATGGGCAACCCCATTGATTTGTCTCGTATTCTCATTATTCTCAAACTCGACATCTCTGCATTACTGGGCTATACCGGTGCTGTGTTTAAAAACTTCTTCGGCACCAATTTCGGGAGTACCTTATCATTAATCCTTTTATCTGTTTGGGTAATTCTTCCCGTATGGAGGATTTCCGCGAAAGCGAAAAAGAAAGACTTCTAATTGACATGAATGAATCCAAATTTATCCGAATTAAACGAATTAAAACGAATTGAAAGGTATTGGTTGATAATCATTGTTTTCTTTAATTCTAAAAAAACATTGAACCTTAAACTTTGAACCTTGAACCTCCCTCTCTTATGCTCCAAATCATAAAATAAGACTGTTCCATTAAAGACCTTTACGACATAAAATAAGATTGTCTCATATCTCATGTCTAAAATCTAATATCTAAATAAAAATGGAAACACTAAAACAAAAAACCGTCGCCGACCTGGTAACCGAAAACATCAAAACCGCACACGTCTTTAAAAAACACGGCATTGACTTTTGCTGTGGTGGCGGTATAACCATCGAACGCGCTTGTGAGAAAAAAGGTGTTGATTATAAAATTCTTGAGGAAGAATTGCTGCAGGTGGGCAATAGTAACCACGCATACAATTACAAAACATGGTCGCCAGATTTTCTAGTTGATCACATCATTAACGTGCATCACGTTTATGTGGAAGAAAACCTGCCCTTATTGCTGCAATACTCAGATAAAGTGATGAAAGTACACGGGCAGCATGACACCGAGCTGGTTGAAATCAACAATCTGGTGCGAACTGTTGCCGGTGAACTCGCTGCACATATGAAAAAAGAAGAGTTGATTCTCTTTCCCTTTATCAAAAAAATGGTCAGTGCACAAAAAGAAGGCACTACCCTGCCCCGCCCCGCTTTTGGAACCGTTGATAATCCTATCTCTATGATGGAAGAAGAACACGACGCTGCCGGGGAGCTTTTCCGCGAAATTGCCGAACTCTCAAACAATTACACCCCACCGGATCACGCCTGCAATACGTATAAAGCCTTCTATGCCAAACTGGAAGAATTTGAAAACGACCTCCACCTGCACGTGCACCTGGAAAACAACATCTTGTTCCCTAAAGCAAAACAGATGGAAAAAGTCGTTATTCAATAGTCAAATAACAACATCAAAAACAGCTAATTCTTTTTGTGACAATATGATGGTTAGTGTTTAAGCAAAGAGAATGCAAGCAAAGGCAAGGTACAAACCTTGTCTTTGTCTTTTTTACAATATTTTTTTTGTTGAAAACTTTGTTAATAGCTATTTAAGATAATATTATCTTTTATTCATTTAATCCTTAATTTTATTTCCGAATATTAGTACGGAACAGAAAATTGATAATGATTTTCCTCGATTTTGCTCCCCATCCCTAAAGGGTGAATCGAGGAAAATCAGGCTCCCTTTAGGGTCGGGGTCAAACTGATTTTCCGGTTAGATTTTTGTGACGCACTAAACAATATTAAAAACCCAATAAAATTTTATCAATATGGAAATAAATCAGGAAATACTATCAGACATTGTTGTACATATGAAATATGCCCGTTACCTACCCGAGCAACACCGCCGGGAGGTATGGCAGGAAATCTGTGACCGCTATGAAGACATGATGCTGGAAAAATACCCCAAGCTTACCACCCAAATCATAGAAAACATGAAACTGGTGCGTGACAAAAAGGTACTCCCCTCCATGCGGGCCATGCAATTTGCAGGACCGGCCATCAAGCGCAATCACAGCCGTATTTACAACTGTGCGTATTTGCCTGTGGATGATATTTACGCCTTTTCAGAAACCATGTTCCTTTTGCTGGGAGGCACCGGAGTGGGCTACTCGGTGCAAAAACACCATGTGGCTGAGTTGCCTCCCATCAAAAAGGGAAACAAACGAAGAAAGTTTTTAGTTGGAGATAGCCTGGAAGGTTGGGCAGATGCAGTCAAAGTATTGCTGAAATATTACTTTGGCATACACGAGTCCAAACCCGATTTTGATTTTTCAGACATCCGGCCCAAAGGGAGCCGCCTCGTCACTGCCGGCGGAAAAGCACCCGGACCCGAACCCCTAAAAATCTGTATCGCCCACCTTTCAGCTATTTTAGATAGAAAAGAAGACGGCCAGCAACTCACCCCATTGGAGTGTCACGATATGATGTGTCATATTGCCAATGCCGTCCTTGCCGGGGGTATCCGTCGTTCAGCGATGATTTCACTTTTCTCTCATGACGACGAAGATATGCTTACCTGTAAATTCGGTCCCTGGTGGGAGCTGAATGAACAACGCGGACGCGCCAACAACTCGGCAGTATTGCATCGCGACAGTATCACCGAACGGGAGTTTTTTGACCTGTGGAAAAAAATCGAGCTGAGTGGCAGTGGCGAACCCGGATTTTATTTCACCAATAACATCGACTGGGGCACCAATCCCTGTTGTGAAATTGCCTTAAGACCCTTTCAGTTTTGTAATTTGTGTGAAGTAAACGTCAGCAATATCGAAAGTCAGCAGGACCTCAATGAACGTGTGGCCACAGCAACCTTTTTAGGGACCCTGCAGGCGGGCTTTACCAACTTTCATTACTTGCGTGAAAAGTGGAAAACCCATACCGAAAAAGATGCCCTCATTGGCGTGGGAATGACCGGAATTGCTTCCGGGAAACTAAACAGTCTCGACCTGGATGAAGCTGCTGAAGTGGTGAAAAAAACCAACGAAGAAGTGGCAGCCCAAATTGACATCAACATTGCAGCCCGCACCACCACCATCAAACCTTCGGGAACTACCTCTTTGGTTTTGGGTACTTCCTCCGGTATTCATGCCTGGCATAATGATTTTTACATTCGCCGCATTCGCATTGGGAAAGACGAGGCGCTTTGCAAATACCTGACTGTTCACCATCCCGAACTCATTGAGGAAGATCTGCTTAACCCCAAACAGATGATTGTTTGCATCCCGCAAAATGCCCCCAAAGGTGCCATCACCCGTCATGAAGATACCATGAACTTACTGAAACGCATCGCCAAGTTCAATGAACAATGGATCAAAAAAGGCTACCGCACCGGTGAAAACGATAACAATGTCTCCGCCACCGTTTCCATCAAACCCAACGAATGGGGCAAAGTGGGCGAATGGATGTGGCACAACAAATCGTCTTACAACGGATTGAGTGTCTTGCCTTTCGACAACGGCAACTACCAGCAGGCCCCATTTACAGACATTTCAAAAAAAGAGTTTGAAAAAATGGAAGCCAAACTCCATAACATCGACCTGAGAAACGTGCTGGAGTTTGAAGACGAAACCGACCTCAAGGCCGAAGCTGCTTGTGCCGGGGGTGGTTGTGCAGTAGTTTAAAAAAATAGCTTTTATCAAATCCCAAATTTCAACTAATAAAAATTTGATTTTTGGGATTATTCTTTTAAAAGTTATTGTATTAATAATAACCTTTCAAGGTTTTTCAATAGCAAAAGAGCTTATACTACACCTAAGTTTTTTATATACTGATTTAGGTCATAATTTAAAAAGCAATAAAGCACTATTTTTGCTTATAAATGAGAAACAATAGCTCCATAGTCATATATCTTTTTGTATTGTTAATCTCATTTAACAGTATCAAAAGCGGGGTGATGCTGAGTTTTTACCTTGCGGATACCCAGAGTTTTGTGGAGTTGTTTTGTGTAAATCAGGACAAGCCTGAAATGGAGTGTAACGGAAAATGTGAGCTTTCTAAACTCGCCCAGCAGAACCCCTCTAATGAAAAACCCACTTACCTCGACTTTTTACAAAAAGAAGTGGCGGTGTATTATAAAGCCATTTCAAAACACACTTTTAAACCAAAATCCTTTCAACCTCTGATTTCCGGAGTGTATCAAAACAACTATCAGTTTTTGTTTGCTCAAGAAATCACCCACCCGCCGGCTGTATAGTTTTACTTTATTTCTTTTCAATTACCGGTTCCGAAGTTAAGACTTTGGCAACCCTACTATTACACACCATAAAAAATTTAAAAAATGAAACTATTAAAATATTTCAGCCTGCTGGCTATTGCCTTATTATTCTCTTGCTCGTCTGATGATGACAACGTGCTGCCCATCAGTGAAACCGAAAATTTAACCTTGGTCAAAAACTTTGAAAACAACCATCACACGCTTTCGGTTTACACCCAAAACGGGATGTTTCAGTTGGGCTACAACAAAATTTATTTTCAAATAAAGGAAGGAGACCAATTTATTGATAATGCTCAAGTCTCCTGGAAACCTATGATGCATATGATGAATATGTCACACAGCTGTCCTTATTCAACAATCAACCGCACACTCAATACTGAAACCCTTTATGAAGGCTATATCGTGTTCCAAATGCCCGGAAACGACATGGAACATTGGGAGCTTACATTTGATTATACCGTTAATGGCGAGGAGTTTACAGTATCTGAAACGATCACTGTTCCTCCATCAACCAAAAAACGAGTCAATGTATTTATGGGAAGTGATGATGTACGCTATATCGTGGCCCTAATTGAACCTTCTGACCCCAAAGTGGCTCTAAATGACATGACTGCCGGTGTTTTTAAAATGAATAATATGATGCACTTTCCGGTGGTAGATAACTACACCTTAAAAATCGACCCCAGAATGCCAAGTATGGGCAACCACAGTTCGCCTAACAATGTGCATCTCACTCAAGGTGCACAAAATTTATATCACGGAAAACTCAGTTTGACTATGACCGGCTACTGGAAAATCAACCTTCAGTTGCTTAACGCACAGGATGAAGTGTTGAAAGGTGAGGAAATCACCGACACCAACGAAGCCAGTAGCATCTATTTTGAAATCGAATTCTAAAAACCCGATTGCCTGATGGTGCCTGAGGTGCCATCAGGCAATTTTAAAAAAACAGGAATGATGAAAAAGGTTCAAATACTTATAATGTTACTGATAAGCTTAACCATTTTGCACGCACAAGAGGTTACGCAAGACAGTATCGTCCATAAACTCAGTAAAGTAATCGTGGTGGGATCTACTGCCAATAAGCACCATAACGAAAACAAATCACTGGCAACCATTGAAGACTACCTGAGCGCCTCGTCATCGGTTGATTTTATTAAGCGTGGTGCTTATGCCTGGGAACCGATGGTGCAGGGCATGGCTACTGAGCGCAGTGTGGTAACCATTGATGGTATGCGCATTTATGGTGCGTGTACTGACAAAATGGATCCCATTACCTCTTATGTAGAAATTTCCAACCTATCAAAAGCCACCATTAACACAGGGCAGCAAGGTGCCGAAAACGGTGCCACCATTGCCGGGGGTATTGATCTAGAGCGTCGAAAAACAGGTTTTAGAAACAACGGCTGGAAAGGCAGTGTACAAACCGGACTTGAAAGCGTCAACGAACAAAAAATTGCCGGTGCGGCTTTGCAGTACTCCTCCAACACATTTTTTTCTGATGTGGATGTGATGTACAGAAGTGCTGAAAACTACAGTGCCGGAGGAGGTGAAGAGGTGTTGTTTTCTCAGTTTACCAAATACAACGTCTCAGCCATTACAGGTTATAAATGGAATGACCGCCAATGGCTGGAAGCTTCGGTAATTTTTGATGAAGCACGTGATGTGGGATACCCTGCCCTTCCGATGGATGTCTCTTTAGCACGGGCATTTATTGGCTCGATGGAATATTTCACGTTGCCTGAAAGCGAAAAACTCTCCGAGTGGAAAACCAAGCTATATTACAACACCATTACACATATTATGGACGATACCCAACGCCCCGATGTACCCATCAGGATGGATATGCCCGGATGGAGCAAAACAGTGGGGATGTACTCCAAGTTGAAGGGTACTCACAACAAACACCGCTGGAATTTTTCTGTGAATGCACACTACAACAATTCACTGGCAGAGATGACTATGTTTCCTGAAAATCCTGAAGAGAACGATATGTTTATGCTCACCTGGCCCGATGTGGGAACGCTTTATGCCGGTGTTTTTGCTGAAGACAATTATGTAATTACCGAAAAGCTGACTGCTAATTTTTCGATAGGATTTGGAATGCACCAAAATAGCATCAATGACATTTTTGGTTTGCAAAGTCTGCAGATTTTTTATCCTGAAATGGCAGATACCAAAACCCGGTTTTTAATCAATAGCGGAAGCAGGCTTACCTATCAAAACAACTTTTGGACACACATTGTGGGTGTTGGTTATGGTGAGCGGGCGCCTTCGGTTTCTGAAGGTTATGGGTTTTATTTGTTCAACAGTTTTGATGCTTTTGACTATATCGGAAACCCGGAAATGGTAAATGAAAAATCGATGGAAATCAATGCTTCCACGGGTTTTAAAAACAAGAACATTTCCCTTAAATTCAATACGGCCTTTTATCACATTTCCGATTATATCATCGGCAAGCCCAACCCCGATTTATCGCCAATGAACATCGGCATCAACGGCGTGAAAGTGTATGAACAATTGCCTTATGCACAATTATGGAGTAATGATATAAGTGTTTCCTATGAGTTTTTAAATGGATTTACCGCTAAAGCGAAAGCCATTTACCGACTGGGAAGGGATCACAACAATGAAAACCTGCCGCTCATTCAACCCTTGACCGTTGAAACCGGTTTGCGTTACCGAAAGAATCTGTTTTATGTAGAAGCTTTGTTGGAAACGGCAAGTAAACAATATGATTTCAGCCCTGAATTTGGTGAAAACCAAACACCGGCCTACACCATTTTTAATCTGGCCTTGTCACAGACTTTTTACATCAACAAACAAAAGATGGTACTCAAAGCCGGAGCCGAGAATCTGTTTGATGAAAACTACTCCACCTATGCTGATTGGAACAACATTTCACGACCGGGCAGGAATGTGTATGCTAATGTGGTATATGTATTTTAATAAATATCCATTTTAAAAAAAAATATCGAACTCAGATTAATAAGAAGAAGTTCAAACATATTCAAGACAATTTTCCATCTAAATTTTGGTGTTTTACTATAAAGGTTTTCCAATAAGAAAAATATATAACCATAATTATTTGTAGTTTTGTAATATGTTATCCAAAGCCTGTGAATATGGCATTCGTGCCACCTTGTATATTTCTGCACAGTCGTTGCAGGGCAAACGTGTGGTTTTGCCGGAAATTGCCAAAGCCATCGATTCGCCTGAACCGTTTACAGCCAAAATCTTGCAGCAACTGGCACGTGCCAAACTGGTGCAGTCCAACAAAGGTCCTAATGGCGGATTTTCAATCGACAAAGCAGCCATGGAAACCGTCAAACTTAAAGACATCGTGCTGGCCATTGACGGCGCAAGTTTGTTTACGGAATGCGGTCTCGGTCTCAAAAGTTGTGATGAACAAGCCCCCTGTCCTATTCATCATAAATTTAAACCCATTCGCGCTGAAATAATAGAGATGATGGAGGCCACATCCCTACACGAACTCTCACAACAACTTGAATCAGGAAACACGGTGTTGAAGATTGGATAGCTCCGATGGAGCCATTCCAACTGATCCAAGAACATTTTTTCCGTTAATATCTTTTTTAGTGCCTCGCGAAATCAGGCTAGAGCCCTATTTAGAAAAGAATAAGCTATACTACCTCCATAAAACCCAAGGTATTTATTAAAATATTTTTTATATTTAATGGACATTCATGGCTAATGAAAAAAGACAATCCATATCACGATGAAAGTATGTGGAAAGGTGCCTCTGCAAACACCTTTTCAAAAGCAGAACGTCTTAGAAACAATATGACAACACCTGAAAGCATATTGTGGGAAGCAGTCAAAGGAAATAAAGTAGAAGGTTATAAATTTAGAAGACAACATCCAATACACCTCTATATAGCCGATTTTTACTGTCATAAACTAAAATTGGTCATTGAAATAGATGGCGAATACCACAATTCGGAAACTCAATTAAAAAAAGACCAAGAAAGAACATCCTATCTAAATGCACAGGGCATTCAAATAATAAGGTTCACAAACAGCGAAGTAATAAATAATCTTAACGAAGTAATAAATAAGATTAAAGAAGTAATAAATAAGATTAAAGAACAAATAAACCAAACCCCTCTGCCCTAACCCTAAAGGGTGGGGTTTGGTTGAGAATATTTCAAAATAAAAAACAAATCCAGTTTCCCCTTGCACCCTTTAGGGCCGGGGCAACAAGGGGAAACAGTAACAAGTCTGGAAATCCAATTTAGAAAGAAACCAAACCCCTCTGCCCTAACCCTAAAGGGTGGGGTTTGGTTGAGAATATTTCAAAATAAAAAACAAATCCAGTTTCCCCTTGCACCCTTTAGGGCCGGGGCAACAAGGGGAAACAGCAACAAGTCTGGAAATCCAATTTAGAAAGAAACCAAACCCCTCTGCCCCAACCCTAAAGGTGGGGTTTGGTTGAGA
>ERZ869909.659-NODE-659-length-35951-cov-27.789318_pt1 | contig 35951 bp, 51 predicted proteins | sample MGYA00520892_ERZ869909 | MGnify/ENA primary metagenome ERZ869909 (study PRJEB32215, sample SAMEA104723947) | bioreactor metagenome | biome: bioreactor; feature: anaerobic bioreactor; material: water | place: China | collected 2015-03-12 ...
GGAGCTTGCCAATCAGGCATGTCGTCATGCCCTTCAAGGGTGCTAGCGAAAATTCACAACTGGCTGCCGTCGACCTCGGCCCCCTCGCGACGAGGCCTCACGATGTCACTGCCGCCAAGTGCCTTGATCCTGCGCTTGTGTGATGGGTGAGTGGCGAAAAGGTTGAAAGTGGGCTCGAAGGCCGCGCTCAGGCGATGAAAGAGTTCGATGCCAGGGCCGGGGCCTTCGATATCCGAAGCGAATCTGTCCGCCCTAAACTCCATTCGCCGGCTCGCGTACCGATCGAAGGCCAGGAACAGCACGTTGCCGGCCGAACGCCCCAGGCGGCCTATCCAGCTGAGGACTCTGAACAGGAAGAACACCGGATGCGTCAGCAGGCACAGGATCGGGAGGGCATGGATGATGCGGATGATGAGGTTCATCACTCGATGGCGAAGCGTATCGAACAGGCTGATGCTGCGCATGGCCAGAAGCCAGAGCGATGAAGAGTGGGTGTCGCCGTAGAAGACGTGCCCCACCTCATGAGCCAGCACCCAGCGAGCCATGGGGGGCGGCATCTCCAGGACACCATTGCTGACAACCACCACGTGCCGACGCAACGGTGCGCTGAGCACGAAAGCGATAATGCCGTTCACGGGAACATACCGGAGCTCAATTGGTGACAGGCCCTTCGCTCTCGCCAGGCCGTCGAGGTAGAGCTGGTAGGGGTGACCGTCGCCGATAGGCTTGGCCTTATAGCCGCAGGCAGCTTTGACCCGGGCATTGGTCGAGACCAGAGCATGCAGTAGGCCCAGCACGACCATCAGGGTGGCGATCATGGTCAGGGAGGTGGAGAGGACCCAGTCATTCCCCGGTGGCAGCGGAATTGGCTTTCCGCTCCAGGAGAACGGTGGGTAGCTCGCAAACCCAGCGAGTGGCTCTGGCAGTGTGACAACGGGCACCCTCCCCCCCAAGAACAGCCCGCCGCGGTACCAGGCCTCCCGGAATAGCCAGAGCGGGAGCATAACCACAGTGGCCATGGCGGTGCCAATACCCAATAGAGCCCCGGCCCAGCGGATAAGCGCGATCATGAGGCTAGGAAGGGCTGGAGGATGCGCAGCATGTGCATGTAAGGGTCCCCAACGAGATTGACCGGTTGACACTTGATTCTCCGTGTCGCTTCCAAGAGCGAGGGGGCCTCGAGGTGCCCTTGGGGGCCATCGCAAAGAAAACGCCCGACGAGATCGCCGGGCGCCTGACAAAGCTCTGAGCGAGGATCAGAACTGGTAGGAGAGACCAACCTGGAACAGGCTCTCGGTGGGCTCAAAGGCCTCGCTGACCCAGCCATTGCTGTAGGTCTTGCTGGAGTAATGGGTCTGGGACCAGTCCAGGCGCAGCGCCAGCTGATCACCGAGGCCGGTTTCCATGCCGACACCGACGCGGACGCCGCCGAAGGTCTCGTCATCGGATTCGTTGTAGCCGGGGCCGCTCAGGGTCATTTCGTACTCGGTGCGCTGGTAACCCAGGCGACCATAGACCGCAGTGCTCGGGCTCAGCTGCTTGCCAGCCAGCGCGGAGATGCCGTAGGAGGTGCCAGCCTCGAGCTTGATGGAGTCGACGCCGTAGCGGGTAGTGTGGTCAGCAGCGCTGGTACCGACATTGAGCTCGGTGCCCAGGAAGAAGGAGTCGCCGACCGGGTACTTGGTGCCCATATAGAGGCCGCCCGCGATACCGGTGATGCTCAGGCCTTCGAGGCTCTCGCCATAGGTGGTGCCCGCATAGGAGGTGGAGACGTCGAACGCGGTGTCCTGGTGACCCAGCTGGGCACCCACATAGACGGACGGGGCTGCCATGGCGGCGGTTGAGGCGCCAGCAAGTGCAGTGGCGAGTACGATGGCCTTGAGCTTGTGCATTACGAATCCCTTACGGTTTGCGATGGTGCGGGGCTTCCCGCAGATGTCGCCTACCTGCGCCGGCATCACGGCGCGGACAGGCCGGGCCATTCTAGGGGGGCGAAGAGCGGCCACCCCTGACAGGAGCGACCCTTTAAGGGAACTTTGATGAGAATTCGGGTGTGGCCACCTTCCGTGACTCGCAAAAAAGGGCCGGCAGACTCGCCCCTTACGCGTCCCGTGATGGCTAGAGCGGGCCAGGTGCGCTGGTGCTGTTCAGCCAATCCTTGAGCCCGCTGTCTTCCAGTGCATAGGCCCCGCGCCCGGACTTCCACACCAGGCCTTTGTTTCGTAGCGCGTCGAGCCCTGCCTGGATTGTCTGGGAGCGCACAGGGCCTTCTCCACCATGGGCGTCCAGGCGCTCTGCAATCTGGTGACTCACCTCGTCGCCAAATAGCGCCCGGGGCGCTGGCCCGCCAGTGTCAGCCGCCAGCACATCCAGAATCGCCTTCTGGATGGGCGTGAGAGCGCTGTAGAGCCCTTCGTACTCGGCCCACAGGCTGGCTTCCACCTCCGCGGCGCCCTGGGCGAGTAGCCGACCCAGATCAGGTGCCGCGCCAAGCTCCAGGGCTACCTGCTTGACGACCGAGGTGAGCAGCTCGGGGCGGTGGCCAACGCGAGCGAAGGCCCGCTGCATGTCACGAACATCGAAGGTGTTGCCCGGCGCCAGCTTGGTATTCATGTCTTCGGTGTAGGCGTCAACAAAGTCATCACCCAGCAACGGGAAGGGAGTGATCTGGTTGCCGAAGAAGGGTTGGTCTCTGCTGAGGACCAGGGAGGCCAGCTTGTCGCGGCTGGAACCCGTGAAGATAAGTCGGAGCCCGTCACTCCCTGGCCCGAGGTTCATGGCATCTCGAGCGGCTTTCAGGGCGAACATGGTGTTCATGCCATGGTCGGTATTCAAGGCGTGCTGAGCTTCGTCGATGATCAGCAGCACCGGTTTGCCTACCGCCTCATGCAAGGCTTGCAAGAGCTGGGTCAGGGTTGTGCCTTCAGGGCGAGGTTGGTCATGGAGCTTCCAGTGCAGCGTCTGCTTCAGCCATACCTCGGCAACCCCGGCTGCCTTCAACCACCGCTTCACCCGCGGCTCGTGGTAACGCAGAGCGTCGACGATGGCCTCATCAATCAAGCTCCCGGGGTCGGCTGCCCGATTGGCCCAGAGGTCGACATAGACGACCTCCCAGCCCCGTTGGGTCGCGGCCGGCGCCAGGTCGTTGCGTAGGAAGGTGCTCTTGCCGGTACGCCTCGGGGCCGCGAGGAACAGGCCGGCGCTGTAGTCGACCAGCCCCGTGCCATCCAGGCCGCCAAGGATGCTTTCGGCAAGCTGTGGGCGATGAAACAGGAAGCGCTGGAGCATCGAATTACCCCCATTTATTTTCTGTTGGGGGTAATTATAGCAGCTTCCATAATTCTGTTGATATGGAGTGTGGGCTGGCAGCATCGGCTGGTCAGAACAGCTCGGCCTGCAGCGGTAGCTGGTCGGCGCCTCCGCCGGATAGGGCGTCCTGCAGCGCGGTTACGGTGTCGTAGAGGTGTTGGGCGCTCTCGGCATCCAGCGACTCGAACTGTCGCCGAGCGATCGCATCGCCCGGGAGGTCGAACGAGACTCTCGTGTCGCGGATGTGGAGCTCGGCATCACCGACACGCCCGCACTTGCTGCAGACGAGGAACTCCAGCCGAGCCTTGAGCGCCGACTTGACGGCGTCTGCGGATCGCGTCTCTGCACCGCATGGACATTGCATGTCCCCTCCTCAGGGCTCCTGGCCCGATGTGGTTGATGTGGCCGGGCGCTCGTTGAGCGTTACGGTCATCTTCCTGAGTGTCGCCAGCCGATAGCTCGATGAGCCAACCTGGAACCATCCCCCGGGTTTTTCGATGATGGACGGCTCGGTGCCATGCACCTGCATGTAGGCCGATCGATAATCGGCGAGGGTCGCCTCTTTGGCGCTATTCCCCATGGTTGTCTCCTAGTGCTGACGGTTCCCCGCATCACGCCAGGCCAAGTTTCTCGTCATCTTCGCCAGAGCCGCTAGCGTAACACTGGGTCCGCCATTGACGATGATGCGACCGCGCTCCTCAGTGATGCGGGGCGGCTGACCGTTGGCACGGCGGTACGCCATGCGGTAACCCTCGATCACGGGGTTGGTGGTGGTGTCGTGGTGCACGGGGTAGCTCCTGTTCTCGCTCTGGGTTCTCGGTTCAAGCCATGAGGAGGCACCGTCCGGCGTCCAGCTTCCTCCTCAGAGCTTCATGCTCCCAGCTTACGGATTTTCGAGAAGATGCAAGGGGCACCATGTGCCGATCAAAGCCACATCCCGGCAATCGGCTAGTTCCGGTAGAACGCCCAGGGGAGAAGGCGCACTTTGGCCTCCAGCCGCCGCGGATCGCCCCCACCCGCTGCCAACTGCAACCGGAACCGTAGATCTCCATTCGACTCGAAGTCGACAGTCTGCCGGGGCGAGGCTCCAACAACGGCCAGTGCGAGAGAAGGGGGAAGCGTATTGCTCAGAGCTACCTCTTTGACCTGCTCAGGCCGTAGCTGGGCTTCCGAGGCAATTTCATACCCCCCAAGCCCGGGCCGCACGCTGACGGTGCCCAGCAATAGCTGGCTGACCACGTCATGCCTGCCTTCGTGCATCCCTGGCTGTGAGGCCTCGACCCTGATGAAGAATGGGAAGTTCGCCAGCACCTCCAGGTGGGCAAAGAAGCGATCCTTTTCGTCTGGAGACATCGCGTCGACCTCACGCCGAGCGATCATCCCCAGATCATTGAAGGGCAAGCCGGTCCAATCCTGGAGCGTGTGACGGATACCCCCCAGGCCCGACACCACCACGTCCAGCAGCATCATGTCGCCGCGATGTGAGACCCGGTCAATGGAGACGCTCAGCTGGTCGGACAGCGCAAGGGCCAGCTCGGCACCGCTCTCCATCAACCGGTGCTGCAGCTCGGCGTGGCGATGATGTGAGGCGCTGATACTTTCCTGCAGCCCTGCCTGATCGACGACCTCGCTGACGGCGTGGCGATGCCGGGTAATCGATGCAAGCAGGTCCTCGGCCCGTCGCGCCCGCCGGGACGCTTCCGCGGCATCATAGGTGACGTCGATCAGGGCCCGCAGCTCGTGCTGCAGGTGACGGTTTTGGCGGGTGAGATGCTCAAGCGCCAGCTGCTGCTCATGGTCGCGATGCAGCGCCGAGATGCGGTCCTGGAGCACCCTGTCGTCGACGGCCAACCGAACCCGAAGCGTCAGTACCGGAAGGCCCTGCTCGTTCACGGCCAGTGTGTCCTCAAGGGTCTCAGCTTCGATCATGGCCGCCGTCAGCAGCGTGACGCTCTCCGTGAGGTCACCGCCTTCGGTGAGTCTGGTTTCCCGAGCCACATAGCTGCCTGCCTGGCGGGCGCCCTCCTCGCGTAGCCGCGAGTGAAGCAGCTCCCGGGCCTGGTTGACGGTGATGTCCTCGTGCAGGACGTAGCGATCCTCCAGCACCGTCTCGAACGCGTGCGCCGTCGCACCGAACAGTAGGGGGAGACTGCAGGCCCCGATGGCGACAGCGCGTAGGAGACGCCTACCCAAGGTCAGGGCATGCTGTTCCGTGGTGACAGAGATCATCTCGCCTCCTCCCAGGCGCAGGTGTATCGCTCGCCCGCTCGGTCAATGACAGTCGTGTGCAAGAGCGCCTCGGGCACACCGCTACCACCCTCCAGCTGCGCGATCCGATAGCGGTAGCCCCGGGTGTCGGCCTCCTCCCAGCCGCCTGACAGCACATCCCCGGGGGGCGCCCGCTCCAGCATCACCCGCGTGCGTGCGGCGAACTCAGCTTGGCGCCCCATACCCGGTACGCAGTAGCGCCCTTGTACATCCCAACCATGCGCCAGGGCGCCTTCCACGCCGGAGTGGGCTGGGGTGTTGCCACAGGCGGCGAGAGCGAGGATCGCCACCCCGCCGGCCGCCAGTAGCAACCTTGCCCGGATCACAGCGCGGTGGCGTCACGGGCGGGCGTGACGCTAGCGGCGGCAGTCTCCTCCTCACTGGCAGTCCGCGGGTCATAGGCGGGCTGACCCGCAACCCGATCCATCAACCGCTCGTAGGCCTCGTTGAGCTCATTGGACGGCCCGAAGGCATCCATTGCCCGGTTGAACTCGCGGTACGGGAGCTTGACCAGGGTGTAGGCACGGTAGCCCCGGGGGCCCGCCTGAATCTCACGGGCGACGTCCTCGACGCCGGTCAGGTTCACCTGGTTTACGAACGAGTTGAGGATGTAGCGATAATCGTTGTCGCTGGAACCGACCATGGTGTCCTCGGCGGACAGCTCCATGTTCACTTCCTTGGCGACGTCGTAGCGGGCCTGGAGGTTGGACTTGCGAATCGCGTTGGTGAGGTCCGGACTCTCGCCGATCCCGACCCCATACATTCCGGTCCCGTCGGGACGCGGCTTGCTCAGCACCCAGACGGGCAGGCTATCGAGCTGCTCTTCGCCTGCCTTGATCCGCAGCTTGGCCAACTCGGCGTCCCGCGCCTGCATCCTCTCATGGATCTTGGCCTCCTGTTTCAGGGCCTTGTCGATCGGAGATGACGAGCAGCCCACCAGCAGCACCGGTACCAGCGCCAGCGCCGGCAACATCATGAGTTTGCGCATGTCGGTTTCCTTTTCTGACATCCACAGGCCTCGGTGATCGAGGCTGTTACATGGCGCGGCGTCCTGCCGGGCACCTCGCGCAGATAGACCGCCTGGCGGCTGACCTACCCGTGGATGCGAGGATTTGCTGTCGAAGGCCTCCTTGTTTCGTCGTTACCGCGTGAGTGGGTTGGCGAGCGCCCTGGGCACCATCACCGTTGGGCGGCATCCGGGTGATCCAGGGTGATCGCATCACTACCTGTTGGCGCCTCCCAACGACGAAGGGCCTGAATCTCTTGGTCCTCTAGGCGTAACCGTGACTTGAGTCGGGCTGCCAAACGGTCGGGCGTGACGCCACCCCCCAGAGGTCCAAGGCGCCATGATGACGCCACGGGCAAAGACCTCTTCGCCCTCATCATCGCTGGCCATGGCCTGCTGATCGGCCACTTTGAGCAGCGGGATGATGCGGTCACCCTCTGCCCGGAACGCATTGCGGCTGTAGACCCAGCCCTACTCCCGGTACTCCTCCCCTGCCTGGTTGCGGGCATAGGCGATCAGAATCACCTGCCAGTGCATCGCCAGGCGCTGAGCATCGCCATAGTTGACCTCCTCCCCTCCCTTCTCGCTAACGCGACCCAGGAAGGGGATTCCCTTTCGGGTGCCAGCCCGATCGCTCGGGTGACCGGTTCCTGCTGCTGACGGCCTTACCGCACCGTTCACTTCACAGGCTCTACGGGCAAGACCTGCCCTGAAAGGTGCTCATGCGCTTTCGCCAGGATGTTCCTGGCGCCGACGACATCGGCGTGGTCGGCATGACCACAGGCCTGGCAACGAAAGCTCGCTCGACTGAGGCGGTTGGCCGCCTCAACATGCCCGCACTCGGGGCACGTCTGGCTGGTGTGGTGAGGCGGCACAGCGACCAACAGGCCACCCCGCCACGCCTGCTTGTAGGTGAGCTGGCGCCGGAACTCGAACCAGCCCTGGTCGAGAATGGCCTTGTTCAGCCCCGTCTTCTGTTTCACCTGCCTGCCCGGTGCCGCCAGGGTACCCTTGGCCGAGGCCGTCATGTTGGATACCCGCAGATCCTCGACGGCCACCATGGCGTGGTTTTTGCAAATGGTGGTCGAGAGCTTGTGGAGGGTATCGCGACGGACGTTGGCGGCTTTCTGGTGCAGCCGGGCGATGCGAGATTTCTGCTTCTTCCAGTTCCGGGAGAGCCGGGTCTTGTGCTTGAGTCGGCGCTGCGCCGTGGCGATACGCTGTTCCAGTTGCCGGAAGCTGTTGCGCCCGGCATGGGGAGTGCCGTTGGAATCCACGGCGAAGTGCGCAACGCCCATGTCCAGGGCTACCGCGGCGGTGGCCGGGTGCCTGGGCGGTTCCTCCACCTCGATCTCGACCTGGAAGCTGATGTGCCAATGGCCACTATCGAGGCCCACGGTGCAGCTGGTGATCTTGCCCACTACCGGACGCGACTGACGAAAGCGCACCCAGCCCAGGCCGGCGGGCAGCTTCACGCGACGATGATCGAGCCGGCAGTATTTGGGAAAGTTGACGAATCGGATGGCGTCGCGTGACTTGCCTTTCTTCTTGAAGCGAGGCGCGTCGGCGGCCAAGCCCGGCGTGAAATGCCGCTGCCAAGCCGTGTCGAGGTCGCGCAGCTTCTGTTGGAGGTTGTCGGTATAGGCCTCGGTCAGAAAAGTCGTGGACGCCTCACGCTTCCAGGTGGTGATCCAGCCAGCCATGGTGCCGTATCGCGGCACCCATTCGCCCCGCTCGCGGGCGGCATGACATTCCGCCAATGCCCGGTTCCAGACGAAGCGCGCATGACCGGCCAGTACGCGCAGCCGCGCCGCCTGCTGGGGCGTCGGGTCAAGGCGGTACTTCAAACCGAGCTGGCGCTTCATCAAGACCGCTCCATGACTGTATATATGCATATTAAAAGTGGCAAAGGGGCTTACAAAGGGCTCCCCAGTGAGCCTGCGGCTCACACCACCTTCCCCCGCACACCTTGATCGGTGTGGGTACCCTGCGGTTTCTGAATGGCGTCGACCTGGTGCGGCGCGACCATGGCGAGCACCCCGTAGCCGCGCTCAGTGACGTCGCCACCAGCATCGACCTGTGCGTGATCGACGTAGCGCCAGCAGTAGGCCTGCTGACAGAACCGGCCGGCGCGACGCAGCCGGGCTGCGCGTTTCTTCCTTTGCTGAGTCATGGTGGCTGGGGTGTTCTCTGGTCTGTTGTGTCATGGGGCGATACCCCTTGGGTCCAGCTTACCGATTCTGCGGATTATGCAAGGGCAGCTCGGTGTTGGTGGTGTCTGGTCCCGGCAGATGCTGTCACGACGCAACGGCGAGTCGCGGTTCAGCGCGGCAGCGCCAGGCAGCCAGCGGGTGTCATGCGAAATCCATCCCCCGTCCAGTAGTGGAGCACCTGGGTCACGGCGATGCAGGCGGCCACGGGCACCTGCTGGTATGCGGCACAGCCCTCTGGGGAGACCCTGACCCGCTCCCAGCGAGTCAGCACCTCGCCGGCTGCGTTGCGTACGGTGGTGGGCGCTCCGTCGGGGTGGCTATCCGAGGGCTGGCTGGCCGCGGCCGGCAAGGTCCCGATCAGGAGGCACCAGGGCGCCAGCCGCATCAGGCCGCCGCGAGCCGGGTGTGGCTTAGAAGCGGACACGATAGTTCACCATGGCGGCGGTATCGGGCGAGGCATCGCGGTCGTGGCCGGGCTCGAGGGTGTGCACGAGATTGACCTGCAGGGCGCTGCGATCTCTGGGCAGATAGGTGTAGCCGAGCTCGATATCCTGCTGGCGCCCGGAAGGCGACAGAGAAGCGTGGCGCGTCTCCCGGATCACCGTGCCGTCGAGGGTGCGGCCGACGGGGACCGACAGCGTCGCGGTGGCGCTATCGACGCGCATCGGCTGGCGGTAGCCCAGCGCAGCGAGGTGGCGATCCCCGGTCCACTGGAATCCCATGCCGACCTCCTCGGTCTGGATGCCCTCGATCCGCCGGATCAGACCGCTGGGGCGGGCATCCCCGCGGCCTTGGTCATAGTGGACGAAGGCTTGGACCCGGGAGGCCAGTGTGGCGTCGAGGGTCAAGCTGCCGAAGGTCATGCGGTTGCGCTCGCCGAGTGACAGGGCGCCGTGCCCCTGGGACTCGTTGAGCACGCCGACAGTGCTGGTCAGGCCGATGTCATCGGTGAGCGCCATGCGCAGCCCCAGATCGGTTCGGTTGGCCTGGTAGGTACTGCCGAGCGCCGAGGTCTCGTTGCGGCCGTCGCCGCCCCAGTGCTTGGCAACAAGCGCCAGCTGCCCACCCAGCGGGACTTCCGTGCGCAAGCCGGTAACGGCGTCGAGCCCTTCGGTCAGCGCGGAGCCGCCCTGGTACGAGAGCATCGGCATCATGCCCGACTGGCCATAGGCGCTCAGTGGGTCCGTCTCGCCACCGGCGAAGTGAAAGGCGGTCCACTGGCTGGCGCCCATGCGTCCATCGAGGCGCCATCGACCTGGCTGCCGGTGGGCACGGACAGGGTGCCGGCCGGCGCCAGGGCCTCGAGGATGTCGGCTTCCCCCTGCCCCAGGTAGTAGGTGCCGCAGTTGGCGGTGCCGCTGGCGCCACAGGTGTTGCTCTGGAACAGCGGCGAGCTCTGGTCGGCGGTGTCCAGCAGGTGCTGGGTGACCGTCGCGGCATCCAGGTGGGGCCAGCGCTCGATGATCGGCGCCAGCGCCTGACACACGAAGTCGACGATCGCCCGGGCATCGACGTTGCCGTAGGCACGCGACACGCGCAGGGGGTACGGCGGCGAGGTGAAGCAGAGGGTGATGGGCACCTCGAGGGCGCTGAAGACGTCCTCGGCGGCGGACCACATGGCCACGCCCAGATCCGTCGAGAAGGCGATCACCTTGAGGGGCCGGCGGATCGGGTGCAGGTCGCGACGGGCCTTGTCGGTCAGCTGCCAGACGCCACGCTTGCCCTCGACGCGCTCGATCAGGCCCAGGGCCTTGAGCGACTGCTGGTACCATCGCACCTGACGATGGAAGACGTAGCGGGGTGTTGCGGCCTCGCCGATGGGCTCCACCCGCGATACCGCGGCCTGGTCGAGGTCGGCACGCTGGGCCACCGCCTGGTACAGGCTGGCATTGTCCATGGGGCGCTCGGCGGTGGCGGCGTAGGCGCCAAGCACATGGCCGAACATGTCGAGCTGGGCAGTGGGCTGGGTCATGGGGCCGGAGTCTCCTGGCAGCGTGGATGAAAGGCCGCGTCGGCGGCCTCTCCGGGTGCTGTCAGGATACGGATTGCTCTGATCATGCAAGGGCCTCTGCCTCGGCCACCGAGCCGGGCAGCGCCTCGGGGGCGGCGCTGCCGGCGACGCCGTGGTGCAGCTGGACCTGCTTGCCCTTCTCGATGCCCTCGCGGATCGCCTCGGCATCCCCGAGCAGGGCGCCCTTGTGTCGACGGTCTCGGGCCGCCTCGATGCCCTCTTCGCCGTACTCACGCTCCATCCAGGTCGCCACCAGCTGCGACTCCTTCACCGGTACCGTGAGGTCTTTGACTTTCTGATACACCGCGCTCAGCCAGGCTTCGGCGAAGAGATCGGCGCGGCGCGTCTTGAGGCCCTTGCGCATCCGGGGCGGGAGTGCCTTGAGGTAGGCACTGCGGTCCTTCTTGAGCTGGCGGTGCAGGATCGAGAAGGCGTAGGCAGCGATCTCGGGGGCCTCCCCTACCCCGATGAAGTCGGCACTGCCCTCCATGCGCCAGCGGGTCTGCGGGCCGCGTTCGGAGTGATAGACGTATTCGACCCCGAAGGCCTCCTTGATCAGGCTCATCAGCAGCCACATCCAGCGCGGGGGATGGGAAACAGCACCGCTCTTGGCGCGATGGCGCGTCACGTCGGCGAGCTGCACGTCGACGTCATTGAGGCCGTGCTTGGCCATCAGCTTCTGGGCCTGGCGCAGGGCGGCGGCGGCCTCGTTGGCGTTGTCGCTCTTGGCGAGACGCAGGCACTTCTTGATCTTGTCGAGGGCTCGGTGGTCCATGGTCAGCTCCTGGTGGGCTCTGAGGGTGCAAGGTGACGTTGGCCCCAGGCTTCGGCTTTTTGCCAGGCCTGCTGGGCATGATAGGCGGCCTTGTGGCCCCAGGCCTTATCCTCAAGCGCTGGCTACACGCAGGTGTCGATCACCACATGTCAGCGCTGAGACATGTTAGCGAATTGGCTGAGAATGCAAGGGGGCAGAAAGAGCTCCGCCCGCTGGGTACAGTCACGATTGAAAAAAGGGGGCGAAGCCGCATCCGAACATCAAGTTGTCGGTGTTCGGGTGCGCCTGCGGCTGGGGTTACCAGCTGAGCTCCCCGGTGAGGCGCCAGCGCAGGTTGTTGGTCATGGTGACCAGGGCGGCCAGTGGGTAGGTGACACCGTCATTGACGATGACCCGGTCCCCTCGACGGGTGAGGCGTGGGGCCTGGCCATTGGCCTTGGCGTAAAGGGTGCTGTAATCGCTGAGGATTCGGTCCGCTCGACTCGTGGGGATGTGGCAGGTCGACATGTGGGCTCCCGGAGTGATCAGGCGACTAGCGCCAGTGGTCTGGTCAGAGAAAGAGCGTAAAGCTCCCCTGCCACCGGTAGCCCGTCGGAAGCTGCCCTTGGGGGGCATGAGGGCAGAAAACGCTGCGCGAAAGAAAACGCCCTGCAGATGACAGGGCGGGATGAAGCGATGATGGCCCGGGCAATGACCCGGGCAACGCCGGTGGCTAGGACGCGCCGCAGCCTTCGCTGCGGAAGGCGCCCGCCGGCAATATCCAGGGGGTGCCTGGCGTGGTGAACACCGGGAGAGTGTAGTCGGGCTGGGTGGCCTGCTCGAGGGCGGCAAGGTCCTCGATCTCGTAGGGACGTGACCGCCGGGCCCGCTCAAGCACAGTGTGCTTGTCGCGGCTGATGGTGGTTCCGAACTGCTGCTCATAGTCGGCGATGCGCTGGGCCTTCTCGGGGAAGTAGTGGGCGATGGTGGCCCAGATCGCGTCGCTGTTGAACACACACGCCTGGCATGAACTGCGTGACCAGCCCAGGCGATAGGGAACCGGCGCCAGTACGCCATGGCGCTCGAGCGTTTCCCACACACGGCTCTCGTCCCAGTCCAGTACCGGCCGCCATGCGTCGACATGGCGTGCCTTGCGGCCAAAGCGGGTGTCGCTGGCATGTCGCTCCAGCTGGAAGTAGCGGGCGCGATTGGCGCTCTCCTCCCGACGCTCGCCGGTGATAAAGAGTGTTCTGGTGCCCAGAAATCGCGACTGATTGTTCAGGGCTCGGCGACCCAGATCGATCTTGAGACTTGAACTGCACCAACGCGTTTGAAGGCTGGCGCTGACTTGGGGGAAGCGCAGGCGGGTGCCCGGCTTGCTGCGGCGGGTATCGCGCTCCAGGGTGAGCAGGCCGTCGGGCGTTTCAACGCACTGAGAATGACTGTAGTCGTTCTCCTTCAGCATCTCCCCCTCGAAACCGTGCTTGAGCCAACTGAAATAGAGCGGCACCTCGAAGGCTTGCGCCAGCTGCCGGTTGTAATCCGCCATGAAGGTCCAGTCCATGAGAGTGCTGCCCTCGCGACCGTCAACATCGTGGTGCCAGAGCTCGACCTTGTGCATGTCGACACCCTGCTCGATCAGGTGCAACAGGCAGGCGATCGAGTCCTTCCCACCGCTCATGCAGACGACGATAGTCTCGTAGCTCGACAGGTCGATCTCCCCCGCTGCGAAGTAGCGGCCTTTGGCCTCATCGTTGGCGGTGGGCTCGGTACCGCCCAGCATGTCCAGCTGCTGGCGCAGGCCGGGGATCACCACCTGGTCGTCGATCTGGTGGCTGGGAATGAGCTGGGGCTTGCTGGTCATGGCATGTCTCCGCTGGCGGTTGGAACACGTCCAAGGTCTCATGGCCGGCGAAAGACGCAACGGGGGTGGGCGACGCGGTGTCCTGACGGAACTTGACGCCGAGAGGGCGGTGAGTGAGCGCGGGCATGCCCAGAGCCGCGGCGATCAGATCGAGGCCACCGCGGCGCTGAAATGTGCCTCGTACGATTCCTTCCAGCTTGCCGGCATCCTGGGCAATGCCCCGAGTAGTCGGTCGATCGTGTCGTGAGCCTCCTGCATGGCCGCGACGGCGGCATCTAGCTGGTGCACGTCGATACCGGGCTCGTCGCGGTAGCTTGCCAGGGTATCGGTCAACTGCGGCAACTCACCGTGGTGAAGGGTCTGAATGCCGACACCATGCCCGTCGTGGTAGCACCACCTCCCACAGGCGATCACTGAAACGGACATGCCCGGCACCATGATCAGGTTCTCGCCAAGGACGTTGGCCTGGGCAGTGATTGAGGATAGAACGCGAAGTTCTTCGCGGCTGAGGCCGTCGTAGCACAGGGAGACATCCCCACCCTCGGATCGAGTCATTACCCCACGAGCAGCTTCACAGAGCCGCTCGAGGTGCCCTCTCATGCCGGATAGCTCCCCGGGGAGCGCCTGGGTCCGTTCGTTGACGCTTTCCAGGAACCGGGCCCTGGCGGATGCCCGGATATCACGGCGCGACGTCGTCGCGGACCGTGGGGGATGCAGCAGCTCGCGGGGGTCGGCCAGGGCGAACCTGTCGTCTCGACGAGCCAGATCCGTCACGTAGTTGGTGGCCGTGGCCAGCGCCTCGAGGGCAAACCATTCGGTGTGTCCATCGCCCCCGTGAGGGTGCGGTGAACGCCACGACTCAAGCATGAAGTGCAGGACCGACTCAGCCTTAGTGATATGTCGGGCCGTGCCGGTCAGCAGCCGAGTACGCTCCAGGTCCAGCGCGTCAAGGTCCAGAGCGGGCAGTGCACGGATGCGGCTGCTGGGAGATGCCGAGCGGCCGATCTTGAAGCGCTCGGCGCCCTGAGGGACCGCCAGGTAGAGATAGGTGGGCGATGTCATGCTTTCTCTCCTCAGAGTTCGGCATACAGCGTGAACAAAACATGGGCGATGTCCGTGCGGTGGTAGGCATCACTCGGCCGCGATTCCAGTTCATCCGCTAGCTGACGGGTGACCGATGCGGGGTAGTTGACAATCCTCCTCTCCCTGAAGGAAGAGGATTCCCGGGTTGTTGCCTTCCCGGTTCCTGCTTCACTGCCCGTTGCCTTCGGTGATGGCACCGCCGGTCTTACACAGGCTCCACAGGCTTAACCTCCCGTGTGCCCCACGGTAGTTTTCTCGTGATGGCGGAGCTTGTCTGCTCCCGCCAGAATCGCCTTGCCGGCCTGCAAGATATTGCGGGCGGCGTTGATGTCCCGGTCGATGCCTTGGGTGCCGCAGGCCGGACAATCCCAGGTGCGGACATTCAGCGGCATCGACTCGGCGATGTGGCCACAGTGGAAACAGCGCTTCGAGCTGGGATACCACTTGTCGATCTGCACGAAATCGCGTCCATACCACTCGGCCTTGTAGGCGAGTTGGAGCGTGATCTGGTGCCAGCCCACATCGCTGATCGCCTTGGCTAGCGACCGGTTATGGAGCAGGTTCTTGACCTGCAAGCTCTCCGCAGCAATGACTTGGTTCTCGTGAATGAGCTGCGTGGTGAGCTTGTGAGTGGCATCGCGGCGCTGGTCGGCGCGCTTGGCATGCAGCCGTGCCACCTTCAGCCGGGCCTTGGCCCGGTTGTTCGAGCCGCGCTGCTTGCGCGACAGCGCCCGCTGGGCGCGGGCCAGCTTGCGCTCGGTCTGCCGGATGAAGCGCGGATTGGGGATCTTGTTGCCGTCGCTGGTGATGACGCGATGCGTCAGCCCCAGGTCGAGCCCGACCATCTTCGGCGTGACTGGCAATGCCGCCTGCTCCTCTTCCACCAGGAAGCTGACATGGTAGCGACCGGCGGTGTCGAGGCTGACGGTGATGCTGCTGGGCTCACCGCTGAAGCGTCGGCTCCAGCGAATGGCCAGCGGGTCCTTCTGTTTGGCCAGCCACAACTGACCATCGCGCCAGCGAAAGCCGTTGGCCATGTAGGTCGCCGACTGCTTGCGGCGCCTCTTCTTGAAGCTGGGATAGCGAGCCTGGCCTTTGAAGAAGTTGGCAAAGGCGCGATCCAGATGGCGCAGCGACTGCTGAAGGCAGACGTTGGACACCTCGGCCAGAAAAGCGGTGTCCGGCTGCTTCTTGAGGGTGGTGAGCGCCTTGGCGGTGGCGTTGTAGCCCATGCGTTCTTGGCGCTCGAACCAGGCATCTGTGCGTTCGCGCAGGAAGTGATTGTAGACGTACCGCACGCAACCGAACGTCCGAGCCAGCTGGTCAGCCTGCTCGGGCGTTGGGGTGAAACGATAGCGGTAGGCGCGAAAGACGGTAGTCATGTGACATATCTAGTGTGTTGTGTTTAGCCTGTCAAATAGAGGCGCTAGCGCGCCTCGCGCTTTCCTTCCTCGCACTAGAAGTTACGAGGTTTGACGCGCATCTTGATCAATCCCGCCTGCAGCAGATCAGTGAGGACAGCGGCCTCGTGCCCGCTGGGGTGACGGATGCCGATGTCGAGGCTTTCCAACTTGGCAATGTGGGCAAGGTGAACCCGGTCTATCGCCCGCGCCAGCCGTTCGTACTGGTCCATGGAGACATTGCCACGGAGGTACTCCCGCCAGGCGAGTCCCAACAGCGAGGGCTTCTCCATGTCGTCGTGGCGCTCGAGCAGCAGGAAGAGCTGCTCGCCGATGCGCTCACGCTCTACCGGGTCCTCGTCGAGTTGGGCGCTGAAGGCCTCTCGCTCGTGATCCGGGATGTCGCGCAGCTCATGCAGGAAGCGCAGGAGCTTCTGCACGAGTAGGTGGTCGCAATAGCTGCGCAGCCCGGTGTCGACGATGGCGAGCCACTTGAAGGCAGGGATCTCCTTCAGGGCGCCGGAATCGGCCAGCCCTTTCCTGATCGCCTTGCGGTGCCTGTCGACCGCGTCGGGAAGCCGGGGGATGCGTAGGGTCGATGACAGGGCATCGCCGGCATTCTCAGGGTGCTTCGTCATCCGGTGGTTCTCCTGGTCGCAGTGTCACGTCGTGCCTGAGCAGCGCGAATCTGGCGCTGGCTCAGGCCTTCCCATTCGTCCCACCGGCAGCCATTGCCGCGCCTGGGGTGGGCCCAGGCCGTCACGGGACCGTCCTCCTCTCCCGTGAAGGGGCTCAGGGGGGCCTGACAGTAGGGGCAGGCGAAGGGTATACCATTGCGCTCGATTGCCCTCCATGCCTCGGCCCAGGCGCGTCTCTCCTGGTTGTCCGAGGCGAGCGGCTTGCGAGCGCCGGGGCGCGGCAGAACCGTGAAGCGCGTGGTCCCAGACGAAAAGGTGCCCTCTTCGCGCCGGCAGACCGCCTCCGGGTAGACCTGACGCACCTTGTCGATAGCCTTCATTCGGGTCCTCCTGTGAGGAGTGTGGCCGGCAGGGGGCGATCCTCGGGGTAGAGGATCGCCCGCACTGCGGCAAGCTCAAGGGACAGGTCGACGAAGCCCAGCGCCGCGAACTCCCGGCTGGCCACGGCAGCGCCCGCCTGTTCGGCGAGGTAGTCGGGATTGTTCTCCAGGCCGTATTCATCCGTCGACGCCACGGACTCCAGGCCGTACTCGCCGGGGTAGTGCCCGCGGCGCCGGCCGAACAGGACCCGGATGCCGAATCCCTTCTCCGGGGTGGCTATCCAGTCGGGCTCCAGGGCATCGTCACGCGCCAGCTCGGCATCGACGGCGTCTTCGTCCACCTCGACGCGGACCCAGGCGAGGCGGTTGAACTCGCCGCTGCTGCGCATCTCAGTCTCTCTGTCACGAAGGTACGCCGGGTTCGCTTCCACGTCGTACTCGGTCATCGACCCCAGGTCCTCGAGTCCATACTGTCCGGGGTAGTCCTCACGACGCTGGCCGATCAGGATGTGAAGGTACATGCCGCCTCCTTAGCTCAATGCTTGGCGTGGTCGGGGATCTGCCGGCGCTCGATGGCCACCCCCCCTTGGTCACAGGTGAACTCGAGATCGTGCCCGGCGGCATGGGCTAGGTAGAGCAGTGCCCGGGCCATGCAGCCAGCTGCCGCCTCCGCCCCCAGGTCCGCGATCGCTGCGCCGATCTGTTCGCTGAACTCGTGCTTGTCCATGGACTACTCCGCGACTGGGTAACAAGCCATCAGCAGCTCCCTCACCCGGCGCAGCTCATCCTCACTGTGCGGGGTGCCCCCTGAGTTGTGCGCCAGGTAGTGTTGGAGCACCTCGGCCTTGGTCCGGTAGTTGAAGACGGCGATACGGAAGCGATAGCGCTTCGGGTCGAACGCCGTGCCCTGGAAGTCGTCAACCGGCAGGCCGAAGGCCCGGATCTCGCCTGCAAGGAAGCGCTGGGTGGCGGTATAGCGCTGCAGACCATCCAGGCACTGGAGGCCGGGCGGCAGAGCCGGGTCGTGTGTCTCGAAATTCCAGTTGGGGCAGTTGAATTGCAGCAGCCGGCCCGATGAGGGCAGCGTGCCGCGCATGGTGGCCTCGATGTAGCGCTCCTGCTGGGTCTGCGTCCAGATGTGGCCGCGCTGATAATCGGGGTTCATGTCCACCGGGCCATAGCCCTCGGCAAGCTGTTCGAACTGGCGTCCGATCATGTGCCAGTGCGAATCGACCTCATAGATCGCCTCCCGAATCGGGCGGACCAGGTCAACCAGGGCAGTCTCATTCATCAGCTGACTCCTGCGTGTTGAGCAGAGCCGCTACTCTGGCGCCAAGGGGCGTCACGACGACATCAAAGTGCATCTGATCCTTGGCCAGTGCTGATGGGACCTCGCGCAGCAGGCCCTGCCCAGCGGCCCCCTGAGCGGCACGGTGTTCGTGGCGCCCACACTCCACCCGGGTGCCGGCTGCCATTTCGATGCCAACCGACCGGATCAGCGTGGCCTGGCCCGGCGTGAGCTTGGCAGCGGCGCCAGCAACGGCTTGGTGGTACGCAGCGGCGGTTACCATGGAGCGGACGACATCCAGCTGGTGCGGGCTCGGGATCACGTTGCGCAGACGGTCCGCCGTCTCTCGAACCAGACCATCCGGCAAGATGGCGGTGTTGTCCCACTCAAGCAGCTCTGCCGCGTACTCGGGAAGGCGTGCCTGGATCATCGCTTCGGCGTCACTGCGCCGGCGCCAGGCCTCTTCCCGGCTCATTTCCTCAGCCATGCCTTACTCCTCCCTGGGTGTTGACCAGCGCATCCGCTCGCCATGTGGGGCCCTGCTCTCTGCGTCGACGGAGCAAAGGCCGTTGTCTCGGACCAGGCGGTAGTCGGCCCGGTGGCGGTTATGAGGCTCAGCGCGCAGGTGGTCACGGCAGACCCCCTTGGCGCGCTCCTGAGACGCCCAGGGGCCGATACCGATCCTCTGCCAACCCGAGGTCTCCCCTGGTTGTCCGTGGCGCCGTGTCTCCGCAAACCACATGGTTGCTCTCCCTAGCCGATCCACACCCGCTGCCGGTCCGCCCAGTCATACAGGCTCCCGAGCATGTTATTCAGGTCCTCCAGCACGGTGAAGTCATCATCATCGGCGTAGGACGTTGGGGTCACACTTTCCATCCCCTCTACGACCTCGATGAGATCGAAGTCCATGTCAGGGCCTGTTTGCAGCCAGTGCGGCGGTAGTTGCTGGCGCAACGCCGTGGCGATGGCGTTCGCCACCCTGGCAGCCCCCTCCTCGGTGGTGTCCTCTCCGATCAGGTGCTTGATCTTGATCCGCCGGCTCCAGATGGGCTTGCCAGCTTGGCGGAGAGCGTGGGCGCGCTGGTGATTGGCAACGATGGTGTCGAGTGTGCGATGCATGATGGACGGCTCCTTGGTCGATGATGCCCTCCATGGCAACTACGCCCCCGGCACCTTGTCCTGTCAGTCGAAACCAGCCTACCCCGTCATCACCACTATGCAAGCTCACTTATTGTTTTAATCTAGGAAGTAACACTCTCGTTTTTATCGATACTGCATACCCTTGTTGAAGTCACGTCAGAACATAGCAGCCCTGTTTACACCTAGAAGTTGACAACTTATTCATCCATGCGAGCATGTCGATCACACCGGCGGATTTATCGTCTTAAATAGTGGGGAACTCCAATGAACGATATATACAAAGCAACTTTCCATGGCGCCTTGATCGGCTTTTTTCCGGCTACCTCGTGGAGCCAGGCCGCAAAGGCGGGGGCAGCGGCTCAGCGCAAGGTCACCGGCGAGAGCGTGCCCTGGGAGCATGTCACGGCGACCTGGGTGAACCCGAAGCACTACGAGCAAGAAGGTGTGCCGTCGGAACTCTATGCCACCAGCCCCGACGAGGCAGCGGCGACAGCGTAATGACCAGCCGGTCACCCGACGACCGGGGCCCTGCCCCGCCCAATTGGGAGGCGTCGGCGCCTCTCACACCTGAAGGAGTGCCCGCCATGGTGGCAACAGCAAAGCTACGTCAGCCCGATTCGGTGATCCGGCTTGCCCCGATGTCCGGGGTCTTCGCAAGCGACGTCTACGTGGGGCAGCCCGACCGATTCCAGGACGCGCTGCTCGGCTTCTGGGCGACGCAGCACAACAACACTATCCCGGTCGCACCAGACGCTCACGAGGAGGCAGCCGCCTCGCTACACCCGCTCTATGCCGACTATCGAGAGGCGGTTCACGAGGGGGTGCCAAGGGCATGGGAAGTGCTGCGGGCCCTGAACCAAAGCGGCGATGTGGATCAGGCGAGTGCGATCCTGGTGACGCAGCGCCAGCTGCATGTGTCGGGCTGCCGGCTCACCGCGCTCACGCAGCTTTGGGAAGATCTGGTGGGCCGGGTGTCGGTAGCGGAGGACGCCCTACCCAGCGGATATCTGCACTTCAAGCCGGGTACGCCGTGGCATGCCGTGAGGGATTGGTTCGAGCGCCAGCATCCGGCATTCTGTGCCGCAGCGAGCCCGCAGCCTCTAAGCGCGGTCTGAGCAGCGGCATCCGTCGGGTGGCGGAAACTCCCCTCCCCCACGAACGAAACAGGCGCCCGAGGGCGCCTGTTTCATGCGGTATGAGCAATACGTCAGAACCACCAGGTCTTGGGATTCGCCACCGGCTGTTGGGTGGTCAGCGCCTTCCAGCCCTTGATGCAACGAACGACCAGCCACACCAGCCAGACCAGGCCCACCAGGATGCCGATCAACACGAAGGACAGAATGACGGTGACCACTGCCCAGAGGCAGCTCATCCAGAAGGTGCGGATTTGGTACTGGTAGTGGGTGCGCAGCCACTCGGGCGCATCGCTGCGGTTGACGTAGGCGATGACTACCCCGACCAACGCGGTGAGGCCCGTGAAGATGCCCACGAGGTAGAGGATGTAGACGGCCTTTGCCATCCCTTCGGTCGTCTTGGCCGGTACGGCCCCGGTGTTTTCCATGGAGTGCTCCTTTAGGGGTGATGCGTGGCGATGAGTCGCCCCCGCACCATACCGCATGTGGCGCCCTCCCCCCGGATGCCGAGGTGCCATTGGAGGGCGCCACGAGCACGATGCTCGCTCAACCCAGCGACTGAGTCCCCTCGAATTCGCGATAGCCCATCCGTCGCCGCTCAGCGGCATTTAGCTCATGCACCCAGTCCTTGAGCTCATAGACCTTGGCTTGCCCAGGGATGTAGAGGACTGGGTGCGAACGGTCCACCGTGTCCAGGCGCAGAGTGCCGATCCCGAGCAGGCGTTCGGAGAGACGTCGCGTCGCTGTCAGATCCCGGATGCGCGCCAGCTCCAGCTGATCCCGACGGCGATGGAGTATCCCACGGGTATACCGCATCCTACGACTTGTGAATTCAAACTCGGTAGTCAACACCTCCAAGACCGCCAGCGCGGGGCGCAGCAGGCAGCCGACCCACACGATGGCGAGTAGCCACCCGTACCACGTGTCATAAGGGAAGGCATCGCCCATGATGTTAGCTATTTGCTGGGCGATCGACACCACGGCGCCATTGAACTGACCCAGGGCCCACGTGATAGCAGCGGCGATGACGACGCGTTTGAACCAAAAGGGTAAGGTCGAGCGGAGCGACGGGCGCAGTTTGGCCAGCGAGGTCTCCTCTGCCTCGGACGGGCTGGTAGCCGCGTGGGCGGGTGATGATGGCGGTGGTATCGACATGGCATGCTCCTTGGAACCGCTGGCGCACCAGCGCCAGCCAATGGCGGTTAGCGATAGGGTAAGGGGTCCGTCTCTCGTCAACCGGTGGGGTCGTCCCCTTGAGGGGCGCATCGCAGAAAAAACCGGCCCGCATGGGGGGCTATGGCCGAACCCAGTGCCGATGGGGCTCTCCCTCCACCGGGTGACCGACGGCTACTCGGGATCGGCCGCCGTATTCACCGCTGAGGCCTGGTTGAGTCGAGTGAGTAGCGACCGCAGCTGTGCGGTGGCGCCATCGTGACGAACCGCCTCCAGCTTGACGAGAAAGGCCTCCGCGGTCTTGCTGGCCGCGGCCAGGGGGGCGTGAGGCGCTCCTTGCATTAGTTTTTTCAGTGGTAGGATGGTGGCCACCCTTTCTCATGGCTGGCGATCACCATGGCTTCTGCTAACCGACGAGCACAGATACGAGCGGCCAAGCGCAAGCTATTGGCGGACGAGGAGCGCAAGCGCCTGAGGCTGGCAGGGGGGCGGGGGCAGGCCCGCAAGCATGTCCCTGGTAGGGTGAGGTTCGCTCCTGTCGGCGTCCAGCGGGGCGACTGGCGGGTGCCTCTGCACCCGTTCGAAGATGCGTTGATCCTCGAGCGGCAGAGCATCGCGTGCGGTGATCCAGGCCCCTTGTGGGACGACGAGCCAGTGGCCCCTGGGCGAGCGGGTCCGAGTGCCGCCTACCCGCCGTACGGCTACTTGTGGGTCTATGAGCCCCCGGACTTGGAGGAGCTGACACTCGATGAAGTGAGGCTGGTATGGGAGCGCCGCGACCAGCTCTGTGGATCACGGGAAGCTGCGGCGGAGGCCCTGGCGCTGATCGAGGTGATGGATGGCGTGGTCGATACCTACCAGGGCTGGCAGCCCTACCTGGAACGGGAAGAGATCCGCAGCCTTGCGCCTTGTGTAGAGCCGCTGGCCGAGCTCACCGAGGAGGTCGTGTCGCCGGCACCAGACCCCGTCGCGCTGACGCGTCAGGACGCCGACATAGCCGAGGCCGATGAGGAGCTCGCCTTCCCGCCTTTGCGCCGGCTGGATCTCGACGAGCTCAGCATGGAGGAGCTCCAGGATGCCTGGGACCGGCGGCCCGAGAGTTTCGTCAGCCTCGAGGCGGCCAGCGAGGCGTTGGGGAGACTCCGCCGCGACGCGGGAATTCCTGGGGACCATCGCTGGATCAGCATCCGAGACCCATCGGGGCATATCACACGGAAGAGGCATGAGCTGGCGCAATGTCCCGACGATTCGCCGAGCTGTCCGGACCTGGGAAGGCCGGGATCTCGGTCGTCGAATCACCCGAGGAGGCACCCCTTGCATACCCGGACTTCCTTGATAAGGTCGAGCGCAGTGGTGACCAGGACATCACGTGTGGCGGGCCATGAGGGCTCGTCTCTAGCACAAGCGAAAGGAGCCCTACATGACCATCGAGAACGTTGACCTGTCTGCATCCGCCAAGGTCGCATTGACCCATGCTGATGCCATCCTGGCCGCCGCCAAGAGGCTGAAGGCCGTCAGGAAGAAGCACGATGCGCTCCAGGGCGGTGAGAGCATCGCCCGTGAGAAGGTGCGTGAGCTGATGAAAGAGGCGCACGAGATCACCGGCGCCATGGTGAACGCCACCGACAAGGATGAAGAAAAAACCCTGATGGAGCGCAACAAGCAGATCCAGAAGGAGCTTGCCAAGGCGAACAACCGGGTGGACAAGGCCATCGACAAGGCGCATGGCGAATCCGAGGCCATCGAGGCGGCTTACCGTGAGCTGATGGATGCCATCAACGGCAATGTGACAGTCGCCGACGAGCCGGTGCCCGCTGCCGAAGGCGCCGAGCAGGAAGAGCAGGAAGAGCAGGAAGAGGAAGCGGCTGGCGCTATCGCCTGATCCGACGGCCGGATACGACAAAGCCCCTTTGCCGGAAGGGGCTTTCACCGTCTACCAGCCGGCATCACCCTCAGTGTATCGACGCGACAGACTATAGGATGGATTCATGACGCCCACCACCGGCTCCAGTAGCCCAATCTCACTCGGCCACCTGAGCTGGCGCTATGGCCTGTATCTCGTACTGTTGAGCGCCGGCTTCTGGGCGCCGATCCTGCTGCTACGCGGCCACCCCTTGGGGGATCAGTTCCTCCAGTCATCCGTGCTGTTGATAGTCGTTGCGGCTTCACCGCTCAATGGCGAGTTCGCCCGGCATCTGCGCTGGTGGGCCCGGCTGCCGCTGATGGTGGTGGTCGCTCTGGCGCTAATGGTGGGGCATGCCTACGTCGCCTATACGGTGATGGGCCATGAGAACACCGGCTTCGATACCCTCTGGGCCGCCGTGATGGTCGCCTATGTGGTGGTCGGAACGGTGGTGCTTCAGCGGTGGCTGCTGAGTGTTCGAGGGATAGCATCATGACCATGACCGCGAAGCGATTCCGCCGCCTGCGTGTCGCCGCACGCATCCAACAGTTGCATGGGCACCCGTCGTTCGATGCCGAGGTGAACCAGGAGGCGCTTGCCTGGTTCCTGCGGGATGGCCAGACCGTCGACATGCTGGCAGCCAGGTTGTCCCCCTTCACACCGGATGCCAGGAGCCGCCTGGCCGCCTACCCGCTACGATAGCGCCTGCGGCGCCTCTCAAGAGCCGATTCGCTGGATCGGCAGCCAACCCCCACGAAGAGCAACGAGGAATCCCGATGAGTATTGCCGACGATATGCGCCGCTGTGGCTACAACGGCTGGGCCATGGAAGTGGAGCGACTGGAAGCCGACCTGGATCGCCTTCGCAAGACCGGCACCGCGGTCGTCCAGCACTGGGCCGCCGCCGACCCCGGGGAGATGTCAGCCATGATGGACAAGGCGGTGCCGCCGTTGCGCGATGCCCTGACGGAGACCCCGCAGCAAGAGGCCTAAAGGAAAAAGCCGGCCCCGGAGGACCGGCTTTGGCAGCCCTGCTACCTACCGGCAGCACTTGGTTTTCGTTAATCAGCGTGCGGGTCGCCTTGTGGAGGGCGTCGCGGCGGCAGTCCGCGATCCTGGCATGTGCAGCACCTATTTCCGAAATCGATCGGTCAGGCTCGTCGCAAACGAGACCGCCGACTGTCCCTGGGCGCGAACGCTCTCCAGGGTTTTGCCCACGTCGAGATCGAACAGCGTGGGGCATTCTCGCTTGGCGCGGCTGAGCAGCGCCTTTGCCCCCTCCCCTTCCAATTTCTCGGTGCGCTGCTGGCGCTTGGATGCCGCCTCTGCTTCCGCCTGCTCGATCCGTGCCCACTCGAGCGCATCGCTGACCGATACGTAGCCTTTCTTGTCCAGGCACTTCGCCAGGTGCGCCAGCCCCTTCTGCGACACCTCTGGCGACTCGGAGGCCTGGGCCAGCCAGTCATCCGGCATGGGGGTATTGGCCCGCTTGCGGCTGTCTTCCCCGGCTTCTCGCACCGCGAGGGCAACCCCCAGGAACATGGCCAGGGGCAGGTTGGCGACGGAGAGTCCCAGCAAGCCCAGGTCGGCCAGCCCCCACCAGGGCGAGGTGTCGTCGGGCGGGATGTGAGCGGTGATGCTATCAATGAGATCTGTCATGGGCGCTCCGGGTTGTTGATGGCGGGTGCGGGATGACGCGAAACTGCGTCAGCCTCATGCGCGATCATGCACATAAAGACGCTCAGGCCTGTCACTGGGACCAGCGCCAGCAGGCCCCGCATATCGCCCAAGAGAAGACTCGCTGTGATGACCACTGAGGCCAGGGGCAAGAAGATCGCTATCGCCAGGGGCATGCTTCAGTCCTCCTGCGGGCTGGGCGTGTCCTGGTGGCTTCCCAGGGTGTCGAACTGCGCGAAGAGGTCGCCATTCACGACCTGTACCGTCTCAACCGTGATGTCGGCGCTGTACTGAGCGGACAGCAGTTCACCAATCGACTGGAGAGGTTCGTGGCGCCACTCTCTGGAGAAGCGACCGTTGTCCGAGAAGCGGCAAGCGTACTCGCCCTGATAGCGGCGAAGGCGCCCCTCCTCGGGACAGCTGCGGAACATGTCGACGCCCGGATATGACTCGACACGCTGCCAGGTGTGTTGCTTGAAGCGCTTGACCCCAGAGATCCGGTGTTCGCCGCCAACGAAGGACTCGGTGACCTGCTCTATCGGGCCTGGGTGACCTTCCGCCTTGCTGCTACCAGAGGTCATGAGGGCTGCTGCGCCGGCACCGATCACGAGGCCAGTGGCAAGATCCATTCCGCTGCTGTGAGAGGTGGACGAGCTGCCCGATCTGGGGCGGGCCTCAGCCTCGCTGACCAATAGCGGGAGAAGTACCAGCGCTGCCGATCCCGTCAGGATGAAGGCAAGGCCGGTGTTGCGAAGGACTGCACTCAATGTCATCAGATTTTGCGCGGGATACCCGGCACTTTCAGTGACGGGAGGGATAGCGCGTCGCCCGCAGGGCGACCTGTTACGCCACCGCCTGCCCCGCTCCTCCCTTTGGCTGAATGGATGAGGTGAGGTGATAGCCGTAGCCATCACCGCGTTGGATCAGCAAGCAGTGCTTGTGCGAGATACCTTGCACCGCTCCCTGCTCGGTCTGGATGTTGAAACAGCCGGTGGCGCGCACCGCGACACGGCCCGTATGGATGCCGGCCTTCTTGCCGGTGGGCACAACGGCTTTCACCATGTCGCCGGTCTGAAAGCCGCGCACCTGCTTCTGCCGCATTAGATAGCCACGCGGGAAGCCGTGCCGGGTCAGTCGGGTGCGTTGATAGCTGCCGCGCCCGGCTGCCTTGATGACCAGCGTAGGGCGGCTCTCGCCATGCAGCCGGCCGAATGGACCGACGCAGGCGGCGTCGAGGGCGTGGGTCTTGGGAATGCCGAGGCGCTGGCGGTTGTACTTGGTGCGTCCGCCGCTACCTGCTGTCACCGGCAAGCCGGTGGCATTGAGGGTACCGAACAGCACCCAACGGGTCGCATTGACGGCGCTGGCATCCTGCAGCGGGCGCTTGAGCTCACGTTGCACGCGCTCCAGTCGAGCATCCGCCGACAGGCTGTTGGCCTTGAGTCGCTTCTTGAGCCCCTTGTCGGTGGTGAAGAATGCGTCCAGCGTGCGGTCGCCTTTGCCCTGGTTGCAGGCGTGGCAGGCCAGCGTCAGGTTGCTGACGCGGTTCGAGCCACCGTGAGCGCGAGGTACCACATGCTCGACCTCCAGTGGGGTGTCGGTATCACCACAGTAGGCGCACTCGCGACCCCACTTTTCCAGCAGGTATTCGCGCACCTCGTAGCCGAGCAGCGAGCCCTGCTGGTACTCGACACCGCTGATCTCCGGGTTCTCCAGCTTCTGCGTATCGAAGCGCACCAACTCCTGACTGATGGCAGTGACCGGCGCCAGTCGAGCCAGCCGGTTCACCCAAGCCGTGGCGGAATCGACACGGTGCTGCAGGCTGGGGGCCAGCCAGCCCTTGGGTCGGGTGCGGCTGTTGAAGCGTGGCGCCCGATAGCGCAGGTTCTGACTGCGACGACGGCGACGAAAGGCTCGGCGCTGCTCCAGCGCCTTGCGAATCTGAAAGCCACGATGGATAAGATCGAATAGGCACAGCACGTGACGATCCTCAGCATCCTCGCGCACCAGCGCCAGCCCGGTGGTCTTGCTGCCGGGATCGATGCCGAGTCGCAGCGGCTGGGTGTCACCACCCACCCGATCCTTGAGCCGGATCGTGAACGGATAGCGCTTATGCACCACCGCCCGCCCCCGCGCCAGCAGCAGCCGGGCGCGTTTCTCGCTGCACGGCATCAATGGCTGCTTCTGTTTATCCAATACGAAAACCGCCATGCGATTTTCTCCCTATCAATGCCCTTACGGGCCTGGTGTCGCGGGCCTGTCGGCCCGTCTCCCCTCGGGAATGTCGATAACCGGCTCCTGCGTTTCCGCAGCGATCAGAACCTTCGGCGTTTTACCTTGCGCCAGCATGATCCTGACCTTCCAGAGCCCGCCGCTGAGGAAGCACGGTGGGGTGGGTCTTGGCGACCTGTTACCAACGTAGCGGGTTGGCTACCGCTCTCCCTGGTCAACCAGGCTTGCTTTCACAAGCCTCCGGCTTCAGCCGGAGGTAGTTGACAGCGGATTTCCATTCAAACTGGCTGGCGCGGTGGCGAGCCAAGGTGGTGATGATGCCAGGGTCTCCGGACGCTCAGCCGGTTCGCTTCTTGCGGCCACCCAGTCGGCTGTATTCGTCCCTTCCCATGACGGGCGTCTGCATGGCCTCCTCCATCGTCATCAGACCAGCACGGACCTTGCGCATCCGGGCACGCCATGTGCTGGGGTTGAACCCCAGGGCGCGGGCCGTGGCGAGGTCCCCGGAGGGGTCGGCCTTGCGTCCCCCGGCTTTGGGGCGGCGCCGGATGAGCGGTTTGAGCTGGTGCTCCGGGATGTGCATGGTCTCCTCCTTGGGTGTCGGGCCAGGGATGTCCTGCCGGGATCTCAGGGTCTCAGCAAGCGCGCATGATGCAAGGCCACGGGGCCATCACAATGTCCTGTCGGTTCGCCGGTTGGCGCCCTCTGGTCGGCTAGCCCTGGCACAGCAGCCCGCTGCCAATGATGTCGGCCACCCGGGCGGGCCCAATGCCGTTGATCCGACGGAGCTCTTGAGCCGATTGCCAGGGCCGGCCCGCCTGGATGTCTCGCGCCCGGGCATCGCCGATGTGCGGCAGTCGTGTGAGGTCCTGATAGTCACTGCGGTTGAGATCGATGCAGTCGTAGGCAGGGTCGTTCGCGGCCACCACGCGGGTATCAAACTGGCGGGCCTGGAAGGGGACAAGCTCAAGGCGTGCGCCACCCAGGGCGACGTAGACCGGCGCATGATCCGACACGACATCCCGGGCCCGTTCGTGGGTGATGCCCAGCAGGTCCGGAAAGCGCAGGATGCCTCGCTCGCTGATCTGGAAAGCGCCAGCCTCCTTCCAGATGTTGTCGTAGAGGTTCGCATACCGGCCCTGGCGCGGACTGAGCGTTGTGGCACCTGTCTGTATCGCCGGTACCGCGCCACGCTCACGGAGGGCGCCCCAGGCGCGATGCTGCGGAGCCAGGTTGAAGTCGCCGACAATCTTGCGCGGCACCCCAGGGTAGACCTCAGCCATCCAGTCCCAGATGTCGGCCATTGCCTGGATCTCGGGCAGCCGGTCACCCACGCTATTGCCGTAGAGCACGTGGATGTTGGCCATCGCGATCTCCTGCCCCGTGTGCCGGCTGCGGAACTTGGCCAGGAAGGGTTCCCGGGCGAATTGGTCGCGTGCATCGATGTAGACCACGGCGCCACCGGCGTACTCCACTGCGCGCTCCCGCCAGACGAAGGCGTACATTTCGCGGTATGAGCCACGCCCGATCGCATGGCTGGCCATCACGCCCCAGCGTTCGCCCGAGGCCGCTTCCATCTCGTTCACCAGGCGCTCGAGCCCCTCCTCGGTCATCACTTCCTGCAGCGCCAGCAGGTCGAAGTGCTTGGCCACGTGGGCGAGCTTCTCGTAGTTTTTGCCATTCGACCAACCAAGATGGAGAACATTGAATGAGCCCACCACGATGCCGGCCAGGGCCTGCGTGGGAAGTAGCAGCAGGACCAGCATCAGGGGGGCGACGTAGTAGCGCAGCGGGTGAGTCATGACAGTCGCTCTCGATTAGATAGGGGAAGGTCGTCAGGGACCAGGGTACGGATTTTCCAGGGGATGCAACCCGGGCTGTGGGCCCGACCGCGTTAGCCGGCGTGTGTCACAGCGCCGGATGCGATGGGGCCTAGCTGGCCGCGGCCATGGCATGGATGTCATGACGCACCTTGGCCAGGACCTCTTCACCTTCCTCGCCCAGCGAGGGGACGCAGGCATCCCGCACGCTGTGCCAGACGACCGGGTGCGATGCCACCCCTACCGCGCCGTGGCTGATGACTTGCAGCCCGGCGAGTAGCTCTCCCCGCTGTTCAAGCGCCGTGCCGGCCCACTGATCCAGGATCTCGGGCGTCGCTCGCCACCAGGTAGGACAGGCGGGCAGAGCGCGGTAAGCGCGCTTCCCTCCCCAGGCGGCCTTGCCAAGGGCGGGCAGCACACAGCTGTCGGTCACGATCAGATCCAACTGCAGGGCGAGCTCACTGTCTGGGGTGATGCGGTAGTGGCCACAGAAGCCTGGGATGGCCTCCAGTGCGGCGTCCACGCTCCTCAGGAACCCGTAGTAGTCGTTGAACGCGGCCAGCGATTTCACCTCCACCCCGCGGTGGACAAGGGTGAGCGACGCCTCCGTTTCTCTGAGCCACACCAGCTCTTCCTCGAAGAGCTCCAGTCGATCCTCCACTGGGGTGGCTCCAGGCACCCGTCGCACGAGACGGGCCTTTTCCCTGGCGACCACCGGCGCTGCCGAGAAGACGATGTTATCCATGCGGGTTGTCCCCTGAGTGTTGCGGGAAAAAGCGTGTTGCCGGCTAGGCTCGGCCGGCGCTCTTGGCCTTGGCCATCGCGTCGGCGCAGTCCATGACGTCGCCGGCCAGGAAGTGCATCTCTTTGGCACCGCTGCCCAGATAGCCCACCGGCTTAGGCGGCATGACGCCATTGATGGGGGTCTCTTCACGCACCGCTTGCTTGAGGTCGGTGACACGAACATTCAGCAGGCGGGCGGCATTGGCCACGCCGATACGGGTCTTACGAAAGTCAGACATCACAAATCCTTGGTGTCCGGTCGATACGAAGGGCTGCCTCGTGGGGCGGTGCCTACTCTGCCCCCTCGCGGCGCTTTTGCAAGGGCAGGCCCCGGTCACCACCCTTCCTGGCGGCGGTCGGCTGGCGTCGTGCCCCCACCCAGCAGGCCCTCGAGCGCCTCGCTTGCCGCATACCAGCCCTGACTCTGGGCGAGCCGGTAGAGGGCGTACAGCTGCTCTTCTGCCCCTGCTCTACCCCGCCGCATGGCCGTGTAGTCGGGCACCGCATCCAGCCAGAAGCTGAGCCCCTGGCGCACAAGCTGACGCTGTCGCCCAGACGGGAGCCTCGGGAACTCGCGATCGAGGTGAACCGACCCATCGCTGAGGACCTCCCAGAAGTGGGTCAGACTGGAGCTGACGGGCAGGCTGGCGCTCTGTTCCGTCGTGTCATGGTGCTGCCGGAGGCTGATGCGCCTGGCTACCCGGCAACTCTGCCAGGGGACCTGCTCGGCATACTCCTTGGCGATGGCAACGGCAGCACTCAGGCTGGAGAGATGCTCGACGCAGGGGAGGTCGTGCCGGATGTCCCCGCTCACCTCGAAGCTGATCAGTTTGTCTCGGTGCCACCGTAGTGGCCGGTGGGATCGCGCCAGGGCCGACATATCGCACTCCACAACGTCTGAATGCGCACATGATGCCAGCGACCGTGCGGTATCAACGGGTCAGGAAGTGCCCTTGAGGAACCCTCAGCTGGCCAAGGAGGTGCCTTGTACAGTTGGCAACGGGTCGTCCCTTTTTCGCCCCGCAGCGATAACCGCCGCCGGCCTGCTTGCGTAATCGGGCTTCCGGGGTACGTTGGCGCCAAGCACATCGACGACCTCACAACGCCAAGGGGTGCACCATGTCCCAACACGCCGCTCGTTCCCTCGACAAGCTCCATCGCGCCAAGCTGGCCAACCTGCGCAAGAGCAACCAGTTCTTCGCCCACATCGAAGACGTGCATGAGCAGGAGGGCTTCAACCCCCGCAACTACGACCTGCCTGGGGTTCAAGAGCACATCCGCAGCCTGGCTGACGCCTACAAGGCAGGCCGCTACGTCGACCCCATCACGGTTCAGGTGCTGGACGGCAAGATAGTGGTGCGAGACGGCCACTGCCGGCGCCGGGGTATGCTGCTGGCGCAAGAGGAAGGGGCCGACCTGGGCCAGGTGCCGATGAACGAGTTCCGCGGCGATGAAGTCGAGGCCGATGCGCTGATCCTCACCTCCCAGTCTGGCAAGCGGCTCTCGGCTGTCGAGGTCGCCCTGATGTACTCCCGCATGAAGAACCGCGGCAAGACGGAGGCCCAGATTGCGGAGCTGGTCGGCAAGTCCACCCAGCACGTGCGCGACTACCTGGACTTCCACACCTTCCCGGCCGATATCAAGGCGCTGGTGGAGCAAGAGACCGTGTCCTACTCGCTTGCCTGCAAGGCCTTCAACGAGCTTGGGTCGGGTGCCGTCGAGGCGCTCAAGAACGGGGTCGAAGAGCAGATCGCCAAGGGCAAGCGCAAGCTGACTGGCAAGAGCCTGGAGGCGCAGCGCTCCAAGGCGGCCGGGGGGCGCCCGGTGCGCATCACCAAAAAGGTGGCCACGCGCATGGCCAGCCACATCACCACCTGGGCAAGCCAGCTCGATGCGATCGAGCTCCGCGAAGACGGCAGCGCCGTGCTGGAGCTCACTGCCGAGGAGGTGGCAGCCCTTCGCGAGCTGCGGGAAAGCCTGCCGCCCGAGGAGCCCATCACCCCGACGCCCTCCTCCGAAGGAAGCGAGACTCCCTGACGCCCACCCCTCAACACGAAGAAGCCCGCCAGCGATGGCGGGCTTCTTCCTTGTGGCGTCGGACGGGCCCTAGTCGTCGTCGCGCTCGGTGATCTTCAGGATGTGGTCGTAGGCCGCTTCCTCGTTGTCCTCGTCGTCCTCGTAGCCGAATATCTCGCTGAGCGAGGGCCGTTCATCCACCTGGTCATCGTCATCGTCATCGATGTCATCTCCCCAGCCCTCGTCCTGCTCTGCCGATTCCTCGTGATCGTGACACGCCCCGGGGGAGGCAGCCTGGTTGCTACTGACCTTGCCCATGATCATATCGGCTGTGTGGTTGGCTTTGGCTTCCGCCCTCGCTAGCTCGTTTTGAAGGCTCAGCTTGCCGGTGCCGGCCGCTTGATTGATGGTGGCCCAGGCATCCACCTGGTCCGGCTGCATGTCCACCCCATGGCGCTGCAGGCTCCGGCTGACTAGGTGATTGGCAACCTCGGGGCTGTAATCCTCGCTGAGGGCCCGGTGAGCTTCCATCTGCTCGATGACCTTCTTGCTGTCCCACTCGTTATCGTCTGACATCGCATCCTCCCGTGAATCGTCGCTTGCCCCCTCCGGCCACGCGCTCAAGGGGGCCAGCTGAAAGCGTAGCAGGGGCGTGGCACCTTTCCTCCTTTCGTCAGGTGCTCGAGGCGGCCAGATCGAGTCCCCGCGGGGGGTAGACGCGACCATGCGTCACTTCATAGCCGGCGGTGGTCAGCAGCGCCGCCAGCGGCGTCTGTGCCTCGGAAACGTAGTGCTTGGCGATATCCGCAGGGAGCATCCCCGCCGAGCGTCGGGAGCGTAGCAGCCGCTCGAGGCCATCCAGTCGCATCGGCAGTAGGACGTCCTCTTCGTCAAGTAGGGCGGCCAGAGCCGGCCCGAAACCCGGACCAATGCCCGTCAAGGCCGGCGACGCTGGAGTCACCGGCGCCCTTCTCTGGCGTGACGCTGACGCTGGCTGGCGCCCAGCCGATGCCCGGCTCTTCACGACCTCCTTGGGCGGCTCCTCCCCTTTCCGGCGCCGGCCCCGCGGCTTCTTCGGCATCACGACGGTGGCAGTGTCACGCTGTGGCGATGCGTAGGGGAGCAGGACTGGCTCGACCAGAAACCCAAGTTGGAGAAGAGGTTTGACCTCAGTGAAGTGACGCGCCTCCTTGACCAGGCTCCCCCAGCTGGCTTGGCCCGGGGGCGAGCCTACCCTGCTCTCCATCTCGAGCATCGCCGCGGCCACGACCAACTCACCGGCCAACACCGGGTATCGGTGCCCGCGGGCCAGCAGCATGCCATTGAGGTCTGCCCCCACCACCGCCATACGTTGAGGGGGACGCCACCCTGTCACCACCGCATCCAGGCGCAGACCATCGGACTTCGCGAGCTCGGCCATGTCGCTGAACGTTTCGCACAGATGCGGTAGCCCCTCGGGAGCACTCCCTTGCTCATGAAGAGTGGTCAGCACGGACTCAATGTCCCGACGGCGTAGCGCCATAGGCAGCCCCGTCCTGGAGGCACATCCGAACAGGGTCCGCCCAGGCTCCGGGAGCGTCGTCAGATCGGTGCCGATAACGGCGCCAGGCTGGACTGCCTGGGCGGGGAGCATGTCCGACGGGTAAAAAGACGACCAGAAGTCGGGCGCCGCGACGCGCACCTCCAGAGCAAACCCCAGCTGGCGCAACACACCGTCGGTCGCCGCCCCGTCACCACTCTGGCTAACGGCGTGCCATGTCGGCAGAGACTGGCTTGCCGTGGGGGGAGCCGGGATCTCTACGGTGACATCCGCCCAAGGCCGCATCTCCTGATGGGCCAGCAGCGCCGCCACGTCGGAGGCCGCAGCCGGCAATCGCAAGCCCTTGCTGCTCAGTAGTGCGAGCAGCTGTTCCCCGACGCCGTGATGGCCAGGGTGACTGGCAGTCCATGTTGTCACGATGGACCGGCGGACAAACCCTTCCCCGTCGAATACCTCCATTGGCGCCGTCGGTGAAACGAGCGGTGAGGGGGCACGAAGACCCTCCTCGTGGCCGAGACGGAACAGGATTGCCCTGCAGTCTTCCAGCCCGAACGGTGATTTGATGCCAAGCTCCTTGGCGGCCAGCATAGCGCGGGCCATAAAGGATGGTGGGGCCGTCGGGAGGTCCTCCTCCAAGCGAGATGGAGGCTCGATGACGGCGACGGCAGCATCCGACTGCTCGCCCTGCTCCGGCGCCGGCATAAGCGCCTCGGTCGCTCTCGCTGACATGGGAGTGTGCGGGATGACTTTTGTCGCGTGGGACGAAGGCCGCGGGGGCGCGATAGCACTGGCTGATCGCCGATGAGGTTGCTGGTACTCGGGCAGTATGCAAAAGGCTCGCTGCTGGACCAGGCCGAGCGCCTTCAGCTTGGCTTTCAGCTTCGACGGGTTGGGTGCGACGTCTCGCCAAAGATCACCACCCGCTAGGTGAACGCCGTTGGCTTCTGCACTCACCAGGGCATCGACCACGTCGTATAGTGGGCATGGGAAAACGAAGCCGGCATCGAGAAGATAATCTTGAGTTCGCCTGCGGTCTTCACTGACATGCTTGCCCTTTGGTGAGGAGGGGACGAGGTACTCCTGCAGGCCGATCCCGCGCATCTCAAAGAACGCCTCGGTCTCAGCGCGATTGCGATACAGGCCTAGGTCCGCCACCGGCACAAGATCCTGATCCACGATCATTTCGAGCACCTTCCGCAGGCTTTTGTAGCTCCACGGCGGCATCGGTCCCTGCTGGCGCTCCAGCATCGCCATGATGTCATCACAAGACGGCGAGGCGGCATCGGCAATACCGACCCCTTCATACAGACTCTTCGATTCCTTGCTTGGGGATATCAGGCCTTCCGGTACGTGGATATCGGTACGCCGAGGCTTGGGCTGCTCCTGGATGCCCGGCTTGAGACTTGATGGCCGCGCTTGTTGCGTGTGCGGGGAGCCGACATTCGCTTCGCCGCCTGCTGGCGCTGAACTCGCCTCAGCCCCCTGCGACGTGAACGATGCGAGCTGAGTGACGCCATAGCCCGCGATTGCAGCGGAGAGCGGAGAGGCCACGGTATCCGAGGCAAAGATCAACCACGACGCGCCTTTGGCCGGAGGGTGTACGGCCAACAACTCAGCACATTTCATGGCCAAGCTCAGCTGGGCATGCATTTCGTCAGCCGGTGAGGGGATTTGTGCGGCATACGCGTAACGGTCTGGCGACACGGGGGAGTCGCCAAGCACGAGCAATGCGGCTTCCTCGGGCTGGAAGATCAGCTCATGCCCGGAAGGCAGCTGACCTGAGCGGGAATCAAGTATGAGCACCCAGCGGAAAGCGCTAACAACTTGTAAAACGGGAGACATGAGCGGTCCTGTTCATTCACTACGGTGCGGGAAGCATGGTGACCCATGATGCCGGACTCACTTCGGCCCGGCAGGGTGCGGATGAACCCCTCAAGGGCATTTCTTGCCCCCGAAAGGGAAAAAAAGCCCAGCACCTCGGTGCTGGGCAAGCGATCAGACGCCGTGAACGATCAGGATCACGGCACCTGCACTGGCTCTGAGCGGTCGCCTGCGTCGTCTACCGCCACCACCTGGACCGTGGGCAGGCTCTCGTGGTCTCGCTTGCTCAGCGACAGTCGGTAGCCGCTGCGGCCTACCTCCTCGCCGTTGACCTGCCAGTGGTACTCGCGCACCCGGCCGTCAGGGTCCTGGCAGTCGGCGCTGACCCGCCAGTCGCGGCTGGTCTCGGTCACCTCGAGCTCACACACCGGCGGCTGGTTCTCGGCCACCTCGATGGGCAGGATCTGCTTGGCCACCGTGCCCATGGCCGTGGTCAGCTC
>ERZ869909.660-NODE-660-length-35908-cov-4.693143_pt1 | contig 35908 bp, 33 predicted proteins | sample MGYA00520892_ERZ869909 | MGnify/ENA primary metagenome ERZ869909 (study PRJEB32215, sample SAMEA104723947) | bioreactor metagenome | biome: bioreactor; feature: anaerobic bioreactor; material: water | place: China | collected 2015-03-12 ...
GAGAGCTTACAGGGATGTACTTGCAGCGTGTCCAGAAACCCCTTACCCGCCCCCCGAGGGCCAAAACCCCCACACCAACAAAGCATGGAAACAACTAACCCAACACAACAGCCCAGTCATCAGGTGAGAAGCCAACAAGCAACCCGCCGGGATACTCCACCACGGGCCGCTTGATAAGCGAAGGATTCTCGACGGCAGCGTCCACGGCAGAGGCCGCATCCATGTCAGCGCGCACGTCCTCGGGCAGCTTGCGCCAGGTGGTGCCGCGCCGGTTGATGATGACTTCCCAGCCTTCGCGCTTGATCCACGCCGCGACCTTTGATTTCGGTGCGCCCGCTTTCTTGTAATCGTGGAAGGTGTAGTCGATACCGGCTTCGTCCAGCCAGGTAAACGCCTTCTTCATGGTGTCACACGCTTTGATGCCGTAGATCGTGACCGTCATCAGCTGCTGCTCCCTCAATAGGTATGTTCGATAAAGCGCCGGATACGACGAGCGCCTTCCTCGCATTCTTCCAGCGTGGCCACCAGTGCCATGCGCACACGGCCCGCGCCCGGGTTCAGGCCAGCGACCTCGCGGGACAGGTAGCGTCCCGGCAGCACGGTGACGTTTTCCGTGCGCTTGAGTTCGCGGGCGAAGTGTTCGTCGTCGCCACCCGGCACTTCTGGCCAGAGATAAAAGCCCGCTTCCGGTGCACTGACGTTCATGACTGGCTGAAGGATATTCAGGACGGCGCTGAATTTTTCCCGGTACAAACGGCGGTTTTCCTGCACGTGGGCTTCGTCGTTCCAGGCGGCGATGCTGGCCAGCTGATGGTGCGGGGGCATGGCGCAGCCGTGGTAGGTGCGGTAGCGCAGGAACTGCTTGAGCACGGTGGCGTCGCCCGCCGCAAAGCCGGAACGCAGGCCGGGCAGGTTGGAGCGCTTGGACAGCGAGTGGAACACCACGCAGCGGGCGTAGTCGTGGCGACCCATGGCGTCGCACGCTTGCAACAGACCCGGCGGGGGTGTCTGGTCGTAGATTTCCGAGTAGCACTCGTCGGAGGCAATGATGAAATCATGTTCGTCGGCCAGGCGGATCAGCGACTGGAGCTGGTCGATGCTCATGACGGCGCCGGTGGGGTTGCCGGGGGAGCAGATATACAGCAGCTGGCAGCGCTGCCAGGTGTCGGCACTCACGGCGTCATAGTCCGGTTGCAGGCCGTGCTCCGGTGTGCACGGCAGGTATTCCGGCTCGCCGCCTGCGAGCAGGGTGGCGCCCTCGTAGATCTGATAGAACGGGTTCGGCATCAGCACCTTCGGCTGCTGCGAGCGGTCGAGCACGGCCTGGGCAAAGGCGAACAGCGCCTCGCGGGTACCGGTGACCGGCAATACCTGCTCGACGGCGATGCGTTCGAGCTGGAAACGGCGCTTGAGCCAGCCAGCGATGGTCTCGCGCAGGGCGGGCAGGCCGAGGGTGGTCGGGTAGCGGGCCAGTTCGGCGCTGTGGGCACGCAGGGCGTCCTGCACCAGGGTCGGGGCCGGGTGCTGGGGTTCGCCAATCGACAGCGCAATGTGTGGGGCGCCGCCTTGGGGCAGGCCGTCGAACAGCTGCGCCAGTTTTTCAAACGGGTAGGGGTGCAGCAGGTCCAGATCAGGATTCATGGGGTCTCGCTCTTTTGACCGGTGAAGCGCTCAGATCGAGAGGCCGCTCGCGGGCAGGGTGGCGTCGCTCGTGGTGTCGTCCAGCTCTTCGATCAGGCGTTGTTGCAGCCGTTCGCACAGGGCCGGGTCGGAAATCGGGCTGCCGTCTTTCTGGGTCACGAAGAAAACGTCTTCGGCGCGTTCGCCCAGGGTGGCAATGCGGGCGTTCTGCAACAGCAGGCCGAACTCCATGAACAGACGTCCGACGCGGGCCAGCAGGCCGGGGCGGTCAAGCGTCAGGATATCCACCACGGTGTGATCGTTGACGATGTCGTTGCTGATGATGACCCGTGTCGGCACCTTGAAGTGGCGGTGGCGGCGCGGCATGCGTCGTTGCACGATGTCGCCGAAGCTGCCCGGGTCGGACAGCGCTTCGGTCAGGGTTTCGCGGATGGCGTCCAGGCGCGGCCTGTCGTTGCCGATCGGTGTGCCGTGCTCGTCCAGGACGATATAGCTGTCCAGGCTGAAGCCGTCGGCGGAGGTAATGATGCGCGCATCCATGATGGTCAGGTTGAGCTGATCCAGGGCGTTCACGGTGGCCGCGAACAGGTTCTCGGTATCCGGTGTGTACACGAAAATCTGGGTGCCGCCTTCGTGCTGGCTGCTGCTGGTTTCGCGGATCAGGACCAGTGGGGCGTCGGGATTGTCGCGGGCCAGCATGGCTTCGGTGTGCCAGGCAATATCCACGGCGTTTTCGCGCAGGAAATATTCGTCGCCGATCCCGGCCCACAGTTGCTCCACCTGCTGCACCGGAAGCTGTCGCTGTTGCAGGATGCGCAGGGCTTCGTCGCGGGTTTCGTCGATCCAGTCCTGCTTGTCCACCGGGTTGTTCAGGCCACGGCGCAGCGCGCGTTTGGTTTCGATATATAGCTGGCGCAGCAGTGAGTCGCGCCACGTATTCCAGAGGGCCGGATTGGTGGCGTTGATGTCTGATACTGTCAGCACATACAGATAATCCAGGTGCACCAGATCGCCCACCTGGCGGGCGAATTCATACACCACTTCCGGATCGGCAATGTCCTTGCGCTGGGCGGTGACGGACATCACCAGATGGCTGCGCACCAGCCAGGCAACGAGTTTGGCATCCCAGCTGCTCAAACCATGCCGCTGGCAGAAGGCGATGGCGTCGTCGGCGCCGAGTTCGGAATGGTCGCCGCCACGCCCTTTGGCGATGTCGTGGTACAGCCCGGCGATGTAGAGCAGCTCCGGTTTCGGCAGGCGGTAGAAGACGTCGCAGGCGAGGGGGAATTTTTCCCGGGTTTCTTCATGCCGCAGGCGGCGCATGTTCTTGACCACCAGCAAGGTGTGCGCATCCACTGTGTAGATGTGGAACAGGTCGTACTGCATCAGGCCGATGATATTGCCGAACTCAGGCAGGTACTGGCCCAGGATGCCGTAGCGCTTCATGCGCCGCAGCTGGGTAAACAGGGCATGCGGCGAGCGCAGCAATTGCATGAACAGGGCGGTGTTGCGCGGGTCGGCGCGGAAGGCATCGTCGATCAGTTTGCGATGCGCGATGACTTCACGAATGGTGCTGGCGCGCACGCCTTTCAGGTCCGGGTGCTGGGCCATCACCACGAACACTTCCAGCAGGGCGGAGGGCTGCTCCTCGAACACCTTCGGGTCGGTGACTTCCAGGTAATCATTATGAATCCGGAAGCGCCGGTTCAGCGGCAGCACGCGCTGGGGCTGGTCGTGCTGGACGATGGCTTCATCGAACAGCTGCAGCAGCATTTCGTTGAGCACCGACAGGGCCAGCGAAACGCGGTAGAAGCGTTTCATGAACACTTCCACCGCCAGGTTGGCGTCGGAGTCTTCGTGGCCGAGCAGGGCTGCGACCTGGCGCTGGTGATCGAACAGCAGGCGGTTTTCGTTGCGGCCGCTGACCTGGTGCAAGGCCCAGCGGATTTCGAACAGCACTTCCTGGCAGCGCTCGAGCATGGAGAACTCGCGGGCGGTGAGGAAGCCCAGGCCCACCAGCTGGTCGAGGCTGTCCACATCGAAATGCCGTTTGGCCACCCAGCCGACCATTTGCAGGTCGCGCAGGCCGCCGGGGGCATTCTTCATGTCCGGTTCGAGGTTGTATTCGGTGTCGTTGTGCTTGCGGTGGCGTGCCACCTGCTCGGCGCACTTGGCCGCATAGAAGTCGGCGGTGGGCCAGATGTGCGCGGGGCCGGTGCGCTCGGCAAGGCGGGCGCGCAGGGTGTCGTCACCGGCCAGAGTGCGGGCTTCCATGATATTGGTGGCCACGGTGATGTCTTCACGGGCCAGGTCCACACACTCGTCCAGGGTGCGCACGCTGTGGCCGATTTCCAGACCGGTGTCCCAGAGAAAGGCAATGAACTGTTCCAGCTTGCCACACAGGGCGTCGCCGGGGGGGCTGGCCAGCAGGATCAGGACATCGACATCCGAGTACGGGTGCAACTCGCCACGGCCGTAGCCACCCACCGCCACCAGGGCGATGTCCGGGAAGCCGTCGCAGCCGCCTTCCAGGGCGAACAGGTCCCAGCCTGCCTGCAGGATGCGGTCCACCAGCAGGGCGCGGCCGCCGACCAGGTCGCGGATCGGGGTCTCCATGAAGGCGGCATCCAGACGCGCCTGGCCCTCTGCCAGCAGGGTGCGCGCAGCCTTGCCGGGCACGGCATGCTCGCGCAGTGCCGCCGTGATCTGTTCGCGAGTCAGGGCCGGTTCAAATGTCATGCATCATGCCAGGTCGGTTTCTTCCTGCCGCCGGGTCAGCACCTCGAAACCGTCACGGGTGACGGCGATGGTGTGTTCCCACTGGGCAGAGAGCTTGTGATCCTTGGTGACCACCGTCCAGCCGTCGGGCAACAGCTTGGTGTGCTGTTTGCCCGCATTGATCATCGGTTCGATGGTGAACACCATGCCTTCCTCCAGCACCAGACCGGTACCGGGTTTGCCATAGTGCAGCACCTGTGGCTCCTCGTGGAAGACCTTGCCGATGCCGTGGCCGCAGTATTCACGCACCACCGAGAAGCGATGTGACTCGGCATGCTGCTGGATCGCATGGCCGATGTCGCCGAGGCGGGTGCCGGGACGGACCAGTTCGATGCCCTTCATCATGCATTCGCGGGTCACCTCGACCAGGCGTTTGGCCAGCACTGAGGGCTCGCCAACGAAGAACATCTTGCTGGTGTCGCCGTGCCAGCCGTCCTTGATCACGGTGACGTCGATATTGATGATGTCGCCCTTCTTCAGCACCTTGCGGTCGCTGGGAATGCCGTGGCAGATGACATGGTTGACCGAGGTGCAGACGGATTTCGGGAAGCCGCGGTAGCCCAGGCAGGCGGGAATGACCCGCTGGGTGTTCACCATATAGTCATGGCACAGGCGGTCCAGGTGTTCGGTGGTCACGCCCGGCTGGACGTGTTCGCCGATCATGTCCAGGACCTCGCCAGCCAGACGGCCGGCCTCGCGCATGGCGGTGATGTCCTCGGGGCTCTTCAGGCTGATGCTCATTGGGCGATTTCTTACCTTGATTCAGTGACTTATCCGGTGGTCTGGCCGGTCAGCAATCGCATGACGATTGTTGTCAGGGGGCGATCGTGGTATAAAGCGCGCCCCTGTCCGGCCCGCAGGGGTACGCATTGTACCTGTCGGGACCGCGCCAAGGGAAATCCACACATGCTCCGTCACATGGCCCTGGGTGCCCCCCTGACGCGGACTGCCTCTACTGAATACAGGCGCCGCCCGGTGGGTTGGGTGATGCGGGAGCATGGAGGCCCAACCCAAACTGGAGAAACAGACAATGCCTAGCGTAACCATGCGCGACATGCTCAAGGCGGGCGTTCATTTCGGCCACCAGACCCGTTTCTGGAACCCGAAGATGAAGCCCTACATCTTTGGCGCACGTAACAAGATCCATATCGTCAACCTGGAAAAGACCCTGCCGCTGTTCAACGATGCCCTGGGTTTCGTTAACAAGCTGGCGTCCAGCAACAACAAGATTCTGTTCGTGGGCACCAAGCGTGCGGCGCAGAAAGCGGTGGCTGAAGAAGCAACCCGCTGCGGTATGCCGTACGTCGACCACCGCTGGCTCGGTGGCATGCTCACCAACTGGAAGACCATCCGTCAGTCGATCAAGCGGTTCCGTGACCTGGAAGCCCAGGCCAACGACGGCACCTTCGACAAGCTGACCAAGAAAGAAGCGCTGATGCGCCGCCGCGAGATGGAGAAGCTGGAACGCTCCATCGGTGGTATCAAGGACATGGGCGGCCTGCCTGATGCCCTGTTCGTGATCGACGTGGACCACGAAGACATCGCCGTCCAGGAAGCCCGCAAGCTGGGTATTCCGGTGATCGCGGTGGTGGACACCAACAGCAACCCGGACGGTGTGGACTACATCATCCCGGGCAACGATGACGCTATCCGCGCCATTCAGCTGTACGTGGGTGCCGTGGCCGACGCCATCATCGAAGGCCGTCAGTACGCCGCGACCCAGGCACCGGGTGGCGACAGTGACGGTTTTGTCGAGGTCGAGGAAGCGGGCGAAGCCCAGGCCTGATCGGCGATACGTCGCACAACTGAAAACCGGATTCCGCAAGAGAGGTTAATCATGGCTGCTGTAACTGCTGCTCTGGTGAAAGAACTGCGTGAACGCACCGGCCTGGGCATGATGGAGTGCAAGAAGGCACTCGTCGAAGCCGAGGGCGATATCGAACGGGCCATCGACGACCTGCGCAAGTCGGGTCAGGCCAAGGCGGCCAAGAAAGCAGGCCGCACCGCTGCTGAAGGCGCTATTGCCGTGGCCGTAAGCGGCGACGGCAAGACCGCCATCATGGTGGAAATCAACTCTGAAACCGACTTTGTTGCCCGTGATGACAACTTCCTCGGTTTCGCCAACAAGGTGGCTGAAGCGGCTCTGGCGGCGGGCAAGACCGAAGCGGCGGACATCGCCGGGGTCGAGCTGGCGGATGGCAGCACCGTGGAGCAGGCGCGTGAAGCCCTGATCCAGAAGATCGGTGAGAACATCCAGGTACGTCGCGCGGCCATCCTCAGCGCCGAATCGGCACTGGGTGCCTACGTGCACGGCGGCAAGATCGGCGTGCTGGTGGCCCTGAAAGGTGGTGACGAAGCGCTGGGCAAGGATGTGGCCATGCACGTGGCGGCGGTGGCACCGCAAGTGGTGAACCCGTCTGAAGTGCCGGAGTCGGATCTGGAGCGCGAGAAGGAAATCATCCGCGCGCAGCCGGACATGGCAGGCAAGCCGGCCGAGATCGTTGAGAAGATGCTGGGTGGTCGCATCCAGAAGTTCCTCAAGGAGATCAGCCTGGTCGAGCAGCCGTTCGTGAAGGATCCGAACACCACCGTGGGCAAGCTGGTGAAAGATGCCGGCGCCGAGATTCAGGCGTTCACCCGTCTGGTGGTGGGCGAAGGTATCGAGAAAGAGGAAACCGATTTTGCCGCTGAGGTGATGGCCCAGGTCAACAAGGGTTGATTCATCGCCAGTGGTAATATCACGCAAACGCCTTGTCGGGTCTCCCGGCAAGGCGTTTTTGCAGGTGCCGCCCGCCCGGGCGTGGCACTCTGCCAGTGAATGGCGCATCATCACAGGCGCTGAACCTGTCGCATCAGGCGACGTCTTGTCAGGCTATTGGTAACTGGCTGGTATCTTATGAGCGGTGGAGAGTTGGATATGCCCAGTGCAAGCAAGGACCGGTCGCCGCGCTATAACCGCATTCTGCTGAAGTTGAGCGGTGAGGCGCTGGCGGGAGAGGAAGGCTTCGGTATCGACCCCAAGGTACTGGATGCCATGGCCCTGGAAATCGGCCAACTGGTGGGTATCGGTGTGCAAGTGGGGCTGGTGATTGGCGGCGGCAACCTGTTTCGTGGCGCCGCCCTGCAGGCAGCAGGCCTGGACCGTGTGGCGGGCGACCACATGGGCATGCTGGCCACGGTGATGAACGCCCTGGCCCTGCGCGACGCGCTGGAGCGCTCGAACATCCGCACCCGGCTGATGTCCGCCATCCCGATGAGCGGCGTGGTGGAGCACTATGATCACCGCCATGCCATCCGCTATCTGAAGAACGGTGAAGTGGTGATTTTCTGCGCCGGCACCGGCAATCCGTTCTTCACCACCGATTCGGCTGCCTGTCTGCGCGGCATCGAGATCAATGCCGACGTGGTCCTCAAGGCCACCAAGGTCGATGGTGTGTACGATTCTGATCCGGTGAAGAACCCGGATGCGGTAAAATATGAACGCTTGACCTACGACGACGTGCTGGCCAACAAGCTGGGTGTGATGGACCTGACGGCCATCTGCCTGTGCCAGGACCACAGCATGCCGCTGCGGGTGTTCAACATGAACAAGAAGGGTGCCTTGCTGAACCTGATGCTGGGCGGCAACGAAGGTACCCTGGTGGAAGCGGGCCGTCCGCTCGCCGAGTGACGTGAGCAAGTGAAGAAGGGGATCTGCAGGTGATCGACGATATCAGGAAAGATGCTGAAACACGCATGAAGAAAAGCCTGGAGGCACTGGATACCGCGCTCAAGCGGGTGCGCACCGGGCGCGCTCACCCGAGCCTGCTGGATGTGATCTCTGTGCCTTATTACGGCGCGGACACGCCGCTGTCGCAGCTGGCCAATATTGGTGTCGAGGAAGGTCGCACGCTGATCGTGTCGCCGTTCGACAAGCAACTGGTGCCGGAAATCGAACGCGCCATCATGAAGTCCGACCTGGGCCTGAACCCGTCCACTGCGGGCACCGTCATCCGTTTGCCACTGCCGCCGCTGACCGAAGAAACCCGCCGGGATCTGGTCAAGGTCGTGCGCGGTGAAGCAGAGCAGGCGCGGGTCTCGATCCGTAATATCCGCCGGGACGCCAACAGCGACCTGAAGGAGCTGCTCAAGGAAAAGGAAATCTCCGAGGACGAGGAGCGCAAGGGCGAAGAGCAGATCCAGCAGTTGACGGATCGTATGGTCGGCGAGGTGGAAAAACGCCTCAAGGCCAAGGAAGACGAACTGATGTCGATCTGAACCGGAGCGGGCGGTCAGCCGCCCGGCGCCGACAAGAGCCGGGCTGCCTGTCAGCCCGGTTTTGTTATACGGGGTAGGTTATGCAGGAACGGGATCGTCAGGCCATGGCAGGCACTGCGACATTGCCCCGCCATGTGGCCATCATCATGGATGGCAACAACCGCTGGGCCCGGGCGCGCGATCTGCCGGGCGCGGAGGGCCACCGCGCCGGTGAGCAAGCGGTGCAGGCCGTGATTCGCGGCTGTGCCGAGCGCGGTATCGAGGCGCTGACGCTGTTCGCGTTCAGTTCCGAGAACTGGAGCCGTCCTGACGAGGAGGTCCGGCATCTGATGCAGCTGTTCCTGCGGGCGCTGGGCGAGCGTGTGGCGGAGTTGCATGACAACGGTATCCGGCTGCGCTTTATCGGTGAACGGGCCGCCTTCAGCGAAGACCTGCAACGCGGCATGGCCGAGGCCGAGGCGCTCACTGCCGCCAATCAGGGCATGACGGTCGCCGTGGCGGTCAATTATGGCGGACAATGGGATCTCACTCATGCCGCGCGTCGTCTGGCAGAGCGCGTGGCGGCCGGGGAGCTGGCACCGGCGCAGATTGATGAACAGGCCCTGGCGGCGCAGTTGTGCCTGGCCGATCTGCCGCCCCCGGATCTGCTGATCCGTACCGGCGGCGAACACCGGATCAGCAATTTCCTGCTCTGGCAGGCGGCCTACAGCGAACTGTATTTCTCACCGGTGCTGTGGCCGGACTTCGATGATCAGGCCCTGGCGATGGCCTTGCAGGACTTCGCCGGGCGCCAGCGTCGCTTCGGCGGCCGTGTGGAGGATTCCTCATGCTGAAACAGCGCGTCATCACGGCGCTTGTACTGCTGCCGATCGTACTCGGCGCCCTGTTTTTCCTCGGTCGCTCCGGCTTCGCCTGGGTGGCGGGTGTGTTCTTCCTGATTGCCGGCTGGGAATGGTCGGCCCTGATGGGCCGCCTGGCCACGCCCACGCGCCTGCTCTGGGTGGCCAGTCTCGCCGTGTTGATGGCGCTGGCCGAGTGGGCGACCCCGTCGTGGCTCTATACGCTGCTGCCCCTGTGGTGGTTGCTGGCGCTGGCGCTGGTGGTGACCTATCCGCGCACGGCGGGCAAATGGGCGCGCCTGCCGATCATGGCCCTGATGGGCTGGCTGCTGCTGGTGCCTTCCTGGGCGGCGGTGGTGCATATCCAGAGCAGTGGCGCACTGGGCCTGGCGGGCCCGTGGGCGCTGTTGTTCATTCTGGTCTGGGTCTGGGCCGCCGATACCGGCGCCTATTTTGCCGGGCGCGCCTTCGGGCGCCGCAAGCTGGCCCCCGCCGTGAGCCCCGGCAAGACCCTGGAGGGTCTGTTTGGCGGTGTAGCGCTGGCGCTGGCAGTGGCGGCCCTGGTGCCGTTTGTCGTGCCGGTGTCGGGGGCGCTGCCGCTGATGCTGGTGGTCGCCGCCTTGACCGTGCTGGCGTCGGTGCTCGGCGACCTGTTCGAAAGCATGGTCAAGCGCCAGCGCGGGGTGAAGGACAGCGGCACCATCCTGCCCGGCCATGGCGGCATGCTGGATCGCATCGACAGCGTCACAGCAGCTCTGCCGGTGGCGCTGGCGGGCCTGAGCTGGTTCGGCCTGCCCGGGGGGCTCTGACGATGACAGGGGTGCAGCAGGTTACCGTGCTCGGGTCCACCGGCAGTATCGGCACCCAGACGCTGGAAGTGCTGGCGCTGCACCCGGAACGCTATCGTGTCTTCGCCCTGACCGCAGGCAGCCAGTGGTCGCTGCTGGCGCAGCAGTGCCTTCGCTGGCAGCCGCGCTACGCGGTGCTGGCGGATGAGCAGGCCGCCGAGGCCCTGCGCGACCATCTGCGGGCAGCCGGATCGGAGACCGAAGTGCTGGCGGGGCCGCAGGCCCAGTGTCAGGTGGCGGCGGCTGACGAGGTGGACACAGTGGTCGCCGCGATTGTCGGCGCCGCAGGCGTCAGGCCGACACTGGCTGCGGTGGATGCGGGCAAGCGGGTGTTGCTGGCCAACAAGGAAGCGCTGGTGGTAACCGGCTCGCTGTTCATGGATGCGGTCAAGGCCAGCGGTGCCGAGCTGATTCCGGTGGATTCCGAGCACAGCGCCATCTTCCAGTGCCTGCCGATCGGCGAGCAGCGCCTGCAGGGCGTCAGCCGATTGCTGTTGACCGCCTCCGGCGGGCCATTTCGTACCCTGGATGCCGCCGCGCTGATGCAGGTCACACCGGAGCAGGCGGTGCGGCACCCCAACTGGTGCATGGGGCCGAAGATTTCGGTGGATTCCGCCACGCTGATGAACAAGGGGCTGGAACTGATCGAAGCCTGCTGGCTGTTCGATGTCTCGCCCGCCCAGGTGGAGGTGGTGGTGCATCCACAGAGCGTGCTGCACTCCATGGTGGAATACGACGACGGTTCGGTGCTGGCGCAGCTGGGCACCCCGGACATGCGCACGCCGATTGCCTGCGCCCTGGCCTGGCCGCAGCGGATCCAGTCTGGCGCCGAGCGGCTGGACTTTACCCGTCTGGCCGGTCTGCACTTCGAGGCACCGGACGAGGTGCGTTTTCCCTGCCTGCGGCTGGCCCGCGAAGCCATGCAGGCCGGCGGGGTGGCGACGGCGGTGCTCAATGCCGCCAATGAGGAAGCCGTGGCGGCCTTTCTGGACCGGCGGCTGGATTTCACCGGTATTCCGGCGGTGGTCGAGGCAGTGCTGGAACAAACTGCCGCGCCGCGCTGTCCGGATGTGGAGGCCGTGATGGCCGTGGATGCGCTGGCCCGGGACAAGGCCCGCACACTGATACTCGAGAGGGCCGGGGCATGTTGAGCACCCTGTTGGCATTTGCGGTCACCATCCTGATCATCGTGGCGATCCACGAGTACGGGCACTATCTGGCCATGCGCGCCTTTGGTGTGCGCGTGCTGACTTTTTCCATTGGTTTCGGGCCACGCCTGCTGGCCTGGCGCAGCAAGCGCACCGGTACCGATTTCGTCATCAGCGCGATTCCGCTTGGGGGCTACGTCAAGCCGCTGGACCGGCGTGATTGCGACATCGCGCCGGGCGAGGAAAGCGAGGAATTTTCCGGCAAGCCGCCGTGGCAGCGCATCGTCACCTACGCCGCCGGGCCTGCGGCCAACCTGATTCTGGCGGTGTTCCTCTACTGGATCATCCTGATGGGCGGACAGACTGGCATGGCGCCGGTGGTGGGTGAGGTCGTGCCCGAATCCGCCGCTGCCACTGCGGGCCTGCGCACCGATGACGAGTTGCTGCGGGTCGGCAGCCGCGAGATCCAGACCTGGGAACAGTTCGGCATGGCCATGCTGCGTCATGTCGGCGAGCGAGGCACCGTGGAGATCGGCGTCCGTGGCGAGGATGATGTGGAACGCGCCGTGGCCCTGCCTGTCGCGGACTGGTCCCGCGATCCGGAGCGGCCGCTGCTGGAGGCGCTGGGCATCACGCCACGCTCCCTGCAGGCCCGGGTGGGCGATGTGCTGCCGGGAGGCGCCGCAGAGCGCGCCGGGCTGCAGCCCGGAGACCGGGTGCTCAGCGTCAACGGCGAGCCGGTGGCCGATTGGGGCGACTGGGTCGCGCAGGTCAGCGGTGCGCCGCAGCAGACGCTGGAACTTGAAGTGCGTCGCGGCACTCGAACCCTGGGCCTGACCCTGGTACCGGACGCCGTGGAGGCAGATGGCCAGACGCTGGGCCGTGCGGGTGTCATGCTGGGCGGGCTGCGCGAGATTCGTTATGGGCCGGTGGAAGCGATTCCGGCCGCCGTCTCGCGTCTTGGCCAGCAGACCAGTATGATCCTCGGCGCGATAGGCAAGATGATAACCGGTGACTTGTCGGTGAAGACCCTCGGGGGGCCGATCACCATCGCGCAGGCGGCGGGGGAGACCGCAGCCATCGGGATTCTGACATTCCTGATGTTCCTGGCGTTCTTCAGTGTCAGTCTGGGGATCATCAACCTGTTGCCGATTCCGATGCTGGACGGCGGCTGGATAGTGTTCTCGCTGGTTGAAATGATTCGCGGCAAGGCCCTGTCGGAGCGCTTTCTGGCGACGGCACAGGGACTGGGCATGATGGTCGTGTTCGGCCTCATGAGCCTCGCCATCTACAACGACCTGATGCGGCAGTTTGCATGAGATTTGTGTTAGTACTTCTGGCCTGCGCCTGGTTGGCAGGGACAGCATTTTTTCAGGCCGCGGCGGCCAGTGAACGCTTCCGTGTGAGCGATATCCGCATCGAGGGGCTGCAGCGCCTGCCGGTGGATCGTGTGTTTTCGGCGCTACCGATCCAGTCCGGGGACATGGTCGGGACGTCGGAAGTGGCCGAGGCGGTGCGTCGTCTGTATGCGTCCGGTGACTTCGAGGACGTGCAGATTGGCCGCGATGGCGATCAGCTGGTTATCCTGGTGTCCGAACGGCCCTCGGTGGCACGACTGGAAATCAAGGGCAATCGATCAATCGATGAAAGCGCCTTGCGCCAGGGGCTGCGCGACGCCGGTCTGGCCGAAGGAGAAGTCTTTCGCCGCGCCACGCTGGAAATGATTTCCGGTGAGTTGCAGCGCCAGTATGTGGCCCAGGGCCGTTACGATGCCCAGATCGAAACCGAGGCCGTGCCGCTGCCGCGTAACCGGGTAGCCCTGAATATCAATATCTACGAAGGCAGTCCCGCCCGTATCCGCGATATCAATATCGTCGGCAACGAGGTGTTCAGCGACCGCGAACTGCGCAGTATTTTCGAGCTGCGCCCGCGCCGTCCCTGGTGGCCGTTTGGCAGCCGTCATCGTTACTCCCGTGAACGCCTGTCCGGCGATCTGGAGCGATTGCGCTCCTATTATCTGGATCGCGGTTACATCAACTTTTCCATGGAATCCACCCAGGTCGGTGTGACCCCGGATCGCAGTGAGGTGTATATCACTATCAATGTGGACGAGGGCAAGCGCTACCGTGTCGGCAACGTCGAGTTGGCGGGCGACATTCCCATTGATGAAGACCAGCTGACACCCCTGCTGGTGATTCAGGAAGGGCAGGTATTCTCCCAGCAACTGGCGACCTACACCGCCGATCTGCTGACCCGGCGTCTGGGCAACGAAGGCTACTCTTTCGCCCAGGTCAATGATTTCCCCGAGGTCAACGAAGACGACGAAACGGTCAATATCACCTTCTATGTTGATCCGGGGCGCAAGGTGTACGTGCGCCGCGTGAACTTCAGTGGCAACGTCAAGACCCAGGATGAAGTGCTGCGGCGGGAGTTGCGCCAGTTTGAAGGTGCACCGGCCAACACCGCGCTGATCGATCTGTCGCGCCAGCGGTTGCAGCGACTCGGTTACTTCGGCCTGGTGGATGCCGATACCCCGCGTGTGGTCGGCGCCGAAGATCTGGTGGATGTGGATTTCACGGTGGAAGAGCAGCCGTCGGGTTCCATCGGCGCCAATATCGGTTATTCCGAGGCCAGCGGGGCTATCTTTGGTGCCAGCGTCAGCCAGAACAACTTCATGGGCACCGGTAACCGGGTTTCGTTTGCCATCAGCCGCAGCGATATTCGCGAGAGTTACAGCTTCTCGCATTTCAATCCCTACTACACGCTGGATGGTGTCAGCCGCGGTTTCAATCTCTACTACTCGAAAATTGATTTCGGCCGTGCTGTGGTGGCCTCCTACGCGGCGGATCGTCTCGGCGGTGCAGTGAACTTCGGTTACCCGATTTCCGAGACGTCGCGGCTTGATTTCGGTGTCGGGGTCGACAATATCGATATCACCGTGGGTGACTTCGTGGCGATCGACATCCTGCGCTTCCTGGAAGCCAAGGGTTACGAGTTCAACTTCCTGAAGGCCAATGCCTCCTGGCAGAAGAGCACCCTGAACCGTGGCATCCTGCCGGATCGCGGCTGGTCCCAGCGCGCCGGTATCGAGGCATCGGTGCCGGGCAGTGATTACCTGTTCTACAAGCTCACCTGGTCTGGCCAGCGCTACTTCCCGATGGCCCGTAACTGGACGCTGCGTGCGCGCAGTGATATCGGGTATGGTGATGGCTACGGCGATGAACGGGTACTGCCGTTCTTCGAGAACTTCTATGCCGGCGGTATCGGCTCGGTACGCGGCTATCGCTCGCGCAGTCTCGGGGTCCGGTCCCCGGCGGCTATTTTCGAGTTCCAGAACCCGCCGGTGGAAGATCCTGATCCGGATCCCCTGGGTGGTAACTTCCTGGTGGAGGGCAGTCTGGAGTTGATCTTCCCGACTCCGTTCGCGCCGGACAGTCGCAATGTACGTACCTTCCTGTTCGTGGACGGCGGGCAGGTGTTCGAAACCGAGGTGGAAAACGCACGGTTTGATTTTGATGCCGATGAAATCCGCTACGCGGCGGGTGTCGGCCTTACCTGGCTGACGGCAATCGGGCCGCTCAGCTTCAACTTTGCCCGGCCGCTGAACAAACAGAGCGGTGATGACACCGAGTTCTTCCAGTTCTCGCTCGGGCAGGTATTCTGAAGCAGGCCATATTCAGGAGACGATGATGAAAACAATGAAGGCGCTTATTATTCTGGCACTGATGTTGCCGTTGGCGGGGTGGGCTCAGGACAAGATTGCAGTGATCGATCCGATGCAGGCCCTGATCGAGACTGACGAAGTGAAGTCGCGTAATGCGCGTCTGGAATCGTCACTGGAAAACGAGAGCCGTCGCCTGCGTACTCTGCGTGAGGAGATCGGCAAGATCGAAGAACGTCTGCAGCGTGATGGCATGACCATGTCGCGCCAGGAACGTGACAACCTCACCGACCAGCGCGAAGCCAAGGGACTGGAATTCCAGACCCTGCAGCAGAGCCTGCAGCGTCGCGTCAACAACGACCGCCAGGAACTGCTGGAAAGCATGGAACCCAAGTTGCTGCAGGCGATTGAAGCAGTGGCCAAGGACAAGGGGCTGGACATGGTGATCAGTGCGCAGGCCATGGTGTATGTGAAGCCGGAACTGGATATTACCAGTGAGGTGACCCAGCGCCTGAACCGGATGAAGTGACGCCGTGATTACTCTTGCACAGCTTGCCGAGGAGCTGGGCGCGACGCTTTACGGAGACGGGGCCACGCCGGTGCGTGGCCTCGGTACGTTGAAGTCAGCAGGTCCGGATCAACTCGCCTTTCTGGCCAATCCCCGATACCGGGCCCAGCTGGGTGCCACCCGTGCCGCTGCGGTGCTGTGCACCGAGGCCGTCCGTGAGGATTGTCCGGTGGCGACGCTGGTGGTGAAAGACCCCTACTTCGCGTTTGCCCGGGTCAGTCATCATTTTGATCCGACGCCGGTCATGGCACCCGGTGTACATCCGTCCGCTGTTATTTCACCCGACGCCCGGCTGGAAGACAATATTGCCGTGGGGCCGAATGTGGTGGTGGAAGCGGGTGCCGTGGTGCGTGCGGGCGCGACCCTGATGGCCAACGTGGTGGTGGGGGCGGGCAGTGACATCGGTGAGCAGGCTCGACTTTACCCTAATGTTACAATCTACCATGGCGTGACAGTGGGTCCGCGCACTATCATACACGCGGGATCGGTGATCGGCGCCGACGGCTTCGGTTACGCGTTTGCGGAAGGCCGCTGGCACAGCGTCGCCCAGGTGGGCGGCGTGCGCATCGGGGCTGATGTCGAGATTGGTGCCAATGTGACCATCGATCGCGGTGCTATCGAGCACACCACCATCGGTGACGGCGTCATTCTGGATGATCAGGTGCACCTCGGCCACAACGTGGTGGTGGGTGAGCACACCGCGCTGGCTGGCAAGGTGGGTGTATCCGGCAGCACGCGTATCGGTCGTTACTGCATGATTGGCGGGGCCGCAGGCCTGGCCGGGCATCTCGATATCTGCGATCAGGTGGTGATTCTGGGCATGACCCTGGTGTCCCGATCAATTACCGAACCCGGTACTTATGGTTCCAGCCTGGCAGTCGATCGCCAGGATCGCTGGCGCAAGAATGCAGCCAGATTCCGGCAGCTTGATGACCTGTTCCGGCGCGTGAAACGCCTGGAGAAGGGCGACAACTGATCCGGTGTTTTCACGAAGCGGCGCACCGGCGCCGTTTTTTCCGTTTGCCCATGACGATGGTTCCGCAGTGGTCCGGTCTACTGCCGATGCCACCGGATAGATGCCTATGATGACGATCAATGAAATCAAGGAATACCTCCCGCAACGTTACCCGTTCCTGCTGGTGGACCGGGTGCTGGAGCTGGTGCCCGGAGAGCGGGTGGTGGCGATCAAGAATGTGACGGCCAATGAGCCGCACTTCAACGGTCATTTTCCGCATGAGCCGGTGATGCCGGGCGTGCTGATCATTGAAGCCATGACCCAGGCGGCAGGGGTGCTGGGCTTCATCACCGCCGGCAAGCGCCCGGCGGATGGCTACAATTATCTGCTGGTCGGCACCGACAAGGCGCGCTTCAAGCGCCCGGTGGTACCAGGCGATCAACTTGAACTGCGTGCTACCCTGTTGGCGGTACGCCGTAATATTCTCAAGTTTGGCTGCGAGGCGTGGGTGGACGGCAATCTGGTCGCCAGCGCCGAAACCCTGGTGGCGGAACAGAAAATCGGATAACGCATAACAATGATACATCAGACCGCGATAATTGATGCTGGCGCCGAATTGGCGGCCGATGTTCAGGTGGGTCCCTACACGGTAATCGGTCCGGACGTAAGGATTGATGCGGGCACGGTGATTGGCCCCCATGTGGTGATACAGGGGCCGACCACCATCGGTCGCGACAATCGCATTTTCCAGTTTGCCTCGGTGGGTGAAGCCTGCCAGGACAAGAAGTACCGGGGCGAGCCCACGGCACTGGAAATCGGCGACAACAATGTGATTCGCGAGCATGTCACCATCCATCGCGGCACCATCCAGGATCAGGGTCTGACCCGCATCGGCAACAACAACCTGCTGATGGTCGGTGTGCATGTGGCGCACGATTGCATGATCGGCAACGACAATATCTTCGCCAACACCTGCGGTATTGCAGGCCATGCGCATGTTGGCGATGGCGTCATTCTGGGCGGCATGACCGGCATTCATCAGTTCTGCCGCATCGGCTCCTACGCCATGACTGCCGGTTGCAGCCTGGTACTCAAGGATGTGCCTGCCTACGTCATGGTGGGCGGTAATCCGGCCGCCGCGCGCAGCATGAACTTCGAGGGCATGCGCCGTCGTGGCTGGTCGGCTGAAGTGATTGGCCAGCTGCGTCAGGCCTACAAGATCGTCTACCGGCAGGGGAATACGCTGGAGCAGGCACTGGCCGAACTGGATGCCCTGCCGCAAGGGCCCGAGCTGCGCCTGTTCATCGATTCGCTGCGCAGCTCAGAGCGCGGCATCACCCGCTGATGGCCGCCGGGCCACTGTTTGCCATCATCGCCGGTGAGCTGTCCGGCGATATCCTTGGTGCCGGCCTGATCCGGGCACTGCGCGAGCGCTACCCGGAGGCCCGTTTCATCGGCGTCTGCGGGCCGGAGATGCAGGCCGCCGGGGGCGAGTCCCTGTTCCCCATGGAGCGTCTGTCGGTGATGGGCCTGACCGAGGTCCTGCCGCGCCTGCCCGAGCTGTTCCGCCTGCGCCGGTTGCTGGTGGACACGCTGTTGCGGGAAAGACCTGCTGTGGTCATCACCATTGATTCTCCTGATTTCACTCTGCGCGTGGCGCGGCCGCTGCATGAGCAGGGGCTGCGCACCGTGCATTATGTCAGTCCCTCGGTCTGGGCCTGGCGCAAGGGACGCATCAAGGCCATCAAGGCGGCGATTGATCATATGCTGACCCTGCTGCCGTTCGAGGCGCGCTTTTACGAAGAGAACGACCTGCCGGTGACCTTTGTTGGCCACCCGCTGGCGGACATGATTCCGTTGCAACCGGATGTGGCCGGGGCGCGGGCCGGCCTGGATCTGCCGGAAACCGGCCGCGTGCTGGCCGTGCTGCCCGGCAGCCGTGGTGGTGAAGTGCGCAAGCTGTTGCCGGATTTTCTGGCAGCGGTCAGGCTGCTGCGCGCCGACGATCCGGCGCTCACGGTGGTGATCCCGGCAGCGACACCGGAGCGCGAGGCTGAGATCAGCACGGCCCTGGAGCAGGCCGGGCTGGACGATCAGGTCAGACTGGTGTCGGGCCAGAGCCGCACCGTGATGGCTGCGGCCGATGTTGTGCTGATGGCGTCGGGCACCGCGACTCTGGAAGGCACCCTGCTGAAGAAACCCATGGTGGTGGGCTATCGGGTAGGCGCTATCACCTACGCCATCGCCCGCCGTCTGGTGTCGCTGGACAATATTGCGCTGCCTAACCTGTTGTCCACCACACCGATGATTCCGGAATTGCTGCAGAACGACATGACACCGCAGGCGCTCGCCGACGCAGTACGCGGCTGGTTTGATGCGCCGCAACGTGTTGCGGCGCTGGAAGCCGAGTTCACCCGTATCCACGAGCAGCTGCGGCAGAACGCCAGCCAGCGCGCCGCCGCCGCCGTGGCCTCGCTGGTGCAGGAGGAGGTGCCCGCATGAGTGACTCGCTGTCCGCGTCCAGCCCCCCTCCGTTTGCTGACCATCCATTTTCCGAGTATCCGCTCGCCGAGGCCTGGCAGCCGACCCGGTTTGCCTGGCATGCGCAGATGCGTCTGGCCGGTGTGGACGAGGTCGGGCGTGGCCCGCTGGTGGGTGCTGTGGTGACAGCGGCCGTGATTCTGGACCCGGCGCGGCCGATCCCCGGCCTGGCCGACAGCAAACGCCTGAGCGAAAAGCGCCGCACACTGCTGGCCGCCGACATCCGGACACATGCGCTGGCCTGGAGCCTGGGGCGCGCCGAGGCCGCAGAGATTGATCAACTGAATATCTTCCAGGCGACCCTGGTGGCCATGCAGCGTGCGGTGGCCGGGTTGGGCCTGGCGCCGGATGCGGTGCTGGTGGATGGCAACCGGGCGCCGGAGTTCGGCGTGCCCGCTGAACCTGTGGTCAAGGGCGATGGGCGTATCCCGGCCATCAGCGCCGCGTCGATTCTGGCCAAGGTGGCCCGCGATGAGGAAATGGCGGTGCTGCACAGCCAGTATCCTGAATACGGCTTTGACCGGCACAAGGGTTACCCCACGGCGGTGCATCTGGCAGCATTGGAACGATACGGGCCGCTGCCGGAGCATCGGCGTTCCTTCGGCCCGGTAAGCCGCTGCCTGACTGAGGATCGCCCGCTTGTCTGAACCGGCCTTCATCCATCTGCGCCTGCACACCGACTACTCGCTGGTGGACGGTGTGGTGCGGGTCAAACCGCTGATCCGGCAGTGCGTGGCTGATGGCATGCCGGCCGTCGCGGTGACCGATGATTCCAACCTGTTCGGGCTGATCAAGTTCTACAAGGCGGCACAGGGCGCGGGGATCAAGCCGATTGCCGGGGCGGACCTGTGGCTGGAAAGCCGCTATCTGGATGAACCGGCGCGCCTGAGCGCGCTGGTCATGAACAGCGAGGGCTATCACCACCTGCGATTGCTGATTTCGCGCGCCTGGCAGCACAACCAGGTGCGCGGCCGTGCCATCGTCAAGCGTGAGTGGCTGGAGGAGCTGCACCCCGGCCTGATCCTGTTGTCCTGTGCCCGTCATGGTGAACTGGGTCAGTTGCTGCTGGGCGACAAACAGGACGAAGCCCGCGCCCTGGCCACGGCATACCGGCAGCAATTTGGTGACCGTTTCTATATCGAAGTGCAGCGCACCAGCCGCCCGGGTGATGAAGATTGCCTGCACGAAAGTGTGGCGCTGGCGGCTGAGCTCGGCATGCCGGTGGTAGCCACCAATGATGTGCGTTTTCTCAAGGCGTCGGATTTCGAGGCGCATGAGGCGCGGGTCTGCATTCATGATGGCGATGCGCTGGATGATCCACGTCGCGCGCGCAAGTACAGCGATCAGCAATACCTGAAAACCGCGCAGGAAATGGCAGAGCTGTTCAGTGACCTGCCGGAAGCGCTGGAAAATACCGTCGAGATTGCGCGCCGTTGTTCGCTGGATATCGAACTGGGCAAGAATTACCTGCCGGACTTTCCGATTCCCGATGGCCAGACCATCGAGCAGTACATCGAGCAAGTTTCGCGCGAAGGGCTGGAGAAGCGACTGGCCGGCATTCTGGATGCCCAGGCGCCGGACTATGCCGAGCGTCGTCGCGAGTATGACGAGCGTTTGCAGTTCGAGCTCGACATCATCAACCAGATGGGATTCCCGGGTTACTTCCTGATCGTTTCCGACTTTATTCGCTGGGCCAAGGAAAACGAGGTGCCGGTGGGTCCGGGGCGGGGTTCCGGGGCGGGCTCGCTGGTGGCCTACGCGCTGGAAATTACCGATCTCGACCCGATTGAATACGACCTGCTGTTCGAGCGATTCCTGAATCCCGAACGGGTGTCCATGCCCGACTTCGACGTCGATTTCTGCATGGACAAACGCGATCGCGTGATCGCTTATGTGGCGGACAAGTACGGCCGTGAGGCCGTGGGTCAGATCATCACCTTCGGTACCATGGCGGCCAAGGCGGTGGTACGTGATGTGGCGCGGGTGCAGGGCAAGCCTTACGGGCTGGCGGATCGTCTGTCGAAGATGATTCCCCCGACACCGGGCATGACGCTGGAAAAGGCGCTGGAACAGGAAGAAGTGCTGCGCGACTTCCTGGAAGACAGCGGCAACAGCGACCAGGAATCGGCCAACGAAATCTGGGAAATGGCCCTCAAGCTGGAAGGCCTGACCCGTAACGTGGGCAAGCACGCCGGGGGCGTGGTGATCGCTCCGGGCAAGCTGACTGACTTTGCCCCGCTGCACTGCGATGACGAGGGCGAGAGCCTGGTGACCCAGTACGACAAGGACGATGTCGAGTCGGCGGGTCTGGTGAAGTTCGACTTCCTCGGTCTGAAGACCCTGACCATCATCGACTGGGCGGTAAAGGCGGCCAACGTCAAGCGTGGCCGCGAAGGCCTGGGCCCGCTGCGGATCGAGGATATTCCCCTCGACGATGCGCCTTCTTTCGAGCTGTTGAAGAAGGGCGAAACCACCGCCGTGTTCCAGCTTGAATCCCAGGGCATGAAGGAGCTGATCAAGAAGCTCCGCCCGGACGTGTTCGAAGACATCATCGCACTGGTGGCCCTGTACCGCCCCGGCCCGCTGGAGTCGGGCATGGTGGACAACTTCATCAACCGGAAGCACGGCCGTGAGCCGATGGCCTACCCGGACCCGCAGTACCAGCATGAGTGGCTGAAGCCGATTCTGGAGCCCACCTACGGGGTCATCCTGTATCAGGAACAGGTGATGCAGATTGCCCAGGTGCTGGCGGGCTATTCGCTCGGCGGCGCTGACTTGCTGCGCCGCGCCATGGGCAAGAAGAAGCCCGAGGAGATGGCCAAGCAGCGCGAGATCTTCGAGTCGGGCGCGCGCGACAAGGGCGTGGATGGCAATCTGGCCATCAAGATTTTCGACCTGGTGGAAAAGTTTGCCGGTTACGGCTTCAACAAGTCGCACTCGGCGGCCTATGCGCTGGTGGCCTATCAGACCGCCTGGTTGAAGGCGCATTACCCGGCCGAATTCATGGCGGCGGTGATTTCTGCAGAAATGCACAACACCGACAAGGTGGTGACGTTTATCGATGAATGTCACGCCATGGGGCTGAAGGTCCTGCCGCCGGACGTGAACAGTTGCGGTTACCGCTTTACCGTCAATCAGGCGGGTGACATCGTTTACGGGCTGGGCGCCATCAAGGGGCTGGGCGAAGGGCCGATCGAGGCCATCGTCAGCGCCCGCGAGCAGGGCGTGATCTTCGATGACCTGTTCGATTTCTGCCGTCGTGTGGACATGAAGCGGATGAACCGGCGCTCCATGGAAGCGCTGGTGCGCGCCGGGGCGCTGGACAAACTTGGGCCTGAGGGTGACTTCCGCGACCGCGCGGTGCTGATGGCGTCGCTGGCGGATGCTGCCCAGGCAGCGGAGCAGGTAGCGCGTAACGCGGAAGCCGGGATGGGGGACTTGTTTGGCGGTGGCAGCGACCCGGCTGATAGCGCCCCCCCCGTGGCCTGGAAGCAGGCGCGTCCATGGAATGATGACCTGCGCCTGAACGGCGAGAAGGACACCCTTGGTCTGTTCCTGACCGGCCACCCGATTGATCAGTTCGAGAGCGAAGTGAACCGCTTCGTGACGGCGCGCTTGAATGCCCTGACCCCCACGGGTAAGGGTGAGGCCGCGACGGTCGCCGGGCTGGTGGTGGCCATGCGCATCACCCGGAGCAAGAAAAGTGGCGACCGCATGGCCTTCCTGACGCTGGACGACAAGACCGGACGGGTGGAAGTGTCGGTGTTCGGGCGCACCTTCGCCGAGTTCGGCGACATGGTGCAGAAGGACGTGCTGCTGGTGATCAAGGGCGCCGTGCGCAACGATGATTATACCGGTGGCTTCAGTGTCGTGGCCGACGAAATCATGGATGTGACCCAGGCGCGTGGCCTGTTTGCCCGGCGCCTGACTCTGGATGCCGAGGTGCAGGCGCGCCTGCCGGAGGTGCTGCGTGGCGCCCTGTCGCCGTTCCGGGGCGGCGGCTGCCCGGTGGCGGTGCGGTTGCAGCATCCACGCGGCAGCGGCTTGCTGTGGCTGGGGGAGGAATGGAAGATCCGTCCGGAACAGGCCCTGCTGGAAGACCTGCGTAACCGCTTCGGTGAGCAGGCTGTGCGCATAGAATACTGATGGCCACGGGGCTGTCAGAAACAAGTTGAAACCAGCCGCAGCGACCCAGCGGTCGACGTTTGCAGGGTGTTCCCGCTAAACTCCGGGGTCTGCGCTGACAAGAGGTCCAGGAATGAACCCCAATTTCCTCGAATTCGAACAACCTATCGCCGATCTTGAGGCGAAAATCGAGGATCTCCGCCTCGTAGGCAATGGTGCCGAGGTCAATATCTCCGAGGAGATCAGCAAGCTTCAGGAAAAGAGCATTGCTCTGACCGAAAGCATCTTCAAGAATCTCAGCTCCTGGCAGATCTCGCAGTTGTCGCGGCATCCGCGCCGCCCCTACACGCTGGATTACATCAGCCGCATCTTCGATGAATTCGACGAATTGCACGGCGACCGCACCTTTGCCGACGACGCCGCCATTGTCGGTGGCATCGGGCGTCTTGAAGGCCGGCCGGTGATGATCATTGGCCACCAGAAAGGCCGGGACGTGAAGGAAAAGGTACGTCGCAATTTCGGCATGCCCAAGCCGGAAGGGTATCGCAAGGCCCTGCGCCTGATGGAAATGGCCGAGCGGTTCCGCCTGCCGATCCTGACGTTTATCGACACCCCGGGTGCCTTTCCCGGCATTGATGCCGAGGAACGTGGCCAGAGTGAGGCCATTGCCCGCAACCTGCTGGTGATGTCCAGCCTCAAGGTACCGATCATTGCCACCGTGGTGGGCGAGGGCGGCTCCGGCGGCGCGCTGGCCATTGGCGTTTGTGACCACTTGCAGATGATGCAATACAGCACCTATTCGGTGATCTCGCCGGAAGGCTGCGCGTCTATCCTGTGGCGCAGCGCGGAAAAGGCGCCGGAAGCCGCCGAGGCCATGGGCCTGACCGCCGGGCGACTGCATGAGCTGGGTATCGTCGATGAGGTGATTCCCGAGCCGCTGGGGGGTGCCCATCGTGATCATGACCTGGCCGCTGACCGTCTGCGCCGCAGCCTGCTCAAGCAGCTGGAGGCGTTGAGCGCCTACGACGTGGACAGCCTGATCAGCCGCCGTTACGAGCGTCTGGTGTCCTATGGCAACTTCAGCACGTCGCCAGCGGACGAATAAGCCGCCGGCGCTCTCCCCATGAGTCACCCGTTGATGGATCTGCTGCACCGTCGTCTGGACGGTGTGGCCGGTCCGCTGGTGCTCGGCTTCAGTGGTGGTCTGGATTCCACCGTCCTGCTGCACGCGCTGGTGCGGGCCGGGTTCGGCCCCCGAGTGCGGGCGCTGCATGTGGCCCACGGTCTGCAAACGGCGTCCCGGGACTGGCCGCAGCACTGCGCCCGCGAGTGCGCCGCGCTGTCGGTGTCATACGACACCCTCGACCTGAGCCTGGATATGGACCTGGATCTGGCGCCGGGCCCGAATCTGGAAGACCGGGCCCGTCAGGCCCGCCGCCAGGCCTTGCTGGCCGCCACCCCCGAAGACGGCGCCCTGTTGCTGGCGCACCATGCCGATGATCAGGCAGAAACCTTGCTGCTGCGGCTGTTGCGCGGCGCCGGGCCCGCCGGGCTGGCGGCGATGTCGGCGGACAGCCGGTATGCCGGGCGGCGCCTGCTGCGTCCCTTGCTGGAGGTTACCCGGGTCGAGCTGGCCGATGTGGCGGCGGGCTGGGGGCTGCGCTGGGTCGAGGATCCGACCAATGCCGAACCGACCGCCGACCGCAACTTTCTGCGCCAGGCGGTGATCCCTCTGCTGCAGCAACGCTGGCCCGCGCTGGTCGAGACGCTGGGCCGCAACGCGCGCCGCCAGGGTGAGGTGGCGGCGATGCTGGATCAACTGGCGGACGCCGATCGGGCAGCGTTGCTGCGTCCGGATGGTGGCCTGGAGCTGGCCGGGTTCGCGGCGCTGCCGGCAGTGCGACAACGCAATCTGCTGCACGGCTGGCTGCGTGCCGAGGGCCTGCAAGTGCCCGCCGAGCGCTTCCTGCAACGGGTGCTGGATGAACTGCCGGACGCAGCCGAGGACCGCATGCCCGAGGTGGCCTGGTCGCAGGCGGCCTTCCTGCGCTATCGCGGCGCGCTCTACCTGTTGCCCAGCGCTGCCCGGGTGCCGATCAGCGGTCCGTATGCGCTGCGGCTTGAGCAGGGGGCTTCGGTGTCGCTGGGGCCGCTGACGGTGCGGGTCGCGGCTGTGGCCCTGCCCAGTGAAGGGGCTCCCCACGCGCTGTACCTGCCGCGCCATCTGCAGTCTGTGCAGATCGGGCCAGCCCCGGCCGGGGCGCGGCTGCTTCAGGGCGGCATGCACCGGGATCTCCGTGAACTGTGGCGCGCCGCCGGTATTCCGCCCTGGGAGCGCCGCCGCCTGCCGGTGGTGCTGGCGCCATCGCCGGATGCATCGGTGTCGGGCGCGCCGGTATTGCTTGCAGCGGCCCGCGCCGGGCTGGCGGACGGGTTGTCGCTGGCCCCGGGCGAGCCCGCCTGGTGCCTGGCCTGGCACCATTCCTGATTGTGACAGCCGGGGTGTTCTGTTAGCATTTACTCCCGTCCTGACCCAGCGTATTCCTCTGACATCATCCTGCGAAATGGCCCGGTTTTTCGCCGGTTATTTGCATTGAAGTGGAAGGCGCCGGGTTTTTAATTTTTTGCCCGGAAAACATACGCCCTGCATGCCCTGCAGGTGAGCCATGACGTTCCGGGACTGGCAGCGGTGAGCGCATGACGCGATTTATTTTTGTCACAGGCGGGGTAGTGTCATCACTGGGCAAGGGGATCACCTCAGCATCCCTCGCCTCACTGCTGGAAGCCCGCGGGCTGAAGGTCACCCTTCTCAAGATGGATCCCTACATCAACGTGGATCCCGGCACCATGAGTCCCTACCAGCACGGTGAGGTGTTCGTTACCGAGGACGGCGCCGAAACCGATCTGGATCTGGGCCACTACGAGCGGTTTATCCGTACTCGCCTGACGCGCCGCAACAGCTTTACCACGGGACGCGTGTATCAGGACGTGCTCGACAAGGAGCGCCGTGGCGAGTATCTGGGCGCCACCGTGCAGGTGATTCCGCATATCACCGACGAGATCAAGCTGAAGATTCACCAGGGGGCCGGTGAGGCCGATATCGCCATCGTCGAGATTGGCGGCACCGCCGGTGACATCGAATCCCTGCCGTTCCTGGAAGCTGTGCGCCAGATGCGTGTCGAGCTGGGTTCCAGTCAGTCGCTGCTGGTGCACCTGACACTGGTGCCATGGATTGCCTCGGCGGGCGAGATCAAGACCAAGCCGACCCAGCACTCGGTCAAGGAGTTGCGTTCCATCGGTCTGCAACCGGATCTGCTGGTGTGCCGTTCCGATCACGAGATTCCGAAGGGGGCGCGGGAAAAGATTTCCCTGTTCACCAACGTGGAAGCGCGCGCGGTCATTTCCGCACCGGATTGCAAGACGATCTACCAGGTGCCCCGTGTGCTGCATGAGCAGGGTATGGATAACATCGTCGTCGAGAAATTCGGACTCGACTGCCCGGCGCCGGACCTGGGCGAATGGGATCGTGTGGTGGAAGCGCAGCTGAATCCGATCCAGGACGTGACCATCGGTATGGTGGGCAAGTACATCGAACTGGCCGATGCCTACAAGTCACTGAATGAAGCCCTGACCCATGCCGGGATTGCTACCCGTTCGCGGGTTAATATCGAGTACATCGACGCTGAAGATGTCGAGCGCAAGGGCACCGGTATCCTGGCCCATCTGGATGCCGTGCTGGTGCCCGGTGGTTTCGGCGATCGCGGTACCGAAGGCAAGATCATGGCGATCCGTTACGCGCGCGAAAACAAAGTCCCGTATCTGGGCATCTGTCTGGGCATGCAACTCGCCGTGATCGAATTTGCCCGCCATGTGGCCGGCATCAGCGAAGCTCATTCAACCGAACTGAAGCCGGACACCAGTGAGCCGGTGGTCGGGCTGATCACCGAGTGGATTGCCGGTGATGGCCATGTAGAGCAGCGCAGCGCCGAGTCTGATCTGGGCGGCACCATGCGCCTTGGCGGCCAGGAGTGCGTGCTGGAACCGGCCTCGCTGTCGGCCCGCTGCTATGGCGCCACCCACGTTGTCGAGCGTCACCGGCACCGTTACGAGGTCAACAACAACTACCTGGATCGCCTCACCGAGGCGGGTCTGCGTATCGCGGGTCGCTCCACCGATGGCGAACTGGTCGAAGTGGTGGAAGTGGCGGACCATCCCTGGTTTGTGGCCTGTCAGTTCCACCCTGAATTCACCTCCACGCCGCGCGACGGCCACGGCCTGTTCCGGGGTTACGTGGAAGCGGCACTGGCCCAGCGTGAGCGTACCAGCGCCCACACGGAGTGATCATGTCGCAGAGTGCTTCACAAAAGACGTTGCACATCGGTGATATCCCGGTGAGCAACCGGCATCCGTTTGTGCTGTTTGGCGGCATGAATGTGCTGGAGTCCCGGGACATGGCGTTGCGCGTGGCGGAGCATTACGCCCGTGTGACGGAAAAGCTCGGTATTCCCTGGGTATTCAAGGCCTCGTTTGACAAGGCCAACCGTTCCTCGCTGGATTCCTTCCGGGGACCGGGTTTGGACGCCGGGCTGAAGATCTTTGCCGAAATCAAACAGACCTTTGGCTGCGCGCTGCTGACCGATGTGCATGAGCCGTATCAGGCCGCGCCGGTGGCAGAGGTGGTTGATGTGTTGCAGTTGCCCGCGTTTCTGGCGCGGCAGACGGACCTGGTGGTGGCCATGGCCGCGACCGGCCGCCTGATCAATATCAAGAAGCCGCAATTTCTGGCGCCGCGCGAGATGGGGCATATCCTGCACAAGTGCGAGCAGGCCGGTAACGACCAGTTGATCCTGTGCGAGCGTGGCAGCAGTTTCGGTTACAACAACCTGGTGGTGGACATGCTCGGCTTCGGCATCATGAAGCAGTTCGGTTACCCGGTGTTCTTTGATGTGACCCATGCCTTGCAGATGCCGGGTGGTCGCGCGGACTCGGCCGACGGGCGCCGCCAGCAGGTGGCTGATCTGGGCCGTGCCGGGCTCAGCCAGGGGCTGGCCGGGCTTTTTCTTGAAGCGCATCCTGATCCTGATGCAGCGCTGTGTGACGGCCCGTGCGCATTGCGTCTGGATCGCCTCGAACCTTTCCTTGAACAGATGAAAGCAGTGGACGACCTGGTGAAGAACCTGCCCGCTTTCGAAAACCGCTGAAAACCGGAGACACTGACATGTCCAGGATTGTTGACGTCAAGGCCCGCGAGATTCTCGATTCCCGTGGCAACCCCACCATCGAAGCCGATGTCGTGCTGGAATCCGGTGCCATGGGCTCGGCCTGTGCCCCCAGCGGTGCCTCCACAGGTTCCCGCGAGGCGCTGGAACTGCGCGATGGCGACAAGGCCCGTTATCTGGGCAAGGGCGTGACCAAAGCGGTGGGCAACGTCAATTCGGAAATTCGCGAGTTGTTGCTGGGCCGCGACGTGACCGAACAGGCCGCGCTGGACCAGGCGATGATCGATCTGGACGGCACCGACAACAAGGGTCGACTGGGCGCCAACGCCATTCTGGCCGTGTCGCTGGCAGCGGCCAAGGCCGCTGCCAATGTGCAGAAGAAGCCGCTCTACGAGTACATTTCTGACCTGCAGGACGACGACAATGCCTACAGCCTGCCGGTGCCGATGATGAACATCATCAACGGCGGCGAGCATGCTGACAATAACGTCGATATCCAGGAATTCATGATCCAGCCGGTCGGCGCACCGACCATCGCCGAAGCCATTCGCTGTGGCGCTGAAGTGTTCCACGCACTCAAGAGCGTGTTGAAAAAACGCGGCCTGAACACCGCCGTGGGTGACGAGGGCGGCTTTGCCCCGGACCTGCCTTCCAATGAAGCGGCACTGGAAGCAATTGTCGAAGCGATCGGCATGACCGGCTACAAGCTCGGCGACGACATCACCCTGGCGCTGGACTGTGCTGCCAGCGAGTTCTACAAGGACGGCAAGTATGTGCTGGCCGGTGAAAACCGCAGCCTGTCCGCCGAGCAGTTTGTCGATTATCTGGAACAGCTGTGTGGCCGTTACCCGATCATTTCCATCGAAGACGGTCTGCATGAGAGCGACTGGGCCGGCTGGAAAGTCCTGACCGACCGCTTGGGTCAGAAAGTACAGCTGGTGGGTGACGATCTGTTCGTGACCAACACTGAAATTCTCAAGCGCGGTATCGACGAAGGCATCGCCAACTCCATCCTGATCAAGTTCAACCAGATCGGTTCGCTGACCGAAACCCTGGCGGCGATCAAGATGGCCCGCGACGCCGGTTACACCGCCGTGATTTCTCACCGCTCGGGCGAGACCGCCGACACCACCATCGCTGATCTGGCGGTGGCCACGGCAGCGGGTCAGATCAAGACCGGCTCCCTGTGCCGCAGTGACCGGGTGGCCAAGTACAACCGCCTGATCCGTATCGAGGAAGAGCTGGGTCGTGCGGCCTATCATGGCCGCAAGGAATTCCGGTTCCTGGCGTGATAGCGGACGCATGAGCCAGCGTGGCGTTACCCTGTTGTCCGCAGTACTGCTGCTTGCGGTGCTCGGGCTGCAGGTGCGCCTGTGGTTTGGTGAAGGCAGCCTGCGCCATGCCGCCAGCCTGCGCAAGCAGGTGCAGGCGATGGAGCAGGACAACGCCCGCCTGGCTGATCGCAACCGCCTGATGGCGGCTGACGTGGCCGACCTCAAATCCGGCCTCGACAAGATCGAGGAAATTGCCCGCCGTGATCTCGGCATGATCCGTGAGGGCGAAACCTTCTACCTGGTGCTGGACGGCCAACGTGACCGCACCGCTGCCGAGGATGACGCCGATGCTGCCCGCTGATGCCCGGGTCTTTGCACTGGTGCCTGCCGCCGGCCGGGGCGCACGCATGGGCGCGGCCGTGCCGAAACAGTACCTGTCTCTGGAAGGGCGTACTCTTGCCGAGCACACGGTGAGTCGTCTGCTGGCCTGTGCGCGGATCGAGCGCGTGATGGTGGCGGTGGCGCAGGACGACCCCTGGTGGTCGGCCTTGCCGGTGGCGCGCCAGCGACGTGTCAGCACCACGACCGGCGGCGCCGAGCGCGCCGACTCGGTGTTGCGCGGCTTGCAGGCGCTGTCCCCCTGGGCGAATGACGACGACTGGGTGCTGGTGCATGACATGGCGCGACCCTGCTTGCGCGTTTCCGACATTCATCGTCTGCTCGATGCCTGTGGTGAGCAGGGCGCCATCCTGGCCTTGCCGGTAACGGATACGGTGAAGCAGGCGGGCGCCACGGCGCAGATCGTGGCCACCCTGCCGCGCGACCAGATCTGGCGCGCGCTCACGCCGCAACTGTTCCCGCTGGGCGCCCTGCGCGATGCCCTGCAATCTGCCCTGGCCCGGGGCGTACCGGTGACGGATGAGGCCTCGGCGATGGAGGCCTGCGGCTGGCAGCCTGCGCTGGTGCCCGGGCAAGCCGATAACATCAAGGTCACCGCGCCGGAAGATCTGGCCCTGGCGGCTTTCTTTCTGGCGCAACAGGAGGAAAGGAGGACGCATGAGCCTGCGTATCGGTCAGGGATTTGATGTTCATGCGTTTGGCCCCGGCGACCATGTCATGCTGGGCGGCGTGCGCATTCCCCACGACCGTGGGCTGAAAGCACATTCCGATGGCGATGTGGCCTTGCATGCGCTGGCCGACGCGCTGCTGGGCGCGCTGGCGCTGGGCGATATCGGCCATTTCTTCCCGGACACTGATGCCCGTTGGGCGGGCGCCGATTCCGGCGCACTGCTGCGCGAGGTCTATCAGCAGATCCTGGCGCGGGGCTACCGGCTCGGCAACGCGGATCTCACCATCATCGCCCAGCGACCGAAGATCGCCCCGCATATCCAGCCCATGCGCGAACGCATCGCCGGGCTGCTGCAATGTGCGCCGGGCGTGATTTCCGTCAAGGCCACCACCAGCGAAAAGCTCGGTTTTACCGGCCGCGAGGAAGGCATTGCGGTCATGGCGGTGGTGTTGTTGCAGGCGACCGGCGCGCCATGAGTGCGCTGCCGCGCGCCCATGGCGGCCCGGTGGGGCAGGGCTTGCTGCGTGCCAGCCCGGAAGATTTCCAGGTCCGTGAAGTGATGACCGTGGTGCCGGAGGGGCAGGGCGAACACCTGTGGCTGCACCTGCGCAAACGGGGCCTCAATACCGCAGATCTGGCCCTGGCTCTGGCGCGGCTGGCACGCCTGCCACTGCGCGCGGTGGGCTACAGTGGTCTGAAGGATCGGGTGGCGGTCACGGACCAATGGTTCAGCCTGCATTTGCCGGGCAAAGCCGACCCGCAGCTGGATGATCTGCCCGAGGGCGTGACCCTGCTGGCGGCAGCGCGTCACAGCCGCAAACTCAATCGCGGCACCCATCGCGCCAACCGCTTTGAACTGGTCATCCGTGATCTGGAGGCAGACCCGGCGCTGCTGCGGCAACGACTGGATGCCGTGGCGGCCCAGGGCGTACCCAATTACTTCGGTGAGCAGCGTTTTGGTCGCCACGGTGACAACTTCAGCCGCGCCCGCGACTGGCTGCTGGGCCAGGGGGAGGCGCCGCGCAAGCCCGCGTTGCGCAGCCTGTGGTTGTCGGCGGTGCGCAGCGAACTGTTCAATCAGGTGCTCGCGGAACGCGTGCGCCAGGGCTGCTGGAACCGGCTGCTGGCGGGGGATATCCTGCAACCGGAAGGGCGGCGCGGGCTGTTCCCGGCCGACGAGGATGCTGAGGCCGAGGCGCGCGTAAATGCCGGGGAGGTGCATCCGACAGCGCCTATGCCGGGTGCCGCAGGCATGGCATCATCGGGCGCCTGTGCCGCGCTGGAAGACACAGTACTGGCGCCACATGCCGCCCTGATCGGGGCGCTGGCGCAGCACAAGGTAGATGGCGCACGCCGCGCCACACGCTTGCCGGTGCAGGATTTCAGCTGGCAACTGCCCGAAGAAGCCGGGCCGGGGATCCTGCGTCTGGGGATGACGCTGCCCGCCGGTGCCTTCGCGACAACGGTTTTGGCGGAGCTGCTGACGTTCCGGAATACATGAGGGTGGGGAACAACGTGACGGAAGTGAATCGGTCCGGAATTGGTATGACTTCGGCACGGACGCGCGAACGGCTGATCAGCCGCCTGCGCGAAAAAGGCATCGGTGATCCGCGTGTGCTGGACCTGATTCGCAGCACTCCCCGTCATCTGTTTATCGAAGAAGCGCTGGCCCATCAGGCCTACGACGACACCGCACTGCCGATCGGCCACGGCCAGACCATCTCCCAGCCCTGGGTGGTGGCGCGCATGACCGAGTTGCTGATTGAACCCGGCGTGCCGCGCAAGGTCCTTGAAGTAGGCACCGGCAGTGGCTACCAGACCGCAATCCTCGCCGCTCTGTGCGCCGAGGTGTATTCCGTGGAGCGCATTCGCCCGTTGCAGGATCAGGCCCGTCGACGACTCCTGTCGCTGGGGCTGGCCCGCGTCCAGCTGCGTCATGCCGACGGCGGCATGGGCTGGGCGGCCGAAGCACCATTCGATGGTATCCTCGCGGCCTGTGGTCGTGCGGATATCCCGGACGACCTGCTGGCGCAACTGGCCGATGGCGGACGACTGGTGATGCCGGTGGGAGAACAGGACCAGCAGTGGCTGACCGTGGTGGATCGCCACGGTGATGATTTTCGTGTCACGCGCCTGGATGCGGTGCGATTTGTGCCCTTCCAGCGCGGCATTCTGCGCTGACCGTCGGGAGACAAGGCAGTGAAGCGATACACAGGGATCTGGCTGCGCGGCATGGCCATGGGCGCCGCCGATGTGGTGCCCGGCGTGTCCGGTGGCACCATGGCATTGATCACCGGCATTTACGCCGAACTCATCAACACTCTGGCCGGCATCCGGCCGCGCCTGCTGGGCATCTGGCGCCGACAGGGCCTGGCCGCCGCCTGGCGCGAGGGCAATCTTACCTTTTTGCTGATCCTGCTGGGCGGCATGCTGACCAGCATCGTGCTGCTGGCGCGCCTGATCCTGTGGGTCATGGCGCATTACCCGGTGCCCCTGTGGGCGTTTTTTTGCGGTCTGATTCTGGCCAGCATCATCATTGTGCTGCGGCCCCTGAAGCAGTTTGGTGTCGGCACCTGGCTGGCGCTGGTGGCCGGTGTGCTGTTCGCCGGCTGGGTGGCCACCCGCCCCGGGCTCGACGCCTTCGGCCTGTCGCCCGCCATCTTTTTCATCTCCGGCGCCATTGCCATCTGCGCCATGATCCTGCCGGGTATTTCCGGCAGCTTCATCCTGTTGCTGCTGGGCATGTACACCCCGGTGCTGGCCGCCGTGAGCAACAGTCAGTGGTTGCCGCTGGCGGCGTTTGCGGCGGGGTGTGCCGGCGGGCTGCTGCTATTTGTGCATTTTTTACGTTGGGCGCTGGATCGCTTTCATGACCTGGTGATGGCCCTGCTGGCGGGGTTCATGGCGGGTTCACTGGTGCGCCTGTGGCCCTGGCGCATCGCCGCTGAGCCGGGCGCCGTGCTCGAACGCACGGTCCTGCCTGCCCGCTATGCCGCCGAAACCGGCTTGCCCCCGATGGTCTGGCCGGCGCTGCTGGCGCTGGTGAGCGGCCTGCTGCTGGTCTGGCTACTGTCGCGCCCGGGCATGCATAATGAAGCGAAACCGGCAGCAGAGACCAGGACGCCTTGAGGCCCGATCGCCGTACTTTTCCGGACTGGCTCCGCGCGCGGCTCCGGCCCCGCGCGGTCCGCATGTCCCGCCGCCTTACGGGGCTGGCGTTGCTGATCCTGTGTTCGGCGGGCTGCGCGGCCAATCAGGCGCCGGTCGTAGAGTACGACGCTTCCGGCGCCCGCAGCGGCACCGGCACCCTGAGCAGCCGTCCGTCCCAGGTGACCCAGGGCAGCCATACCGTGGTGCGTGGTGACACCCTGTTCTCCATCGCCTGGCGGTACGGCTGGGACTACCGCGAACTGGCCGCCGCCAACAACATCAGCGCACCCTTCACGATTCGTCCCGGCCAGGAAATCCGCCTGGACCGCCGCCCCGGTACTGCCGTGGCACGTCCGGGCACGCAGGCTCCTTCCACACCTCCTTCCAGCACACCGCCGAGACCCGCGCAGCCGCCGTCGCAGCAGCCTGCCACGCCACCCCGGGCCACACCGCCTGCGTCCACGCCACCCGCGTCCACACCCTCTACGCCGCCCCGCGTGGCAGGCACCGGCGATGTGCAATGGCGCTGGCCCGCCAGCGGCGACCTGCTGTCCCGCTTCTCTGCCCAGCAGGCCGGGCAGAGCGGCATTCGCATCGCCGGACGTGATGGTGACCCCGTGGTGGCCGCCGCCGCCGGGGTGGTGGTGTATCGCGGCAACGGCCTGACCGGCTTCGGCAACCTGCTGATCGTCAAGCACAACGACCGCTGGCTTTCGGCCTACGCCCACAACGACACCATGCTGGTGCGCGAAGGGGACAGCGTGGACGCCGGGCAGCGCATCGCCACCATGGGCGCCAGCGGCACCTTCCGCACCCAGTTGCATTTCGAGATCCGCCGCGACGGCCAGCCCGTCGACCCGCTGACCCTGCTGCCACGCCGGTCCTGAGCTGATGGCCGCGCGCAAGCCGTCGTCCCTGACCGTTCCGCAGCAGGCGCGCCTGTTGCGCCGCGTCACCCTGGCGTCGGTCTCCGTGGCATTCACCCTGATTGTCGCCAAAGCGATAGCCTGGTGGCTGAGCGGCTCCGTAGCGCTGCTGGCGTCATTGCTGGACTCCTTGATGGATGCCGCCGCGTCGCTGGTCACGCTCGTGGCTGTGCGTTACTCGCTGGTGCCCGCCGACGCCGAACATCGCTTCGGCCACGGCAAGGCCGAGGCCCTGGCCGGTCTTGGGCAGGCGGCGTTTATTACGCTGTCGGCCCTGTTCCTGCTGAGCGAGGGCGTGCGCCGCTTCCTGGATCCGGAGCCGGTGGCGGCCACAGGTCTGGCGCTGGGGGTGATGCTGCTGTCCATCGTGCTGACGGTGCTGCTGGTGCAGTTCCAGCATCGGGTGGTGCGCCACACCGGCTCGACGGCGGTGGCGGGCGATGCGCTGCACTATGCCTCGGACCTGGCCATGAACATTGCCATCATTGGCGCTATCGTGGCGGCCCATTACGGTTATTTGCGAGTGGACAGCCTGGTGGCGCTGGCGGTGGGCGCTTACATCCTGGTGGCGGCCTGGCGCATCGGCTATCAGGCGGTGCAACTGCTGCTGGATCGCGAACTACCGGACGAGGAGCGCCAGCATATCGCGGCGGTGATCGGTGCCCAGCCGGGCGTGCTCGGCTTCCACGACCTGCGCACGCGACAGTCGGGCCGCACGCGCTTTGTCCAGGTGCATGTGGAGCTGGACGAAACCCTGTCCCTGCGCGAGGCTCACGCGCGCATTGTCGAGATTGGCGCGGCGATAGGTGCCGCCGTGCCGGGCGCCGAGGTGATCATTCATGCGGACCCGGTGACGCCCGGGGCGGCTGACGGGGTGCGCTGACTCTCTGTTTTTTTTGGGCTTGGGTC
>ERZ869909.661-NODE-661-length-35899-cov-5.095807_pt1 | contig 35899 bp, 27 predicted proteins | sample MGYA00520892_ERZ869909 | MGnify/ENA primary metagenome ERZ869909 (study PRJEB32215, sample SAMEA104723947) | bioreactor metagenome | biome: bioreactor; feature: anaerobic bioreactor; material: water | place: China | collected 2015-03-12 ...
CGGACGGCTCGGAGCTGGTGCTGTTCGCGCCCAACCGGTTTATCGTCGATTGGGTGCGGGACAAGTACCTGGATCGGATTGGCGAACTCCTGGGCGAACTGCAAACCGGCCCGGTACCGAGCCTGAATATGAAGGTGGGAGCCTCTCGCCCTGCCCGTCCCCAGCCCGGGGTCGCGCCAGCGCCGGTGGCCACGCCGGAGATGCCGCCCGTGACGATGCCACCGATGGGGCGTGACGTCGCCATGGCGCCGGCAGCGCCACCCTCCCCGACCCCGGCCACGGCGGTCAAGCATCGAAGCAACCTGAACAGCGCCTTCCTGTTTGATAATTTTGTCGAGGGCAAATCCAATCGTATGGCGGCGGCGGCGGCCCAGCAGGTGGCCGAGAACCCGGGCACCCACGGCTATAACCCGTTGCTGTTGTACGGAGGCGTGGGCCTGGGCAAGACGCACCTGATGCATGCGGTGGGTAACGGGCTGCTGAAGCGCAACCCCAATGCCAAGGTGGTGTACCTGCACAGCGAGCGCTTTGTGGCGGACATGATTTCGGCGCTGCGCAACAAGACCATCAACGAGTTCAAGCGCTTCTACCGTACGGTGGACGCGCTGCTGATCGACGATATCCAGTTTTTCGCTGGCAAGGAGCAATCCCAGGAGGAGTTCTTCCACACCTTCAATGCCTTGCTTGAAAACGGCCAGCAGATCATCCTCACCTGTGACAAGTTTCCGAAGGAAATCGACGGGCTGGAAGAGCGTCTGAAGAGTCGCTTTGGCTGGGGCCTGTCTCAGCCGATGGAGCCGCCGGAGCTGGAAACGCGGGTGGCAATCCTGAAGAAGAAGGCCGAGGAAGCCCGGATCGAGCTGCCCAATGAGGCGGCCTTCTTTATTGCCCAGCGTATCCGCTCCAACGTGCGTGAGCTGGAGGGTGCCCTGAAGCGCGTCATTGCCCATGTGCGCTTCACAGGCGCACCGCTGGACATTGGCTTGGTCAAGGACGCCCTGCGCGACTTGCTGGCCATCCAGGCGCGCCAGGTGAGCGTGGACAACATCCAGCGCACGGTGGCGGAGTACTACAAGATCAAGATTGCGGACCTGTTGTCACCGCGGCGCAGCCGGTCGGTGGCTCGGCCGAGGCAGATGGCCATGGCGTTGTCGAAAGAATTGACCAGCCACAGCTTGCCGGAGATCGGTGATGCTTTTGGTGGTCGCGATCACACCACGGTGTTGCACGCCTGCCGGAAGATGAAGGAGCTGCGTGAGGGCAGCACCGAGATCGAAGAGGATTACCAGAATCTGCTGCGAAGCCTGACATCCTGATGAGGCTGGCCTCCTGATAAAACCATATGGAATGTAGGGGAATTATATGAAATTCACGATCAACCGGGAGCTGCTGTTAAAGCCCCTGCAACAGGTGGCCGGCGTTGTGGAACGGCGTCAGACCCTGCCGGTGCTGTCGAATGTGCTGATCGAGGTGGCGGATCAGCAGCTGGCGATTACCGGAACGGATCTGGAGCTGGAGCTGGTGGCTCGCCTGGGTCTGGAGGGTGAAGTGCAAGGCGGTGAGACTACAGTGCCTGCGCGCAAGTTGCTGGACATCTGCAAGAGCCTGCCGGCGGAAGCCGATATTCGCTTTGAGGTTGAGGGTGAGCGGATGGTGGTTCGCTCGGGCCGCAGCCGCTTCACGTTGTCTACCCTGCCTGCCACCGAGTTCCCGAATCTGGAGGAGGATATTGGCGGCTCGGTGCTGGAAGTGGCGCCGGATCAGTTGCGTCGGTTGATAGACAGCACGGCCTTCTCCATGGCCCAGCAGGATGTCCGTTACTACCTGAACGGGATGTTGCTCGAACTGCGCAAAGGGCGTCTTCGCGCTGTGGCTACCGACGGCCACCGCCTGGCGATGTCCGACGCTGAGGTGGACGGGATTACCGACGAGACCCAGGTGATTGTGCCGCGCAAGGGCATCATGGAACTGGCCCGCCTGCTCGGCGATGTGAGCCAGCCGGTTCGTCTGGTGATCGGCAAGAACCACGCCCGAGTCGTAGCGGGGGATGTCACCTTCACGTCCAAGTTGGTGGATGGCAAGTTCCCGGAATATGACCGCGTGGTGCCGCGCGAGGGGCAGCGCCGGATTCTGGCTGATCGTGAGACCTTGCGTCAGGCCTTGGGACGTGTAGCCATTCTGTCCAATGAGAAGTATCGGGGCGTGCGCATCCAGTTGTCGGAAGCCAGCCTGCGACTCCAGGCGAATAACCCGGAGCAGGAAGAGGCGGAAGAGGAAGTGTCTGTGGACTACCAGGGCACTGAGCTGGAGATCGGCTTCAATGTCAGTTATCTGCTGGATGTCCTTAACACACTGCACGGCACTGAGGTTCAGATCCAGTTGGGTGACAACAACAGCAGTGCGGTACTCACAGACCCGAATGTGGCGGCGACGCTGTATGTGGTCATGCCGATGAGGCTGTGATCGAGGTGGGCGGGTGCTTTTCAGCGCCCGCCCAGCCATCTGATTTTCCCCTGCCCTGCTCCCCCCGCCTATGCTGCAACGCCTTCAGCTAACCGCTTTCCGCAACTATACGCATGCTGAGTTCCAGCCGGGGCCGGGCATTAATCTGTTGACCGGGGATAACGGCTCCGGGAAAAGCAGTCTGCTTGAAGCCATCTATTTGCTCGGCAGTGGCCGCAGTTTCCGTAGCAGCCGGATGCAGAGGCTGGTGAGAGAAGGAGATCAGGAGACGGTATTGTATGCGGAAGTGTTGGGCGGTCGCGCCGAGGTGCACCGCCTGGGCATGTCGCGCACCCGCCAGGCGTTTTCGGGATTGAAGCTGGATGGCAATAATCTGAAAGGCCTCAGTGAGCTGGCTCACCTTCTCCCGGTCCAGGTGTTCCACCCCGGAACGGTAGAGGTGGTCGAGGGCCCCTCCTCCGCACGGCGGCGCTTTCTCGATTGGGGATTGTTCCACGTGGAACAATCCTTTCTTCAGGAATGGAGGGGCTTGAACACAGCGCTGCAGCAGAGAAATCGATTGCTGAGGACGGGCGCAGCAGCCCGTGAAATATCGCCCTGGAGCCAGCAAGTTGCCCGGGCTTCTGATAGAATCAATCAGTTGAGAAGTGGCTATTTGCTGGCCCTCAGGCCGCACCTTGAAGGGGTGCTGGCGCACATGGGCGAGCTGCCGGACGTGGCCTTGACGCTCTACCCCGGTTGGGCCGAAGACGAAGATCTTCTGGCCTTGCTGGATTCGGATCTCGCCAGAGACCGAGAGCGTGGGCATACGACGCGGGGCGCTCACAGAGCCGAGCTCCGCATGACCACGGGTGCAGGCCCGGTCCGGGATGTATTCTCCCGGGGCCAGCTCAAGACATTGGGCTATGCCCTGCTGCTCGCGCAGTTGAACCTGCTGATCAATGAACGCGGTGGTCGCTGCCTGATTCTGGTGGATGATCTGGCGTCGGAACTGGACCAGGTGCATAGCGCGGCTGTGCTTGAGGCCCTGCGGGCTCTGAAACAACAGATGATTATAACCGCCCTGTCCCGGGAGGCACTTCCGGGACTGGCAGATGACCAGGATGTAAACATGTTCCACGTGGAACATGGTGTGCTGACACCCTGAGGCTAAAACACAAGGGAAACCGATGAGCGAGACAAAGTACGATTCCTCGAATATCAAAGTCCTCAAGGGTCTGGATGCCGTACGGAAGCGCCCCGGGATGTATATCGGGGACACGGATGACGGAACAGGCCTTCACCATATGGTGTTCGAACTGGTGGATAACTCCATCGACGAAGCACTGGCGGGCCACTGCTCCGAAATACAGGTCATCATCCATCCTGACGAGAGCATCACCTGTTCCGACAACGGGCGCGGTATTCCTGTGGACATCCATGAGGAAGAAGGCGTGTCAGCGGCGGAAGTGATCATGACGGTGCTGCATGCGGGCGGAAAATTCGACGATAACTCCTACAAGGTCTCCGGCGGCCTGCACGGCGTGGGCGTTTCCGTGGTGAATGCACTGTCAGAAGAACTGAAGTTGACCATCCGTCGTGAAGGGAAGCTGCATGAGCAGATCTACCGTCATGGCGTGCCGCAGGAACCCTTGAAGGTGGTCGGGGATACCGAAGGCAGCGGCACCACGGTGCGCTTTCGGCCCAGCCCGGAGACCTTCACCGACATCAATTTCCACTACGATATTCTGGCCAAGCGTCTGCGCGAGCTGAGCTTCCTCAACTCTGGTGTGCGGATCCGCCTGAAGGATGAGCGCAGCGGTCAGGAAGACGTGTTCGAGTATGAAGGAGGCCTGGCCGCCTTCGTCAGCTACCTTAATGGCGTCAAGACACCGCTGAACAAGGTATTTCACTTCCAGCTGGACCGTGAAGATGGCATTGGTGTGGAAGTTGCGTTGCAATGGAATGAGTCCTACAACGAGAACATCTACTGCTTCACCAATAACATTCCCCAGCGTGATGGCGGGACTCACCTGGCAGGCTTCCGGGCGGCCCTGACCCGTACGCTGAACGGCTACATGGAAACCGAGGGTTTCCTGAAGAAAGAAAAGGTCGCCACCTCCGGTGATGACGCCCGTGAGGGCCTGACGGCCGTGATCTCGGTAAAAGTGCCGGATCCCAAGTTTTCCAGCCAGACCAAGGACAAGCTGGTGTCCTCCGAGGTGAAAAGCGCGGTGGAACAGGCCATGGGAGAGCGCTTCAGCGACTACCTGCTGGAAAACCCGGCCGAAGCCAAGGTGATTGTGCAGAAGATCATTGATGCCGCCCGGGCTCGGGATGCCGCGCGCAAGGCACGAGAGATGACCCGCCGTAAAGGGGCACTCGATATTGCGGGCCTGCCGGGCAAGCTGGCCGACTGCCAGGAAAAGGACCCTGCCCTGTCCGAACTCTATATTGTGGAGGGTGATTCTGCGGGGGGGTCGGCGAAACAGGGTCGAGACCGCCGCACCCAGGCGATCCTGCCGCTGAAAGGCAAGATCCTGAACGTGGAGAAGGCCCGTTTCGACAAGATGCTCTCTTCCCAGGAAGTGGGCACCCTGATTACCGCACTGGGCTGCGGGATCGGCCGCGACGAATACAATGTCGAGAAGCTGCGTTATCACCGCATCATTATCATGACCGATGCCGATGTCGACGGCTCCCACATACGCACCCTGCTGCTCACCTTCTTCTTCCGGCAACTGCCCGAGCTGATCGAACGTGGCTACGTCTACATTGCCCAGCCACCGCTTTACAAGATCAAGAAAGGCAAGCAGGAGACCTATCTGAAGGACGATGCGGCCCTGGAGGAATACCTGACCAACATTGCGCTGGACAAGGGCGCCCTGTTGCCGGGGAATGACGCGCCGCCGATCACTGGCGAGCGCCTGGAAAGCCTGATTCGCGAATACCGCTCGGTGATGAAGGTGATCAACCGCCAATCCCGGGTCTTCCCGGGCTACGTGCTGGAACAGCTGATCTATATGCCTTCGTTAAGTGAAGCACGGCTTTCGGATCAGGCCTTTATGGCAGACTGGTGCAGCCAGTTGGGTGAGCGGTCCAACCGCAACAGCGATGATACGCAACGCTGTGAGATCACGCCGATGCAGGATCCCGAGCGTGGCTGGTACCTCCCAAGTGTGCAAGTACTTGCTCACGGCGTGAGTCGCGAATATCGTATCACGGCTGATTTCATCAGCTCCCCTGACTATCAGCGCATCCGTACGCTGGGTGAAAAGCTCGAAGGCCTGCTGGCCGCCGATGCGGCGGTTGAGCGTGGCGAAAGCCGTCGCCCGATCCGTCACTTTGCAGAAGCCCTGGAATGGCTGATGGCGCAGGCACGCAAGGGTACCAGCGTGCAGCGCTACAAGGGTCTCGGCGAGATGAACCCGGATCAGTTGTGGGAAACCACCATGGATCCGGAAAGCCGTCGCATGTTGCAGGTGACGGTGGAGGATGCCATCGGGGCCGACCAGATCTTCACGACCCTGATGGGCGATGATGTGGATCCCCGTCGGCAATTCATCGAGTCCAACGCCTTGCAGGTATCCAACCTGGACGTTTGACCGATGCGCGACCGAAGGCCATCAGTGCCTTCGGTCGCTGTATTATGAACAGAATATTCATTATTCCATTGCGTCAATATTTGTCACAAATCTGCGTTTGATGACATTCCCCGTTAGTACTCCCCCCTTTTCCGCTTCTGGAAGCCACTAAAACCATCAAGTTGTGAAATGGTCCACAAATTGCAGTACCCTCCGGCGAGTAAAAAAGCGCTTACCAATAAAAAAGAAACGGGACAGGTTGAAATCACACGCAATGAATAAACTGTTCAGGAGTTGATAATGGGTCGCTTGCTGATGGTGGAAGACGACGAAATGCTGCGCGCAGCCATACGTGAAGTCTTCACGTTAAAGGGGTATCGGGTTGCCGAGGCAGACTGCGGCGAAGGGTTCATGAGTCAGGTTGAGAAGCAGGACTTCGACCTGGTGTTGCTGGATCTGAACTTGCCGGATGAAGACGGGCTGGTACTGCTTCGGCGCGCCCGTGCGCGCAGTGATGTTCCGGTTTTTGTGGTCTCGGCGCGCGCCGATAAAGAAAGTCGCCTTACGGCGCTGGAGTTGGGTGCGGACGATTACGTGACCAAGCCTTTTGACGTACGGGAGCTGGAGCTGCGCATTCGCAATTTCCTCAGTCGGCAAAAGCGCCGCAACAATGGGGCCGAGCATGGTGGTAACCGGATCCGGTTCGGCAACTGGACGTTACTGCCGGACCAGTGGAGTCTGCAGGACGCCAACGGGCAACAGCTGGTGCTGACCCGGGGCGAACTGGATGTGCTGATGGCGCTGGTCAAGGCGGAAGGCAATGCATTGAGCCGGGAAAAGCTGGCCGACGTCCTGGCGCGCAATATCAATGGCAGTAACCCGGAAACGGTGACGGTGCTGGTGTACCGCTTGCGCAAGAAGCTGGTAGATGAGTCCCGTGACAATCCGGTAATCGTGACAGTGCCCGGTGTCGGCTATCGAATTGGTGCCGAAGTTTTTTACGGCGATTAATCCCTTCGTTCATATCCTGTTCATTCGTGATTCAGTACCTGTTCGGCAACCTGCCCCCACAATGAAAGCTGGGGGCAGTGCCAGCTACCGCAAGCACACATGATTCAACACGTTTCTGGCACGCCCGTGACATAAGAACTCAGGGGATAGGCCATGTTACGTCCAGCCAAACTTGTGCGCCGTCTGGCGCAATGCGTTCTGATCTCTTTTTCCTTGCTGGCCCTGCTGGGCCACGCTTCACCGGCGGTATCGATTGCCATCCTGGCAGAAAAGGAAGTGATCGAGATCGATGCTCGCGGACAGGAAGTTGTCCGTCGCGTGATTGCAGAAAACGCCGAACCGGGCGAAGTAATTTTCTACACCATCAGCTACCAGAACGACGGGCAAAGCAGTGCGCGTGACATCGTGCTGGATAACCCCGTGCCGGAAGGCACACGTCTGGTGGATGACAGCGCCTGGGGGGAACAGGCGGAAATACAGCTTCCTGCTGTTGAAGCAGAAGCGGGACAGGCACAGGTGGTTCGCTGGTTGATCAGCGAAATACCGGCAGGCACGGATGGCGCTGTGGGCTTCAGTGTAGTGGTGCTGTAACCCATCAAACCGGGTTGACAGCGCTCCGGCCCGGGAAACGGTTTTTCAATGTCAGGGCGTATTACCGCTTGAGGAAAAAAAGATGATGATCAAACGCAAGCTGGTACTGGGGGCAGCGGCGTTGGCAATGGCAGGTCTGCTGCCGGCGCTGGGCCAGGCGATGACCGCCTCCAATACCCTTATCACCAATACCGTAACTGTTAATTACGCCGATGCCGCCGGCACGGCGCAAACCGCGCTGGAAGCCAGTGTGCAGATCAGCGTTAACCTGGTGCCGTCCGCACCGTTGGTCGTATTCCCGGCCAGCCAGGATTTCACAGCAGAGAACACCAGCTACAACCTGACCTACGTTATTACCGCTACCGCCAATGGTCCCGACACCTATGTACTGGGCACCGTCGATACGCGTAACAACATGGATGATGACGCGGCAGCGACCACGCCGAGCGTCACTCTGGGGGCTACCTCTATTGCCAGCCCGGCGAATGCCGGTCAAAACACCCTGGTAGTGCCGTTCGATGGCAACGACAGCGACAGCGCCATCAACGGTATCCAGGTGGGTGACACCATTGTGATCGACCCCACCGGCGTGGCGGAAGTTGCTGTGGTGACCGCGATTGATGAAAGCAACGGTCCTCTGGGTAACACCGTGACCATTACCGTGGCAGATCCGCTGGTCAACAGCTTCGCCTACGGCATCATGATCGGCGAGCGTCAGGAAGTGACCCAGGTCATCACCACCGATAGCGTGACGGCAGGTGTCACCGGTACCCACAGCCTGATTACCACCGTGTCCTCGCAAACCGACAACGGCATCTTCATCGAGCAAACCACGGCTACGGTGCTGACCGTGCGCCGCCCGGGTCTGGCGGTGAACAAGTACGTACGTAATATCACCACCCCGGTGAGTGGCGCGGATGCGATTACTCTGGGCGGTAATACCTGGTATGCCTCGGGCGTCAGCGGCAACCCGGCCGACGTGATGGAGTATCTGATCGTTGTCAACAACAGCGACCCGGATGCAGGCAATGCCACCGGCATCGTGATCGTCGATCCGATTCCCCAGTTCACGACTTTTGTGAGCGGCACGGTATCACTCGACGCCACCGGCACGGGCACCTTCGTCAGCCAGAGCGACGACGTGGACAGCGGCAGCGCAGCGGAATTCGATGCCAGCGGTAACGGTGTGCTGTACGTCTACGCTGGCCTGGGCGGTGACGACAGCGAACCGGGCGTGGGCAACGGCGAAGGCGGTGTTCTGGCCGCCGGCGAAAGCAGCCGCGTGGTGTTCCGCGTCACCATCGACTGATAACACGGCCGGCGTCGCGTTCTGTGCGACCGCCGGCCATCTGCCCAACCGGGCATCACTGGGGGAACCATCATGTTCAAACGTCTGGCCCTTATGGCCACGGCGGGCGCGTGCCTGCTCGGCAACCCGGCACTGGCTGCGACTGGCGGCGGCGCCACCATCCACAATGCAGCAACGCTGACCTTTTCCGGTGGCGAGATGACCGCCACCGTGGACGTCGCCGTACTGACAGTGGGTGCAGCACCGGTCATCAGTGTCAGCGGTCCGTCCAACGCCAACGCTGGCGATACCGCCACCTTGACCTACACCATTACCAGCACCAGCAATGGTGTGGACAGCTACACGCTTAACGCGTCGAGCACGGACAGCAATGTTGCCGCGCCGACCCTGGCGGTGACACCGCCGGTGATTTCGCTGGGCGCGTCCATTACCTCGCGGGCGTCCACTGCAGACACCCTCTATATCGCCGCGGGCTCGGAAACGGGTCTGGATGCCGGGGATGTTGTGCGTATCAACATCGGTGGCACCGATTACCTTTACGAAATTACCTCGGTCACCCCGGGTACGCCGGCCTTCACTGTGGGCAACACCACCACGCCGGAACAACCGACCCTGATCGTGCTGAGCAATGCCAGCAGTGGCGCCCCGGCGATTGGCGCCGGTGATGTCCCGGCCGGTGTGCAGATCGGCGAAGTGGCTACCTTCACCGTTAACGTGACGGCAGGTGCGCCCACCGTGCCGGGCAGCGGCGGCAGTCACACGGTTGAAATCACCGGTGAAACGACAGCGCCGGGTCCTGGCGGCACGCCGGAAGATTTCACTGACGGCGGCAGCGGCGTAGTGATCGTATTTTCCGGGGAAGCGGTGCTGACCAAGGAAGTGCGCAACGTAACCACCGGTTCAGCGTTTGCCACCAGCGGCGTGACCGCACGCAGCGGCGATATTCTGGAATACCGCCTGACCGCATCGCCCCTGCCCGGCGAAACGGTAACGGGTGCGGTGCTGGAAGACAGCCTGCCGGAACACACCACCTACGTCGCCGACAGCACCCAGCTGAACGGTAACCCGGTGGCGGACGACACCGTGGGTGCGACCCTGCTGCCGCTAGACGAAGGAGGTTTGCAGATCAATACCCCCACCGGCGCGGCCGGTGAACTGGTGGACGGCGAGAGCGCCGTCATCCTGTTCCGTGTCTCTGTGAACTGAGGCCAGCGTCCTTGAAGCGGGCCTTCAGCACTCGGCACCCGACACCACCGGCAGCACCGCTGCCGGTGAGTCAGGTGCTGCGTCGTTGTCTGATCCTGGCAGCCGTGATGCTTGGCCTGATGTTGCTGGCCCTGCCATTCGTGCCGGGCAATCAGGCACACGCAGCGGTGCTGCTGGCCCAACCTTCTGCTACCTTGACCTGGCAGGGAGCCTCCGCTTCCGCAACGGCGGATGCGCAGGTCCTGCGTTTTGAACGTGTCGGCCTGTATCGTTATGACACAGCGTCGAGCGAACAATTTATGGTGCGGGCGAGCCATTTCGCCAGCATCGAAAGTCTGGTCGGGACCCCGGCCATCACCTCATCGTTACCGGCCCCTCTGGACAGCGCGGGGAATCCCGTGCCGCTGGATACTGTCCTGCCCCTGAGCCCGGCGGCCAGTTTCGCAGTTAACGAAGCGGTCTTCGTGGTGGTGCGGCAACCGATTCTGCCTGCGTCGGCCTTTGCCACGCGCAGCGACGGGCGCCAGATCATGGCCGTGGCCATCGAAAGCCTGCCGGGCGATGAGGTGACGGTGGCCCTGGTGGAAACCGACCCGGGCAGTGGTCTCTACACCGGCTATCTGCAGCCGGGCGCCGGTGCCTTGCCGCCCGGCAGCATGGTGCGTGTGCGCTATGACGACTACGGCGTGGTGGCGGACAGCCTGTCGACGCTGGCGCCGTGGCTGGTCAGCGCCGGTTTTGTCGCGCTGGTTCAGGCCGAGCGTCAGGGCGTGATGGGCGATGCGCCGGTCGCCGACAGCACGCTGTACCTGAGCAAACGCGCCCTGCGCAATCAGGCAATGACCGGCGACTTTATCGCTTATGAAGTGCGGGTCGAAAACACCGGCACGACGCTGGCGGCTGATATAGAGATCGAAGACCGGCTGCCGCGCGGGTTCCGCTACCAGAGCGGTTCCCTCCGTCGCAATGGCCTGGGTCAGGCTGATCCGGATATCAGCCCCGATGGCCAGCAACTGCGTATCGCCGTGGGCGATCTCGCACCGGGTGCGTCTGTGCTGGTGCGCTATGTGGTCGAAGTGAGCATCGCCGCCCCGGCCGGTCAGGCGATCAACCGGGCGCGGGCCCGCAGCGGCAGCCTGCTGTCTAACGAAGACATGGCATCGGTGCTGGTCGAGCGCCCCTTCTTCGATGACCGCGCTTTTCTGATGGGTCGAGTGATCGCCGGCGACTGCGGGGATGCCGAAGCCGAGGGCGTTGCGGGCGTGCGCCTGTACCTGGAAGACGGCACCCAGGTGGTCACCGATGCGCAGGGTCGCTGGCACATGGAAGGGGTGCGCCCGGGCACCCGGGTCCTGCAGCTGGATACCGTGACACTGGGCAATCGCTACACCCTGCAACAGTGCCCGGGCACCAGCCGTCAGGCGGGTAATCCCCTGTCGCGCTTCCTCAACGTGCAGGGCGGCACCCTGTGGCGTGAGAACTGGTATCTGAAAAAGAACCCGGAAGCCCATGCGTTGCTGCGGCAACAACTGACCAGCGAAAAGGCCGGCTCCGAGGTACAGATGACGCTGCGGTTGGGCAGTGGTGAACAGCACCTGGTGCAACTGAACACCGAATTGACCGTGCCCGCTGGCCTGACGCCGGTGCCCGATAGCCTGCGGCTGAACGACGCGCCATGGCCGGATCCGACAGCGCTGGGTGGTGGGCGTTACCAGATTGCCCTGCCCGCCCTGCTGCGCGAATCGGAAGCGCGTTTGACCTGGACCTTGCAGTTCACGGGCGACATGGAAGCCGTCGGGGAGCAAGCGCTGGCCGCCCGGACGCTCGGGCAGACACAGGCCGGAGAACGCCCGGCCGTGCAGTCGGAAAACCGTATGGTCCTGACCCCGGCGGTGCGCAATGAGCAGCAGATTATTCTGCGACCGCGCTTCTCCAGCATGTCGGCCGACCTGTCTGACGCGGATCGGCTGCAAATCCGTGAACTCGCGGAGGCGTTGCGGGCCCGTGACCTGCACCGGCTGGAAGCGCTGGGCCATGAAACCCGTCGCAATCTGGCGCCCACCACGCTGGACGATGTGCGTCTGCGCATTATCGGCCACACCGACAGCCTGCCGATCGTACCGCGTGCGGGGCGTGCCATTAACGACAACCATGCCTTGTCGCTGGCCCGGGCCACAGCCGTCGCCGACTACCTTGGCGAGCTGCTGTCGTTGACGCCGGAGCGTATGGAAGTACGTGGGGCGGGACCGGATATGCCCCTGGCGGATAACAGCACAGCGGAAGGCCGAGCGCTGAACCGTCGCGTCACTATTGACCTGATCCTGCCGGTCGAGGAAAGCCCTGCGGATCTGGCGATTACCCGACCCGACAGCGGCGTGGCGCTGGCCACCGATGCCGGGCAATCCGATGCCCTGAAGGCCGCTCCGGCGCGTACCGGATTACTGAATGTGGCGGATGGCACGGTGACCCCGCACCCGGTCATCAGCGTATCCGGTCGCCTCAGCAGCGACCTGCGCGTGCGGTTACTGCTGAACGACGAACCGGTACCGTCGTCACGTATCGGCATGCGCATGACGGAAGATCAGGGCACCACCCTTTATACCTGGGTGGGCATCGAACTGCCGCGCACGGGTGAGTACACCCTGACCTTGCAGGGTCTGGACAGCTTCGGTAACGCGCGCTTCAGCGATACCGTGTCCCTGCGCCGCAGTGGCCGCCTGAAAACCATCCGGGTGCTGGAAGCGGAAGACAACGTGGCCGACGGCCTGACCCCGGTGCAGTTGCGCCTGGCGCTGGTCGACGAATTCGATCAACCCATTCGTGCCGGCACCACCCTGCAACTGGTGTCCGGTGATCTGCGGCCGCTGGCCACCGGCGCCCAGCGTACCGGTCTGGACCAGCGCCCCGACCAGATCCAGGTCGACAGCAACGGTCTGGTGACTTTCGAGCCGGTCAGCACCGCCGGGACCTATCGGATTCGCGTCAGTGACGGCTATACCGTGTCCGACGAAATCGAGGTTCCTGTAGCACCGGACCTGCGTGACTGGATTCTGGTGGGCTTTGCCGAAGGCACCGTGGGTTACAACCGCCTGCGCGGCAACATGCAGTCCCTGGGCGGTGATGACGCCCACCTGTACACCGACGGCGATGTGGCGTTTTTTGCCCGGGGTCGAGTGTCCGGTGACTGGTTGCTGACGGCCGCCTATGACAGCCGTCCCCGTCTGGACAACGAGCCGCTGAATCAGGCACTGGATCCGCAGCGCTGGTACGTGCTGTACGGCGACGATACCCGCCGGGGACACGATGCGCCTTCGCGGGAAAAACTCTACGTGCGTATGGAGCGGCGCGACTTCTTTGCCCTGTTCGGTGATTTTGACACCGGGCTCACCGTGACTGAACTGAGCCGTTATCAGCGCGTGCTGACCGGGATGCAGACGGAATGGCGTGGTCGGAACGTGTCCGGTACCGCCTTCCATGCGGAAACACCGCAGGGCTTTATCCGCGACGATATCCGGCCCGACGGCACCTCCGGCCTGTATCGCCTCAGCCGTGCGCCGATCCTGCCGGGCAGTGAAACCGTGACCCTGGAAGTCCGCGATCGCTTCACCAACGAAGTGATCAGCAGCACCGTGATGACCCGGTTCGTGGATTACAGCCTGGACAGCAACGATGGTACCTTCTTTTTCCGCCAGCCTGTTCCGGTGCAGGATGCCGCCTTCAATCCGCTGCGCATTGTCGTGACCTATGAAGTGGACGCCGGCGCCGACGCGCGCGTCATGGGTGGCCGCGTCACCGTGCATGATGCCGGGCAGACACTGGTGCTGGGCCTGACCGGCGTCGAGGACAACAGCGTCGGTACCGATGCCCGGCTGGGCGGCGTCGACCTGACCTGGACGCCGGACGATCACCATGTGTTGCGCGCCGAACTGGCGGGCAGCCGCGATCCGTCCGCAGCGTCCGGTACCGACGGCGCCTGGCTGGCTGAACACCGCTACACCTCCGAGCGCGTCGACACCCGTCTGCGCGCCGAGCAAACCGATGCCGGCTTCGGCCTGGGCCAGCTGGCGCTGGATGACGACGACCGGCGCATGGTGCAAGGCAGCGTGCGCTATCGCCTGACGGACGAACTCGCGCTGGCGGGCGAAGCCAGTCGCCAGAGCGTGCTCGGCACCGGTAACGAACGCAACCTGGTGGAAGGCCGCGCCGAATATGAGCAGGAGCACTGGCGCGCCTTTGGTGGTCTGCGCTATGTGGAAGACCAGACCGCTGCCGGGCGGTACGACTCCCGCCAGGTGATCGGTGGCGGTCGTCGCGATCTGATGGACGGGCGTCTGAGTTTGTCGGCCACCGGTGAAACGGGGATCGACCGGCGCGAAGACAACGCCGACTACCCCACCCGCCTGACGCTGGGCAGTGACTACCGCCTGACCCGCAATGTGTCGGTGTTTGCAGCACAGGAGTTCAGCTGGAGCGAAGAACGCCGCACCCAGGACACGCGCGTGGGCGCGCGCGCCACGCCCTGGCAAGGCGGTACGGTCAGTTCCCAGCTCAGCCACAGCACGGATGAATACGGCCCCCGCGTAATGGCCCATGCCGGCCTGTTCCAGACCGTGGATCTGAGCAGCCAGTGGCGTGCCGACTTCGGCCTGGACCGCGCCCAGACGCTGACCGACAACGTGGTGCCCGACACCTTCGATCCGCGCCGTGATCCGGCCAGTGGCACAGCCGCCAACGATTACACCGCCGTCTCGGCCGGGCTGGGTTATCGCGACGCCGCCTGGGAGTGGACCCAGCGTGCCGAATACCGTTATTCCGATCTGGATGAAAAATGGAACCTGCTGTCCGGCTTCCGTTATCGTCTGAACGACGCCGACAGCCTGGCCGGTCGTATCCTGCACTTTGACCAGCAATTCCGTGCAGGTGGTTTGGCACGCAGTTCAGAGCTGGATGTCAGCTATGCCCGCCGTCCGTTGAGCGACAGCTGGTTCTGGCTCAACCGCACCCGGCTGGTTCGCGATGAAACCCGTGACGACAGCGTGCACCTGTACGGCCACCGCATCGTTAACAACACGCATGTGAACCTGGTGTTTGCACAACGGCACCAGATGTCCACCCAGTACGGCGCACGCTATGTCGCGGACACCATCGACAACACGCGCTTCACCGGTTACAGCGATCTGATCGGGCTGGAATACCGTTACGACATTACCGAGCGCTGGGACATCGGCACCCGGGGCAGCCGCCTGCACAGCTGGCAAAGTGATGTGACGCAGCATGCCTGGGGTGTGATGGCCGGCTACAGCCCGATTCGCGATGTGTGGATCAGCCTGGGCTACAATTTCCGCGGTTTCTACGACCGCGACTTCACGGGCGCCGAAGGGCGCGTGCAAGGTATCGTGCTGGATTTCCGGATCAAGTTTGATCAGACCAGTGCGCGCCGGATTTCCGGAGCAGAAGAATGACCATGAAAATGCTGCGGTCTGTCGGCCGATGGGCGCTGGTGTCCCTGATGCTACTGCCTGTATTGGCACAAGCGGTTCCGATCTCGTTGCACAGCAGCTATGCCGGCAATATTGATTTTGTTGTGACCGGCGGGACCATGCGGACCCAGCCCAATAATGTGAATGCCTGTGCGGTGACCAATGGGCCAGTCAATTCCCCGTTGAGTGGAATTCCGGCCGGGGCCAGCATTCGCGCGGCGTACCTATACTGGGGCGGCTCAGGGCCGACCGTTGATGCCAATGTGACCTTTGACGGACAGAACATCACCGCAGACAGGACCTTTACTGAAAACTTCAACAATGCCGGCTTCAACATGTGGTTTTTTGGTGGCATGGCCGATGTCACCGCCATTGTTGACGGCAAGCGAAACGGTAGCTACAGCTTTGCCAACCTGAGTGTGACGACCACGGACCAGGGCAGTGGTGCGAACTATTGCGGTTCGCAAACGGTGGTGGCGGGTTGGGGCCTGATCGTGGTATTCGAACATCCGGGTCAGGATTTTCGAGTGGTGAATATTTTTGATGGACTACAATGGTTCCGCGGCAACTCCATTACGTTGACACCGAGCAACTTTGTCATACCGTCGGCACCGGTAAATGGCAAGCTGGCCGTGCTGACCTGGGAAGGCGATGTTGAAAACTCGGCAACATTGAATGGCTTTTCCGAGAACCTGACTATTAACGGCTCACCGCTCACCGACGGGGTGAACCCGTTGAACAACCAGTTCAACAACACAATCAATGTGCTCAATCGCAGCAACGCCTGGGGCGTGGATCTTGACGTTTACAACATCAGTTCGTTCTTGAGCGCCGGCAACACCTCTGCAACCACGGTGTACAGTTCCGGGGAAGATCTGGTGCTGTTGGGCATGCAGGCGATTTCTGTGACCAATATTCCGACCTCGGACCTGGCCGTCCAGAAGCAACGCCTTGGCGGCCTCCAGGCGGGCGGTACGGGCCAATACCGTATCCTTGTGTCGAACAATGGCCCTTCCACCGAGCCGGGGCCGATCACAGTTACGGACACGCTGGATAACCGCTTGGCCTACACGGGCTTTACGGGCAACGGCTGGAACTGTAATGCCGCAGGGCAGAATGTCACCTGTACACACCCAGGCCCGCTGGCGCTCAACGCCACGCTGCCGGACCTTCGTCTGAGTGTAAATGTTCAGGCCGGTACGGCCGGTAACGGTACGCAGACGGTCACCAATACCGCCACGGTCAGCGGCAGTAATTTTGATAACCAGACGGCCAATAACAGTAGCACCACCACGGATCCGATTTATGGTGCCGTAAGTGGCATCAAGAATTTGTACACCTATTTTGGTAGCAATGCCCGTCTAAGTAGAGTGGTGCCTTCGGGCAATACGCAGACGACGGGAATAAGTAATGGTCAAAGTACAGTACTGACCATGGATCCGGCCTTTGTACGACCTTTTACGATTAGTCAGGGAGTTATTCCGGTTCAGCTTTGTTTACGCCGGAATAACCCGTGGCTAGTAACGTCCAATCGGGATATACGAGTTGAGCTGGAAAGTATTGGGCCTACAACGGTAGCGCTTGGCTCGGCCACACGCACGATCTCCTTGAACAGTAACAGCTGGAACTCGCATGCCTTCAGTATCAATGTCAGTAATGCTGTGACGTTACAGCCCGGATCTCAGCTCAGGCTCCGCATTATCAATACAAGCGATCAGTTTATCTCCGCCAGGGAAATTGATGTCAGCAGCTTGCAGTGCGGCAGTACGAATGTTTCGCGTGTCGAGATGAATACGCCCACGGTCATCCATGTCGAATCGTTAGATTTTTTCAATGCTGCATTCCCAGGCGGAACCGCTCAATCCAGCGTTACGCAGGGCAGTACAGTGTTTGTGAGAGCCCGAATTTCAGATCCGTTCGGCAGCTTCGATATCACCAGTGCATTGATTGATGTGCTGGACATAAACAATAACGTCGTTCTGCCATCCACCAATATGACGCTGGTGCAGGATATTGAAGCCACGGGAGAAAGAATCTATCAATTCTCCGGCGTTGCACCAGACTGGTCATTGGGCCCCTATACGCTGCGCGTGCGCGCAAACGAAGGCACGGAAGGCACCGTGTTCGCCATTGGCACCCGGTTGATGGCGGTCAGCCCGCTGCCTCCGCAACTCAGCCTGGTGCGCAACGTCAGCGCGGCAGGCGGCACCCCGGGCACCAGCGTCAATGCCTCGCCGGGCGACCCACTGACTTACGCCATTGTCCTGGGCAATACAGGTACGGGTCCTGCGACCGAGGTGGTGCTGGAGGAGCGGCTGGATCGGTATGTCAGCTTTAACCTGAACGGATTTGGTACCGGGCAGCCGTTCGAATTAACCCAGGGAGGTGTGCCCGCCGGGCTTTCCCTGGGGCAGATTACGTATTCCAGCAATCAGGGCATCAGTTTCGATTACGTGCCGGTGTCAGGCGGTGGTGGTGCGCCAGCGGGTTTTGATACGCGGGTGACGCATTTCCGGATTCGCTTCAACGGCGACATGGCGCCGCAGGGGACTTTGCAGTTGCGTTATCGGGCGCGGGTTGACTGACGGGTTAGTCGAGAGCGTGTAAAAAAGGCCGGCAGCTCAGGGCTGTCCGGCCTTTTTTCAGATCGCAGATTTTCAGACCGCGAAATCTTCCAGCTTCTTGCCTTTGGCCAGCTCGTCCTGCAGCCAGTTCGGGCGCTTGCCGCGACCGGTCCAGGTCAGGGAGCCATCCTGCGGATGGCGATACTTGACGGCGGCGGGCTTGCGGGCGGGCTTGCCAGCGGTCACGCCGCTCAGGCCCAGCAGTTCTTCAATGGACACCCCGGCTTCAGCCGCGATCTTTTCCACTTCTGCCTTGGCATTGCGAATCGATTCGGCTTTCTTCCGCTCAATCAGGGTGTTGGCGTCGGCAATCAGCTGCTCAAGTTCCTTGATGGACAGCGGCGCAAGATTGATATTCATAAACAAGACCTTCCTGAATTAACGCCGTTCTGGCGGGAAACGGCGCCTACTCTACCATTATTATGGCAAAGCGCCAGTATGCTCAGGGCATAACCAGCTTTTCATGAATGGGCGGTTTTGCGCCGGGCAGCTGCGCCGCCTGGTCGCGAATCCACTGCTCCGCTTCGGCGTTCACCTCTTTCGCCGACTTTCCCTCCGTCTCGATGGGGGGGCCGATCACCAGGGTGATGGTGCCGGGGCGGCGCATCATGGAACGTGCGGGCCAGCAGTGTCCGGCGTTGTGGACCACAGGCAACAGCCGTCGGCCCGCGTGGCAGGCGAGCAAGGCGCCGCCGGCGTTGAAGCGGCCGAGGGTGCCCGGTGGCTGACGCGTGCCCTCCGGGTAGATCACCACACTGATGCCTTCATCCAGACGCGCCTTGCCCTGCTTCAGCACGGTTTTCAGCGCATGGCCGCGATCACGCCGGTTGATGGCAATCGGGCGCAACAGTGCCAGCCCCCAACCGAAAAAAGGCACCCACAGCAGTTCGCGCTTCAGTACCGTGGACTGGGGTGCGATCAACAGCTGCAAATAAAAGGTTTCCCACTGGCTCTGGTGATTGGCCATGACCACCACCGGCTCATCAGCCGGAATATGTTCCAGCCCGCGCACGTCGATGTGCACGCCATTAAGGTGGCGCAGCAGCCACATGGTGGCCCGCGTCCAGTGATTGACGAAGTGAAAGCGCTGGCGGTAATTCTGGAACGGTGCTGCAGCCAGGCACAAAAAACTGTGCACGATGCCGATCAGATTATAGAGAAGAAAAAACAGAACACTGCGCAGCCTTACCGACCAGTCCACCATGCATATCCCTTGTCGTCGTGTCGGCGGCTGCGCTGTGAGAGAGTTCGGCTCAGCCACCCAATTCTGAAATATCGGCCACCTGCAGGAACAGGTCCCTGAGGAAAGACAACAGCGCCAGCCGGTTGTTGCGCACGGCTTCGTCATCGGCCATCACCATGACCTGCTCGAAGAAGTCATCGACGGGTGCACGCAGCTCGGCCAGCAATGCCAGAATAGCGGCGTAGTCCCCTGCGTCCACCAACGGCTCGGTGCGGGCGTAGGCCTCGACCACGGCATTGGCCAGGGCCTGTTCGGCGTCGTCTTCCAGCAGTGCGCCGTCGATCTCGTCGCCCGGTGCCTGCGCCTGCTTGGCCAGAATATTGGCCACGCGTTTGTTGGCCGCTGCCAGGGCTTCTGCCTCGGGGCGGGCCCGGAAGGCGGCAACAGCACGCACGCGGCGATCAAAATCCAGCGGTTGCGAGGGCGCCACGGCCAGCACGGACAGGATCACCGGCGTATCGATGCCCTGCTCCTGATACATGGCGCGATAACGACCGTTGATGAAGTCCAACGCATCCGCTGTCGTTGCCGCGTCAATCCGGTCTCCGAATCCGGCGGCGGCATCCTGCACCAGCGCCACAATATCCAGCGGCAGCTGCTGCTCGATGATGATACGCAGAATACCCAGAGTTGCACGGCGTAAAGCGTAAGGATCCTTGTCGCCGGTGGGCTTCTGGCCGATGCCGAAGATGCCGACCAGCGTATCCAGCTTGTCTGCCAGGGCCACGGCCTGCCCGGTGCGGCTGGCGGGCAGCGCATCACCGGCGAAGCGAGGCAGGTACTGTTCGTTGAGGGCCTGGGCGAGTTCTTCCGGCTGGCCCTCATGGCGTGCCAGGTAATAGCCCATGATGCCCTGCATGGTGTCGAATTCGTACACCATTTCGGTGGCCAGATCGGCCTTGCTCAGACGGCCAGCCTGCTCGGCCAGCGCCGGGTCACCGCCGATCTGCGCCGCGATGATGCCCGCCAGCCGACCGATGCGTTCACATTTTTCGTGCACGGTGCCGAGCTGTTGCTGGAACACCACCTGCTTCAGCGGTTCGGCGTGCTCGGCCAGGGTCTTGCGGCAATCGTTGTCGTAGAAAAAGGCCGCGTCCGCCAGCCGGGGGCGAATGACTTTCTCGTTGCCGCTGATGACCGCCTGGCGATCCTGGCTGTCGATATTGCTGATCGTGATGAAGGCATTCATCAGCTTGCCCTGTGCATCCAGCACCGGGAAATATTTCTGGTGTTCCTGCATCGCGGTGATCAGGGCCTCCTGCGGCACACGCAGGAAATCGTCATCAAACCGGCCCACCAGTGCCACCGGCCACTCCACCAGGGCGGTGACTTCGTCCAGCAGATCGTCATCGATATGTGCCTGGCCGCCCGCCTGCTGACCTGCGGCGATGGCCTGCTCGCGCACCATCTCGCGGCGCCGGGCAAAGTCGGCGATCACGAAACCGTCCTGCTCCAGTTGCTGCGCGTATTGTGCCGGTGAGGATACGGTCAGCGGCGCAGGCGCGTGGAAGCGATGGCCGCGGGTTTGTGCTCCGGCCTGCAGGCCCAGCAATGACAGCGGCAGCACCTGGTCACCGAGCAGCGCCACCAGCCATTGCACCGGGCGCACGAACTGCTCCTTGCGCGCCCCCCAGCGCATGCGCTTGGGAATGGGCAGGCGTTGCACCGACTGGGCCAGAAAGCCCGGCAGCAGCTCGGCCACCGGCTTGCCCTGTTCGGTCACGCGGGCAACCAGCCAGGCGCCCTTGTCGGTTTCCAGGGTATCCAGCTGGTCCACGGACAGGCCGACCGAACTGGCAAAACCCTGGGCCGCTTTGGTCGGCTGCCCGTCGCCGTCGAAGGCGGCCTTGAGGCCCGGGCCGCGACGCTCGATCTCGCGATCCGCCTGGGCCACCTGCAGGCCGTCGATGCGGAAGGCCAGGCGGCGCGGCGAGGCAAACACGGTCATCGGGCCGTGGGCCAGGCCCGCGTCATCGATCTGGCGCAGCACTTCGCCGGCAAAGGCTTCCGACAGCGCTTGCAAGGATTTGGGTGGCAGTTCTTCGGTGCCGAGTTCGATCAGCAGATCCTGGTGTGTAGCGGTGGACATGTTACCCGGCCCCTTTGGCTTTCTTGGCTTGCCTGGAAGACGCATCGCTGGCGTCGCGTTCGAGCTGCGCCAGCACTTCGTCGCGCAGCGCGGCGTCGGCCATGGGGAAGCCCAGCGCCTGACGGGCGGCAAAGTAGGCTTCGGCCACGGCGCGCGCCAGGGCGCGCACGCGCAGGATGAAACGCTGGCGCTCGGTGACGGAGATCGCCTTGCGGGCGTCCAGCAGGTTGAAGGTGTGCGAGGCTTTCAGAACGTATTCATACGCGGGCAGCGGCAGACCGGCTTCGATCAGCTTCTGGCTTTCGGCTTCGAACAGGTCGAACTGGCTGAACAGCGCCTCGACATTGGCGTGCTCGAAGTTGAAGGTGGACATCTCCACCTCGTTCTGCAGGAACACGTCGCCGTAGGTCACCTTGCCGAACGGGCCATCGGACCAGACCAGGTCATAGACCGAATCCACGCCCTGCAGGTACATGGCCAGCCGCTCCAGGCCGTAGGTGATTTCGCCGGTCACCGGGTAGCAGTCGATGCCGCCCACCTGCTGGAAATAGGTGAACTGGGTGACTTCCATGCCGTTGAGCCAGACTTCCCAGCCCAGGCCCCAGGCGCCAAGGGTGGGCGACTCCCAGTTGTCCTCGACAAAACGGATGTCGTGCACGCGGGTGTCGAAGCCGAGCATTTCCAGCGAGCCCAGGTACAGGTCCTGGATATGGTCCGGGGACGGCTTGAGCACCACCTGGAACTGGTAGTAATGCTGCAGCCGGTTCGGGTTCTCGCCATAGCGGCCGTCGGTGGGACGGCGCGAGGGCTGCACGTAGGCACTGTTCCAGTTTTCCGGGCCGATAGCGCGCAGGAAGGTGGCCGGGTGAAAGGTGCCCGCGCCCACCTCCATGTCCAGCGGCTGCACGATCACGCAGCCCTGCGCCGCCCAGTATTGCTGCAACGCCAGAATCAGCCCCTGAAAGGTGCTGGTGTCGATTGGCCCGGTGGCCGGTTGTGCAGGTGCCGCCATGAGTCATCCTGTAGGCAGGGAAAAAACAGCGGCCAAGTATACCGTTCCGGCATGGCCGGTGATACCGCTGGCCCGGTGCCTGCCGCTGTGGCACCATACTGATCATATGCACAGCTGGCAAAGGAGCGCCTCGTGGCCGACAAGAACCCCCAACGCTGCCCCTGGTGTGGCAATGACCCCCTCTATCAGCACTACCATGACCACGAATGGGGCGTGCCGGTGCATGATGACGACACCCTGTTCGAGTTCCTGGTGCTGGAAGGTGCCCAGGCCGGGCTCAGCTGGATCACCGTGCTGCGCAAACGCGACCGTTACCGGCAAGTTTTCGACCAGTTTCAGCCGCACAAGGTGGCACGCTACACCGACCACAAGGTGCAGCGCCTGCTGGCGGACCCGGGCATTGTCCGCAACCGCCTGAAGGTGGCGTCCGCGATCCGCAACGCCCGGGCGTTTCTGGCTGTGCAGGATGAGTTTGACGGCTTTCACCGCTATTTATGGGACTTTGTTGACGGTGAGCCGGTGATCAACCGCTTCCGCAGCATGAAGCAGGTGCCCGCCGTGACACCGCTGGCCGAACAGATCAGCAAGGACCTCAAGCGGCGCGGATTCAACTTTGTCGGGCCGACCATCATTTACGCCTACATGCAGGCGGTGGGGCTGGTCAACGACCACCTGGTGAGCTGCCCCCGGCATGCGGAGCTCGGGGGCTGACCGGTGGGCCGGGCTGTCTCAGTTGCCCTGGAAGATGCGCCCGATCAGGGCGCTGCCCCGGCCCAGCGGGTCGTTGCGGATCAGCGCTTCTTCTTCCGCCACGCGGGTGAAGAGACCGTCCAGACTCTGGTTCAGCACATAGTCTTCCAGGTCCAGGTTCGGCCGGTTACGGATCGGCAGGGTGTTGTAGACATCCAGCATGGTGCGGTATTCATCGTAGAAACCCACCTGCTGCAGGTTGCTGCGGATCACCGGCTGGTAGCGCTGGCGCAGGCTGTTTTCCGTCTGGTCGCGGAAGTAGCGGGTGGCAGCGGTGTCGTCACCGCGCACGATGCCCAGCGCATCCGTGACCGTCATGTTGCGCACCGCGCTGACAAACAGGTCTTTCGCCTCGGCGGCGGCCTGTTCGGCGCCCTGGTTCATCAGGCTTTCCACCCGGTCTACGTAGCGGCCCATGCCGAACTGGCGCAGGGTGTTGACGATCGGGCTGGCCTGCTCCGGCATGCCGATGCGCAGCGCCGGATTATTGGCGTAGGCGCCCGGCTGTGACAGCGCGTCGGAGGCGCGAACGCTGGACAGCTCCAGTGCCTGCTTGATGCCACTGGCCATTGAGTCCTGCCCCGGCTGGTCGCCGCCGAGCATCCCCTCCATATGCGCGCAACCGGCCACCAGCACCGCCAGGCCAAACAGCATGAAGCGTTTCATGATCATGGGTATCCTCCGTATCAGAAGCAAAATCCTAGACCAGCGCGCAGATAAAACCCACCTGCAAATGTAATCGGAGCCGCCATGCCGCCGCCGACCGCCCCGCCCGACTACCAGGCCCGTCACAAGCAGCGCCTGAGCTACATGCCCTGGCTGTATGCGCGCCTGAAACCGGCCCAGCGGGCCTGGGCGGAGGCCTGGCAAGCGGCAATACAGGCAGAGTTGATGGCGCTGGAAACCATTCGCTTCGGGCAGGGCTGCTTTGTGGCCCCGGAAGCGCACCTGTTTGCCGAGCCCGGACGCGACATCATTGTCGGCGATCACAGCCAGATCGCTGCAGATGTGTTCATGCACGGGCCTGTCACCTTGGGGCGGCATGTCAGCATCAACCACGGGGTCAGCCTGGACGGCGGCGCAGCGGGCATCGAGATTGGTGATGACACCCGTATCGCGGCCCGCTGCACCCTTTATGCCTTCAACCACGGCATGGCACCGGAGCGCCTGGTGCGCGAGCAACCGGTGACCTCGCGCGGCATCCGCATTGGCCGGGATGTGTGGATTGGCGCCAACGCCGGGGTGGTGGACGGGGTGCAGATCGGAGACCACGCGGTGGTGGCCATGGGCGCGGTGGTCACCCGTGATGTGCCGCCGGGCACGGTGGTGGCGGGCAGCCCGGCGCGGCCGGTGGGCGAGCGGCGCTGACGCCAACCCGGTTGCCTGTTATTGTTCGGCCTGATGCGCGCTGCGCCTGGACGGGACGTTACACATGAAGGAAGGTTTGCTGACGCTGCTCGGTCAGCGTCGTTTTGCACCCTATTTCGCCACCCAGTTTCTCGGGGCGTTCAACGACAACGTCTATCGCCAGGCACTGATTCTGCTGATCACCTCCGGCGTGGTGGCGACCACGGTGGCGCCCAACACGCTGAACAACGTCGGGCTGCTGCTGTTTATCCTGCCGTTCTTCCTGTTCTCGGCGCTGGCCGGCCAGTTTGCCGACAAGTATGACAAGGCCCTGCTGATTCGCCGGATCAAGCTGGCGGAAGTGGTGATCATGCTGCTGGCGGCGGTGGCCTTCTACTTCAACGCCCTGTGGTTCCTGCTGGCGCTACTGTTCTGCATGGGCTTCCAGTCCACCTGTTTCGGGCCGCTCAAGTATTCGATCATGCCGCAGCATCTGAAGCACACTGAACTGGTGGCGGGTAATGCGCTGGTGCAGCAGGGCACCTATGTGGCGATCCTGCTGGGTTCGATTTCCGGCATCGTGCTGAACATGGAAGGTGCTGGCCAGTGGTGGGCGCCCGCAGGCGTGATCACCATTGCCGTGCTGGGCTGGCTGGCGGCGCGGCAGATCCCCGCAGCCCCACCGGCCGACCCCTCGTTGAAGCTGAACTGGAACATCTTCAGTGAAACCGTCCGCATCATCGGCTACGCGCGTGAAGTGAAATCGGTCTGGTATTCGGTGCTGGCCATCTCCTGGTTCTGGTTCCTGGGCGCGGCCTACACCACCCAGCTGAAAGTCTATGTGGATGACTATATCCACGGCACGGAAATGGTCTATGCCCTGCTGCTGGCCACCTTCTCCATTGCCATCGGTGTCGGGTCCGTCCTGTGCGAAAAGCTGTCCGGTAAAAAAGTGGAGCTGGGGCTGGTACCGATCGGCTCACTCGGCCTGTCGCTGTTCAGCATCGATCTGTTCTTCTCTTACCAGGGCATGGCGGCCAGTGAGGGCCCGGTGACCGTGGCCGCCTTCCTGGCCGACCCGGCCGGGCTGCGGATCATCGCTGACTTGTTCGGCATTGGCGTCTTCGGCGGGTTTTACATTGTGCCGCTGTTTTCCTTTATCCAGCAGCGCACCCGCAGCTCGCATCTGGCGCGTGTGATCGCCGCCTGCAATATTCTCAATGCGCTGCTGATGGTGCTGTCAGCCATCGCCGGTATTGTGGTGGTGGGCGTACTGGGCATCAGCATTCCCGGCTTCTTCCTGATCCTGGCACTGGCGAACCTGGTGGTGGCGGCTATCGTCTACAGCGTCGTGCCGGAGTTCATGATGCGTTTCATCATCTGGGTGATGACCAAGGTGATGTACCGTGTAAAACGTGAGGGCCTGGATCAGATTCCGGAACAAGGTCCTTGCGTGCTGGTCTGTAATCATGTGAGTTATGTAGATGCCCTGCTGATCGCCGGATCGGTCCAGCGGCCGGTCCGGTTTGTGATGCAGAAGCAGATCTATGACATGCCTCTGCTCAACTATGTTTTCCGCACCGGCAAGACCATTCCCATCGACAGCAAGGCGCGTAACCCGGCTATTTATGATGCGGCCTTCGAGCGTGTGGCGCAGGAGCTGGATCAGGGTCATGTGGTGTGTATCTTCCCGGAGGGTCGATTGACTCCCGATGGCGAGCTCGGCGAATTCCGCGCCGGCATCGACAAGATTCTGGCGCGCAACCCGGTGCCGGTGGTGCCCATGGCCCTGCAGGGACTCTGGGGCAGTACGTTCAGTCACAAGGACGGCAAGGCGCTGAGCAAGTTGCCGCGCCGGTTGCGCGCGAAGGTGGCACTGGTGGCTGGCGCGCCCCGGTCACCGGAGTCGGTCAGTGCAGAAGGCCTGCGTGACACCGTGGCGACACTGCGCGGCGCGAATGCCTGAGGAAAAAGGCCGTTATCCGGCAAGCGGAAGGAGTACAGGGATGCAGGACAAGACAGCGCGGCCATTTCTGCGGGGCATGCCGGTGTGGCGGATTCTGGCGATTCTGTGCGCCATCGCCCTGTGGATCATGAGCCTGTGGCCTGCGGATGATCTGCTGCGTTTCGGGGCCCGCTATGTCAACGACAAGGTCGGGCACTTTATCGGTTACATGGCCCTGGCCTGGCTGCTGAGCCAGGGTTGGCCGCGCCTGCCCGCCTGGCTGGTCTGGCTGATCGCCTTTGTCTGCGGTGCGGCTATCGAGGTCGCGCAGTCGTTTGCCGCCACCCGCAGTTTTGACTGGTGGGACATGGTGGCCAATGGTGCGGGGGCGCTGGTGGGTGTGCTGCTGGCGGTGCCCCTGTGGCGTTACCTGACCCGCCGCGACTGACGTCTTTTTCCTACGACCGCTGACGGCATTTACCGACAGACATCCTGCCTGGCCCGCGTTTCAATGGTGTGCCCACCCGGGAACGCGTCAGGAGGCAAGGATGCAACGCTTACAACGCAGGATGGTCGGCCTGTTGCTGGTGGCTGGACCGTTACTGGTGATACCGGTTTCCGTCGTCGCGCAGGCCCCGGCTCCGGCCCCTCATCCGGCACTGGCGCTGGTGGGGGATACCGGCGGCCTGAGCTTCAGCGAACGCGCCCGTCGCCGGCAGCTGGAAATCGAGCGTGACGCCCTGCAACGGGACCTGGCGCGCGGCCATATGTCCGCCACGGCCAGGCAGCGCAAGCAGCAGCGCTTGCGGCAGATCGAGCAGGCGCTCAGATCGTTTGACCGATCGTTCGACAGATAAGGATCAGGGCAGGCACACCGTCTTGCCGCGGGCTTCCTGTGATGCCATCCAGGTCAGGATGCGGCCGCCCAGCGCACGCTCGGTGGCCTGCTCGGCGATCGCCACCACCTCACGCAGCCCCTCAATGCTGATGCCCGTTTTCAGGCCACAGGCCTCGAACAGATAGACCAGATCTTCGGTGGCCACATTGCCGGTGGCGCCGGGGGCAAACGGGCAGCCGCCCAGCCCGCCCACCGAGGCATCGAAACGACGCACCCCCAGATCACAGGCAGCCCAGGCCATGGCGCTGGCCAGGCCCCGGGTGTCGTGCAAATGCACATAGAAGCGGTCGGCGCCGTATTGCTGGATCAACGGCGCCATGATCTGCTTCATCTGGGCCGGGGTGCCGCCGCCGATGGTGTCGGCAATGGCGATTTCGTCACTGCCCGCGTCGATCATGCGTTCGGTCAGGCGCAACGTCACGTCCACAGGGGTCAGGCCATCGTAGGGGCAGGCAAAGGCTCCGGAGATATAGGTGCGGGTTGCCACACCATCGCGGCGTGCGGCGGCGATAATCGTCTCGCAGCTGGCGATGGCCTGCTCCAGCGTCATGTTCAGATTGCGCAGGTTGAAGGAATCCGTCGTCGACAGCACCAGCCCCACCGTCGGGTAGCCCTTGTCACGGGCCATCTCATAGCCGCGCAGATTCGGTACCAGCGCCGTGTAATGCAGATCATCGCGCTGCGGCAGCCGGTCTGTCAGGGCGGCGGCGTCGGCCATCTGCGGCACGGCCTTCGGATGCACAAAGCTGACCGGCTCCAGATAGCGTACCCCGGCGGCGACCAGCGCCTCGGCCATGCGCGCCTTGTCATCGGTGCTGACATGCTTCGGCTGATTCTGCAGCCCGTCGCGCAGGCCGACTTCATTGATGATGATCTGGTCGCTCATGAGATTCTCCGCTGACGTGTGCTCATTCTGCCATCGCCAGCTTCTGGCTGCACGATGCAGGTAGCCAGTGAGCATCATTTTGTTTCCTGATCTGAGGTGCCGGGGGGCCTGTAAGAAACGGTCCTTGTGACGGCGGTCATGCCTTCCTAGACTCGAATGACCAGCATGAGGCCAGGGAGCAAGGTATGACATCAGCAAGTGCGGGGCTTCGCCCACTCAAGCATATTCATCACATGGCGTTCCGTTGCCGTGATGCCGAACAGACACGCTGGTTCTATGAAGACGTGCTCGGCTTGCCGCTGACCCTGGCCATGGTGTTCGACAAGGAACCGGGCAGCGGTCGGCCGGTGGATTACATGCACCTGTTCTTCCAGATGGAGGATGGCAACTTCATTGCCTTTTTCGATGCGCCGGATGATGTGGATGAAAGCCTGTTCCGCCCGAAGCATGGTTTCGATCTGCATCTGGCGTTCGAGGTCGATACTGCCGAGGAACAGGAAGCCTGGCGCAAGCGCATCAACCAGGCCGGGCGGCCCTGCTTCGGTCCGGTTGATCACGAGCTGCTGCATTCCATATACATGTACGACCCCAACGGCATCCAGGTGGAAATCACCATTCGCGATCAAAGCTATGATGAGTTTGTTGCGCACGATCGCGCCCAGGCGCATGACGTGCTGCGCGCCTGGACCGAAAAAACCCGCGCCCGCAAGGAAGCCGCCTGCGGCGCCGAGGTGCTGGATCAGCGCGGTATCGATACCAGCAAGGCTGATTTCAGCAAGATGAAGGCGCGCTCATGAGCGGCGCCTACACACGCATTCCCTATCTGATCAGCTTTGCCGAAAAGAACGACATCAAGGACACCTATGCCGGGCCCATGAACCATGTGGCGCTGGAAGCGCATCTGCTCAAGCCCGAGCAGCCGCGTGATACGGTGATCGTGTTTATGCATCCCATCGGGGGCGGCGCCTATCTGCCGATGGTGTCAGCGCTGGCGCGGGCCGGTCATCATGTCATTTATTGCAACAGCCGTTATCGTGGCGTGGACAGCGCCCTGATCATGGAAAAAGTGGTGATTGATCTGGGCGAGTGTATCCGTGATGCACGGGAGAGACTGGGTTACCGCAAGGTCGTGCTGGCGGGTTGGTCCGGTGGCGGCTCCCTGAGTCTGTTCTATCAGGCGGAGGCGGAAGACCCGCGCATTACCCATACTCCGGCGGGTGATCCCTGCGATTTGGTGGCCCGCAACCTGATTCCCGCCGACGGCGTGATGTTGCTGGCGGCGCATATTTCCCGCGCCGGTACCTTGACGGAATGGATGGACCCGTCGGTGCTGGATGAGCAGGACCCGTTTCAACGCGATTCGGCGCTGGATATATACAGCCCTGATTGCCCGGCACAGCCGCCCTATGATGACGACTTCGTGCGTCGGTTCCGTGCGGCGCAGATCGAACGCAACCGGCGCATTACCCATTGGGTGCAGCAAAAGCTGGCGGAATTCCGCGCAGACGGTTTGCAGCATGAGGAGCTGGGCTTCGTGACGCACCGCACCATGTGCGACGTCCGCTGGCTGGACCCGACCCAGGACCCGAATGACCGGCGGCCGAACTGGTGCTATCTGGGTGATCCGCGCCAGGTAAACAACGGCCCGGTGGCGCTGGCCCGTTTCAACACCCTGCGTGGCTGGATGAGCCAGTGGAGCTATGATTACAGCCAGGCCAACGGGTTGACCTGCGCTGCGCGATTGACGGTGCCGGTGCTGGTGATCGGCAATGGCGCGGACGACGCCTGCACGCCGTCGCATACCCGGCGTCTGTACCAGGCCATCGGCCACGACAATAAACAGTTGCATGAAGTGGCCGGTGCCAATCACTATTATTTTGGCCAGCCGGACAAGCTGGCCCAGGCCGTGGCGCGCTGTGACGACTGGCTGCGCGCCCACGACTTTGGCTGATACGGGGACGCTCTACCGATGATGGAACTGGTGCTACTGCTGGTGACGCTGTTGCTCACCGTGACCGGCTTGCAGACCCTTGCGTTCTACGCGATCTGGTACTACGAACGCCGCACCCGGCCGGACGAAGCGAAGGTGCCGGGTGACACCCCGATCAAGGTATGGCCGGGCCTGCTCGGTATCCTGGTGGAGTGGGCCTCGATCACCTTCCTGGTGGTCACCTATCCGCTGCGCCTGCTGCACGATGCGTCACCGGTGCGCGCGCGCAAGCAGGGTGAGCCGCCGATTATTCTGGTTCACGGCTATGGCGGCGACAGCGCCAACTTCCTGCTGATGCAGTGGCGGCTGAAGCAGCGCGGCTGGGATAATGTCTACGCGGTCAGTTATACCCCGCCCACCATGAACGCGCGCAAGCTGGCGCAGCAGGTGGTGGATCATGTGGATCGCATTCTTGCCGCGACCGGTGCGGAAAAAGCGTATCTGATCTGCCACAGCATGGGCGGCCCGCTGACACGCTATGCATTGCAGCATCTGGGGCTGGCGGGCAAGGTCGAGAAAGTGGTGACGCTGGGTTCGCCCCATGCCGGTTCCAGCATTGCCAACCTGTTCCCGGCCATGGGCGCCGCAGCGCAAATGCGTTATCGCAGCGCCTTTATCCAGGAGCTGGAGGAACAGGCCGGGCCGACCCCCGGTGGCGCTCGATTCTATTCGATCTATTCCAACTTCGATAACTTCGTACTGCCCTCCTCCACCGCCGTACTGGGTGGCGAGGCACAGAACATTCATGTGCCCTACCACGGCCACTGTGCATTGCTGTACAGCAACCGCGTACTGGCAGAAATCGAAACGTGCCTGCGCGAAGGGCCGCCCGAGGCTATTCCGTCGCAATCTCCGGATTGAACAGCCGCAGGAAGCGCGCCAGCCGCACGCGGCCGCCGCTGACGAATTCATAATCCCGCGCCAGCGCCGCCGCCGGGTTGCGCTCACCGGCCAGCAACTGACGGAAGCGCAGGCTGTCCACCCGCACATGCAGATCAGCCTGCGCCAGCGCACCCTCGTGCAGCTCGGTGACACCGCGCCGCACTTCCAGCGTCCAGGCCTGATCCAGGTCGGTGAATTCAAACACCGTGTATTGATGCAGTGACTGGGCCGCCTCACCGTCCAGGGCTACGGCCATACCGTTGAAGTAGACCTCCAGCGGAATGCTCGACAGCATCTCATCGCCCGGCGTAAAGATGCGATCCGGCACGTGAATTTCACCGGCCAATTCGGCGGCGGTGGTCAGATACCAGTGGCGGGCGTTGGGATTGATTTCTTCTGCCGCCAGGGCACGCAGCGCACGCACCCGGGTGTCCCGTGCCTGGGCATGATCCGGCGCCACGCGCAGCAGCGTATCGGTCAGCTCCAGCACCCATTGATAGTCACCGCCGTCATAGGCCTCCTGTACCGCTTCGGCCAAACGGCTTTCGCCGCCGATCAGTGCGGTCAGTCGCGCCGCCTTGTCGTCCGGCGGCGTCGGATGCAGGTTGCTCGGATTGCCATCGAACCAGCCCAGCTGGCCCTGGAAGATCATGCGCGCTGCCCACTCCGGTTTGCCGTAGAAGAGTTGCAGGTACGGGGACTCGGCCAGGTGCGGCGGCAGCTGCATGCGCGGCGCGATCTCGTCGGGCGTCATGCCCGCGTTCATCATGCGAATCGTCTGGTCGTGCACATAACGGATCGCGTCGCGGTAATCAGTCAGGTGTTGGTGAATGCTCTCTGCGCCAGAGATCGGGCGGCTGTGGCCCGGCACCAGATGTTCCGCGTCGAAGCGGCGCATGCGGTCGAGGCTGTCGGCCCACTGCTTCGGGTCGCGAAAGCTGGTGCCGCGAATCGTATAGAGATTCGGGAACGCCTTGTAGAAGTTGTCACCCGGCATCAGCACGCGCTGCGCGGGCAGCCACACCATGATCTGGTCGTCGGTTTCGCCGGGCATGTGATACAGGCTCAGCGCCACACCAGCGACCTCGATATCCAGCTGGTCACGGAACGTATGGGTGGGCCGCAGCATTTCGATGCCGGCGTCATCGTCCATCGCCACGAACGGCCCGATCCCCACATGGGTGCGTTCGGCGTCCTGCAGCAGATTGCCATACATGTGCAGGGAGCGACGGGTGATCACCGGTTGCAGCACGCTGAAGATCTTGTCGGCCTCACGCATCAGCGTGTCATGGGCGTAAACCGCCGGTACATGCCCCGGCGTCACGAAGGCGGCGGCGCCGAAAATATGATCCGGGTGCGAATGGGTGTAGATGATCGCCTTGACCGGCTTGTCGGTGATGGCGCGAAAACGCTCGGCCACCCGCTCCGCCGCCTGCAGGGATTCCATGGTATCCACGATGATGACGCCGTCGTCGCCCTCGATCATGATGCTGTTGGCAATGCCGAAGCCCACCGCCACATGCACCCCGTCCGTCACCTCGATCACCGCCTCACGGAACTCCTCGCCATGGGCCAGCAGGCTCTCCGGCGTCGCCGCCGGGGGCGCGGTGCGTTCCGCGGGGCGATCACAGGCGCTCAGCCAGGGCAGTAAAGACAGCGTGAAAAACAGGCACCAGGCCCGTGAAGAAATGCAGCGCATGGGAAGCTCCCGAATTCTTGTAATGACGTGCCAGCATGGTATCACGCGCACGGGTTATTGATCCAGCACAGGAATTGCGTCGGCATGGCTTGAGCCTTCACGCCGCAAGGGTGATGATAGAACAACATACTTGTTAAAGGCTGGAGACTGGATATGGCAGAACACGCGGCAACCGTTACCTGGCATCTGGCGCCCCGGGCAGAATTTTCGGCGCAGAACTATAACCAGGATCACGAGTGGACCTTCCCCGGCGGTGAAGTGGTGCCGGCCTCCTCGTCGCCGCATTACAACGGCACCGCCACCCGGGTGAACCCGGAAGAAGCCGTGATTGCCTCCCTGTCGAGCTGCCACATGCTGACCTTCCTGGCGCTGGCGGCGAAAAAACAGTTGCGCGTGCTCAGCTACCTGGACCGTGCCACCGGCACCCTGGGCAAGAACGACGCGGGCAAGATGTCCCTTACCGAGATCACCCTGCGCCCGCGCGTGGTGTTTGCCGACGAGGCCAGCCCGGATGAGGCGACCCTCCGCGCCCTGCACGAGGAAGCCCACGACCGCTGCTTTATCGCCAATACCCTGAACGCGAAGATGACCCTGGAGCCGGAGATTATCGACCTCTGAGCCCGGGCTGCGTGACCCGCTGGTCAGCCTTGCCGGGCAAATGGCCCGGCCGGGCGGTCGCTCCCTGACGGCCTTTTCCTTACAATCGTGCCCCTAACACCGTTTGTCAGGGGCACTATCATGCTTGATCAAAGCGAAATCGAACTGTTTCGCGACAACCTCCGCAAATACCTGGAGAAGGAAATCCTTCCCCATTACGCCAAGTGGGAAAAGGAAGAGATCCTGCCCCGTGAGGTGTGGACCGGTCTGGGCGAAAACGGCTTCCTGTGTGTCGATGTGCCGGAAGAATACGGCGGCTACGGTGCTTCCTTCCGTCTTTCTGCCATCGTGGTGGAAGAAGCCTCGCGCATGGGCTTTGGCGGCCTCGCCTCCAACATCTCGGTGCATTCCGATATCGTCGCGCCCTACATCCTGCACCTGGGCACTGAAGAGCAGAAGCAGACCTGGCTGCCGAAAATGGTGACCGGTGAAGCCATCGGTGCCATCGGCATGACCGAGCCCGGTGCCGGTTCTGACCTTCAGGGCATGAAGACCCGCGCCGAGCGCGACGGCGATCATTTTCTGATCAACGGGCAGAAGACCTTCATCACCAACGGTCAGCATGCCAACGTGATTGTGCTGGCCACCAAGACCGACCCCAATGCCGGTGCCAAGGGGATGACCCTGTTCACCGTGGACACCTCCCTGCCCGGCTTTGCCCGTGGCCGCAATCTGGAAAAGATGGGCCACCACTGTGCCGACACCTCGGAGCTGTTTTTCGAGAACGTGAAGGTGGGTGCCGACCAGATTCTGGGCGGTGAAGGCAAGGGCTTCGCCAACCTGATGAACGAGCTGCCGCGCGAGCGCCTGATTCTGGCGATCGGTGCCGTGGGCGCGTGCGAAGGCATGATCGAGCGCACCATCGAGTATGTGCAGGAGCGCAAGGCGTTCGGCAAATCCATTGCCAGCTTCCAGAACACCCGCTTCAGCCTGGCCGACATGCAGGCCCAGGTTGCCGTGAACAAGGCCTTTGTCGCCCAGTGCACCGATGAATACGATCGTGGCGAGCTGACGGCGGTGAATGCGTCCATTGCCAAGCTCACCACCACCGAGCTGCAAGGTGTGGTGGCTGACAAGTGTCTGCAATTGTTCGGTGGTTACGGCTACATGCAGGAGTACCCGATCTCCCGCGATTACGTGGATGCGCGCATCCAGCGTATTTACGGCGGTACCAGTGAGGTGATGAAGGAAATCATTGCCCGCGACCTGCTCGGCCGCGCCTGATCCCTCAGGAGTGCCGGGCTTCGCACCGCGAAGCCCGGCTGCTTTCTCTTTCTTTTCCGCTCAGGCAGCCGCCGACCGCTTTGCCACCGCCCGCAGCACAATCCGGCACTGATTTTCCCCGTACTCCCGAATCGCTTCCGCCGCCGCTTCGGCGTTGCGCTGGGCCACGTTGGCCAGCAGACGCTGGAAGATGGTGATGGACACGCCGAACTCGGTGGTTTCTTCGGTCAGGGCGATATAGGAATAGCGCTGCAACAGCGGGATCATGTCGGCGATGGTGCGCGACATATACGTATTGCGGGCAAATTCCAGCATAGCGGGCAGGTAGTCGAATACCAGCTGATGCGCCCCCCCCACGTCTCCGGCTTCATAGCGTTCCTGCAACAGCGGCACCAGACGCGCCAGATGCTCCAGCTCATCCGGCCGCCAGTTGCGCGCGGCCCGGGCGGCCAGGTCTGCCAGCAACAGAAACAGGAAGTCGTACAGCTCCCGCACCTGCTCTTCGGTGATGTCGCACACCTTCGCCCCCCGCCGGGGCTGAATGTCGATCAGGTGCCGGTTCTCCAGCACCCTGAAAGCCTCTCGGAGTGAGTTGGTGCTTACATTCAAGGACTTGGCCAGCTCAGCTTCCGGCAGCTTGGCCCCCGGGGCCAGTTCACCCTTGATGATCCTGTCTCCCAGGTGTTCGGCGATCTGTTCACTCAGACTGATGGCTTTCAGCGGCATGGGGCCTCCTTTGACTGGCGACAGTATAACCATTCACCGTTACCTGCGCATTACATGAATTGTTTGACACCTCAATTCTTCAGGTATAGTCTCGACCATGACAGTGAGCGATGGCAGGGATGGGCCCTGCCCGGGAGAGCAATCATGTTTGAACGTCTCAGCTCGGATCTTGTGATCCAATTCAAGCGTTACGGCTACTGGCTGGTGCTGGTGGTGCCGGCCATCGGCGCCCTGTGTGCCTGGCAGATCATGAATTCCACGGCCCCGAACTTCTGGGCCTTCTTCCCCATCCTGTTCACCTTCG
>ERZ869909.662-NODE-662-length-35878-cov-4.393369_pt1 | contig 35878 bp, 37 predicted proteins | sample MGYA00520892_ERZ869909 | MGnify/ENA primary metagenome ERZ869909 (study PRJEB32215, sample SAMEA104723947) | bioreactor metagenome | biome: bioreactor; feature: anaerobic bioreactor; material: water | place: China | collected 2015-03-12 ...
TTTCAGGGCTTCTGCTTTAAATTCTTGTGTGTGGACTTTGCGTGTTTTATTTGCTTTCATGATTCACCTCGTTAAGTTATTTTACTCACTTAGCTCGGTGTCCAAAAGTACTGGTACGGATCATAATGACAAAAGCCTTTTGTTTTCCGCTCACCTAAAAACTTTTAGTTCGGTTATAAAACTACTCGACGATGAAGGAGCTATCTTTTCTCGAAGGTTAGAGGAGCTTCTGATTCAAGGAGGAACGAAATTGAATGACGGTTCACCGAATACTCTTAGTGACAATGAAGGTATCGTAGACGATTTAAAAGCATCTGATGATGATTCTGCCAGCAACGTGGAATAAATCTCAAATATGAAATCATCGGCTGTTGTTCTTATTAATGATCGAATTGAGTTAAAAAACTTGCCTGAGGATATTCAAAGCATCCTCAGACATAGAGGCCTTCTAACTTCTGGAGGTGAGAAAGTGAGCTTTTGTGGTTTGCTGCAATCAGCTGATAAGAATTACGTTTTTCTCCCAAGAGCAATGAAGCTCGAACATTCAAGCTTGCCGTGCTTGTTTTCAGCAATTAGAAAATATAGCCGCCATACAGCCAACTTGATTGATTCTAGAGATGAAGGTCAAAGCCTGCATGGTAATAGCGAGCTTTTACTTATAAATGAAATTTTGACGGACTATCGGCAAAACGGTATCTATACTCGACGCACTCGATTAACTAGCGTTGATCGCGGCAAACCAAATTGGTCAAAAACGATAAAGAATTTTGCCCCATTCTTTGGTAGAAAAGGACCTGTATACTTAAACTATATAGGGTCCTCATCACTTAATCAGCAAAACTCAGAGGTCTCCAGAATTCATGCTTACATTGTGAAGCAACTTGAAGTTAGGTTCGCAGAGATTCTTTTTGGTGCAAGCTTCTACAAAGATGATGGACTTCCCTCACCTCAACGGCTTGATGAAAGCTATCTCATCTCGACATTAACATCAGAATTACAACGGTTATACTCTGACCGAGATATCAGATTAATCTCAGCTCTAATTAGATACGTTCAACGGCTATATGGTCCAGCTCAGTCGTCCTTGTTAATTGGCATAAAAGGGTTTCACTCTTTGTGGGAGCATATGTTGAGATTTACTATATCTGGTGCTATCGAAATTAACGCCAAATTTTCCATACCCACTTATCTAACTATCGACGGCGAACATCTTGAAGCTCCAAATAAAGGCCAACGAACTGATATTATTGTTTATAACGAGGAATCAAATATCTATGGAGTGATCGATGCAAAGTATTATCAAGCAGAAGATTTGAAAAGCGCTCCTGGTTGGAGTGACCTGCTAAAACAGTTTTTCTACGCTAAAGCCGTTAAATCGCTCTATCCTGATTCAACCGTAAAAAACTATTTTATTTTTCCAGGACAAAAAGGAGTCTTCCGGCTAGCCTATATGAAACAGCGACAGACTCGCAATTCGGATAAGCTCTATCCCGAAATTCACTGTCTGTACGTGGATCCTCAAGAAGTTATAGAAGCATTCATTGAGGATAGTGTTTTGGAAGCATTGAGCAAACAAGTAGCCTGTTAGTTAGCACCTGTGTTATCTGTTTCCAAAACATAATGACGCTTTAACAGTTTGCACCAGGGGCCAGAACTTTACCTTTGAAATGAAGCTGTAGCGTGTTTTTTAAATGGAGCATAATATGATCTCCTTCTAAACTTGCATCATCACTCACATCTACATTCCAAGAATCTAGCAAATACCCCGCAAGTGCTTGTCTGACTTTTCGTACTAGTACGCCACCAATCATTCGGTACTCAAATTCAATTACATCCTTAATTCCTGCGAGCCTAGGATGAGGTTGAATCTCAAGAGCAACAAATGTGTTCCAGTCGTCGTCAGCCGCGATCATTTGTGAGTCAGGTATAGGTTCATTCTTCAAAGGTACCGCTGATTTTATGCGATTGACTACAAAATCTATGAAGCTTTGACGTTTTCTATCGTATGCCCTTACGTGCCAACGTAGACCACTGTCTGCTATCGAGTGCGGAACAATCTCTCGGTATGAGCCTTGCGGATTTGTTTTTGACAAATAGCAAATTCTCAGTGCATGTTTTCGTTTAATTGCTCGAGTAATCACAGATAAGATGTCAAGATCTGTATTTACTAAACTATTCCGCGCGGCAATGGTTTCACCTTCAATGTGAGCGTAGCTATCACCAAACCCGTCAATCAAGGTACCAAGGCATTTTGCAGGCGAGATTGGAATGATTGGCTTGGCATGTTCCTGCCACTCATAACGCTTAATATTCGGTCGATAGATAATGTTGTCAGGTGCTAGCTTATTGTACAGGCGGAAAGTTCTTGTCGCGCTTGCATCGCTAATCTCGAAACGAGATGTTAAATCTAAGCGTGAGACAAGGCCAAAAAAACGCCCTTTAAACTCGATATGGGCGAGCAATTCTTTTTGATAGCCAGAAAGTTCATCGAACATAAGTCACCTGATTCTACAAAACCGATCAAAAGCATAATTACAGATCGAAAAAACAGATCAAAATGCTTGACTAGGTCAATTTGACTAGTATTATCGTAGATACAGAAAAAAAGCCACCTTTAAGGTAGCTTTTCTTCTGATATGCGATGCCTAACTAGGTTAGAACACCACTACCGTCTGCAAGCTGTAGTGTGTATCAACTCCTATTAGGTGTCAAATCTTTTACATTTGATGAAGGAGTGGCAATTATGGCTACTAATCCTCCTGTTGGTGACAACCAACGTCGCGGCGCTGTCCGCCAACGCTCTCAAACTCAAACACCAAGCGGTCACTGGGTAAAGAGAGATTCCACAACCGGTCGTTTCATGGACGTTAAGTCTGATGGGATGCCGTTCAAAGGTGTTCGTAAGGAAAAACCATCCAAATAAGCCCTAATCGGTTGAACTGAGCGGGTCGCCATTGCTAGCACGGGATGCTTTTGCATCCCTGATTGACGGTGACCCCGCTCTTATTCCGTTTATCGATTAAGGAGTGGAAACGGATGAAATTGGAAAGTCTCCCAAATGATGACAAGGTGTATACGGTAATTTCGTATGGACGAGTGACCTACAATCGAGCCGCTCCGGACAGCCCAATTGTCGAAGTAGGCTTGTCTTTCAAAGACAACATAAAGTTTGTTAAGGTCGCGCTAACTGACCTCGCATTCATACCGCAAGGAAGTTGTTGGCTAAATCAAGAGCGCGTTATATCGAATCACCCGCAGAACCCGGCTCCAGCACTATATAAGCGACGACGGTTGGTTCTGGATTTCAACCAACCTAATTTTGTTCATGGATACGCAAAAGATCCGAAACGGCCCGCCCATTACTACATACCTAACTTCAGACACCGCATTCCCAAAGAGCATAGAAACTCAAAGTTTCTAGTGGTAAAGGCTACCGATGGTGTTGAGCTCTTGATACCAACATTGACAATTTTTTCTAGGCTATACGGCGTAAGTAGCTACTTTAAAACAACATTTTTGAATCATGAGTATGCTGAGGCAGTTCAGCTGCTGTGCTATGACGTAGACTTGGAGAAGATGGAGAATAAGCCGACCCCGAATCAGACCGTCATTGGGCTACACATGAACGTGTATGATAGCGAGTCAATCCATGTCCACCACCTAAAGCATTGCTCGTACTTTAGAAGTGTTCAAAAACGAATACGTCATTCGCTTCACAAGAGCCGAGCAGATGGTGCTTTTCTGGATATACCTTTTTGGTGTAAGGGCACCATGGAGCTCGACGTTTTGCTTAAGCCTTTACTGTTAGATTCTGATGGTCGGGTTGTTCGTGCAATGGTCATCGACATTGTTGGCATTTCCTATCCGCATGTGTACGATTTTTTTCGAGATAGAGCCAACACTGCGAGCGTATCTTCAGAGTCGAAAGATGAGGAGCGTAAGCCGGGATGGAAGAAAAAACCTAAAAAGGACGAGAATCCCCAAAAAAAAGCAGCATTAAATTCAAAAAAGTCGTCCTCGAAAGAAGTTGAGAGAACGACCCTCAATGCAGAGCCACTAGTAATACTTGGAAATATATCAACGGTCGAAGCAGCTGTCAGAAAAGAGCGAGCAACCAGCAGTGGAAAAGTAGTGCCAACGGACACACCTGATAAATTCAGTAACGCTAAGGAGTCGAATCAAGCGGATCCTAATGTTGCCGGCTCCCACACGAATACACCAAACGTAGTCGAGGGAGACGATGAGTTACTGCGAGCGAGTTGGGCTGCACTTGAATCACAACAACAAGAACGCAAGATATCGGAACTCGGAGCCTATGAGCTTGACGATGATGTTGTACAATTCATCAGCGGAGCTTATGGAGTCTTAACCTTCCCTTCAAAAAGAGATTGGGACTATCATAACGGAAATCCGGCCGCAGCTAGGAGGTTGCTCATGGCTGAGTTTATTCTAGGCGGCAAGAAGACAACTTTAATGGAAATTGAACCGCGGCAATCCCGTGGCAAAAGTGTGATTCGTCATCGAGGCTGCATTATTCGGGGAGGCGACATAGATATAAGTAAAATGGATGATTTTCTCGACGCTATAAGCTCAAATCGAGGCAATTGGGACAAAATCATACCGGAGTATGGATGGACGTTTCACACCTATAAGCACGTACAAGCGGATGATTTATTAAAGAGGCTCTTAACAACCTTATCCAAGGATAAAAGCTAAAGCCGTCGAATCTTCCCTGTCGCGTCTGATGCATTTAACTTAATGTTGGGAGCACCATGCTTAAGAATAAATTCAACGGTCGTTTGCTCGGGGTGACCACAGAGAGGGCCGAGGGTGACTTCCATATCCTCAAATGCTTCCGGATCGAGCTCTAAGTCAATATGGGTGACGCGTGGTGCAATCCCAGACCACATGATTTGGTTTGGGGGAGCGCTTCTTGGGATATTGTCTATTTTTGATTGATAGGTTTTAGGTATCGCGTATATCAAAAAGCGAATTTCGTCCTGAAACTGCCAAAGCCGGTCTTTCTTAAATGGAAGATCAGGGAATCCATCAATCATAATCCCTGATTTTTCATTACGAATTGCTTGTTTATACCAAATACTCACATCATCGACGTAATCGACAGGCTTAGTAAACCATTTATCGTTAAGAGAAAACGGAAACAATGAGTCAGAGTTTGTAATCCAGTCCGCCGGTACGGTGGCAGAATCAGCGGTGTCACCTATGGCGTGGGGATACCGTTTAAACGGATCGCGAGTAGTTGAAATACGAACGCCTTTTCCTTTATCGCCGTACATGGACCACATTGGAAGCTCATGATGATTTTCGCCTGCCCAGCTGCTGACAAAAAAGTACAAACCAAAGTTTATTGTTTCATGAAATTGAGTTTCGGCGTGACAATCAAGCTGATCCAATCTACTGAACCTGAATTTACGTGACTCAAGAATGGCTTTAAGCGACTGGATTGAGGTGTAGTGATAAATACGTTCCATGTTTGTGCTTACCATTGGCCCTTTCTGCTAATAAGACACAATATACTGATATCGAGGAGTATCGACAAGAAGAGAGTCTTTTCTCACGAACTGAACTTCTTTGATGGTGATGGTCTTCGACAGCTGCCGCGGGACATTGTGCAAGTACTCCAACATCGCCTTGATTTCCGTTAGGTTCGGAGGCCGCTTGTGGCGATGATACTCGATGTAGTTACGAACAACATGTTTTGGATTCTTATACCGAAGCGCGGGAACGGCTAGCCGAACCTCCGGGTAAAAGCTATTCAAATAACTAACGAGACTACTAATCGCGGCTCGATGCCCAGGTTTGTTTTTAAGAAAGCTATCGAGTGTGCGTTGAGTCAATGGCATGTTGGCACTGGTGATGTAGGTTTTGAACGACGCAGCAGTGCTCAGTGCTTGTTTGAGTGTCTGAAGTGTAATTGTCCCTGAGCTGTATTTGTTATCGTAGTACTCTGTGTAGCCAATGAAGGCCTCGTAATAATGACAATTTAGTTCGCTGAGCGCATCTACTGCATTGTTTATGCATCGCTTCAATGTTGCATTTGCAATGGCTGAACGCGAAATCTCAATGCCTAAAGAGCGGAAGAATTTGCGAGGTAAGCTATCGTGTCGCAGCTCCCCCTTACCTAACGTGGCAAGTACATCACAATCAGTCCACCACCCAGAAGGATTTAAATCGACCATAGCAAAGAAAGGTACGTAGCTGACCACTTTTGATGAAGCGACGACCGGCTGCATTTGACTCGCGAGCCATAATGAAAACTTGCGATAACTATCTCTTGTTGATTCGTGATTGAACTGATGGACTTCAAACGCGACTTTACGTTTAATCAGATTAATCGCGCCGCAGTCTCTGCAACGGGTACCAAGGCCAGCAGGTATTTTGATATTGCAATCAAGACAGTGCCGTTTGCCCTCGGTGAAACATATCTTACACAGTCTCAGTGTATCTTTAGCGTATAAAGGATGCCGCTTTCGGCTACATCCATCGCAAGCCTCGTAGTACTTTTCCTTGCAGTTCGAGCAAATTAAGTGAGTGATACCGAAAGTTGGTGATTTGCACACGTTAGGCTTCTGCTGGTTGCATTCAGCACATGTTTTCCACGGAACGAAATATTTAACGCACCGATTACAGACAGGACCTGATTCGTGATGCATTCCGATTTTGTAGTTTGTTCGATCACATCGGATGCAGGGAACATAGATTGGTCGGCACGTGCGACAATACTTTTGATTTGAGTGAGGAAGCTCACGAAAGCCTTTCGAACAGTTCAAACACTTTCGTTTCTCAAATAGCCGCTTATAACACGATGCACAGAACTGAGAGCTACCAGACACTCTTTTTGGCCGCTTAAAGTATGCGCCACATTCACTGCAGTGATTTTTATTTACTCCCTCAACGACCACGTGCACGGATCTCCCGATGCAGTACATCAAGTTTTCGTTGAACTTGATCGTCAGGTTTAGGTGGTGGCCATTGAGCGTCGGTTGTGGATCTCGCCTTACGAGAGCGATTCATTCTTTTGAGATGCTGAGATATAGCATCGAAACGCTCAGGGGTATGTTGGCTATCTGATTTAAACAATGAACAAGTAACACCGTGTGACAGAAGTAATGACGTTAAGTCAGTCGTTGAAAGTGCCTTGAGGCGAAACGCGAGCTCAAGCAGGATATGCCTATCATTTAACGTCAGGTCTGGGAAATTAACACTCCCGAACGGACTCAGGCCTTGTTGTGCCCGCGGTGCTAATTCAAACGCATTACACAAGCTTTGAGCACACTTTAATTGAGATGAATAGGATTTACGCACGAATCCAAGTAAGAACTTTAATTCAGCAAACCATGTGCCGGCACTATCGTCGAAAGTTCGCATTAAGTGAAAACCATGCTGTTGTTGCTGCGCGATTTCTGTATGTGTTTTGGTCGGCGCTTTTAGCTCGTCTAGCCGACCACCGCATGATGCGCATCTGTTAAAGCTTGAAATATTAAAAGAGTATCGATGCGGATGAATTGGATATTCACAATGAGGGCATCTATCTAACAACACACAATGATGTTCATGGCACGTTGTTATCCAAGAACACCGCCATTGCATGCGAAGATAGGGAATGGCGTCTTCAAGTAAGCATTGAGGGCAAAACATGATGCTGCTTCGGCGCACGGCATTGCGATGTGCGAGTGAGGTTACCCAAAACCAACGTTGCTTAGCATTTAGCTTTACGGATGAGATATAGCGGATGTAGGGTTTAAGCGTAAGGTGTTTTAGTTGCTGAACAGGCATCCCCGTGGAGTAAGATAGCTGCTGTATCGGATCTTTGGGTAGAGCTCTATCAATATCAAACACCCATGCTCGCCATTTACCCCAAATGGATGCTGCGAGGGGCATTGGCTCTATGTGGTTTTGAAGGCCTGCCCGAATAAGCAAGGACGATAATAGCTCATCCGGCAAAACATGGACGGGATTCGGCCACTTAGTTATGCCACTCGATGTATATCCTATTTGCCCCTTAGAATCTGCCATGGTTGTTTATTAATTATCTCCATCGTAATGGACTCGCTTCCGGAGCGGATTGCTTCGATTGCGGAGCGCTTAATGATGGCGTGGATGTTACCAAGTACGCCTTCAGACTTGCTCAGTATAGCTTTCGCTTTTTCAGGTGTGGCTAAATTTGACGGCTTTCTCAACGGTAAGCCTTGCTCAAAGCTTAATAACAACCGGAGATAGTCCTGATTCAAAGACCAAGTCGGCAACTCAATGGTCGTAAATCGACTCGTATATTGAGCATCATGCTTGGTGACATTCACCGCACTACTGGTACCAGCACCGACGATGGATAAATGTAGAGTGTTTGAAAGATAACGGATCTCGCGAAGCACCTCCTGTTGCTGGGCCCGCGTACCGGATATCAGAGAGTGAAACTCATCAATCATTAAGACTTTCAGCTTTTTGTCCCGCATGATATTCACGGCTTGATATCGCAATACGGCTAGTGTTTGTGTGGGCAAAAACGGAGCCCACAGTTTTGACAGTATTTCGATATATAGAAATTTAGCGTCGGCTCTGGATGCTTCCACTTTCATCACAGGGATGATCAAGTCATCTTCAGCTGAGTTCTCGTCCGACGGCGGGTTCAATTCTTCGAACTTCTCAAGAATTGATGACTTTCCGTTATTTGGTTTACCAATGATTAGCATGGACGGCATGCGGGTTTGACGAGGATACGAAACCAATGCATTAAGTTCGTCTATAACTCGCTTTGCAGCAGGATATGCGATCCATCGATGATTATTGATAAACCCAGCGCGATGCTCATTCGGTAAATGTACAATCTCGTGAAACTTTTCGCTGACATGCGATAAATCCATTTTGTCATTTGTCATCACATATCACCATTCGTCAAAAGGTTTGAGGTCGCCGAAAATATCTTCATCAGGTACCTGTGAGTCCATAGGATCTGGTTCGCTCGGTTCATTGAGTTTACCTGTTAAGACACCTGCCGGCGATACGCCCTCAGCAAAGCGTCGCTGTTGCTGTGAAATCTTCCGTGCTTTTTTCGTTTTCTTCTCGGCATCTTTCACAATTTCACGAAGCTCTTCGTGGGCACTGATTAACTCTTCAGTGGCCCGATAGTCACGAGATTGGTCAGCCAAATGTTTCTTAATGCGCTTGAGCTCCCATAAGCTCATACGAGGCAGGCGCTGGTCAGCATAACTTATCGGATGATAGCCACCTTCACGCTCGTCGAAGAACCAGATTGTCGAAATATCGCGAGGGTCGCGCCGGAATATAAATCGCTTTCCACGCTTAGTGGCTTCATCTTTCATGCCAATGTAAAAGCGCAGTACTTCGTCGTAATACTGAATGCCATCAATTTCAACACCGTCTTTCTGAATAGTCCGCTCGATAAGTGGCATGAAATCAAGTTGCACGGTATGTGGATCATTAGCTAAAGCGGGTAACCCAATACCCGGTGTATCATCGGTACCATAAACACCGAGCTCCCACTTTCTCATTGGCGGCATCCCGATGCTCGAATGTTTTGAATAATGGTAGGTTTTAGCGATTAGAACAAGAAGCCACTTTTCCAACTCACTCATGGTCAGGATGGCATGCTTGTCTGATTTGTAATCTTGCTTTTCGTGGATGCTGCTAAACGTTGTTCCGGGAACATCATGTAATTGCCGCATAAATGTTCCGAGCAAACGTTCAATATGGCCACCATATTGAGGTTGTTTTACGGGCCGATACTCGAGTTGAATATCGTACTCACGGCAAGCATGCGTTAGTGTTTTCGTTCGAAAGTCAGAACCATTATCAACATGAATTTTTCCGGGGAAACCGAAAACAGGCCACTCTGCTTCAACACCTTTGAATTCCAGCCATGCTTCTTTGGGCAAAATCGAATGTGCAATACACATCGCTACGGAGTTTTCATTTGGTGCTTCTAAACCAATATAATATCCAGTCACGCATCGGGTGCATACGTCGATTGCCAATGTCAGGAATGGCCGGCCAATTGGCTCTCGATGAACATCGTCTACGACAATCACATCCATTGGAGTGTGGTCAATTTGTATGACGGATAATGGGTAGTCAGCACCGGGGAACTGGCCAGCTGCAGGATCATAAAGATTACGAGCTTTCTGACGATTGCCCCGGCGTTTAACTAACAAGCGCTCGTCGATTTTACTGATGCGATGACGAACAGTATTTGGATGTGGTGCTGGTAAATTTAATTTGCGACATTCAATGGCCACCTCACGTATTGCATTCATGACGCTAGGCCGTCTCGCCGTTAGATATTTCTTCTCAATGGTGTCATTAATGACCTCATTAACTCGTCTATCCAGTTGCGTATCGAGTTGCTTCCGTCCACGTTGTTCGGACATTAGTGCAGATATAACACCAAGAGATTTAAACTTACGTATCCAACGATAGATAGTTGATATGCCGATGTTCATCTCATCTGCCCGAGCTTGAACATCCTCTTTTGTCATCGGGTTTAGCTCTAGCAATGGCTCAATCACACTGTAGCGCCATTTAGCGCGTTCATACTCCAAACTATTCATCGCCGCAAAGTCTTTCTGGGCTGTTGAAACCTGAACATTTGCTGCATGAACGCTAACAATCTCACTCACATCAAGAATGCTAGTTCTGCCGGTATCCAGCTCTTTGGCGACAACCTGCGAAGGAGTGAGAATATCGTTCACTATATAGAGCGAACCGTGGCATGACACCAAGGTGTTTGATCGAATATTGAACTTCCCTCGCAAAGGGACGTGCGCCGAATTCTTATCCGGTTCCTGGTCACTCATACTCGTCCACCCATATTCGAGAGTGCGGGGTTAAGGGCTGGCATAAATCGCAAGATAGGGTATTCGTTGCAATTAAATGCCATAGCTTCGCAGCCGCAAACTCTTGTGATTGAATGCGCTCATGCGCAAGTAGCTCGTCGATTGACGGAGTTTCCAGAGTCATCAGAACTTCTACGATTTTCTTGAGTTCAACCGGGTCAAACTCCGTAAATGGGAAACGCCGGTACCTATTCAAAAACTCCAAGTTTTTGAGCATAGGCGTTCGTATGCGACGCTCATCATAAATCCGAAAGATAAATCCTTCCTGTTTGGCAAACTGAGTGGCCGCCTTGAATTTAAGTCGCATTTTGCCGAGGTTTGCTTTTAATTCACTGGTTGGTTTTACCTCTACGAGTTCCGGCTTTCCACTATGTGACTTCAGGAAGGAGTTCGGACCGGATCTGAATACAAGGTAGTCCGGAGTATATCGATAGGTATTGCCGTTGGCATGCACGTAGGAGAGCTGAACGGGTTGCGGGAGTATTTGTGTAACAAACCTATCAGCCTCTTGAATAATAAGGAAGTCGCGCTCAAGAGTGGATTCATACGGAATCGATGTTTCGCCTCGGAAAGGATACTGCCCAGAAACACTTCTGCGAGTTGGTTTTATCTTTCTGCGTTGGCTATACATCCGGAAAGTATCATCTATTGTTGTATAATTTCCCGATAGTATCATCTATTGTTGTATATTTGGTATCATTTTTAATTGTATAAATGAACGTAAGTCATTGATTTACTGTTCAGCTGGTATCATATTTAATTGTATCTCACAGTGGTTCGATCCCAAAACCTGGTGAAGTGACGCGCGCGAACCATGGGATTCTATTTTTAGACGAATTAACCGAAACACCTCGACATGTGCTAGATACTTTACGTGAGCCGCTTGAGTCAGGCACAGTTTGTATCAGCCGTGCGCAACAGCAAACCACTTTCCCCGCACGCTTTCAGCTTATTTGTGCATTGAATCCATCACCTTGCGGCACCTTCAATGGCGATATTCGCAGCTCGCGATCGACGCCGGATCAAATCTTAAAGTATTTAAGTAAAGTGTCAGGCCCATTTCTTGACCGCATTGATCTGCAAGTCGATGTGCCACGGCAGCCGGATGCGCTGCGCGATGCACACCAGCAAACTAAATCAGCAAAAATGGCTTCCCAATCACTACAGGAAAAGGTTGTGGCTGCACAACAACGGCAACTCGAGCGGCAAGGCTGTTTAAATCGGAATTTGTCCGTTCGCCTCCTGACCGAGGTCGCGGTTCTCAGTGACGAGGACCATGAGTTTTTGGTCTCGGCGATGGAGCGCTTGCAGCTTTCGCATCGCGCTTTTCACCGCACTCTGCGCCTGGCACGCACCATCGCAGACCTCAGCGGCGAAGAAAGGTTACGGCGGGAACATTTGCTTGAAGCCCTCAGCTACCGAGCACTTGATAATCTACTGACACAGCTGCGGGATTTGTGATCTCATTAGAGCCGAACTTTGACCTTCTGCTGCCAATAAAGCAAGATAAGCGGCAAGAGGGCCAACTTGATGGCCATTTCATGCAGCAACATGAATGAAATTCATTTTGTGGAAGACTTACATGAGGGAGATTCATGTCAAAACAGCAGCGCATTTTGTGGGTGAGCATTTCGATTCTATTGCTCACGATTCCGGTTTGGTTTGACGCCGTAACGTTACCCGGTGATTTTGTCTATGTTTGGCGCTGGACCGACAGCCAGATCATCTATGAAAGCTTGATCACGGTGATGTTTCTTGTGGCTGCGATTGTCGCTTACGGACTCTTGCGCAAAGCGGTAGGCGAATTTGCCCAATGGAAGATCTTGCGTATTGGCGTGGCGATCTGGATCGGCATGATCGCGATTCTGGTGCTGTTTAGCTTGGCAATGTATTACGCAGGTAATCAGTCGACCTTGGCAGACTACGACGGTGAAGGCTATAACGTCGTTGCCATGGGCTCGGGCATTGCTGAAGATACCGAAGAAGGTCAAGCAGCCAGCGGGCAAATCTTTGTGGTCATGAGTTGTGACTATCGTGGCCTGTATAAACGCGTCATTCACATTGACCGTTTTGTCGGTGCCGATGATGTCTCATTGCGCCGCGATGGTGAGTACTTACTTGCAAGTTACACTCTACATGGCCGAGAGCTGCGTGAGCAGAGTTATGACCTTGAGGCACTGTATCAACAGTGCCTCACCGGTGAATCACCACGATCTTTCGAGTAAGTTCGACTTATTCGTCGATGTCATGGGCCAGGAAGCCGCCTGATTGGCGCTGCCAGAGTTTGGCATACAGACCATTGAGGGCAATGAGCTCGTCGTGGCTGCCTTGTTCAATCACCTGACCTTGGTCCATGACGATCAAACGATCCATTTCAGCAATCGTCGATAAACGATGGGCTATCGCAATTACGGTTTTACCTTCCATCAAGTTATATAAGTTTTCCTGAATGGCGGTTTCAACTTCACTGTCGAGTGCTGACGTTGCTTCGTCGAGGATTAAAATCGGTGCGTCTTTTAACATGACACGAGCAATTGCAATGCGCTGACGTTGGCCACCGGAAAGTTTGACGCCCCGTTCACCGACATGGGCGTCATAGCCGGTGCGGCCTTGATGGTCGTTTAAATCGCCAATAAAGTCAGCGGCGTGGGCGCGTTCTGCGGCACGCTTTAATTCGGCTTCGGTTGCTTGCGGGCGACCGTAGAGAATGTTGTCACGCACAGAACGGTGCAGCAGCGAGGTGTCTTGGGTGACCATGCCGATATGCGCGCGCAAACTATCTTGCTGCACGGCAGCGATGTTTTGGCCGTCGATGCGAATTTCACCTTCCTGAATGTCATAGAAGCGGAGTAACAAATTGACCAATGTCGACTTGCCGGCTCCCGAGCGACCGACAATTCCTACTTTCTCACCGGCAGCAATGGTTAAGTTCAGGTTCTCGATGACGCGTGCTGGGCGGAAACTAGCGCCCTGCGGTTTTTCTTCTGCGCTAGAGCCGTTTGCTTCGCCTCGTTCACCAGCGACGGCACCGTAATAAAAACTGACATTACGGAACTCTATTTCGCCGCGCTTCACTTCAAGGGCAGGTGCATTCGGCTGATCTTCCACGGTTCGCGACACCGCGATGGAATTAATGCCGTCTTGCACGGTACCTATGGCTTCAAACAATTGGGTTAATTGCCACATGACCATTTGGGACATGCCGAATAAACGCAACACCAAGCCAATCACCACGGCGATCGCGCCTAATGATACCGCATCATTGATCCATAGGCTGATGGCCAATGCTGCTGAGGCAAAAAGCAACAAACAGTTAATGATATAAAGAAAGCCGTAGAGCAGCGTTACCAAGCGCATTTGCTTGTGCACGGTGACCAAGAAATCGTCCATGCCGTCGCGGGCAAATTTAATTTCTCTATCGCCATGAGAAAACAGCTTCACGGTTTGGATATTGGTGTAGCTGTCGACAATGCGGCCGGTCATAATCGAACGGGCATCGGCTTGCGCTTGCGATATGCGACCTAAACGCGGCACGAAGTAATACAGTAACGCGGCATAGGCAATCACCCAACCTGCGAGCGGCAGCACGAGTCGAATATCGGCACTGCCGATAATAAAGAACATGGCAATAAAATAGACGCCAATGTAATTGACGACTTCAATGAAACTAATCACCACTTGGCGCACCGACAGAGCGGTTTGCATCAGTTTCGTTGCGACACGGCCGGGGAATTCGTCTTGGTAATAGCTCATCGACTGCTTCAGTAAGTAGCGATGCACTAACCAACGAATTCGCATGGGGTAATTGCCTAGCAAGGTTTGGTGCAGTATCAACGACTGGAACCAAACTAAGAGCGGCAAGCCGATGAGTACCACAGCGCTCATGGCGACGAGTTTAAACCATTCGTTGGCTAGGAATTGGTCTCGTTCTTGCACTGACAGCCAGTCGACAATACTACCGAGAAAGCCAAACAACCAAACTTCCGTTATTGCCACCAGCGCCATTAAAATGGCAACGGCGATGAGATATTTTTCCGAGCCTTTGGTGAAGTGATAGCAAAAAGCAAAGAAGCCTTTAGGAGGCTGGCTGGGTTCGGCTGTAGGGAAAGGTGCTAAACGGTCTTCAAACCAACGAAACATGTGTGTGCCTCAACTTCCGACGACGGGCGGCAATAGCCACGGAAGAAATTTGCCGACAGCTTGTATGCAAACTGTCGGCAGGATCATTAGTACTGGTAGTGATCTTCCCAGCCCCATGGGAGAGGAGGGAAATCGTCCGCTGGCAACGGCGAGCTTAGGTCAACATCGACATGAAACTCACGGTTTTCACGTGACAAACGGTAACGCATCGTGTTCTCGTCTGGGAATGACAGCCACCACGTATTGGTAATTGATACCGTGGCGTCCAGCTCGGTAAACAGCTGTTTGCTATACTCGTCAGCTGGGAAAGCTTGCGCAGTCGGCGTGCCTGGGGTCACCGTAGAGCCACCGTACATGGTCATCGGATCGTGGCTACCGTCTTCTAAGCGATGGTCGTGTTTTAATTCAAGGCCACCTTGTGGAAGGCGAGTGATAATCCAAGTGCGTGAGTGGTTATCGCCAACATGCAATGGAATACGAATCCGGTTTTCGGTGCATTCACGAACTTCGATAACAATCCGGTTGTTCATCCACGTGGCATCGGTTTCTGGATTACCCGAGGTGACGCGACCTTCATAAGCGTTACCACAATGCGCGGCAATGGTATTAAAAAATACATCTTGCGGGTCTTCTGCAGCAGGCGTACAGGCAGCAAGCGCAGCTGCAGCACCAACGACAGCTAAGTGCAATTTGGTTAATCGCATCGATAGTTCCTCTTTGTTTTATAGTGTAACGAACCATTCTAACCGCAAAACGCCGTCGACAAAAGGTATGGCTTATGCCGGATTCGCATAGATACTCAGGCACGAGTCGAGTAGAATATGCGCAACTTTATATTTATTTAAGCGAAAGAGGCGAACACATGAAGGTTTTTGCAAATGCCCTGGAAATGATCGGCAACACACCCATGGTCCGAGTGAACCATCTCGACACCGGCCCGTGTGAGTTGTATTTGAAGTTAGAAACGCAAAACCCTGGCGCCTCAATTAAAGACCGCATCGCTGTTTCGATGATTGCCGCCGCTGAAGCCGAAGGCAAAATCAAGCCAGGCGACACCCTTATTGAAGCAACCGCAGGAAATACTGGTTTGGGCTTGGCGCTCGTGGCGGCGCAAAAAGGTTATAAGTTGATTATTGTTCTGCCGGACAAAATGAGCCGGGAGAAGCTGTATAACTTGCGTGCTTTAGGTGCGGAAGTGATTGAAACACGCTCAGACGTGCAAAAAGGCCACCCTGAGTATTATCAGGACATGGCCGAGCGTATTTCGAAAGAGCGTGGTGCATTTTATATCAATCAGTTTGAAAACCCAGCTAACGTGAAAGCGCACTACGAAACGACTGCGCCAGAAATGTGGCAGCAAATGGAAGGTAAGCTGGATGCGTTTGTGTGTGGGGTTGGCTCAGGCGGCACCTTGACCGGTGTTGGCCGTTATTTGCGCAAGCAAAACCCAAATGTGGACTTAGTTCTTGCCGACCCAGACGGATCAATTTTGGCACCGTTGATCAACGAAGGTAAAGAAGTTGAAGCGGGTAGCTGGCGCATTGAGGGCATTGGCGAAGACTTTATTCCGGTTATTTGCGACATCGCGTTGGCAGGCAAAGCGTATAGCATTAGCGACAAAGAGTCGTTTGCCGTGGCGCGAGAAGTATTGCTAAAAGAGGGCATTATGGTTGGTTCCTCAAGCGGTACCCTCATTGCTGCCGCGCTGCGTTACTGCCGTGAACAAACTGAACCGAAGCGGGTCGTTACTCTCGCTTGCGACACCGGTTGTCGCTACCTATCGAAGTTTTTCAATGACGAGTGGCTTGCCGCTCAAGATTTAGATTAAGAGGTGGATAACATGCGTAATACCGACCATTTAGGTTTTGCAACCCGGACCATTCACGGTGGTCAGGAGCCTGAGCCAACAACCGGCGCGGTCATGCCACCGATTGTGACCAGCTCGACCTATATTCAGTCAAGCCCAGGTGTGCATGCGGGTTTTGAATATTCACGTTCACAGAACCCAACCCGGTTTGCGTGGGAGCGTGCGGTGGCCAATTTAGAAAGTGGCACACGGGGATATGCATTTGCCTCAGGTATGGCGGCAACCTCGACCATTCTTGAATTGCTCGATAGCGGCGACCACGTGGTTGCCATGGACGACTTGTACGGTGGTAGTTTCCGTTTGTTCGACAAAGTTCGTGGTCGTTCAGCAGGTTTGCACTTTAGCTATGTTGATTTAACCGACTTAGCGGCATTAAAAGCTTCGTTCACCCCGAAAACCCGGATGTTGTGGGTGGAAACGCCAAGCAACCCGATGCTGAAATTAGTCGATATTAAAGCGGTTGTTGCCTGTGCGCGTGCACACAACCCCGACATGATTGTGGTGGTCGACAACACGTTTGCAACGCCTTATAACCAGCGGCCACTGGAAATGGGTGTGGACATTGTGATGCACTCGGCGACGAAATATTTGAATGGCCATTCGGATATGGTCGGTGGTATCGCTGTGGTTGGCGAGCGCGAAGATCTGCAAGAACAAATGGCGTTTTTACAGAACTCAATTGGTGCGGTAGCCGGTCCATTCGACTCCTATCTTGCGCTCCGTGGCGTGAAGACTTTAGCGTTGCGAATGAAGCACCATAACGAGGCAGCACTGGAAATCGCCAAATGGCTGGAAGCGCATCCGCGTGTGCGTCAGGTCATTCACCCAGGTCTTGAAAGTCACCCGCAACACGAGTTAGCGAAAGCACAAATGAGTGGTTTCGGTGGCATGATTTCGATTTTCCTCGATGGCGACTTAGAGTCAGCACGTCGCTTCCTTGAGGCCGTGGAAATTTTTGCGTTGGCTGAATCTTTAGGTGGCGTGGAAAGCTTAATCGAGCACCCAGCGATTATGACCCATGCCTCGATTCCGGCAGAAAACCGTCAGAAATTGGGTATTCATGACAATTTCGTTCGCATTTCTGTGGGTATCGAAGACACCCAAGACTTAATTAACGACCTGCAACAAGCGTTGGAGAAAATGTAATGGCGATCCCTCCGTTTCATCTCGCAATTCCAGTGGACGACTTAGCGAAAGCGCGGGCGTTTTATGGTGAGTTGCTCGGTTGTGCAGAGGGTCGCAGTAGTGACCATTGGATTGACTGGAATTTTTACGGTCACCAACTGGTCACTCATGTTGCGCCAGAGCGTTTGCTGCCGCCGGTGACTAATCCGGTGGACGGTCATGACGTTCCGGTGCCGCATTTTGGTGCGGTCTTAGACATGGACAGTTGGCAGGCATTAGCCGACAAGGTGCGTGCTGCGGGTATCGATTTTGTTATCGAGCCCTACGTGCGTTTTCAAGGACAGCCAGGTGAACAAGCCACCATGTTCTTTTATGACCCCGCAGGTAATGCGCTAGAATTCAAAGCCTTTGCGGATCTGGCCAATCTATTTGCCAAATAATTATTCTTGGCAAGTGGCGTTGTGATATCAGGGCGAATGTCGCAGTTTAAATAACCCGACATTCGCCTTTTGCTGCGTCCATGACTAAACATGAATGCGCCGGTACAATCAGCAGCAAATCGCCCAACTTCAGTTCTTTCATCATGGCTTCGGGTACTTTAACCTTGCCATGCTCTTGCGACAACCCGCGTAATTCTGCACCGATAACGGGACCAGCCCAGCCGCTTGCGGTCATGTGCATGACTTGGCCATAGCAAGGTTTACCGTCGATGGTGACAAAGTCTTTGCTAAAGTGCACAGCACCACCATGAATGACGACTTCACCACGCTCTGGATATCGCGCGATCACTGGGCAAGCGACGGCCAACGCGATGTCTTGCCAGTCACAAGCGCCAATGCGCTGCATCATCAGATCATAAAATACATAATTACCGGGGCGAATTTCGTCAGCGCCAGGAAATTCACTCATGCGACTGCAGGTTGGTGTGTCACCAACACTGATGCGCAGCTGCTCACGAGGAAACTGCAGACGTTCCACAAGTTCCGCAAGGCGGCTTAAACTTTCGTTGTGAACCTGGGCAATACCACTGTCACCGCGCATTTGATAACTATTCCCTGCATGCAATAACAAACCGACTTGGCGCACGGACGTTAACCCTGAAGCTTGCTGTAACAACGCATCAATGCGTTCGTGCTGGCGCCAGGAAATGCCGGTGCGACCATAACCAGCGTCAACTTCAACATAGACATCGACCGGATGCTGCAGACTGCGAAGCGTTTTTAAAGCATCGTCATGTTCAATGGTTAGCCCGAGCTTTACCTCCTGAGCTAAGCGATTGTAAGCAGGCAGCTGGCGCGGGTTTAAAGGAATCGCAATGAGAATGTCCTGCCAGCCAGCGTCAGCAAATGTCCGCGCCATCGGCACCGACGACACTGCAATCGGGGTGTCAGCCGGAGTCCCAAACCAACGTCCGACCGTGACCGACTGATGCGTTTTAAAATGCGGCCGCAAGGCGACATGGGCGTGCGCAGCCTTAGCGCGCATACGTTCGATATTGCGTTTGCTCTTCTGGCTGTCAACAAGCACTTCGGGGCCGCTAATGGTATTCCAGTTGACCGTTTTTGTTGCCATAACTACCTCTCATTCGCTTCGATTTTAAGCCGTTGAACAGGCCACGGCAGTTGATCGACTGCGACATTGCCACCGCTGAGAATTAAGCCAAGTCGTTGACCGTGAAAGCGTTCGCGATACTTACACACGGCAGCAAAAACGGTGGCTGAGGAAGGTTCAACGACAAGATGCAGGTGTTGCCAAATGAATCGCATGGCGTCGACAACTTCTTGTTCGCTGACCACAAGGATATCGTTCACGCGCTCTTGAATCACCGCAAACGTATGCTCACCTAAGCTGGTTAATAGCCCATCACAGATACTGCGCGGCGGCATTGCTGGCTGAATTCTACCGCTTTGCAAGGACGCTGCGCCGTCGCTCGCCAATTCAGGCTCGACGCCATACACCGCAATACCTTGGCTATGTGCAACCATGGCGCTACCCGACAGCAGACCGCCTCCGCCTAAGGGTGTGAGCAACACGTCTAAATCCGGCTCAACTTTAAGTAGCTCCAGCGCTGCAGTCCCTTGACCAGCGATAATATAGGGATGGTCATAAGGCGGAATGAACGGCAGGCCACTTTCCTCGCGCCACTGCTGCACGATGGCTTCGCGAGCCGCCATACCGGGTTCAATTTCAGTAATTAGCGCACCAGAACGAGCAATGTTTTGTTTTTTGACAGCGGGAGCATTGTTCGGTACGGCTACCCGTACGGCAATACCAAGTTCGCGACCGGCGGCCGCTAGCGCTGCACCATGATTGCCGGAAGAAACGGTAAACACGCCGTGAGCACGCTCTTCGGCAGTTAAATGCAGCAGCGCATGCATCGCACCGCGAAACTTAAATGCACCGGTGCGCTGCAAGTTTTCACACTTAAAATGCAGTTCCGCGCCTGCAATTTCATTCAGCACCGGGCTGGTTAAAACCGGTGTTTGTACGATATAAGGCGCGATCAACTTATCGGCTCGCTGAATAAAAGCAAGATTCAGAGCGTCACTACCGGCGAGGTTTTGCCATCCCGTCACAATTAAAACTCCGCTTAACTGGCCGTAAAGTATGCTTGTAGAGTACAATAACATACTGTTAGCAGGCCAGTTTTGTTTAAGGAGCACACATGGACACGTTAACCGCTACGATTACGTTGCTGTTAATTATGAACCCACTCGGGAACCTGCCGATTTTTATTTCGGTATTGCGCCATGTGGACCCCAAGCGCCGTCGCAAAGTGCTCATTCGTGAATTACTCTTTGCCTTATTCTTCATGTTGCTATTTTTGTACCTTGGCAGTGCATTGCTTGATGCGTTAGGCCTGCGTCAAGAAGCGGTCACCATTGCCGGTGGTATTATTCTATTCATCATTGCGCTGCGATTAATTTTCCCTCAGCCAGGTGGCGTGTTGGGTTTACCTGCGGGTGACGAACCGTTTATTGTCCCGCTCGCTATTCCACTGATTTCTGGGCCTTCACTGCTCGCAACCTTGATACTTTTAGCGAGTCAGTCACCGGATCGGATGTTTGATTGGACGCTTGCAAGCGTATCTGCTTGGGCTATTTCGGCGACAATTCTATTGTTCAGTAATTTTGTATTGCGCGCTCTAGGTCAACGCGGTTTAAATGCGGTCGAGCGCCTCATGGGTCTTTTACTCGTCATGATTGCGGTGCAAATGTTCCTCGACGGTATCGTTGCCTACATTGAACAAACGGGGCTTCTCAATGGCTAGAAAAACAACCTTCCAGCGTATCCGCGCATTAGATTATCGCCAACAAGCAGCACTGGCGGCCTATTTGTGTGAGCGGATGCTGCCGAACTACGATCGCTTTGTCGAAAGCGCCGATTTTGGTGATAGCAAAGTGTTACGCGGCGCCTTAAATGCCGCATGGGACAAGCTAGCAGTGAATAAAGGTAGTGACTGGCAACGCTGGCAAGACAAGCTGGAAGAAGTCACGCCAAACGAGCAGAACTTCGATGTTCTGGGCATGTACCCGGCGATTGCCGCCTGCACAGCCTTGAGTTCTTTACTGCAAGGTTTAGAGGATCGCGAGCCCGGCCCATGCCTCGATGTAGCTAAAATTTCTCAAGGTTCAGTGGCTCATTACCTTGAGCTTGGCGAATTAGCGGAAATTGAAGACGCTGACGAGCGCGCTGCCCAAATTGAGCAACATCCGCTGATGGCATATGAAGTGGATATTCAACAAGCGATGATTGATTTTCTTGAAGAAATGGGTGACATCGACAAAGAAACGGTGCGCGAAATGCGCACCATAGCTCGAGAAGAAGGCATGTCTAACTTGGGTTTGTAGGCTTGCCGCCAAGTTGATTGCGTTTTTGCAATGCCATCAACCAACCAATCACACCGAACAAGAAAATGGCCAAGTATTCTTTACCGCTGACGGGCAGTCCTTTGTCTTTCAGCGGTTGATGAAACGCTGAGTAGAAGATAAATACTTGCAAGACATGCAGTAAACTCAGAATCATCAATAACAGGGCAAATAGAGCCACTTGGCTCTTGCCGTCGGCGAATACTAGGCCGCCAAGCAAGAACACCCAAATCGCCACAAAAATTACTTGGCCGATGACAATCACATACTTCATAGTTCTTCCTCTTCGATATACAGTCGGCTAAGCACTTGGCCAGCTAATTTCTCCCGGTGTAAGGTCCAATGCGCCGGCGCTGCGTAGTTTAAGTCTTTTTCGGTTTCAATATAGACGAAACTACCGGGTTTAGTTAACTGCCGTTCCTCAATAGTCTGTAAGCACGGTTGCAATAAATTCTGCCCGAATGGCGGATCAAGAAAAATTACGTCGTATTGAGCAGTGCCAGCTTGCAGAGCCTGTAGTGCGTCGGCAGTAATAACCAGGCTGTTTGGCTGTGCCTGTAATAACTCGAGGTTCGCTTGCAGTTGCTTCGCTGCTTGCGGCGACTTTTCGACAAACGTGACATGGCTAGCGCCGCGTGAAAGTGCCTCTAAACCTAAGCTGCCGGTGCCGGCAAAAGCGTCTAGGATGCGGGCTTGTTGGAGGTCGAACTGCAACCAATTGAACAGAGTTTCTTTTACTCGATCGGTTGTTGGTCGTAACCCAGGTAAATCGGCAACGGCCAATTTGCGTCCACGCCAACGACCGCCAATAATACGAATTTGTCCGCTTTTGCTGTTTGTTCGTGCGTTGGTTTTCTTCACGCGAGCCTTTTTAAGTCCAGTTGAAATCGTCGCTATTGTAGCTTGTTGTACGCCAAACTGTCATTTTTCTCTGCGTTTAACCGCTTGCTTAACGTACACATCAGAGTGCGCTCGTGCTAGTATATTTGCTCATCCGGATGAGTAAGAGAAGTAGTTGCACATGGCAAAGAAAGGTTCATTTTTTTCCTCTTTATTTGGTCGTAACAAACGCGACGAACAGCAAACCGAGACGCAGACCACTGACGAGTCGCTTGCAGCTGTGGAGCAAGAGCAGCTAGCTGAGAAAGAGCCTTCAGCTGAGAAAGAGCCTTCAGCTGAGAAAGAGCCTTCAGCTGAGACAGAGCCTTTAGCTGAGCAAGAGCCTTTAGCTGAGCAAGAGCCTTCAGCTCAGGAACAAGAGCCCTCAGCTCAAGAACAAGAGCCCTCAGAAGCTAACAAAGAGCCAGCTGCAGTTGATTTACCATCGGCAGCCGATGACGCCGCCACCGCAATGCAAGAGTCCGCAGCAACTGCCAAACGCCCAGAAAAGAAAAGCTGGTGGCAGCGCCTCCGGGAGGGCTTGCAGAAAACATCAAACTCACTTGGTTCTGGCTTGGCCAGCTTATTCGTGGGTAAAAAGATCGATGACGAACTGTTTGAAGATTTAGAAACGCATTTATTAATGGCGGATGTGGGTGTTGCGACGACTTCAAAGATTATTGAGGATTTAACCGAACATGCGTCACGACAAGAATTAAAAGACGCAGACTTACTCTACACCAAATTAAAGGACGACATGGCGGAGTTACTCGAGCCGGTCTCTCACCCTCTGACCATTGACAAAGGTAACGGCCCGTTTGTGATTTTGATGGTGGGCGTGAATGGGGTTGGTAAAACAACCACGATCGGCAAGCTTGCGCGGCAGTTCCAAAATGAAGGCAAATCGGTGATGCTTGCGGCCGGTGACACGTTCCGCGCAGCGGCGGTCGAGCAGCTGCAAGTGTGGGGCGAACGCAATAATATTCCAGTGGTTGCACAGCATACTGGCGCTGATAGTGCCTCGGTTATTTTTGACGCAGTTCAAGCTGCGAAAGCACGTAAAGTTGATGTCTTGATTGCCGACACAGCAGGGCGCTTGCAGAACAAGGCGAACTTAATGGAAGAGCTGAAGAAAATCACGCGAGTGATGAAAAAGCTCGATGAGAGCATGCCACACGAAGTGCTCTTGACCCTTGATGCCGGCACAGGTCAGAATGCTATTAGCCAAGCGAAATTATTTAATGAAGCGGTTGGGGTCACAGGTTTGGTGATGACAAAGCTGGACGGTACTGCCAAAGGTGGTGTGATTTTCGCGCTTGCGGACCAGTTTAAAATCCCAATTCGTTATATTGGTGTGGGCGAGTCACTGGAGGATTTGCGTCCATTTGTGGCGAGCGAATTTGTCGATGCCTTGTTTAATCAAAACGAAGCGAGTCACGCCAACACAAATTAATCTCAGAAAGGTGCGTTATAAAAGCGCGCCTCACTGCTAAAGCGCAATAACAACAAGAGGCCATGTCGCCAATGATCCGCTTTGAGCAAGTTAGTAAAACTTATCCCGGGGGCTTTCAAGCACTTAAAAAAGTGAGCTTTGAACTGCCACCCGGAGAGCTCGCATTTCTTACTGGCCACTCGGGTGCCGGTAAAAGTACCTTATTGCGTTTGGTCGCCTTGATGGAACGCCCATCATTGGGGCGCGTTCTGATCAATGGCCATGATTTAAATAAAATCAAAAGTCGACAAATTCCGTATTTGCGCCGCGACATCGGCATGATTTTTCAGGATCACCGCTTGCTCATGGACAAGACTGTTTTCGACAATGTCGCGTTGCCTTTATACATTGAAGGTTACACCCAGGCAGAAGCGAAAAAGCGTGTGCAAGCAGCACTCGACAAAGTAGGTTTGCGTGGGCATGAACGCAAATTTCCGATTATGCTGTCGGGTGGTGAACAGCAGCGTGTCGGTATCGCCCGCGCTATTGTGAATAAACCACCGTTGCTACTTGCCGACGAACCGACGGGTAATCTCGACCCCAAACTATCTTTGGAAATCATGCAGCTTTTCGAGTCGCTCCATCAAGTTGGTGTGTCGGTACTCATTGCAACGCATGACTTAGCCTTGGTCGCACGAATGCGCCATCGAAATCTGGTCCTAAAAGACGGTTTTATGATTGATGACGGTTTAGCCGGCAGTCACTTTGACCCGCTTGACGAGGAGTTTTCGTCATGGGATTAATTAGTGGTGGTTCTGGAAAAAAATCAAGCAGTGGTGCGCGCAGCGTCAAAATCTCGATTTGGCGGCGTATTGTGATGTTCTTTGTGGCCAACTTACAGCAAGGTATTGGTAGTCTTGGCGAACTGAGTCGGACGCCATGGGCGTCACTGATGACGATTGCCGTCTTAGGATTGAGCTTGACGTTGCCCGCAACCTTATATGTTGTGGTTAAAAATGCCCAGCTTGCGACCGGCGAATGGGATCAGGCTGCAGAGATCAGTTTGTTTTTGCGGAAAGACTTACAAACTCAGGAATTACAGTCGTTTCGTGAGCGCGTGCGATTAATGAACGAGGTCGAGTCGGTGCAGCTGATTGATCGCGAAACAGGCTTACGTGAATTCCGCGAGAGTTCGGGTTTCGGGAGTGCCATCGATTATTTGCAAACGAATCCATTACCGGATGTGTTGATTGTCGTGCCGGTTAGCGAGTTTCGAAGCTACGAGCGCGCACAGCGATTATTAACCGTGCTTGAACGAGAGCGCGAAGTTTCATCAGCACGGCTTGATTTGCAATGGCTGCAGCGCCTACAGGCCATTGTACGGGTGGTTGAAAACAGTTTAGCGGCATTAGCGATCCTGCTCTCGTTGGCTGTCGTATTGATTGTTGGTAACACCATTCGACTGGCGATTTTGAATCGTCGAGACGAAATTATGATTATGAAACTGGTTGGTGCAACGAACGCTTATATTCAACGGCCGTTTTTGTATACGGGCTTTTGGTATGGTGTGATTGGTGGCGTCATCGCCTGGATTAGCACCACATTGATGGTCTGGTGGATTAGCGCATCGGTGGCGCAACTGACCGCTTTATATGACAGTAGTTTTCGGCTTGCAGGTCTCGGCTTTAACGAGATGATGGTGCTTTGGTTAGTGGCAATCATTCTTGGTTTATTAGGCTCATGGATTGCAGTTCGTCGTCATGTGGCGGCTATTGAACCGACCTAAAAAAGGCCTGTCATCAATTCGTTACATTGTTAATGTATAAGTGGCTTGCAAGGGATATTTTCTTTGTTAGAATGAAGGACTGTTTGACGCACCGGAAGTGCTCTGGAGAGCACATTTTACGGAACTTTTTAGCCTTTTCGCGGTCTTAGTTTTAACTGCAAAATAGCAGGAAAAACAACAGACTAGAGCTGCTTTCTGTAGAATATATAGTCGGTTCGCTTGAAGTGAGGGTAGTAAATGACTGCACATTCTGAATCAATGGCCTTAATGGTTCCTCGTACGGGAAGCCTAGAAGCCTATATTTCATCGGTGAATAGCATCCCGATGCTCAGTGCAGAAGAAGAAAAATCACTGGCTGAGCGTTTGCAACAAAACGGCGATTTACAAGCTGCGAGACAGTTAATCATGTCGCATTTGCGCTTCGTGGTGCACGTCGCGCGCAGCTATCAAGGTTATGGCTTGCCGCAAGCTGACCTTATCCAAGAAGGCAATATTGGTTTGATGAAAGCGGTAAAACGCTTCGACCCAACCGTGGGTGTGCGCCTGGTATCGTTTGCGGTACATTGGATTAAAGCGGAGATTCACGAATATGTGTTGCGTAACTGGCGGATTGTGAAAGTTGCGACAACGAAAGCTCAGCGCAAATTGTTCTTTAATTTGCGTAAAGCGAAAAAGCGTCTTGGCTGGTTCACTCATGATGAAGTGAACACTGTTGCCCGCGAGCTTGGCGTGAGCAGCTCGGAAGTATTGGAAATGGAATCGCGCATGAGCGCGCACGACGCGGCGTTTGACGCGGGTGTCGATGACAATGACGACAACGAAACTGTATTTGCACCGTCTCAGTACTTAGAAGACAAGTCCTCAGACGTAGCCGCAACCGTTGAAGCAGAAGACTGGGAAGCGCAAGCAAACCGTCGACTAAGCCATGCTTTGGCAAGTCTAGACGAGCGTAGCCAAGCGATTATTCGGGCGCGCTGGCTTGACGATGGTAACAAAGCAACGTTACATGACTTAGCTGAAACGTTCCAAGTGTCTGCAGAGCGAATTCGTCAGCTTGAAGCGAATGCGATGAAAAAGCTTCGCAGCGCAATGCAGTAATCAGTCGCGCGACTCGTTTCAATCAATGATCAAGCCAGCCATCGTGCTGGCTTGTTTATTTCTCGCTGCCTTGCAGCATGTCTTAAGGATCGTTCATTTGCAGTGTCGAGTCGGTTGCGGTGCCTGTTGTATTGCACCATCAATTTCCAGCCCTATTCCGGGCATGCCCAATGGCAAGCCCGCTAATACGCGTTGCGTGCAGCTCGACGAGAATAATTTATGTCGGATTTTTGGTCAGCCAGAACGGCCAAAGGTCTGTGACGATTTTACTGCGCAAGAATATGTTTGTGGTGAGTCTCGTGAAGAAGCGCTGATTCTGTTAACCGGTCTTGAGCAAGCGACAGCAACAACGAAACGCTAAAGCGGTTCGCTAATGCTGTTAGCGCCGCATATACGGAGCAGGGTTAATCGGATTGCCTTCATGGCGGATTTCGAAATATAAGCTCGCTTCTCGTTGGCCGCCACTCTGCCCGGCAAGTGCAATCACCTCGCCAGACCGCACCGGCTCACCGACGTTCTTCAGCAGGGCTTGGTTGTAACCATACAAGCTCATGTAATGCTCACCATGGTCGATGACTACGACCATGCCAAAACCACGCAACCAGTCTGAATAAATAACCCGGCCGTCGGCAATTGCCCGCACCGGCGCTTCGAGCTCAGTATTCATGACGACACCGCGCCAACGAATTTGCCCGCTGCGTTGCTGGCCAAACGTATGTCGCATGGTGCCGTTCACTGGCCAAGTTAGTTGCCCACGCAGTTTTGCGAGACCGTCGAGCTGAATGCCTTGCTGAGCTAATACCTGTTGCAGTGCAGCTAACAAGTCGTTGAGTTCTTTCTCATTGCGTAACATAGCCGCTAAGTTCGCTTCGTCCGATTGTTGTTCACGCTGCAAGCGCGCAACTAATTGTTGCTGCTCTTGACGCTGTTTGGCTAGGGTTTCACGTTGCTGACGCTGTTGCTCAAAGGTTCGTGCTAAGGTTTGACGCTGTTGTTCAACTTCAGCTTTGACTTGTTCGAGTTGTATTTCTAAGGTGTGTAATTTTTCGAGTTCAGCGAGTCGAGCGTCATTCAAAAACTCGTAATAGGCTAGCATACGCTCGAATTTTGCCGGACTTTGCTGGTTTAGTAGCATCTTCAGAAAGCCTTCGTCACCGTTTCGGTAGGCAGACTCAATTTGGTCGGCGAGCAAATTCGCTTGGGTGGTAACTTCGCCTTGGAGCCGCTCTTGTTCACTCTCAAGCTCATAAATGTGCCCTTCAACTTGGGCGATACGAAGTTCGGTTTGACGCAAGGTTTGGCTAGCTTGCTGAACTTTTGTTTCGAGCTCTCGCAGCTCGCGCTCGGTGCGTGAAAGGCGCTCTTGGCGACGTTCAATGGCTCGTCGTTGTTGTTGGATTTCTTTTTGTAAGGCCGCTAGTTGCTGTTCGGCGCGAGCTTGTTCCGCGCGCGGGTCGTTGGCAAAACTATCGGAAATAGCTAAGACGCCGAAGGCCAGGAACATCGCAACAAGGGCAGAGCGAGCCAGCATGACGCTGGCGCGAATCGGGCTCGCTGTTGCTGTCGTTAGTCGCATGAGTGTCCTTGGCTTCTTATTTTAATTTTTGACGCGCATTAACACTTTACCTGTCATTTCCTTCGGTGTCTCCATTCCAAGTAATGACAACATCGTTGGAGCGATATCGGACAGCGCGCCACCACTGACAGGCTCAGCGTCGCGACCGACGTAAATGAGCGGCACCAGGTTACTCGTATGTGCCGTATGTGACTGGCCAGTTTGGTGGTCATTCATTTGTTCAGCATTGCCGTGATCGGCCGTAATTAAGCACTCGCCGCCATTCCGTCGTAAGGCGTCAACAACGCGGCCAATCGCCAGGTCGACGGCTTCACAGGCTTTCACAGCAGCTTCGAAGTTACCAGTGTGACCGACCATGTCACCATTTGGATAGTTACAGATAATGACATCGAAGCGGCCACTGTCGATTGCCTCGACTAGTGCGTCGGTGAGTTCAACAGAACTCATTTCTGGCTGTAAGTCGTATGTCGCAACCTTCGGCGATGGAATTAACACGCGTTCTTCACCTTCGAAAGTCTCTTCGCGACCACCGCTAAAGAAGAAGGTGACATGGGCGTACTTTTCAGTTTCTGAAATTCGCAGCTGAGTTTTATGGTGTTTCGCTAGCCATTCACCGAGCACGTTATCGAGTGATTCCGGTGGGAATGCAACCGGCGCTTGAATGTCAGCTGCGTATTCAGTCAGCATCACAAATTCGGCTAACTGTGGTTTCGGATCGCGCTTGAAGGCATCAAACTCGGGATCGACAAAAACACGAGTGAGTTCACGCGCTCGGTCAGCGCGGAAGTTCATAAAAAATACTGCGTCGTTGTCCGCGATCGGGGTTTCTGAGCCAATCCAAGTTGGTTGCACAAATTCGTCGCTTTCGTCGCGCTCATAGGCTTGTTCGAGGCCGGCCACGGCAGCATCAGCTTGGAAAGCACCTTTTGCCTGAGTGAGCAACCGCCATGCTTTTTCAATCCGATCCCAACGGTTGTCACGGTCCATTGCAAAGTAACGGCCGCACAAACTAGCGAAACGGGCACCGGAGAGGTTATGAAAGGCTTCTTCAAAACGTTCAATGGAGGCCTTTGCTGACCGAGGTGGGGTGTCACGGCCGTCAAGGAATGCGTGTACGAGGACTTCCTTCGAACCACGTTGTTTGGCGAATTTCACCATCGCTAGTAAATGATCTTCGTGACTATGAACGCCGCCTGGCGAAAGTAGCCCCATAACATGAACACGACCGTTGGCTGCAATGGCTTTGTCGAGAGCACTTAGCAACACAGGGTTTTGTTCGAACTCACCATCTTCAATGGCTTTGGTAATACGGGTGAAGTCTTGGTACACCACACGTCCGGCGCCCAAATTGACATGACCCACTTCCGAGTTACCCATTTGACCGTCAGGTAAGCCAACCGCCATACCGGAACCATCAATTAAAGTGTTGGGTGCTGACTGATACAAGCGGTCGAGATTTGGTGTATGGGCGGCAGCAATTGCATTGTCAGGCGCAGCCTCCCGCGAGCCCCAGCCATCTAAAATAAGCAATGCGAGAGTTTTTTTGCGGGTGTCAGTTGCAGCCATACCAGTTCCTCTTTTACATCAATGCGAAAGGTCACTCAGGAAATGAAAATCATTCTAAAAAATATTCCCCAAGTTTACCGTATTTAGGGGCTAGAAGCACCTCAAAACTGCAGATTTTACTGGCATCTGAGTGCTGAGTCGGTATACTCTTGCGCAAACTTTTGAATGCATTTTACACCATGGCATTCAAAATAAAGTATCACAGGAGAGGTCATGGAACAGTTTTTCCAATTTGCTACCGAACATTACATTCTGAGCACGTTGTGGGTCATCGTTTTTGTCATGCTCGTCATGGACATTGTCAAAAAGCGGTTTTCCTCCGTACAACCTTTGAAGCCGCAAGAAGCTGTTATTAAGGTAAATCGGGGCGGCGTATTTGTTGATATTCGCTCTGAAGATGATTTTGCCAAAGGCAATATTACAGGTTCGAAGCATCTGCCGATGGAAAAAGTTCGGGCCGGTGACTTTAAAACCCTTGAGAAATTTAAAGACGCCCCCATTGTAACCGTATGCAACTATGGAAACACTGCGCGGGCCGCTGCGACTGCCTTGGCTAAAGCAGGATTTTCTCAGGTGTATGTGCTGCAGGGTGGCCTGCAAGCATGGCAAGGAGCGAGCCTACCGGTGAGTAAGGCTCCAGAAAAACAACAAAAAAAGAAGAAATAGAATCGCTCCTCAAGAAGCGCAGCGACATCTAAATTTCATTTCATTACATTAAGTTAAAGCAGGTAAGTACAATGGCTGAAGAGCAAAACAACCAAGCAAATGGCGCAGCACAAAACGAGCAACAAGCAAATGCGCAATTCTCAATTCAACGCATCTATGTAAAAGACGTTTCTTTTGAAGCGCCAAACAGCCCTGCGATCTTCCGCAAAGAGTGGAAGCCAGAGTTAAGCGTTGATATGAACGTAAGCAACACCAAGCTAGAAGAAGGTGTTCACGAAGTCGTACTGACACTGACTGTGAAAAACACAGTTGAAGGCGAAGTTGCTTTCTTATGTGAAGTTGCTCAGGCTGGTATCTTCACCATCCCTGCGGACATCCCAGAGCAAGCCATGGCACACACAGTTGGCGCTTTCTGCCCAACTATTTTGTTCCCATATGCGCGCGAAGCGGTTTCTGCTTTAGTCACTAAGGGCACTTTCCCTCAATTAAACTTAGCGCCAATTAATTTTGACGCCGTGTTTGCTCAGCACATGCAGCAACAGCAGCAAGCGCAAGCACCACAAGCTGACGCATAAGAAGCGGAACTCACTGTGACAGATTTGTCTTCAGTAACCGTGTTAGGGGCGGGGTCGTATGGCACCGCCCTTGCTATCTGTATCGCTCGAAAAGGTCAACGCACCATTCTTTGGGGGCGCGATCACGACCAAGTCGAAGAGATGCAGCAAGCACGGGAAAATACTCGTTATTTGCCAGGCTGCCAGTTCCCTGATTTATTGGAGCTTGAGCCAGACTTGAGCAAAGCAGTACAAGCGTCCGATACCGTTCTGGTGGTGGTGCCAAGTTACGGCTTTGCTGAAGTTCTTCAGCAAATTGCACCTGATCTGCGTCCAGAAGCCGGCGTTGCATGGGCGACCAAAGGCCTCGAGCCAGAAACCGGCCGTTTGCTCAGCGAAGTCGCGACCGACATTCTTGGGCATGACCGTGCGTTAGCCGTATTGTCGGGACCAACCTTTGCTAAGGAAATGGCGCAAGGTATGCCAACAGCAATTGCTGTTGCCGCTAATCAGCCCGACTTCGTCGACAAGCTTTCCAAAGCGCTACATTGTGATCGCTCATTCCGTGTTTATCTGAATGACGATTTCATTGGTATGCAGCTCGGTGGTGCGGTGAAAAACGTTATCGCAATTGGCGCTGGTATGGCCGATGGCCTTGGCTTTGGAGCAAATACTCGCACCGCGTTAATCACTCGCGGTTTGGCGGAAATGACGCGCCTAGGTCTAGCATTAGGTGGAAAAGCGGAAACCTTTACCGGTATGGCGGGTTTGGGTGACCTTATCCTGACTTGCACTGACAACCAATCACGTAACCGTCGCTTTGGCTTGGCTATTGGTCAAGGTAAGAGCGTCGACGACGCGATGAAAGAAATCGGTCAGGCGGTTGAAGGCTATCGCAATACTCGTGAAGTCGTGGCGTTAGCCAAGCGCTTTAACGTCGAGATGCCAATTTCAGAACAGCTCTACAAAGTGTTGTATGAAGGCAAAGCACCAATGCAAGTTGCTCAAGACTTGCTTGCACGAGCGCAAACCAGCGAAAACTCGGGAGCTTAAGCCGTAGCGCTAGCACCGAGGAAATAAAAAAAAACCTGCGTATGCAGGTTTTTTTAGAAGCGCTCGTCACGACTGCAATAACTGCTGCTCCAATACTAACCACTGAGCGTCGAATTCTGTGGTCGGTTTCTTTTTGAAGCTCGAACGCACGTACTGACTTAGTTTGCCTTCGGCATAAGCCATAATAATATTCGCTAGCATGCCTTCGTCGTTGTTGAACTGCACACCTTCGCGCATGCGCCGTTCACGCAGAATCTGTTTGATTTGACTTTCTAAGCGCTCAAATAAGCTGACAACTCGGGCTCGTAAACGCTCATTTTCGCCCATCAGACCGTCGCCAGTCAGTACGCGAGTCATGCCTGGGCTTTGTTCAGCAAAGCGTAGAATCAAGCGCACAATCTGTTCTACCCGAGGCAAGGTCTGTTTCTCGCTCTCTAATACTTTGTTTACCCCGCCGAGCAAAATGTCTTCGACGTAGGTAATCAGATCGTCAAACATTCGTGCTTTGGAAGGGAAGTGGCGATAGAGTGCGGCTTCGGAAACGCCTACTTCAGCGGCCAATTTTGCAGTCGTAATCGGCTGGCCAATCGAGGTGGCCAACATCTGTGCAAGCGTCCCGAGGATTTCCTCGCGACGATTGCTCTTGCGTGTTGTGGTCATGTGCTAATCCCTGATTCAGATTAAGCCGACTTCGAACTCACCGATGTCTCCCGGTGTTAGGCCGCCGCCGGACATTACTTTTTTTTATTTGTTCAACGTTGAGTTTAATGGCGACCTGATGAGCCAAAGCCACCAGCGCCGCGGTCGGTTTCAGTGAACTCGCTGACTAAATGAAAGTCTGCTTGCACCACTGGAATAATCACTAATTGAGCAATGCGTTCGCCGGGTTCAATGGTGAACGCTTGGTTGCTTCGGTTCCATACCGAGACTTTGAGTTCGCCTTGGTAATCCGAGTCAATTAAACCCACTAAATTCCCCAATACAATGCCGTGTTTATGACCTAAGCCGGAGCGCGGTAGGATGGTTGCTGCTAAGCTTGGGTCGTTAATATGAATAGCGATACCAGTACCTATCAAGGCTGACTCGCCAGCGCCTAAGGTAATTGCGCTACTTAAGCAGGCGCGGAGGTCGAGTCCCGCAGAGCCAGTAGTCGCATAAGCTGGTAATGGAAACTCCTTCCCTACGCGCGGGTCGAGAATTTTCAGGTCAATTGATTTTTTCATCGATGTTCCAGAATATTTTTATTAAAAATTATTGTTTTTTAAAGTTTTTATAGTGTTCGGCGATGAGTGTCACCAAGTTTTCAGCTAGAGACTCTTTCGTACTGGTTGCAAACGCTTTTTCGCCTTCTGGCCAATAAACGGTGACCGCATTATTGTCACTGTTAAAACCAATCGTTGCGTCACTCACATCGTTGGCGACAATCAATTGGATACCTTTGCGTTCTAGCTTATCACGCGCATACTTAGCTACTTCATTGGTTTCGGCAGCAAATCCAACCGTGAACGGCGTGGGTGATTGTGTGGCCACCCACGCTAAAATATCTGGGTTTTTCACCAACTCAATGGCCATATGGTCATGGTCTTGTTGCTTTTTCATTTTTTGCTGGGCAACTTGAACAGGCCGAAAGTCGGCGACGGCAGCACAGCCGATAAAAATATCGCAATGGGCTATATGTTCACTAACCGCCTGCTGCATATCCAACGCTGAAACGACATCTACGCGGGTCACATGAGCTGGTGTGGCGAGTTGACACGGTCCTGCGACTAACGTCACGCTTGCGCCGGCTTTTACCGCTGCTGCTGCGAGTGCAAAGCCCATTTTACCGGAGCTGTAATTACTTAAATAGCGAACTGGGTCGATTGCTTCGCGGGTTGGTCCAGCAGTAATCACCACGCTGCGGCCATGCAATACGCCAGTGGCCTGAATACTATGGCCATTTTCGTGAATTGACGTGGTGTTATTGAAAAATGCTTGAACACGCTCGAGAATCTGATTGGGCTCGAGCATGCGCCCGGCTCCGACCTCGCCGCAGGCTTGTGAACCTTCTGCCGGCCCCCAAATTAACTTACCGTCGCCACGTAACAACTCAATATTACGTTGCGTTGCTGGGGCAGACCACATTAAGCGGTTCATTGCCGGCACTAAGGCAATCGGTGCGTCGGTAGCTAAGCAAAGAGTACTAAATAGGTCGTCAGCAAAGCCATGGGCAAGGCGCGCAAGTGAGCTGGCGCTCGCCGGTGCGACAACAATCAAGTCGGCCCAACGCGCTAATTCAATGTGGCCCATTGCGGCCTCAGCGGCTGGGTCGAGAAGATCGTCATGAACCGGATGGCCGGACACAGCTTGCAATGTTAGCGGCGTAATAAAGGCTTTTGCGCCCTGAGTCATAACGACGCGCACCTCGGTGCCGAGGTCACGCAAGCGCCGAACCAATTCGGGTGTTTTATAGGCGGCAATACCGCCGGTAACAATCAGCAATAGCTTACGATTTGAAAGGCTTGCCATAGTTGTTTCCGTGGAAGTAAGTCCTTACCCTTAAAGATAACACGGGCAAGACGCATTTGGCGATCTTTGCGTGTTGATCCTTGCGGTCGATGTCCACAGGAGGTGGCCTATGAGTACGGAAATTAAGAAAGCGGAGAACAACAACGAGCAGCTGCACAGCAAATTAGTGCGTCACTCGATTAAAGACTGGCGAGTTGAAGAAAGACCACGCGAAAAGTTAGCCGCGCACGGTCCAGCAAGTTTAACCGATGCTGAACTATTAGCGGTGATGTTCGGTACGGGGCGGCAAGGGCAAGACGTCCTTGAATGGAGTCGGTCGGTTCTTAAACTCTCCGGCGGTCTCGCCGGACTGTTTGCTTTGCCACAGGAGCAATTATTGGAATTACCGGGGGTAGGTTTAGCGCGCTGTATGCAAGTTCAAGCCATTCTTGAGCTAACTCGGCGCTATCTAGCGACGCCACTACGTGACGGCTCCGGATTTACCCGCCCAGACATGGTGAAAGACTATTTAGCAGCGCAGCTGAGACATCAACCGAGAGAGGTATTTGCGCTTTTATTGCTGGACAGTCAGCACCGTTTGCTGCATTATTGCGAGCTGTTTTACGGCACGATTAATGCTGCCCCGGTGTATCCTCGCGAAATTATCAAATTGGTCATGCGTCATAACGCAGCCGCTGTGATACTAGCGCACAATCATCCCTCTGGTGTGGCCGAGCCTAGCCAAGCCGACCAACGAGTGACGACGAGGATCCAAGAGGCGCTGACAACGATCGATGTGGCCTTGCTTGATCATTTTGTTATCGGCGCCGGAGAAACCGTCTCGTTTGCTGAACGAGGTTGGTTATAGATCAAAAATGATCTGAATTTACGATTAAAGCGCAAAAAATA